>ERZ791825.186-NODE-186-length-62736-cov-26.223449_pt1 | contig 62736 bp, 53 predicted proteins | sample MGYA00510298_ERZ791825 | MGnify/ENA primary metagenome ERZ791825 (study PRJEB30046, sample SAMN00792010) | human gut metagenome | study: EMG produced TPA metagenomics assembly of the A metagenome-wide association study of gut microbiota in type 2... | reverse complement strand
GAACTAATGAACAACTTTTCTCACCACAGATATGTTGCTTTCTTTCCACACCCGTATTTCTTTCTTACCACAGCTGTGGTAAGAAAGAAATACGGGTGTGGAAAGATTAGTTCTTAGGGAAAAATAAGGTGGTACATCGCTGTTTGTATCCTAATTCTTAGCTACCATCTATACGCCATACAGCGACAATCAGTAGAAGCCTTTATCAAGTCCACTTCTGTGCCCTACCCAAAGAACGCACAGCGGCAGCAAACTCTTCCCGAGGAATGATAGCCTTATTACGTGTCTTCAAACGATTATTATAAACGGTCTGAGGTGAATAATGCAAGAATTCGGCAATCTTCACACTATCAGTGATACCTAAACGCACCAAAGCATAAATGCGCAATTCCGTATTCAGCAACTCACCATCTTTTAGCACAATCTGCTCGTCAGGATGGAGCAAGGCATTGAAGTCACTTACAAAATCCGGATAAATGTGCAAGAAGATAGCATCAAAGTTATGATAGAACTCTTTCAGCTCATTCTGTGCCATAGAATGAGTATCGGTTAATGCTTTCACATCCTCCAACTGATTTGCCTTAAGCTTACGATTGATATTTTTCCGATACTCATCCAGCTTGCTGATATAATTGGAACAAATGGAAAAAACATAACCTATGTATTCCTCCTTCACATAGTTGGATTCACGAAGCTGATTATTGGTATCTCTCAGCTGTTCATTCAAAGAAGTAAGCTGTACATTCGTTTCTGCCACTTGTCCGTGCATTTTCGAAAGTTCTTCCACATGCTTATTCAAGCGGTTGTTTGCCTCATTCAGCTGTTGGCGCGACTGCTTCAACCGCTTCATCTGCTTATATATATACAGAAAAGCAAACAAGGATATCAAGGACAAGACACTGACCAATACCAAATACATACGTAACCGCGCTTCTTGCTTCTGATTACGTTCCTGATAAATCTGATGAATGGTGTCCTGCACCGCAGAGATGCCTACTACTCTCACCCGGTTCCGATATGCCAAGGCATTCTGCAAGCAGTAACTCATGTAGACATAGGCATGGTCAATATCACCCAAACTAAAAAGCACCCCCGCCAGCTCTTCCAGCGAAGCAATATCTTTATTGGAGATACGTACATCGGCCATAGCAGAATATATCAGGTAAGTCAGATAATTTTCTTGCTCATCGGACTCGCGATAAAAGCAAGCCAGCACGTAAGCATTCATGGCATCACGCCGAGTATCGAATGCAGAATTAAAGATTCCCTTCTGCAAACGCTCCTTAAAAACATACATACTGTCCGTACCTTGCACTACCTGCCCCTTATACCACAAGAACAAGGGATGTTCAGGGGTAAGAACCATATTCAAGGAGTCTTTGTAAACACGTTCCAACTGTGCATAATGTTCATGCAAAGTGGCCATTTCACTACCGGTATACTGATTGAAATGCGAATACAGATACAGCATTTGTCCATAATAGTCCACTAACAATTCTTTGGGGAGCGAACCGCCTGAAACTCCGCGCAATTCATCCTGGGCTTCTTTCAACAAACCGGTGGCAGCCAACAGAAAAGACTTTTTTATCTTCCACTCCATCTGCCGGTATTTATCATTCTGCCTATAAACTATATCCAAATTATCTACCACATAATTCATTGCAGAATCGGCATTATAGACACAATACTCATCATAAAGATTTTTATTCAACCAATATCTCTCCTCCAAAGTACGCACATCCTTTTGAAGCTTGTGCAACTGAGCAATCTTCGCCTCTTTAAGCATAACAAACGTGTTTTTCTGCGCAATCAGAGAGTCAAGGCGTACCAGTAGTTCTTTTATCTTTTCACTGTAAGGTGCCGCATTCAGGAAAGTACACCCCACCAGCAAAAACAGCAAAGCTATGATTTTTCTTTTCATTTCTATTATTTACATAAAGCAGAGAGCACAAAGATAAATTAATCTATCTAAAGATAAGCTACTTCTACCCTAAAAAAGTACACTAAAATTAAGAGCTATTTCGATCGTTTGAAGTAATAACACAGTATGTCCAAACCTACTTCCATAGTAGCAAACCTTTACTTTACCCACTAACCACAAACATTATAATACACTGATTTTATGATATTTAAATTTTATACAGACTTACTTCCACACATTACCCACCTATCAGACAAATAGGGTTGTCCACTATCTTTGCAAACAGAAAGGAAAGTGTACTATGGAAAAACAACTAATCCCTATTAGAACATACTTTTCTAAATAAATCAAATCTTTTAATAAAAGTACTATGAGAATGATTACAAGAAATCTTCTTACGCGGAGTTACAAGCTCCTTCTGACATTACTCGTACTGCTAATGTCAACAAATGCATTTGCCCAACGATTGACAGCTACGGGTAAAGTAGTAGATACCGCAGGCCTGGAGGTCATCGGCGCATCTGTATTGGAAAAGGGAACAACAAACGGTGTTGTCACCAATCTAGACGGAGAGTTTTCCCTAAGTGTAGAACAAAATGCCACACTGGTAATATCTTTCATCGGCTATAAAACGATGGAGGTAAAAGCAACCACCAACATGAATGTCACATTGCAGGAAGACAACGAACTGCTGGACGAAGTGGTAGTCATCGGCTATGGAAGTGTAAAACGCAAAGACGTAACCACTGCCGTATCTACGGTTTCTACAAAGGATTTGGATCAGCGCCCCATTGTATCGGCCGCCCAAGCCCTACAAGGCAAAGCAGCTGGTGTGTCGGTTATGCAGCCCAGCGGCGAACCGGGCGGTGGTATGAGTATCCGTGTACGTGGTACCACCTCATTCAATGGTAGCAACGACCCGCTCTACGTAGTGGATGGTGTACCTGTAGACAATATCAACTTCTTATCACCCAATGATATCGAAAGCCTCTCTATCTTAAAGGACGCTTCATCGGCAGCCATCTATGGTTCACGTGCAGCCAACGGTGTAGTACTAATTACGACCAAAGCCGGAGCAGAAGGCAATGCCAAAGTAGCACTGAACGTACAATATGGTATGACGAAAGTGGCCAAAAGCATGGAGGCTTTGAATACAGAGCAATACCGTGAATTACAGAAAGAGATTGGCGCCGTCAATCCCGCTGACCTTGAAGGTTTAACAGACCAAACAGACTGGTTTGACGAGGTTTACAAAACCGGACAGACTCAGAACTATCAAGTGTCCGTGTCTAACGGAAACGAAAAGATGAAATACTTCCTCTCTGCCGGTTATCTGGATGAAAAAGGAATTTTGGAAGGTACGTACTTCAAACGATACAGCTTCCGTGCCAATATCGACAACCAAATACGCAGTTGGCTGAATGTAAGTGCCAATATCTCCTACTCCGATAACATCGGAAACACCGGCATCATTTCCGGAACAGGTGCCAACCGTGGAGGTGTAGTCCTTTCGGTTATCAATACACCGACCTATGCTCCTATTTGGGACCCTGAAAAGCCGAATCAATACAATAAGAACTTCTATGGGGTAAATATCATGAACCCGATGGAAAACCTAGCCCGCCAGAAAAACAACAAAAACAAGGAAAACCGCCTCATCGCATCCGGAGCCGCTACCATCAGCTTCCTGCCCAACCTGAAGTTGAAATCATCTGTAGCACTGGACCGCCGCAACGGTGTAAGCACTACATTTCTCGATCCAATATCAACTACCGACGGACGCAACAGTTTCGGAACAGCCTCTGACAACCGAAACATGAATACCGTATTGGTTTTCGATAATGTATTAACTTACAACACCAACATCAAGAAACATGGTATCGACGTCATGGCAGGTTCTTCCTACACCAAATCAGACTATACCAACAGCTATATTAATGGTTCACACTTCCGGGACGATAAAATACACACTCTGAATGCCGCCAATAAAATTTCATGGGACGGTACCGGATCAGGAGCCTCACAGTGGGCTATCTCTTCCTATTTTGCCCGTGTGTCCTACAATTATGACAGTAAGTACATGCTTACCATGAACATGCGTGCCGACGGTTCATCCAAGCTGCATCCCGACCATCGCTGGGGCATTTTCCCCTCCTTCTCGGCTGCCTGGCGTATTTCGTCAGAGAAATTCATGAAAGACATTACTTGGATTGATGACTTGAAGCTTCGCGGCGGCTGGGGACAGACCGGTAACCAAAGCGGCATAGGTGATTACTCATATCTGCAACGCTACAACATCAACCGCATACCGTGGTTTGAAGAAGGCAACGACCATGCAGTTCCCGGTATCAGCCAAGCCAACCTTAGAACAAGTGACCTGAAATGGGAAACCACCAGCCAAACCAACATCGGTCTTGACTTAACTGTGCTGAACAATAGACTGACCTTCAGCATGGATTACTATTACAAGAAGACAACAGACATGTTGATGAATGTAAGTCTGCCTGCAGGTGCAGCAGCAACTACCAGCATCACCCGTAATGAAGGCGAAATGACCAATAAAGGATTTGAATTCTCACTCAATTCTCACAACCTGACCGGCGAATTCTCTTGGGACACAGACTTCAACATATCTTTCAACAAGAACAAGCTGACTAAGCTATCATTACAAAAAGTCTATACAGCAGCAAGCAGTGCCGAGGTAGTAAAGGAAAACATCGTACGCAATGAACCGGGACGTCCTTTGGGTGGCTTCTACGGCTACATCAGTGACGGTGTAGATCCCGAAACCGGTAACTTGATTTATCGCGACCTCAACGAAGACGGCAAAATTTCCACTTCTGACCGTACCTATATCGGCGATCCGAATCCCGACTTCATCTACGGATTGACGAACACTTTTACTTGGAAAGACCTTAGTCTGAGCATCTTCATTCAGGGAAGCTACGGAAACGACATCTTCAATGTGTCCCGCATGGAAACCGAAGGTATGTATGACGGTAAAAACCAATCAACAGAAGTTTTGAAACGATGGAGGATTCCCGGACAGATTACCAGTGTTCCGAGAGCCAACTTCAACATCAAGAACTCCACTTACTTTGTAGAAGATGGCAGTTATCTGCGTGTCAAAGACATCTCACTCTCTTACAACATCCGTTGCCGCCAGTTTAAGAAATGGGGTATCAGCCGCGTACAACCCTACTTCACTGCAAGCAATTTGCTAACCTGGACCAGTTATTCCGGTATGGACCCTGAAGTAAACCAATATGGCAACAGCGGTTCCGTACAAGGTATCGACTATGGAACCTATCCACAGAGTAAAGCATTCGTTTTCGGTATCAATGTTGAATTCTAAAAAAAAGAAGAAATAACTTATGAAATCAAAGCATATATATAAAAGTATAGCTTGCGGTGTACTGTTGGCACTAACCGCAACCTCATGTGATCTGGACTATAATCCGGTAGACAGCTACTCGGATGTAACGGAAGGAGTGGACAAAACAGATGAAAAACCTATTTTCAACAGTGTGCAAGATGTGGAAACCTCAATGGTAACCCTTCATAAAAAATTCCGCGACCAGCAGGAGCACTGGTATGTCGACAAACTGCTTATCGGTGACGCCCACTCCGACAATGCATACGCCGGAACAACGGGTGCAGAAGTAGTACCTTATGAAACCAATTCCATTGAAGGATCTAATTCCGTACTAAAACGTGACTGGGACCGTTTTCTGGGTGATATTGCCGAAGCCAACCGCATCATCGTAGGCTGTGAGCAACTCAAGGCCCTCAGCGACAGTGAACGTGGCAAATATCAATCACAAGCCAAGATATTCCGTGCCATGGTAATGTTCGATATGGTACGTTTATGGGGGAATTTCCCTGTCATCACTACCGTGGGTGGTGACATCACCGAAGACAACGTAGAAGAGATGTACCCGACCTACTTTCCTCCACAGAATACAGCTGAAGAGGCTTATGCCCAAATAGAAAAAGACTTGACTGAAGCTGTGGAAAACCCCAACACACCGACAAACGATGCATCCGACAAGAGCATACTTACCAAATCGGTGGCACGTGCCATGCTTGCCAAAGTCTATGCAGAAAAGCCTCTGCGCGATTATGCAAAAGTTATCAAATATGCCGACGAATTGGCTGCCGACGGCTTCGACCTTGTAGAAGACTTCAGCGACCTTTGGGCTTATGATACAGAAAAAAAAGACTGCCGGGTACGCAATACTAAAGAAGCTATTCTCGAAGCTCATTTTCCTCCTGGTTCAGGTAACTGGTGTACGTGGATGTTTGGCCGCAACTTAAGCAACTGGGATGAAAGCTTTACCTGGGCCAAATGGATTACCCCTTCCCGCGACCTTATCCGCCTCTATGAGGAGCAAGGAGACACGAAACGCTACAATGAGTCTGTTGTATGGTACGAGTGCGGATGGAGCAACTATTATCCGGCAGACCATTATGCTTTCATGTACAAATGCCGCTCTGCTTTCAACAGTATCATTTATCTGAGATATGCCGACATCCTACTTCTTAAGGCTGAAGCCAAAATTATGGGAGAAACTCCCGACCTGAACGGTGCAGCCGACATTATTGACCGCATCCGTAACCGTGCCGGACTGGGTAAACTTCCACAAAGCACCCGTAGCAGTAAAGAAGCATTGCTCCAAGCTTATATGGACGAACGCCGTATGGAACTTGCTTTTGAGGGACAACGCTGGTACGACCTTTGCCGCCTCAATAAGGTAGAAGAAGTGATGAACGCCGTTTATGCCAAAGACAGTGGCCGCCTTGCACAAGAGAATTTGTTTAATGAAAACTCTTATCTACTCGCAATCCCTCAGGGAGCCATTGACCAGAATGAGAATTTGGTACAGAATCCAGGCTATTAACAATAAAAAGTAATATAAAAATCAATAGAATATGAATTTGAAAAATATATTCACTACCGCATTAGGCTGCTTCGCTGTATTGGCAGCCTGCGGCAATGATAATGACAGTGACGTCACTCCTACACCAGACCAACCTACAGAAGAGGCAAAAGATGTTACTATCTATGTGACGAACACCAGCCGTACTTACGACTTGAAAAAGTCTGGACTGGCCTTCGGCACCGGAAGCAACATGTCACCTTCTACCGTGACACTCGACCCCACCACCCGTTATCAGGAAATGGACGGTTTTGGCGCAGCCATTACTGGCTCTACCAGTTACAACCTGATGCAAATGACACAAGAGAACCGCACGAAGTTTCTGACTGAGACATTCTCGGATAAAGAAGGCTACGGCTTCAGCTATGTACGTATTGCCATCGGTTGTTCCGACTTCTCATTCAGTGAATTTACTTGCTGTGACGAAAAGGGACTTGAGCACTTTGCCCTTCCGATGGAAGACACCAAGTATGTAATTCCTATATTGAAGGAAATTCTAGCAATCAATCCTACTGTCAAAGTGATTGCTGCTCCATGGACATGTCCGAAGTGGATGAAAGTGAAAAGCCTGGAAGAACGTGTACCCTTTGACTCATGGACCAGCGGACACTTGAACCCCGAATATTACAGAACGTATGGCGAATATTTCGTAAAATGGATACAAGCTTTCGAAAAGGAAGGTATCAAAATCCACGCTGTGACTCCGCAGAACGAACCGCTGAACCACGGTAACTCAGCATCCTTGTTTATGGGATGGGAAGAAGCCCGTGACTTCATCAAGACCGGCCTGGGTCCCGCTTTCAAAGAAGCCGGAGTTGCCACAAAGATTTATGTTTTCGACCATAACTATAACTACGACAATCTGGCCGATCAAAAAAGTTACCCCACCAAGATTTATGATGATGCGGAAGCCTCACAGTACATTGCAGGTGCTGCCTACCACAATTATGGCGGTAACCGTTCCGAACTGCTGAACATCCATAAGCTTTACCCCAACAAGGAATTGCTTTTCACAGAAACATCCATCGGCACCTGGAACTCCGGCCGCGATTTAGAAGCACGTCTGCTTAACGATATGGAAGAAATAGCATTGGGGACAGCCAACAACTGGTGCCGCGGTGCCATTGTGTGGAACCTGATGTTAGACAGTGACCTGGGACCGGTAAGCCCTTCAGACGGTTCTTGCAAGACCTGCTACGGTGCAGTAGATATCGACAATACAAACTATTCTAAAATTGTCCGCAATTCCCATTATTACCTTATCGGCCACATGTCTTCAGTCGTGAAACCAGGTGCTGTACGTATCGGAACGACTGGTTACACTGCCAATGGGGTCACCTACTCGGCCTTTGAAAACACTGACGGCACCTATGCCTTCGTATTGGCAAACAACAATGCAGATGCCAAACGAATTACTGTAAGTGACGGCACTCACTACTTCTCCTACGAAGTACCGGCTAAAGCAGTCGTTTCTTATCGTTGGAAAAAATAAGACTAACAAATTAAACAGAAGATTATAATGAAAAACTTTAAATACTATCTGATGGCATTGGCAAGCATAGCCATGCTGAATGCCTGCAGCGATGACGATCCGGTTCCCGGCAACCCGACAATGGACTTTCAGGCAGAACCTTCTTCAGCCTTGTTCGGCGACAGTCTGCCTTTTACAATCAAAGCTTCGGACGCAGATGTACCTCTTTCTACACTGAAAGCACAGTTATACTTCAGTGACGAAATGGTTTCCGAAACTGTAATCCGTACCAAAGTTAGCGGACAAGAGTATAACGGGAAAATATATGTTCCCTATCTGGCAAACATTCCCAACGGAACAGCTACACTGAAGTTTATCCTGCAGAACATCAACTTTACGATTACAGAAAAAAGCTACGACGTGGCGCTGAGTCGTCCGGACTTCCCCTACCTGACTCTGATTTCTGGAGACCAAGAATACCGCATGGAAAAAGTCGCAGCCAATCAGTATAGTGTGACCAGTGAATTTGCACAAAAAGTGAAAGGTTACATCAAAGCTCCTAAAGTAGGCGCTAACGGCAATGAAATCAATTTCGGATGGAGTAACGGTGCCATCACACAAGGTACTTCCAGTGAGATTACTTTCTCCAGTCTGTCAGCCGGGAAGTATTCCATCTCCTTCAACACGCTGACTTATGCGGCCGCCCCTTTCGTGAAATTGTTACTGAACGGCTCTGAAATGGAAATGGTGGATGATAACCATTACAGCATCGACCTCAACCTGAAACAAGGGGACAACATCACCGCAGATATTCCCAACTTCAACCAGTACTGGATAGATCCCGACTTCTTCAAAAAGAATGAAGACGGTTCACTGAAATTTTTACCCATCGACGGAACTTACCGTATCATTGCCAATCTGGACCTAAATTATTTGGAAGTATTGAAAATGAACGGAACAAGTACCGATACACTGAACGATGACGGAACCGGTGCCCTTTGGATTATCGGTGATGGCATCGGTAAGCCCTCAGTAGCAACCAATGCCGTAGGTTGGACCACAGAGAAAGGGCTCTGCATGTCACAGATTGAAGCAAAGAAATATCAGGTGACGGTAGTAGCGGGAGAGCAAATCAAATCAGATGACATCAACTTCAAGTTCTTCCACCAGCAAGGTTGGGGAGGTGAATATAAAAACGATGCCTTGTCTACCACCAGTGACCTAGTATTTATAGGTGACGGTACCAATGGACGTGATGCCGGCAACTTGGGACTCGTAAAAGGCAAAAGTTTGGAAAACGGTGTTGCTTACCGGTTCACTGTTGACGTAACGGCAGGTATCTCTTCGGCAGTTCTGACAGTAGAAAAGGTAGAAAGATAGACGGATAACGCAGAAGATTAACTAAATGAGAAAGGGGCTGGCTCTATAAAAGAGTTCAGCCCCTCTTGTTTATGCAGAATATATGTTCCGGATTTAGCTTAAACCTTCTTTCGCCTCCTCTTGTGGAATACGTACCGAAGTGTAAAGCTCAAGAATGGCGGCTATCGTCAGAGACACAATCCATTCATTGCCCCTTGTAAAGAGCATAAATGCCCCCGTAAGCACCAGCAAAAGTGCACCGAATATTTGCTGCCGACGCAGGCGTTTGACGGTGGGACTTTTACACTTGGACGGAGAATTGATTTGTGCCAAAGCAACCATCGTAGCACCGACAGTATATATATAAGGTGAAAGAGGCCAGCCCGTAATATAAACGGCAGCTCCAGCCAGGAGCATCACGGCCCCTACTGCAAAAAGGGCGGGTATCAGTTGTTTCATTCTTCTATATCTTCTTCAAATACATAAATATCCTCATTGGGCTTTTTCATCAGATACTTCTCACGGGCAATCCGTTCGATGGCACCGGAGTCGACGGCAAGTTCATTGAGCCGTTCGGTATTCTCCTCGTATTCCTTGCGGTACTTTTCTATTTCATCGCGCAGACGACTTTCTTCCCGGGCGTAACCCAAACGGCGTACAACACTGTTCTCATCCAGGAACCCGATAATTACAGCAAACAACGCAAGCGTAATCAAATATTTATGCTTGCGGACAAAAGACCAGAGAGAAGCAAGTTTATCCATCTCGTTATCTACTATTTAGCAATTTATCATTCATGATGGAACTTGCCCATCATATAACTTCACGTCACAAAGATAAGAGGAATAACCGAAAGATTTCTTTTTTTTGTGTACATTTGCACAAAAAGCAAAGAATATCCCGAATATGGAAAACTATATCGTATCTGCACGGAAATATCGTCCCTCGACCTTTGAGTCTGTGGTAGGCCAACGTGCACTGACCACTACCTTGAAGAACGCCATTGCCACCGGAAAATTGGCGCATGCCTATCTTTTTTGCGGTCCGAGAGGCGTGGGAAAAACGACCTGTGCCCGTATCTTTGCTAAAACAATCAACTGCATGAGTCCCACAGCAGACGGTGAAGCATGCAACCAGTGTGAATCCTGCACTGCCTTCAATGAGCAACGCTCCTACAATATCCATGAACTGGATGCCGCCTCAAACAACTCTGTAGATGACATCCGCCAATTGGTGGAGCAGGTACGCATTCCACCTCAGATAGGTAAATACAAAGTATATATCATTGATGAGGTACATATGCTGTCTGCCTCGGCTTTCAATGCTTTCCTGAAAACACTGGAAGAGCCTCCACGCCATGCCATATTCATCCTTGCCACTACCGAGAAGCATAAGATATTGCCCACCATCCTTTCACGCTGCCAAATATATGATTTCAGCCGGATTGGTGTGGAAGATACCGTAGCACACCTCGCATATGTCGCTTCCAAAGAAGGCATCACTGCTGAACCGGAAGCACTGAATGTCATTGCCCTCAAAGCAGACGGCGGTATGCGCGACGCCTTGTCTATCTTCGACCAGGTGGTAAGCTTCAGCGGAGGACATATCACCTATAAGAGCGTGATTGAAAACCTCAATGTGCTGGACTATGAATACTACTTCAAACTAACCGGATTCTTTCTTGAAAACAAAATCAGTGACGCGTTGCTATTACTGAATGATGTGCTCAACAAAGGCTTCGACGGTAGCCACTTCATCACCGGACTTTCATCCCACCTGCGTGACTTGCTTGTCAGCAAAGACCCGGCAACACTGCCGTTGCTTGAAGTGGGTGCAAGCATCCGCGAACGTTATCAGGCACAAGCACAGCAATGCCCCCTCTCCTTTCTTTACCGTGCCATGAAGCTCTGCAATGATTGTGACCTGAATTACCGTGCCAGTAAAAACAAACGGCTATTGGTAGAGCTTACTCTGATACAAGTGGCACAACTGACCGCCGAGGAGGACGACGGCACCAATGGGCGCAGCCCTAAACAAGCTATAAAACCCATATTCACGCAGCCTGCCGCCGTTCAGCAGCCACAAGCCACTGCTGCCATGCCCCAACAAACTGTACAGCCGGCAGTACAGCCAAACAGAACTCCTCAACCTGCTGCTACGCAGCATGGCAATACTACAACTCCACATGCTACACCTGCTGCCATATTAATGGCACAAGGGAGAGAAGAGAAAAAAATTCCGGTCATGAAAATGTCCGGATTAGGGGTATCCATCAAACGCCCCCATATAGAAGAGGAACAAAGAAACCCTTCATCCAACTCTACTGCCGCCCACCAAGCAGCACAACCAGAAGAGGACTACATCTTCAATGAAAGGGATTTGAACTATTACTGGCAGGAGTATGCCGGACGTATGCCCAAGGAGCAAGTAGCCATAGCCAAGCGCATGCAGAACATGCGCATCACTTTAATAAATGACACAACTTTTGAGGCTGTAGTAGACAATGAAATCGTTGCCAAGGAATTTACCGGCATGATACCCACTCTGCAAAATTACCTACGTACCCGGCTAAAGAACCGCAAAGTCACCATGACTGTCCGGATTAGTGCTCCTACTGAAAAGGTACGTGCCTACGGACGCGTTGAAAAATTCCAGATGATGGCACAAAAGAACAGTGCCCTACTACAACTAAAAGAAGAGTTTGGTTTGGAACTGTATTAATTCCTTCCAATCGACTGCATAAAGTTGCTAACAAATTGAGTATAAAGGAGAAAAAAGCATCTATTTAATTTTTTATTTACTCATTTATATTTATTTTTGCCAATAATAAACAAAAGAGGCAAACAAACATTTGAGAACAAAAATGATTATATGGATGCTATTGGGGCAGCTATTGTATACTTCTGTCTTATCAGCACATACAATAGCCAATCAAGAAAAGCAGAGTATTCTGCAATCATTGGTCAAAAGACAAGTTCTCTATGATGACTCCATATCCATAGACAGCGTCATTACGTGGAGTGAGCAACTTCTTTCCACCCTACAATCAAATGAAGATAGAACGACGTATTTTCTATTACAACTTCAATTGGCCAATGCCTACACATTGCGCGGCGATATCAGCTTAGCAACGAACCGGGCACAACTTATGTACGAAGAAGCCAAAGCTACAGACTACCAATTTGGTATGGTAGTGGCCAACCAGGCCATTGGAGACGCCTATAACACAATAGCCAACATGGGGGATAAAGCCCTGGAATCATACCAGGATGCTTTGACTGAACTATCCAACATTTCAGACCAGCATCCATATAGGGCACAGCTTCTTTTAAAAATGTCCAACGTTCTGCAACGGAAAGGACGTCTGGAAGAAGCAGAGAAAATCCTGGAAGAGCTGGAAAAAATATTATATCAAGAGCCTGACTACCCGACAGACTTCTTTTTCTGCATCGAAAAGACGAATTTTGCCATTTCCCATGGGCACCTCTCACAAGACTATCTTGATGAAGCAAACATCTGGCTCCACAAAATAGACTCCATTTACCAACTGCACCCAGAAAAGTTCTACCGGTTTCACTTGGATTATACCACTGCTGCCTACTATAGAGCCATGGGAAATTTGGACAAACAATACTGGAAACAAGCTCTGGACATCTACTCCAAATTGCAAGCAGAATACTCCGGTAATAAGCGCTCCACGTATTACCGCTGGACTTCGCTGGAAAAAATCTATCTCTGTAAAATACAAGGCATGGCCATGGAAGCCTGCCGAATCTACCAGGAATTGTATCCTCCTATAGATACACTCGCTTCACAAAGCTATATCCGGCAAATCAATACGATAAAGGCAAAATACCAGGTAGATAAGGCAGAGACAGCCAGCAATAACGAATACAATAAAATCATAACCAGCATATTGGTAGGAACGATGGCATTAGTAACGTTATTTGTTCTACTTGCCATCCTACTCAAAAGGCAGCGGGAAAAGGTGAAGCTCTCCACCCAAAAACTAGCAACATCACGGATAAATGCCGAAAATGCCATGCGTGCAAAAAGCGTGTTCCTCTCGAACATGAGCCACGAAATCCGTACCCCGCTCAATGCGTTATCGGGCTTTTCATCCCTATTGACGGAAGAGGGACTGGACGATGAGACACGCCGTCAATGCAATGAAGTTATCCAACAGAACTCAGAACTATTGCTGAAGCTTATTAACGACGTGATAGATCTATCGAGTCTTGAATTCGGCAAACTGCAATTCTGTATTGTACAACATGATGCCGTAAGCATATGCAGAAATGTGATAGACACTGTGAATAAAGTGAAACAGACACAAGCTGAACTTACATTCACCACCGAGCTGGAAGAAATGCCCATCGAGACTGACGACTCACGCCTGCAGCAAGTCCTGATTAACCTACTGATAAATGCTACCAAATTTACCCCACAAGGCAGCATTGTCCTAAAGCTGGAAAAAGAAACGGACGATACCGTACTATTCACCGTAACAGATACCGGTTGCGGCATTCCCAAAGACAAGCAAGCCAACATTTTCCAACGTTTTGAAAAGCTGAATGAGAATGCTCAAGGCAGTGGGTTGGGACTCTCCATATGCCAACTTATCATAGAGCATATCGGCGGACAAATATGGATTGATTCAGAGTATACCGAAGGCTCACGTTTCTGTTTCACCCACCCCATAAGCCAGACAGGCAGAAAGGAGCATAAGAAATGAAACAGATATTTACATTGCTCATTGCCTTATGCTGGCTATTACCGTCCGCACACGCAGATGTGCGACGGGCAGAAGTCAAGGATAGCCTGCTACGTATATATCTAGCCTCTCCAGCCGATACCACCAGATTGAGAACTCTATATCAGATAGCACTGCTTGACCAACTGTCACCGACATTCATCTATTACGAGAACAAATTACTGGAAGAGGCCATCGCTCAGAAAAATGTACATTACCAGAGTGCCGCCATATATGCGCACATTATTTATTACTACAATCTACTGGACCAAAAACGTGCAGAACAATGGCTGAGGAGGCTCGAACAGTTGTCTGAAGAGCACAACTACTACCGCCATTACTTCAGAGGCAAAAAGATGATGATAGAATGCTATATCATCAGCCAGAAGATTGAATTAGCCCTCAAACAAGCACAAGACATGTACGACAAAGCTCAAAGTCTCGGCAACCATGACGGTATGCGCGAAGCATGCCTATGCCTGATGACCGGATATTTCAATACCTTACGTTACAAAGAAGGAATCACCTACCTGAACAAGGCTTTTGAACTGACAAATCCGGACTCCTCCCTTGCCACTCAGATTGATTTATTGACAAAAGCGGTACTGGCTTACTCATATCTGCATGACAATGGCAACATGTTCCGGTATCTGGAGGAACTCAACAATGCCAAAAATAGATTGCAGGAAGAAGGCACCACCGTACTGACAAACGGCTATACCAATTTGTATCTGCTCATAGATTTACAATACGCCCTTTACTATACCCGCCTTCAACGGCCTGCGGAAGCATGGGAATATTTGCAGCAATCAGAACGGCATCTCAGTACATCTTCATTTCTTCCTTATCGGTTGATACGTTTGGCAGCATATGCCGAATATTACCAACTGACAAAAGAATACGACAAAGCGTTGGCTTATTTAGAAGACGCCATTGAACTTGTAACCCCTATTTCACTGGATGATGCCATGATTTATGGACTTCAGAAAGCGGATATACTAGTAAAGATGGGGTTTCCGGACGACGCACTTCCTATCTATAAACAAATAACCAAGGCAAGAGATTCGTTATATACAGTATTCTCCACCTCACAGATAGAACAGATACAAAGCCTATATAATATGGACCAACTGCTTCTCCAAAAAGAACAGCGGCAAGCCAGTTTTCACCGTATCTGTCTGGTCACCTCCATTATCATCATTATAGCCTTGTTACTTTTCAACCTACATATGTATAGAAGCAGGAAGCGGCTGCAACAAGATGAGAAGGAAATGCGTAAATTGGCAATTATTGCCGAAGAAGCCAACGAAGTAAAAAGCCGTTTCCTTGCCAATATGAGTTATAATATCCGTATTCCACTGAACAATGTAGTCGGTTTCTCCCAACTGCTTTCCACCGACAACGAGCTGGATGAAGAAGAGCGAAAAGAGTATTCCGGTATTATCCAGGCCAATTCGGGTGAGCTTATCCAACTGGTAAACGACGTATTGGACCTCTCACGCCTGGAAGCGAATATGATGAAATTTCAATTGCAGGATTGTTATGTAAAAGAATGGTGCAACGAACTAGGTTTTCTAATACAAATGCGCAGTGAAGGCCATATCCTCCTGAAACTACAAGTGGAGGTAGGAGATGCGCGTATCCATACCGACGTCAACCGCCTTACACAAATAGTGACAAGTATGCTGCTTTATCCAAACGACTGTAAAGAAACGCGCAAAGTCAGCATGTTCTTGGTCAACCATCCGGACAAACACATCATAGCATGCCGGATAGAGAACAGCCCGATAGCCGATCCCAGGTTTGCCTCTCAAAAAGTATCAGTGCAACAGAAAATCAACCAGTTGTTCTTTGAACATTTCAAAGGTACCTATCAAACCGAGAATGTCGAAGAAGGAGAAATCGCAGTGATTACTTTTACCTATCCGACTCTTTCTTAAAAGCTGAAAACCTGCTTAAGTTCCAGCTAAAGCCAATAGTATCAGAGCAATTCGTTTACGAAGTTCAAAAATGAACATTTTTCAGTCTCTGCGGTATGCTATGCCGCTTTCTCGACTCCTTATTTAGACGACATACAAATTATACGTTTTTAATCAAGATTGATAGCAAGTAATAAAGAAAACCACTATTTTTGCCGAACGAATTAGTACTAATAATAATTTAAATCTAAAAGAAAATGGCTTACGTAATTAGTGACGATTGTATTGCTTGCGGAACTTGTATCGACGAGTGTCCGGTTGGCGCTATCTCTGAAGGTGATATCTATCATATCGACCCTGAGACTTGCACAGAGTGTGGTACTTGTGCAGATGTTTGTCCTTCTGAAGCAATTCATCCGGGAGAATAATACAATCCCAGTATCAAAAACAAAAGCGTGGGCAGATAAACTGCCTGCGCTTTTTTATATCCCCCACGTAAGATTCAGTACCTTCAAACCCTTCATTGTTATTTTCTATATACGGATAACACATTAGTTCACAGACATGAACACTTTGTTCCATAAGTAGAAAACAAAATGTTCGTACAGTATAAAACAAAGTGTTTATACTGTATGGAACAGAGTGTTCGCTATAATGAAACAAAGTATTTGCCATAATGAAGCAGAGTGTTTGCCATAACAAAACGAGCAGTCCGCTTTGATGAAACGAACTGCTCGTGACAGCATGACAGATGTCTTGCTAAAATAAGTTTGTAGAAGAAGTTAGAATCACTTCAGATTAGCCAGTGCTTCTTTTATACGACGGATAGCTTCAACTATATTTTCATCGCTGGTTGCATAACTCATACGAATGCATTCAGGAGCTCCGAAAGAAGCACCGCCTACGCAAGCCACATGAGCCACTTCCAACAGATACATGGCCAAATCATCTGAATCATTGATTTTACGTTCGCCGGCAGATTTACCGAAGAATGAATCGCATTTAGGGAACAGATAGAAAGCACCTTCCGGTACATTCACCTCGAAACCCGGAACTTCCTTGGCCAACTTTACAATCAAATCACGACGACGCTCGAAAGCCTTGCGCATTTCCTCCACCGGAGCTTGTGTACCCGTATAAGCAGCCTCAGCAGCCTTCTGAGATACAGAACAAGGACCGGAAGTATACTGTCCCTGCAATTTATTGCAAGCCTTCACAAGCCATTCCGGACCTGCAATGAAACCGATACGCCAACCAGTCATTGCATATGCTTTGGAAACACCATTCACAATGACCGTACGCTCTTTCATTTCGGGAAATTGCGCTATGCTCTGATGCTTGCCGATATAGTTGATATGTTCGTAAATCTCATCGGCAATCACAACAACCTGCGGATGCTTTGCCAATACTGCGGCCAGGCCTGCCAACTCCTCCTTGCTGTACACCGAACCCGTAGGGTTAGAGGGAGAGCAAAGAATCAGCGCCTTTGTCTTCGGGGTGATGACAGCCTCCAGCTGTGCAGGTGTTATCTTAAAGTCCTGGTCGATACCGGCAGGTACGATAACCGGCGTACCCTCAGCCAACTTTACCATTTCCGGATAACTGACCCAATAGGGAGCAGGCACAATTACTTCGTCACCCGGATTTACCAATACCAGGATTGCATTGCAAACCGACTGCTTGGCACCATTGGCGCAAGAAATTTGTGCGGCGGTATATTCCAGACCGTTTTCCTTCTTCAACTTCTCTACAATTGCATTACGCAAGGCAGGATAACCCGGCACTGGAGAATAGCGAGAAAAGTTATCGTCTATCGCCTTTTTCGCAGCCTCTTTAATGTGGTCGGGAGTATTGAAGTCCGGTTCTCCCACACTCAGGTTAATTACGTCTACGCCTTGAGCCTTCAGCTCTGCGCTCTTTTGAGACATAGCCAGTGTCGCAGAAGGCGACAAACTGTTTAAACGATCTGATAATTGGTTCATTTTGTTACTATTTAATGATTGTTACGCAAATCCGGTTGCAAAATAAGCGATTTTCTTTGATATAAGAAAACAAAAAGACAGTTACTTATTGAAATGAAGTGTATGTCCCATACGTTCTTTCTTGGTACGGAGATAACGCTCGTTGTATGGATTCGGAGTAGTCTCAATAGCTACGTTCTCCGTTATTTCCAAACCGTAAGCCTCCAAGCCTACACGCTTCACGGGATTATTGGTCATCAGCCGCATTTTGTGCACTCCTATCTCACGAAGAATCTGGGCACCTACACCATAATCACGCTCGTCTGCCAGATGTCCCAGGCAAATATTAGCTTCTACAGTATCCATGCCTTCTTCCTGCAATTTATATGCTTTCATTTTTTCCATCAGACCAATGCCGCGACCTTCCTGATTCAGATATACAACTACCCCCTTACCGGCTTTCTCTATCATCTCCATTGCCTTATGCAGCTGCTCGCCACAATCACAGCGTTTGGAATTGAATATATCACCAGTGGCACAAGAAGAATGTACACGCACCAGAATCGGTTCATCCAATTCCCAAGTACCCTTGAACAAAGCTACATGCTCCAAACCGTTCGACTTCTGGCGGAAAGGAATCAAACGGAAATGACCGTGGTCTGTAGGCATATCCACTTCCACTCCTTTTTCTACAATAGACTCCTGCTTCAAACGGTAGGCAATCAAGTCACGGATGGAAATCAATTTCAAGCCAAATTCATCTGCCATTCTACGCAATTCGGGCAAACGAGCCATTGTACCATCCTCATTCATTATTTCCATAAGGGCTCCCGCCGGATAAAGTCCAGCTAAACGTGCCATATCAATAGCCGCCTCCGTATGTCCAGCACGGCGCAACACACCTTTCTCCTGGGCATACAACGGATTAATGTGGCCAGGACGCCCGAAAGTGGCCGGAGTAGAAGCCGGATCGGCCAACGCCTGGATAGTAGCAGCGCGGTCTGCCGCAGAAACGCCAGTACTACAGCCTTCCAATTTATCAACAGTAACTGTGAAGGGAGTACCCAATACAGAAGTATTATCCGATACCTGATGCGGCAAATCCAGTTCCTTGCAACGCGAAACTGTAATTGGAGCACAAAGCACACCGCGGGCATGCTTCAACATAAAGTTTACTTTCTCCGGTGTAATCTTTTCAGCTGCAATTATCAAATCACCCTCATTCTCACGGTCCTCATCATCCACAACAATCACAAAGTTACCGGCTTTGAAGTCTTCAATGGCCTCTTCTATCGTATTCAACTTTACATTTTCCATAATCTATTTTGTTTTTATTTATTCTGATCTCTTTCTATAATTCCAATCACATCTTCATTTGTCTTGATAATCCGCTCCATATCCTTATTCAGACGGATACGGAATGCCCAGATACGGAAATAAAAGAACAAGCCTATCGGGAAAACAATACCGCAGAGCAAGTTTAACCAATAATTGCGGAACGGACGGACATGCGCATGGACGGGGATGACCGGATAGGTGTTCAGCGCTGTCAACAAAGTAACGGATCTTGTATTCGACATCTCATCTATCAGACTCTCCAAACGTTCGTTAATATCTTCCACCGCCTCATCCTGGCTATCAGTCATCCACAATTTAAAGTAATTGGGAGCACGTTTCAACCCCTTTCTATCAGCATATTCACGACAGTCTACGGACAAAGCCTTCAGCTCTTCCGGAATACGTGTATAATCAGGATCGTGGATGATTACTTCCTTACGGAACAGATGGCGTACACTGCGAATGCCCACAACCTTCTTGAACCAATTTATATAGGCATCAGCATTCAATACCACTGAATCATTGTTGGATTTATATGTCAGGAATGCACCCAATGGGGCCAAGACAGCGGTACTGGTCCACATACCCATCCAGACAACCCACTGTCCGTCACGAGCCATCTTATACCCTGTATTGTTGATGATGTAATAGATAATAAAAATCAATACAGAAACCACCACCGGCATTCCCAAGCCTCCTTTACGGATAATTCCTCCGAGTGGCGCGCCAATAAAGAAGAAGATGAGACATGCCAGAGAAAGAGTCAGTTTCTCATGCCAGGAAGTCATGTGCCGCCGAAGGCTGCTTTCAGTCTGCGATATATTAAAGCTCTTAAAACTCCAGTCACTCCCCGCACTCTCTGCACGGCTGACGGCCGTGGATATAACCTTCTGTTTCTGCATCAGTGTAGCCACATTGTAGAGGCTGTCTACATTGTACTCACCTAAATAAGCCTTTTCAATCTTCAATGTATCCTCTTTAGACAAGCTGGCTGTCACCTTATAAGTTCCTGCCATAGCTTCTTTATAATAACCACGCCCCACACTGTCATTCTGCAATTTCATGGAGTCAATGTCCGCCTGCAGCATTTTCATATCCTTACTGTTGGACTGATTACTCATGATACCTGCATCCACCATATTGAAATCCGAATTGAACTCAATGATTGCATGCTTTTCGCGGAATGTCTCACGCCGGTAAGGCACATTCCTTTGGTTCATGTTCTGCGATTTCAAATTCTCAAACTGCTCACCACTGTATAAATGCAAATATAAATGCTGTTTGTCAGCCGTCATCTCCAGACGTCCCGAATCAGACTTGATAATTTGAGCATTCTCAAAACCTTTCTCAAAATTATATATCAGTACGTCATACAGCATACCAGTTTTGCGGTTCTTATGCTTCACATACAGATTATAACCATCTATTTCATCGTAGAACACACCTTCAGGAATATCCACTTCGGGAGATTTCTGCTTCATGGAAATAAGCAAAGTCCATAATTTTGTTTGGGCTTTTGGTCCTATGACATTTTGGAAATAGAAAGAGACACAACAGATGAAACAAATAAAGATAATCAGGGGCCGCATGATTTTCAATAAAGAAATACCGGCTGCCTTCATGGCAAGTAATTCAAAACGTTCTCCGAAATTTCCAAAGGTGATAAGGGCAGCCAGCAGAATAGCCAGCGGCAACGACGCAGGTACCAACGAAAGCGCAGAATAAAAGAAAAACTGTGCAAGGACAGTCATCTCCAATCCTTTTCCTACCATTTCGTCCACATACCTCCATAAAAACTGCATCATAAAGATGAAGAGGCAGATGAAGAAAGTACCCATAAAGAGCATGCAAAAGCTCTTCAAAACAAATATATCTAACTTTTTTATGCGCAGCATTTTACTCGTTTCATGCAATGAGAGCACAAAAGTAGTACAAAAAAGGGAGTACGGGAAATTTTTAATCTAAAGTTAACTAAAAACCACAAGTTCTTCGCAAAGTATCCACTTGCGATTCCCATAATTCACGCGAATCACCCACCTCGTCTATATCGGCAAAGTCTGTTATCTCCAATACGAAATCATTGGTCAACTCATTGTTTGTCATCTTCAGTTCAAAGTATTCTCGCTCGTTCTCATCGTCCAGCCAGCGGAAGCGGATGAATGAATACGCTCGCACGGCAATAATCTCGGCATCACGTTTTTCTGTTTTTCCCCAAAAAAAGGTTACTGTTTTATCGTCTGACTGAACCCTATCAGCAAACCAGCCCTCCAAACCAGTAGGGGTACTTATCGCTGCCCAAAGAATACTTTTAGAAGTCGCATTCAAGAGATATTCCAAATGTATTTTCTTTCTTTCCATAGTCTATTCTGCTTTTTATTGCGCCAGCCAAGATAAATACTTTTTTCTAATTACAGAAAATAAATCATCAAATTTATTTATATCTCCCTTTCCATACACCCCTAATTCATTGATAATGTTATACAAATACGTTTAATAAAAAGTACTGCAAACCACTTCAGCACCCTATCAGCAAAAGAAAAAGCAGAAAATATCCATAAAAGTTTTGGCAATTTAAATAAAAGCTATATCTTTGCACCCGCAATCGAGAAATGATGGCGGGATAGCTCAGCTGGTTAGAGCGCATGATTCATAATCATGAGGTCCCCGGTTCAATCCCGGGTCCCGCTACAAAATAAATCATTGAAATTGAGACTGTTGAGAGGCTTCCACTCTTGGCGGTCTTTTTTATTTCGAATTCATGGGAACACGGCGGGAACACAAAAAAATCACCTTTAAGCCCCATTTTATTTGCTGATAATCACAATCCATCTTGTTTCAATTTAGTAATACTAATAAAAAAGTATGTATATATAGCCACTATACAATTATCATTCTTAGATAAAAACTAGAGAATATATAAAATTTTAAGGCAGGGAACACAAACGGGAACACAAGTCTAATAACCTAAAGCAAAAATACTAAAACATGAACACTAAAAAAATCACTAATACATCGAAAAAGGGCAATGCATTTAATACCATGACATTGCCCCTTCAATAGATAAATATAGCAAATACTACAAACACTCAATTTCATCTTGAGACAATCCAGTAGCTTTTGAGATAATATCAATAGCAACTCCTAACTTCTTTAAATTACGAGCACTTTCTCTTTTTTCTTCTTCACGACCTTTAAGTAATCCTTCTGCCCTTCCTTCTTCACGTTCAGTATTGATATTATCACGAAGGATTACAATATTATCCAGATGACGATAATAGGCAGCAAGCTCATCCTTAGTCATGCTATCCAGTTTCAACCTTTCACGGGCCTCCTCAAGACCGGGAGCTGTAGCACTGGAAGGTATCTCTCCGGTATTCAGGTAGTAGATCCATTCTTCCAGGGGACTTTTGGCTACCTGATTGAAACCGTTTACTTTCAGGATATAATATTCAGGATATAGCTGACTTACCGTATCCACCTTGAATGTCTGCTTCTGGAATGGAGTGAGTTCAAGAAGATCGTTGGTGTGGATGCCTCTGAACTCCGTCTTTCCATGATACACATAGTCCGTACCATGTCCCAGAGAGAAATAGACGATATTAACGCTATATACCTTACGAACCTTGTCATAGCTTTCTCCCCTATTGATATATTCAGTCACCAGCTTCGAAGTGCCGAACAACATACGCTGGAAGTAGGCGTATTCATTATTGTTCTGCACCTCTATCAGCACCAGTTCACCCTTGGAGTTCTCGGCAAGCATATCGACACGGTTATACTTGTCATACTCATCCTCCTGATTGCTTTCACTTTCCAGGAGTCGCTGAATAATGATTTTCTCACCCAATAAAGTAGTGAGCAGACCTTCAAGGACACTGAAATTGGCCTTGTTTCTGAGCAGGCGTTTCATAGCCCAGTCAAAACGGATTATCTGATTCTTATTGTTGCTATTCATAATTGTCTAATATATTGGTTACTACAAAGGTAAACAAAAAGATTCAGAGTACCAAATTGCATAAGGGGAGAGCCTCATATAAATCTTTGAACTTTCATTTCCAATTACTTTAAATAGCAGGAAGTATTTTATAGCGTTTTGAAGTATCCTTATGTGTCACTTCTTACAAAATGAGTATATTTGCAGTGAATATAAGCTATCTTATAACTAAATACATAATAATACCATTGATGAAAAAATTAATTATACAAACTTTGGAAGATTTTATGTCTGTTCAATATGGAGTCCCTGAAATAGATTTCTTCAGAGGACAGTCATCTTCTGAATATAAATTAATTCCCTCAATAGGTCGAAGGTTTAATGAAGGGCAAGAGGATGTACTGAAACAATATGAGAGGGAGATATTTGTAGATTTTAAAAGAAAATATTCAATGTTTACAGATACGCGTCCGAAGAATGATAAAGAATTTTTGTTTCTTGCACAGCACTATGGACTTCCAACGAGACTTCTTGATTGGACTTATAATCCCTTGATTGCATTATATTTTGCATGTTGTTCAAATTTTGATAAAGATGGAGTTGTTTATCATAGTTGTCCATTCTCAATGATGGTTTTCGATGAAGATAAAGATGACATACTTTCATTTCCCGCAATAACTTTATTAGTTCCTAATATGACAGATGTTAGATATAAAAATCAAAACGGTTTATTTGTACTTTATCCAGAACCATGGAAAGAAGATTTCGGATACATTTTTGCCAAATATATAATCCGCGCACATAATAAGAGAGAGATATTGCGCAAACTTAAAAAAATAGGAATCACAAGGTCATTTATAATGCCTTCTTTGGATAGTTTGTGTAAAGATATTGTTGATATCTATAATTTAAGATATTCATATGCTATAAAATAGAGCTATTTTGCTAATACAAGCCTATTACTCTCTTGAAATAGTTTTAACTAAAGTTCACCCCCAAGCATCTTTTTGCTAAAAGTTATTTTATATAATATATTCTCAATATTCACATGAAGACAAAGCTGTATTTTTTATAATCTTCCCTCTCCAATCCCTTCAAATCCTTATATATGAGAAAATGGCTTGGAGTATAATTCAGCACCATTAAGATAAGGTGCGTCAGCTTCAAGCATTAATGATAAAAACAATTACCGGGTCACTCTTATTTTCAGACGATGGATAAGATGGAGATTCGATGATGCGTAGCAATTCCAGTATGTGGACAAGACATAAAGTTCCCCACGAAAGAATGTATGCCGCATGATAGGCCAAGTAAATGCGAGGAGCTATTTACAACGGTTCAACTATCACAACCAGTCGAAAGATTGGTCTATTTTTTTCTTCTTCCCTTCCTTGATTTCCCTTCAAAGCCTTATATATGAGAAAAGTATATAAGAGAAATAGAGAATAGAAACATAATAACTAACAATTTAAAACAACTAAGAGACATGGGAAATTTAATTAAAGGATTGAAGGTCGCAGCTTATGTGGCCGAGATTATCGTGGCAGGTTCCGTAGTAATCGAGCTTGCAGAAAAGTATTGTGGCAAATTCGGAAAAAAGAAGATTGCCACGGGTGAAGTCAAGGCCGTTGATGCTGCGACTGAAAACTGATAGAACGTCTGATGAATGGATTATGACAAGAAAGCGGACGTGATAATAACGGTATTGGAGGTAGCAACTTCAATACTCAAAGGGATAAAGAAGCTAAGAGGAATATTTATAAAAGCAAAGAAATAACACCTCTTGGCTTTTTGTTTTTCACCGCATTTTATTAACCGACTAAAAAATAACAAGAGTATGGAAACAATGACTAATGAACTTACTATCATTCCAAGAACAATCGGAATGGTAACAAGAATGATGGATGCAATTGGTGTCGAAGATGCTATAATCGTATCTGAAGAAGAACAGAAAGAGCATCCTAATTTTATTGAGAGCAACACTTCGGGAATAACACTTGAAGAACTTGAAAGGAACTGTATTGTACCCAGCTTCGGAGACAACCAGCTAACAATCAGCCACCAGAAATTTATCCACCAGGTAGAAGATGCTGCAAGAATGTATTTTACCGGAGAGAACTTTGGAAACACGGAAATCAGAGTTTCACATAAGATTTTAGGCAGGGTTCCGGGAGCATTGACAAAAAGGAAAGAAGAGCTTAGACCGGAGGACGAGACCATCTATTATCAACGTATGGCTTTCTGTTTTCATATCCGTTCCATGAGCAGAATGATGAACGGCGAGGAAGTACATTTATGTATCGGAGGTGTAAGAAGCCTGAACGAGGAAAACTTATACGCCCGAAAATCACCCGAGAAATTCAAGATCTTTATCGGGTGGAGGGTTCGTGTGTGCTCAAATCTGATGCTGACCAACGATGGCTTGACCGGACGACTGGAAGTAATGAGTGATGCAGATATTTATAGTTCAGCACTCAGACTATTTCAAGATTTCAAACCGGAGCAAAATTTGAGACTTCTTGAAAACCTGGGAAGAACCAAGATTTCACAAGAACAGTTCTGTCAGATAATAGGCAGGCTCAGATTGTATCAAGCCTTGCCTGCTTCACAACTCAGAGAACTGCCGAAGGTAATCCTGGGTGATTCCAATGTAAACGCAGCTACGAAAGGCTATATAGAGAACCCTAATTTCGGGTTACGTGGCAGAGAGAATATTACTTGTTGGGATTTGATGCAGCTACTCAATGATGCCGCCAAACAATCCTACATAGACAAGTTCCTGGAGCGCAATCAGAACTGTACTGATTTTTCTGTAGGTATCCAGAGAGCTTTAAACGGTGAAGATACTGAGAATTACGGATGGTTTTTGAGTTAGACCTGAAAATAAATTAACTCACAAGGGAGAAAGAACTAAAATATGGCAAACCGGTTCTTTCTCCCTTTTTTGTTGAACCCTTTGACAGATATATGATATGGAAGTGAATGATATTATGACATACATAGACAGATTGCTGCAAGGCTGTTCTGATAAAAGATGTGCCGAGATTCTAAAGGAAGTAACGGAGGAATGTCAGTCACGTATAGATGAATGTAGGAAAGGTGCTTATTCTAAATCATTGCAATAGGAATAATATATAAACAATAATGAATATTATGGAAAGATACGAATTGGAAAACAGCAGGGAGTTCAAGGCTGCAAAAGAACTTGAACATGCCCTGAACGACTATGGGTGGAATGAGAAAAGGTTCGCTATTGCAGTTACCACATTCCACAGGACCCTGCAACAGACCTTATTCAGAAGTATGGTTGAAGTGATTAAGATTATGGGAAGTGAAGATTACGGATATGACCTGAGAAACAAGGCTTCGCATGAGATTTGTAAGAAGATAGTGGAATCGGGAGTTCTGGAGGACGAGACGATACCATTCATCTGAAACGGTTGAAAGATACCAAGACTAATATTCCGGGGAGGGATATTTCCGATAAAAAGGAAGTATCCCTCCTTTTTTATTTACCGACAATTTAAAATTCAGAAGATTATGTTATACTATAATTTTTATGGTTATGAAGAATTCAAGGCCCGTTTCGGACTTGAAAAGAGAGAAAATGGTGTGGCGGTAAGAAAGAACAGGATATTGCTGGCCCACCTGAAAAATCCTGTACTACTGAAGTATTGCAGGGAACATGACGACTATGCCCTGCTACATATATATGATATGGCTGCCCTGCAGAAAAGAGTGGTTGAAGCCGTTATCGGGTCGGGCAAGAATGATGAAGAATTACCGTATGAGGTGGAACTGATAGGCAAGACATACCATTCCGCCAAATATAGGACTGACGAAGCCAAAGGCCTGTGTGAGGATCTGGATAAAAGTTCGGTCCGCTATGTCAACATTGAACGTAACCGGGTTTTCAAGATGAGAGCCGGAAAGTTCATGAGGGAGCTTATACTTGAAACAGGGATAGGGAAACTACTCTCGCCTTGTGTCGTAAACTGGATTGCAGGGGATGTTTTCACCCAGCAATGGTGTACTTATACTCATGGGAAATCACCTGATATGGAACTTCATGTCAACAATGATTTTGGGAGAATCTATGATAGTAACTATTGTAAAGGGAGTTTCGGTTCATGCATGGTGGATGAGAACAGGACTTCGTTCTATCATGATGCGGTGAAGGCAAAGGCGGCTTACATAACTGATAAAACAGGTCTGATTGTAGCGAGAGCCATTCTTTTTACCGATGTTACGGATCAGGACGGCAAGAAATGGAGGCTGCTTGAAAGGCAGTATTCCTCGGAAGGTGATGATGTATTGAAACGCCTGCTTGTGGATAAACTTATTCAGGAAGATTATATTGACGGCTACAAGGTGATCGGTGCTTCCTGTCATGAGGCGAACGCATTTGTGGATGTTTGTGGCAACTCGTTGTCTGACAGAAAATTTGAAATAGATTGTGAACTGGAACTGGAAGACACGCTTTCCTATCAGGATTCTTTCAAATGGTATAGTTATAATCAGAACAAAGCCTATAACTACGAAAACTCCGGGACCTCATACAACCTTGATACAACAGACCTTAATCTTTACGGGGATGATGATGAAGATGATGGGGAATGGGATGCTTACCACCAATACTATTGTTCAGCAACAATTTGTTGCTATCGGAACGGAAGGGAGATCTGGGTGGATTCAGAGAACCTGGATGATTTTGTATGGATTGAATCAAAGAATGAATATCACCATGAGAACGATTGTGTATGCTGTGACAATTGTGGAGAGAACCTGCTGAAAGATAATGCGGAATACTCCGAGGTGACAGAAGAGCATTATTGCTGCAAGGAATGTATGGAGAAAGCGGAAAATGAGTTCAAGCGGAAGAACTGGTATTATTCCGAGTATGATGAAGCATGGTATGAGAACCTTGATGATATAACCCGGATCAATATCTGGAATGACTCGGAAGGAGTATATGAAGAGAAATCCATTGGTATAGACACTTTGGATGGATTGATTGAGAATGAAGATGTATGGGAGTTCGGTGAGGATGTATTTGATACAGTAAATCCGAGTACCAATCTCCCGTATGGTTATAAACTTAAAAAAGAAATAAATCATGAATATACAATTATTGAAGAAGCTGTATAGTATCTACAGCCCCAGCGGAAAGGAACAGAAGATGGTGAAGTTCCTCTGTTCCTATATAAAACAACTCCCCGGACACATATCAATATCAAAGGATAAATTCGGGAACCTGTATGTAGTCAAGGGTAAAGCTGAAACTTATCCCTGCCTGGTGAGCCATATCGACCAGGTTTCACACTGCAAGCATTCAAAGGATTTCAAGGCGGTGGAGACCAGGGAAATCATATTCGGTTATTCGCCCAAGAACAGGAGATTTGAGAATCTGGGAGCCGATGACAAGAACGGAGTGTTCATCTGCCTTGAATGCCTGAAGAAGTATGATTCTATTAAAGTAATGTTTTTCAGAGAGGAGGAGACCGGATGCAGGGGAAGTTCTGAAGCGGCGATGTCCTTCTTCGATGACGTGAGGTTCGTTATCCAGCCTGACAGAAAGGGTAATTCGGATCTGATTACAAGTATCGGATATTCTGACTTGTGTTCCGAAAAGTTTATAGAAGCCCTTGAACCTGAAAAATGGGGTTACAGGGAGGAGAACGGCTTGATGACCGATGTTCTGGCATTGAAAGAAAACGGACTTGGGGTCTCCTGCATCAATGTCTCATGCGGTTACTACAATGCCCATTCTGACGAGGAGATAACAATAAAGAAAGACCTGCTGAAATGCCTGCTGTTTGTAGAGCATATCATAGAGGATTGTACTGATGTATATCCTCATGTACTGACTGATTCATATTTCAGCCCCTATGAATTTGAGGATGAGGTTTACGATATGCTGAACCATGACCCGACTTTAACCCCTGAAGACCTTCATGACATGTATTCCACCAATTTTCCTCATTTCGGGCTGGAGGATTATCGAAGGATATGTGAGGATTACCGGATGTTCTGGTGTGATGATGAAGAAGATATATATGAAGAAAAAAGTACGGACCTAAAAACTTTGGAAGTATGGAAAGAGACATGAATTACGATTTGGAACTGGCCAGGTATATCTGGTCAATCCTGAAATCCGATCTCCCCGTCCTTATGTCCTGGGGAGTTGAGATTGAGACAGTGAAAGTGATAAAGTGTGGTATTGAATTCAAGGTCAACGGATTCAAGCACACCGGAAAAGTTCAGATAGTCTTGAATGAAGGTGCGGACCTGTTTGAAGTCTGTCTGATTGGTGAGGATGGAGAAATCAGGGATAAGAGGGAAGACATCTACTTTGACATGCTTGTTTCCGAGGTGGATGAACTTGTAGAGAAAACCGATGATTATGAAAAGAGGATTGCTGAAACATATAATATTATAAGGTATTAGCAGTTCCCTGAAAAATCGGGAAATGTGACAACGGGCTTTCTGTGAGGGAGTAGATTTTATTGGAACTCGAAATCTCATGGAAAGCCTTTTTTATGAACCAACGTGAATGGTTCCATAGATTAGACGAACATCCAGCCTGTGGAACCACTGTTAAAACTATTAAAAAAAAGACGATGAAGAATGAAAACCAATATGTGGCTTATCTTCGGGTGAGCACACAAAAACAAGGATACTCAGGACTGGGACTTGACGCACAGAGGGAGATAATACAGAAATACCTCTGTGGAAAAACTCCGGTTGCTGAATATATCGAAATTGAATCGGGCCGGAAAAAGGACAGACCCAAACTTAAGGAAGCGTTGGCCCTATGTAGAAAAGATGGAGCAACGTTGATTGTAGCAAAACTGGATAGACTGGCAAGGTCGGTTTCATTTCTGTCCAACCTGTTAGAAAGTGATGTGGATATAGTATTCTGCGATTTCCCACAGGCAAACAAGATGATGCTGCATATCCTGTCCGCAATATCTCAATACGAAGCTGAATTGATAGCAGCCAGAACGAAAGCATCATTGCAGGCCAAGAAAGCAAGAGGATTCAGACTTGGCAATCCGGAACACTTGATGGATAAGCATAAGCAAGCTATCCGGAACAGTATCAAGACTTGTAAGCGGAAAGCGGACAATAACCCTAATAATACGAGAGCTGTCGCAATGCTCCGTACATTAATCAAGGAGAACCATACACTAAAGGAGATAGCGGATATTCTGAACAGGGAGGGATTCGTTACTTCCCAGGGATGCAGCTTCTCCAAATCAACTGTATATAAACTGATTAAAAGGTATAACTTAAAAGAGGATTGAAATTATGGAACCTAAGTATGTATTGATTCTAGACTTTTTTGTCGGCTGTCTGAATATCATAAAGCTGACGGACGAAGAACTGAGAGAATCAGAGGAATATGAGGACTTTGAATCTTTCCTTTCAACCATCGAGGAGAGATACGGATTCAGACTTAACAGTTGCCAATGGATGGTTACAGAAAATCTGGACATCCATTGCTATCAGAACGGAGAAGAGACAGAACTCAATCTGTTATAGTCAAACCAAAAAGAGAAACTGAGGTAATACTTGGTTTCTTTTTTTCTTTCTTCGGGTTGGTCGGAGACAAGAGTGTGAAACGTAAGTGGAATGTATGACATAACTGGAAGACAAAAGTGTCATAGTCAAGTAAGTGAAATCGCTCCGCATTCTTATAGTCCCTACCGGTTTTCCATTCCGCTACGGGCTATATGTTATCATTACGACAATAGTTTGTCAATCATTGACTGTAACTGCGGCATATCACAATATTGATTGCTTCCACCGGTATAATCCTTTGCGTGCCGGGCAGTCCGTATCATGAACGAACCGAGTTCTATCCTTATCCCATCATCCATCCGCATATCTGCGGAATGATTCAGGTATACGAACTTACCGTTACGTTCAATGAAGCAACTTGTATAGTAATGCCCCTTATTCTCGGATACGACCACTGCACCCACGGCTTCTGCATATCTGGATATTTCACGCAACAATGCTGTTTGAAAATTGCTGTATTCATCTGAAACATAAGCTTCTGCGTCTGCAAGGACAGAAGATTGCCATTTGGTATAAAAAGTCTGTGCCATATTCCGTTGCTTCTAATTCTGTAAATATAATGTGAGTCGGTAATAAAGATTAAATTTATTCATTTGAAAATCAGCAATATAATAATAAAAGCAATATATTTGTAGTATTCAACTGACATTCTAAGCGATTATCATTATGTTTTCAGAGGTTAAAGTTACGAAGATTTATTGTATGGCGGTTGGTTTTTCCAAAGAATTTGCAAAAATTCAGGAAAAGACATATAACTAAAAGTAAGAATATTAAACACTATACACCACTCCTTGAATAATTTCATTGCCAACCCGCCCTCTGTCATAGCAGCGTACTTCTTCCAATCAAAACGGCCTGCGACTATATTGCAACAGAGTAATTTTAGAGCCACCATACCTTTCCAACTCTGAAAATCTTTCCTGTAACTTGTTCTTTTCATAATGAATATCAATTTAATGAGCCATGTTGTAGTAAATTTCGGGTTCGCTCGAGACGTTGTAAACCCCGTGCGGTGAAAGTTTGAGGAACGGCTTATTCCTGCCTTTTCGGTGTCTCGTGTGTAGAGGATTTTCGTTTTCATTGCATGGTCATTTTTAATGTCTCATAAAGTTTTTCTATCATGGCTTCTGCCTGCTCCATATCGTTCACGATGTCTTTGATTCGGTAAGGTGCGCCGTTCTTGCCAATCCATAGGTAGGCTTCATAGTCAGGGGCGAAGCCTTCGTAATATTCTTCGATTTCCTGTAATAAACTATCGGTGTCATTGCCTTTCATCTCAACCGAGAAACCGAAATCCTGTCCGTGGGATGTATATTATCGTGAAGAAGAACTCGGATGTGGCGTGTATCATACCAATGATGCAAGCGGTGAGTATTTTCCTGAGAGATATTACCAGGATTCTTACGATGATGATTCGGAGTATTTTACAATCATCGAAGAGACGGCAGCGTATATCTCTGGGATAATAGGGAAAGACGTAAAACCTGACAAGAATGCTGTCGGGGAGGCTTTGGATGAAGATATGGAAGAACAGCACGATGAGGATGTCCGGTATTCTTTCCACGAGTTTACTGTAGTGGATGAATAAGATAAAAAGGAGAACTGAGGTAACGCTTAGTTCTCTTTTTTGTTTCTTCGGGTTGGTCGGAGACAGGAGAAATGCCGTAAAGAAGGTATAAATGCTTAAAGAAGGATGTTTTTGATACTTTTTAGGGCGCGTAAAATAAACAGTGTCATAGGCTGGCTTATAGGTCTATGATTGTTTTTTCCATGCAATATTTCCGGGGAATCAATTTGAACAATGGAGAGTAAACGGAACGCAATCAATTTTTTTCCTTTGAAACATATTATTTATAAATAATAATCCCATTTTTAGCAAAAAAGTTAATTGGGGGATATAATATTTTCTCTCTTTCGTCAGATGTAGGCTCATGCCGCCTGAGTGGGTATTATCATCAATTATAATAATTATATGGTATAATAGGCTTTCAGTTGACTCTCACATATCATTATTTATGTGACGCAATTATATACTATTATAACCTAAACAATTGGGGCGTATAGTTGGTTATTTTAATAAAGTTCGAGAAAATCTGTGTATCTTTGTATCATTAAAGCTAGTAGTAATATGGGACTAAAGATTCACACATTAGCAGAAATACCAGAGAATGTATCAAAAAGTTATTATCTATACATTTTGGATTATCATAACTGGAATGAACCGATAGGAAATACCTTGAGAGAGAATTTTGATAAAATAGCAGAATTTGCTGCTAAAAATGACTCTGTAGTTATACAAGGGATGGCAGGAAGCCTAATTTACACTGAATTAATGTCTTGGGAATCGGTAAATGGAATAGATCCTTTGGAGTTACTGCTAGCACTAATGATAACTACTCTTCACCCTAAATACTTTTTAGATAGAGAACAAAAAGCAGAAATACCTAAAGACAAATTTATATTTTTGGAAATAAGAAAAATTTGCCAAAATCCTCAAGATGTTGTAGTAGTTCTTGAGAAAATATTTTATGATATTCAAGAAAAGAAAGCGATTCAAGATTTCAAAGTAAAGAAAGAACTTAAAGGTGGAATAGGAAATATTCTGAATGACACCATTATTCTTGAACCTAATATTGGAGGGATAGGAGTCAATCTAAATAATCTCTTTAAATTTCTTAAATGATAAAACAAAACGGAAATAACATCAAAGTTATTCCAGTTAATATTTTCAGTTATTATAAATCAGACAAACTCCTTCTGGATATTGTCGTAAATAGTTACCTTAACTATTTATAGTATCGAAATAAATCTCTTTTATGATAACGAATAGCATGTCTGCACAAGAGGATATATAACTTACGGATGACAGTTTGTCGAAGAGAATATCTTTCAAAGATAAAAAGAACGGGGAGTTTATACTCCTATCTCTTTCTGTCACTCTCTCTTATCTAAAGATACCGGATGACAATAACGGCAGCTTTTATAACCTTGAAACAATCAATTGGTCATAGGGCAAATGGAATTGATTCCATTTGTAATAAAACTTCTTGATTCATCTCTCTAAAGAGTAAGCATTTATGTAGATAATTTATTCCATCCCACAGTATGTATCATACTCATTACTTCGTCTGTACTTCTGTCTCTGACCAACCCCTAATCAAATGAAGTTGCCGTTTACTTGTCAATCACCATATTCTTAATCTGAATTTGGGTTGTGAGATTAAGGATATTTTGTTGATTGATAATGGTTGTCAAGATCGGTTCATATCTTATCATAGTTGGGATAATAGATAATATTGATTTGTAACCGGATTTTATTTTCCTGCCTCAAGAGAAAAGAAGAGCGGAAGAATGTGGCGGAAATGATGCTTGTATAACCTTTTCAATTTTACCACCTTGTCAAAAAACAGGTCTTATAGTTTCCCGCCCTGCTTTCCCCGCTTCTTGCTTCTTGAGGGTAGGAAGAAACAAATAACCACTGGATCATAAGCAGAAAGTCGGATAGAGATCGTGATTATAGTTCGTTGTTTTGTGATTGCCACCTTAAGCAAATGAGGTATATTGGAAGTGAACTATTGAACCTATTTCTGGCTGGGTGATGTTGGTTATAATCGGATATGAATTATTTTATTAAGTTCTGAAGTAAATAAACTGTGTCATACCGGTCTATTATTGATTTTACATATGCAACATTTTCGGGTATTCAATCTGGCCAATGGAGAGTAAACGGAACGCAATCAATTTTTTTCCTTTAAAACCTATTCTTTTTAAGTGATAAACCCAATTTTAAGAAAAAAAGTTGATATTTTCTCTCTTTCGTTAGTTGTAGGCTCACGCCGCTTGAGTGAGTAGTATAATAGATATCTTATAGTATAGTTATTATACAATTGGCTTTCAGTTTACTCTTACACGAAGAAGCTGCCAATGTTTACAGATAAGACCAAGGATATTCTGTCTTGGGTGTGTAAATGCCAACTCCAAGGGGGTAAATATAGCTTTCAGGGGTGTAAAACGTTCAAAGTATCGATTGGCTCAGAATTCAGCAAAATACGATTATTGGATTATACGTCAATGATTTACGTAATAAGAACTGTCTATCCTTAGAGTGTGTAAAACGCATACACACCATATCTGACATAGAGAAGCCGTTTCCTTCATGATTCATCGGGTACATACGGTATGGAAAGAGTGGTAAAATATTCAACAATCCACTATGTATCCGTTCCGGTCCATGATGAACAGTTACAATAGAGAGTCCGGTTAAAAGTCCATAATCCGGAAGTGTACTGTTCATATTTTCATGGTCTTTTTTATGACCAGCCGTAGAAACCATAAATCCTGGCCTGCTGCAAATACCGGATGGGACAGCAGAAAGCCATTGTATTTTATCGGCTGAAGACAGGAAGGCATAGAACATTGCTTCCAGACAGAAACAGTTGAGGAAAGAGAATAAGTATCAATTGGAAAGATAAAGGCTTTAGGGTACTTCGTTCCTTTCTACAGTGGAGAAGATGAGGAGGTTGTCTTGTCTGTTTACCGTTTAATTGGATATAACAAGTCAAGCCTGCAATGTTTTTATATCTCCTTTTCATGCTTTGGGAGTTAACGGAACGCAATCAATTTTTTTCCCTTTAAAACCTGTTCCTTTTAAGTGATAAACCCAATTTTAGGAAAAAAAGTTGCACTAAATTATTGTATATCTCTTCTTCTTTCGTTTGTTGTAGGCTCACGCCGCCTGAGTGGGTATTATTAAGATATAAACAATAGTGAATCCTATCATACAATCTGCCTCCGGTCAACTGTCCGACCACTGCCATGCAACATTTTTCTTAATAGAATATACTATGTTCAGATAGTATTGCTGAAATAATAGAATTGCACCTTGAACACCATATCGGGTATAAACGGATAACAATCCGGACAATAAAAAGGAAGGTTGCAAAGCTTCATATTCTTATAATAGGAGAGACACACCCTACCGGATACTGTGCTGGACATGAAGAATTTCACCACTTCCTGAGAGTGTGCTTTCTTGGGAACAACTAATTGGAAATCAATTAAAAATATTATTTACGTATGAAAGAGAAAATTAAAAATCAGAGAGGTGCCGGGAAGATTATTCCACTGCACTCAAAATTTACAGAGCCGGCGAATGATGCCGGCAGAGACACCGAAGTTTTATATGGTCAAAAAGGGAAGGAGGTACGCCGTGCCGAATTGGTGTGATGTGGAATACAAGTGTGTCGGTGACCCGAAGGAAGTAAGGTCACTGCACAAGGTGTTGAAGTATATGGACAAGAGAAAGACCACCATCATAGAGAACGGTTTTGGCAAATGGTGGCTGGGGAATCTGGTTGAAAGGCTTGACGGGGACTGGACGACGTTCAACTGCCGTGGGGAGATAACCGGTTATAGGCTGGACAGCAACGTGCTCACGATCAATCATTATACGGCATGGTGCGAGCAGTCCGGACTCAGAGAAAACATTGAACGGACATTTCCGTCCGTCAAGGTGTATTACCGTGAATGTGAGCCCGCAAACTGTGTCTGTTCTACCAATGATACGACTGGCATGTATTTTCCGGAACCTTACTGCCTGGCCTCCTTTGACAACCAACCAGAGTTTTTCATGACTATCGAAGAGGCTGCCCGACATGTCTCCGAGATAGTGAGGAAAAGGGTGCCCTCTAAGATGAAGGCTATACACAATGCCTTGAAGAGATATACGAGATTGCCGGAGAATCGGGACATGTCATATTCCTTCCATGAAGTCAGGATAGTGACATAGGGACTGATAAGACAACAAGAGAAATTGGGTTTAATACCCGGTTTCTCTTATTTTTTTGGTTGTGAAACTGTATATTTTTAAGAATGATCCTCCGGAAATGTGCCTCCGTTCATTATCCTATATCCTATGACCTCTTTGGAAGGCTGGCTTTGGATGCTGCTTCTCGGAAAATGCAGATGCGTCATTCAACAATGAACCGGAGGAAGTAACCATACCGCAGGGAATCACGAGGATTGAAGACATGGCTTTTCAAGGATACCCTAAACTTTCAGCTTTCCCAAGTATCCCTTTCCCTTTGATGCGCTTGTCTTCGACCGCTGTAGTTCCTGATCACTAGTCATATCAAGAAAGAACATGCTGTTCTGCGGAAACCATGAAGCGGCTGAGAATATGGTTATAATCTGCTCCTTGTTTGGTTCATGTAAGGAACATAGTGTCAACCCGAGAGAATGGTTAAGTGATGTAATTGGCAAGCTCCCTTATTATCCGGCTCTCAAATCAGATAGAGGCCTAAAGGAACTACTATCGGATATATGGAGGAAATAATCAAGACAGTTCCGGGAAAATGCAGGAATAAACGGGAAAAAAAGAGAGTGTCACTCAAAAACAACCCTGAGATAAGTTGGCATATGAAAATTGAGACGCACTTACAATGGAGTGCATCTCACTAAAAAATCGAATGCACAAGATGTAGTTGAGCAGTCGCAATAGAACTAAAGACATGCAAATATTATAGCAAAAAGTAAAGAGAGAGTATGATATCAGTATTTTGTCCCATTACCATATCTGTCTATAAAACATGTCAAGTAACCATTAAGCTGATGACGATGGTTTATAAAACTTTATCAGATTATAAACAGCTGTTTTCTGCTTAAACAGATAGTGAATCGAAGAACCTTGATTTACCCAAGAAGAGTTGGTTATCATTTTCTAAAATTCAAAAGTACCGATTCCTATTTACCAAAGCTAAACGACATTCATCCCCCCCAAAGCATTCAATAGCAATTATGTACATTACATTCTCACACATCACGCCGTTTCAGCACAAAAACCGGCAGGAAAAAGAAGATACCGATGACGGACATCACCAGTCCGCCAATGGTACCCGCCGCCAATGGAAACCAGAAAGCCTCCTTGTCCTCACCTATCATGAAAGGGATAAATCCCAGAATGGTAGAAACTACCGTGAGGAAAATAGGAACGACCTTCGCATTCCACGCCTTGACGTAGGCACGAAGAGCGGAAAGACGGGGGAAACGACGTCGGATGCTGTTGTACTCGTTCAGGACATAGATGCTGGCATTCACCGTGATGCCGCACAGCAGGACGAACGAGGCAAAACCGCCCTGGTCGAAGTTCAGCCGGAACCAATAGAAAGTAAGAAATACCCCGATATAAGAAACCGGAATCACAAAGATGATGGCAAGCGGCTGCTTCAGGGAGTTGAACAGAACGCTGGTCGTAAAGAAGATGATGGCTATCACCACCAGCAGAAGCAGGTATTGGCGGTTGTCCTTCTCGCCCCATGACCAACTGTTGCTGTCCGACTCGGCTGTATAACCCATCGGCAACAGTTTGTTGAACTCCTCCAGGTCACGTTTCTGTATCTTGTTGCCCATCTCATTGGAGCCGATATATTCGTATTGCAGGCAGAGGCGGTACTGCTGGTTTTCTTTGGCAATCTCCTGCGGCATCTGTCCCTTTTCCACAGTAGTCAGTTCGGAAAGCTTGTAATGCTTGCCGTTTCCTACTCCATAGGGAAAGAACTGCATCGCCCAGATGTCATATTCGGCAGACTGGCGGGAAGAGAGCTTGATTTTCTCCGTTCCCTGCTCGGCCGCTACCGAGCCAATCTCCAGATTCTTGCCGAAGATGGGGCGCACCGCAGAGAAAAGCACTTGCGCGTCGATGCCCTCTTGCGCCATGCGCTCCTTGTTCAGGTTGAAGTAGAATTCCTGATAGTCATCCTTCCACCAGGAGAACTCCGAATTGATGAGCACTTCCTTGATACGCCGGTGCGTCAGCAGCTTGGCCTTCAGCTTCTCCGCCCACTCATAGAGTTCGTCGTAGTTGTAGCCGTACATCCTGATGCGGTAGGAGCCGGCACTCTCGCGGACGTCATTACTGAACCCCTGGTCCTGCAATCCGTAGATGCCCCAGCTGCCGCCTCCCAGTTCCAGTGCCTTGCTTATCATATTGGCTTTCAGTGTATAGGGAAAACCGCTGTTCCGGGCTTCCTTCTTGAAATAAATCTGCATACTGGCACGCCGGGGGCTGTAGATGGAAGTATGAAACTGCCTGATTTCCTTGAACCGGCTGAGGTAGGTCTCCATACGTTTCATCAAAGTGTTCATCTGCTCGAGGGTGCTGCCATTGGGAAGGTTGGCGTTGGCATAGAGCACCACCTCCTCATTACGGGTGAAGTAACTGCCTTCGTACACCTTCTGTATGAAAAGCCGCAAGCTGCCGCCCAGCGCCTTGTCCACAACGGGTTTCACCGACTCCTTATAGGTATCCGAACCGAATACCTTATTGTAAGCAGCTTCCCATTTTCCCCCTCCTTCCAGTTTGTCGGGCAACAGAAAAACAGGCAGACCGAAACCCAACAGCAACAGCAGGCATACAGCCCAGCGCCAACGGCACAGAAAACGGATGAGAGCAGAGTAGCAGCAGGAGAAATAAACGGGGAAACGTCTGAAAATCCGTCCCAACCTTGTTTTGAATGTTTGCGTCAGCCCCGGCAAGACAAGACGCCTTTTCTTCCCCGTAATCCGCCTCACCAGTCCTATCTTCTCAATCATCGACGGAACAAAGAACAATGCCACCATCAAGGAAACAGCCAGATTGATGATCACTACCGCTGCAAAGTCCTGCAGGTTGAGCCGTATCCTCTCGTCAAGGAAGAAAATGATAACAAGCGCACCCATCGTAGTGAGGGTTGCCGCCAACACCGACAGGAAGGCCTTGAGATTACGCCGGTGCAGAATGTGGTCGGTCATGACAATGGTACTGTCTATCACCAGATTCAGCGAGACAGTGATACCCGCCAGCGAATAAAGCTGCATCTCAAGTCCGAAGAGGTAGTAGAAGATAAGTGCCACCGCTATATTTACAGCCAGGCTGGTAACTATCAGAAAAAGATATTTCAACTTACGAGTAATGAGCCATACGAATACAAGCAGGATGAGTACCGTCAAGCCGGTACGGAAGTAAATCTTGTCCAGTTCTTCCCGTATGTACTCGGTCGCATCATAGCTGGTATGCACTTCATATCCGACAGGAAGTACCTGCCGAACAGCTTCCATCTCGTCCATCACGGCACGGTTCAGTTGCAACTGGTTGGCAGTTTCTTCCGCAGTAATGGATAGATAGACGGAATTCAGCCCATTGATGCGGTAATAGCTTTGCGGCTCCTCCTCCATACGGACAGCCGACACCAGTTCGTCCAAGCGGAGCAGTTTCCCGTCGGTAGCCGTCACGGTGATGGCAGCAGGATTAAAACCAAGGGAGTTGCTCTCCGGCACCAGTGCCAGGCGTATCCATTCCCGGCTACCGTTACCTGTATCCACATTGTGCGTACCCAGAAATTCCTTCCGGTAATGCCGCTGTACTGCCTCGCTGATGTCCGATAGGGTCACACCCAGCAAGCGCAACTGTTCACTGTCATATTCCAGTCTCCACTCCATGGGCGTGGCACCGCTGAGTTCCACCTTATAGATACCCGGAATATTTGCCAGCCGCGGCTTGATATGCTCCTCGGCATACTGCTGAATCAATATCGGAGTGGAAGGGGCATTCAGTGTGAAGGACATGAAAGGGCGTGAGGCGTTCTCGTCGGGCACTTTCATGTGAATGGTGGGATAGCTGACACCTTCGGGCAATTGGGGCCACGTCTGCCGGATGATGGTGGAAGCTTCGAAGCGGACTGCCTCGACATCGGCATGCTTGTCCAGCTCCACAGTAATGTTGCCGTAGCCGTTGCCCGAGGTGGAGTTCAGCCGCTTCACTCCGCGGATACGCGCCAGCATGGATTCCAGCTTGCTGGTCACTTCCATCTCCACCACCCGCGACGAAGTGCCAGGCATGCTGAAACCCACCGTGAAGCCGGGCAGGCTGCGTGACGGATTCAGCTTGACGGGGAGCAGCGGTATCAACGCCACCCCTACCAAAGCAAGGCAGACAAACGCCACTATGACGGTGAAGGAAGAAACTCGTTTCATCAGTTATTACAATCAAATTTTTCCGACAGCGAAAATCCGCTGGCAAAGTCGTGCAACGTCAGTTTCCGTATCTTGTAATAATTCAGCCAGTAGTCCTGCAAGGCGGAGATGTAATTGCGTTGCGCTTCCTGCTGGCGGTTCAGCGAGAGGGTCAGGCTGTTGATGTCTGCCTTGCCGATAATGAAGCGCTGGCGGGTTTCGTTATACGCCAGGATGGCAAGGTCGAGGGCCTCTTCGGCACTGGCGACGAGGGCTTGCTGGACGTTGAAGTCGCTGACGGTCATGATAACCTCCTCCTCAATGCTGATTTCACTCTGCCGGGCAGAAGTCTTCACCACGTTCAGATTGTTCCTCGCCATGTTGTATTTGCCTTTCCTCACGCCCCAGTCCACCAGTGGAATGGAGACACTGACCGACACCATCTCCTGCTGCATGGGATGCCTGTATGCTTCACCGAATTTCTCTGCCACCTGGTTGAAGCCGACGCTGGCGTTGATGCTGGCGTTGAAGCGCGATTCCTTCTTCGTCTTGTCTACTGTCTGCTCGGCTTCCAGCACTTCCTGACGAAGCCCCAGAAATTCCGGATTGTTGGCTTGAGCGGCCAGCAAAGCCTCATCAACCGGTATGGTCAGCGCCCTCGGACGTCCCGGAAGCGACACCCTGATATCCGTGTTCTTCTCCATATTCAGGAAAGACGCCAACGAAAACATGGCGCGCTTCAAGGCACTGGCGGCATTCTGCAAAGTATTGCGGGCATTCACCACGTCGAGTTTCAGCGTCAGCAGGTCGGCACGGCTGATGGCGGCTATTTTCAAGCGCTGCATGCCGATGCGGTAGAGGGTATCGGTGGAGACGGCATTGTCCTTGGCCAAGTCATATTCCGCCTGTGCCATGGCAAGCGCAAAGAAATAGGTAGTGGCCTGCTCGGACACCCGCTCTGCATTGTAAATATACTCCTTCTTCACCTTTTCGTACTTCAGCGGCTCAATCCTGCGTTCCCAACGGAAAGGATTGTAACCGACCAGACTCTGCGAGTAGCCCAAACGAACCGGAACACTGGTGAACTGGGTATACTTGTTTCCACCGAAGCTCCGCATATAGCCCAGCTCCGTATCCAGATAGAACGTACCGCCCGTCAAGTCGAAATTCTGTCTGACGGCAAGATTGCCGTATGCATAGAAGGATTGCTGGCTGCGATAGATGTCAAGGTCCTGTTCGGAGTCGTAACGCTTGGTGATATCACGGTTGTACTGTGCCGGAGTCATGTTCAGCGTCAGGCTGGGAAGGCGGTTTGCCTTATAGGTGCGGTATTCCCAATAACCGGCCAGATACATGTTCTTGGTGCGGAAGGCTTCCAGCGAACTGTCATTCGCCAGGGCAATGGTCTGCTGCAAGTCGAGCGTTATCCGCTGTTGGGCAAAAGCGGAAAGGGCTCCCAGACTGAACAAAAGTATAAGACTTGATTTCTTCATGCTCTTTCTTTTCTATAAATAAACCAATATATCAACGGGATGATGAACAGACTGACCAGTGTCCCCACGAACATCGCCCCAATCATCGCTATGGAAAGCGGCTTCTGCAGCTCCGAGCCCATGTCGAACGAGAACAGCAGCGGAACCATGGCGAAAATGGTGGTGAGCGATGTCATGATGATGGGCCGGAGCCTTCTGCGCCCCGCCTCGTGGATGGCCTCGAGCAACGGCATACCAGCCCTCCGTAATTCATTAATGGCATCCAGCTTCAGGATGGAGTCGTTGATGATGATACCGCACGTCACTATCAGTCCGATGGCAGACATCAGGTTCAGGGTATGCCCGCATATCCACAACAGAAGCAGGGCAAACGCCACATCTATCGGAATTTCCAGCAGCACGATGAGCGGCTGCACGAAGCTTTCGAACTGGGCGGCAAGAATGAAATACATCAGCAGGATAGAGATGAAAAGAATCACCACCAACTCGTCCAGCATCTGGCGGTTGGAGAAGAAACTGCCGGAGAAGGCCGTATCCCAGTCACCCGTGGCATCTGCCTCCCGCTTCACCTTTTCCATCAACTCCGGAGCATCGTCCACTTCATAGAAACGGAACGGTATATATTCACCGTTGCGTCCTGCCGTAATCGTTTTCAAGTCCTCAGCCGGACGCACCTTTACCAGCTCCCGAAGCGGAATATACTCCACTTCGCCCTTACTGTCCGGACGGGTCTGTATCAATGTCTGCTGCAGCACCTCGTTCACTGTCCGCTCCTCGCCCACAATGCTGATAGGCAGGTATTGCTGGTAGGAATGGAGCATAGCTACGCTGTTCTCCTTGAACGCTGTCCGCAGCGTACGGTAAAGCTCGTCATACGAAACGTCATAGAGCAACAGCCTTTCCTGCAGGATGCTTATGTCAAGCTGGTTCTCGAAAGCGATGCCTACGGGCGCTGTCCCCGTAAGCTCCGCAAACTGTTGTTCCAGTCCGCGCAATTCTTCCGCCGCCGGCGCCTTCTCCTTATTGCGGGCATAAAGTTCCGCCACCACATCGGCCTCCCCGGTCACGAAAAGCTTCTCGAACACGGTTTCGGGTGGAGAAAAGGAGACTGTCGCCAACGGATATTCCCGTGTCAGCCACTCGCCCGCCTGCTTCTGCAAGGGAGCAATCCCGTCAGGCGAGGAAGTCTTGAAATACAATTCTGCCTCCGAAGAAGAGAGAGCCTGCTCACGGTTCAGCAGATAGTCCTGCTGGCCTATGGCAGCCGTCTGTTCCACAGTCTCGTCCAGCAACTGTCCGAACAGCACATTCACACGATGCCGGTTCTCGTCCACATGTATGTTTTCGTTCCATTCCACGTGGACTATCAGTTCATTCTGGTCTATCTGCGGCATACGCTCCTTGGCTATGGAATAGAACAGAAAGACACAAAGAGGAATAGAAACCACACAGAATATGATACTTACCGTCTTATGGGAAAATACCCAGTCGATGCCCGCATCATAAAAACGGTCCAGCGTATGTTCCTTCAACGGATTGTTGATGCGGATGCGGGAGAACCACAACCTGCCGCGCAACCCTGTCCGGTAGACCAGCATATAGAGGACCGGCAGCAGCATGATACCCGTGAAGTAGGAAACCAGCAACCCCACCGTAACAGAGAATGCCTGGTCGTAGAACAACGCCCCTGCAATGCCGCTCATGAATATCAGCGGCACAAATACGGCAATAGTGGTCAGCGACGAACTCAGCATGGGCGTAATCACCTCACTCGTTCCCGTCACGCAAGCCCGCCGCAACGAATAGCCCCGTTCGCGATACTGCGAAATGTTCTCCGTCACAATGATGCTGCTGTCAATCATCATACCCAACGCCAGGATTAATCCCGACAAAGAAATGATATTGAGTGACATCTTGAACAAGTAGAAGAACAGGAAGCAGATGACAATAGATACCACCATACTCAACCCGATGATGAACGGTGATTTGATGTCACCCAAGAAGAGTACCGCCACAATGCAGATGAACAGGAAACCCAACGACAAGTTCTGCTGCAGATTGGAGATGGTATAGTCCAGCAACTCCGTCTGGTTACGGCTGATGCTAAAATCAATGTCGGGATATACTTTCTTGAAGTAGTCCATCGTGCTGTTGATGGCAAGCTTCATGTCTTCCATATTCTCGTCCGCCTGCTTGATGACGGCAAGGGTAACGGCACGCTTGCCATTGCTCATGGAGAAACCTTTCTCCTTGGCAGGAACAATCTCTACCCGGCAGAAGTCTCCCAAGCGGATGATACGTCCTTCCTTTCGCAGCAGGATGCCCTTCACGTCCTCCTCTGTCCGCAGCAGGGTGGAGAACTTAATGTTGTATTCGTAGTAGCCGTCGCGCACAGTCATGCTGCCCGGCTCCACGTTGTTTTGCGCCAGCACGTTTTCTATGTCTTCAATGGAGAGCCCCAACACAGCAAGCTTATCCGGGTCGGGCACAATCTGTAACTGGCGTTCGACCAAACCCGTGACATCCACCATTGCCACTTCCGCCAACTGCTCGATGCGACGCTTTATGACATTTTCGGCAAACTCGCACAAATCAAGAAACGCGCGTTCGTCCACCTTGCCGTATGCACTGTCGCTTTTTAGGGTCAGATTGAGGTAGAAGACAGGAATGTCCGTCGCACTTGCCTTTATCACCTTCGGGCGTTCGGCATCCCTGGGCAGATAGTTCATGGCGGCGTCAATCTTCTCGTTCACTTCTATGAAGGCAAGGTCGGTATTCGTACCGAAGTCGAAGCCCAGGCGGATGATGCCTGCACCATCGCGCGTCTCGCTGTCCATGTCCTTCAGTTTCGCCACCTGGATGAGCTGCTGCCGCAGAGGTTTCACCACCGTATTCTCTAGTTCACGCGCCGAGGTATTCTGCGCCGACACCTGCACTGTAATTTCCGGGATGGCAATATCGGGCAGCAAGGATACCGGCAAGGTGAAGTAAGTCACCAGCCCGACAATGAAGCATGCTGTAAATGCCATCAGTACGGCAATAGGCCGCTGTATCAAAAACTTTATCAATTTTCAATTATGAATTTAAATTGTGAATTATGAATTTTCAACTTTCAATTTTCATCTTTCAATTTTCCACCACCTTCACCGGCGCCTCATGTGCCAAATTCACATTTCCCGTCACGATGACCGTATCGCCTTCTTTCAGGGCATCGTCGGCCATGCTGTAGCTTTCCGCATTCTCCAGTCCGGTCTGCACATAGTTCCACTGCGCCTTTCCGTCTTTCAGGGTAAAGACGACTTGCTTACCCGAACGCAGTACGACGGCACTTTTGGGTATCACGAGCTGACCATCCAGAGAACGGTGTACATTTACCCTCACATTCATGCCGCTAAACAGACGTCCCCTGCCATTGACGGATGCCTTCACCTTAACCATCCCCTTGTCATCCACCAGAGGATTGATTTGGGTGATGCGCCCCTCCTGCCTAAAGCCGGCATCCGAATAAGGGGTAACAATCACCTTGTCGCCACTCTTTATCAACGGCAGTTCGCTTTCCAGCACCGTGAAGTCCACCTCCATACCTTGAGTGCCGATAATGGAGCAGAAGGCTTCCGAGGTACTTGCCTCGTTGAACGGTTTGGAGAACAGGTTCGCCACTACCCCGTCAAAAGGCGCAACCAGCGTGGCGTGTTCCTCTTCATACGCGGCAAGCTCATACTGGGCGAGGCTCTGGTCGTAACCGCTCCTCACGCGGGCCAGCTTCATGATGTCGGCAGGTACTTTGGAGGCATCCCCCACCGGATAGCCTTGCCCTATCAATACGTCCTGCAACTCAAGTTCCGCTTTTTCCAAGGCATCCTTGGCCTGCGCGGTCTTGTTCTTCAGGCGGAACTTGTCCAGCTCCGCCAGTTTCTGCCCTTTGTGCACATGGTCGCCGTTCTTCACGTGGATATGCGCCACCACGCCTGCCGTCTCAAACCGCAAATTCGCCATGGCTCCGGCCGTCACCTTTCCGTTGCTCACCAGTTCATGCTCAAAGGTCGCCCGCTTCAGGACTTTCACGGTCACTTCATTGCTTTCACTTGGCAGAACGGTTGCCACCCCTTCCTCGGACTCTTTTCCCTTTCCGGCATCGGAGCAGGCGGCAAGCAGGGCAAAGGCCATGCATAGCAGGTATCGATAGTTCTGTGTCTTCATATTCAATTAGTTTGCTTATTATTAACATTTTACATTTACATCTTTTTAACATGGACAAAAACAAACTTGTTTTTTAAGACAATGCACAACTCAACATCCATAATATCTCCACAAACAAACTGGGATGTTCTGTTTAAGAACTCCCCCCATTATACACTAGAAAGATATAATTATCCATATTTTCTTTCAATCCAAGGTATATTTCAACAAATAATCCTCGAAATTGCCATTATATCCATATAATATCCCATTTTGTTCGTCCACATCAAACAATTCGGGGACTACATCAAACTTATACTTGACAATAGAATGTCCCGAATAATCAAGAACCTCCAGATACTTTTCATCACATTCTCCTTGACATAAGAGATACAGATAACGCTTGCCCGCTACAATATTGACATAGTAGTTTATATTATGTTGCCAATCGCCAACTGTTACACTAATAGGCGCACCACTCTTTATTAACTGCCTGCAACATTGCATATCACTTATACGATAGAAATCAATTTGTTTTTTATACGTATAAGCATACACTATTAAGGAATCATTGGCAGCCATAATCCCTCTATTTTTATAGAAAAATGGTTCGCCATGTCCCTCGGTTTCCAATGTAATCCGTCCCTGTTCCTCCCGAGAATTCAGATTCACCTTCTTTAAAACGAATTCACCTGGAATGGCACTATATATCAATAAAGAGTCTTCAACAATATGCATCTGGTTAAAAGACTCATAAGCAGACAAATCATAATCAGCCTCAAAAGAGACTCCTTCCGCCTCCGTTACCGCAAATTGTTTTATCCTGGTCGGAGTAAATCCCCAAAGATAAAGTTTGTCAGATGAAGTTCTGCAAAACATTGGAAAAGCCTGGAACTCATTTTCTGCCTGCCCTTTAACACCACCTTTATCGATACATTCCAAATCCGGTAAAGAGTATTGATACAACATGGAATCGTTTTTTACATCAATCAAAAATAGATTTTGCCCTTTCAGCATCATAAAACATGGACTAATGGCATCAGGCATAAGCACTTTCTCCGCCACCAACACTTTTTCAGACTGAAAAGGTTCCATTTCCTGCAGTTTCCCTTGCGATGAGCACGCAAAAACAACAGAAAGAATCAATATATAAGCAATACACCTCATATACAATCATTTTAGAGACAATGAGCTATTTACAAAAATGAAAACAGCGCATTGTCACACAAGCATTAATTACATTGCCAAGAATCAGAATATGCATTAGCCAAAACAGCGGAACATGTGCCGCAATAGGTCACATGGGTCATCATCCCTCCACCACCGGAAGAGACCGTTTTATAACACTTCAAAGTTTGTCCGCCACTTTCCCCTGTAGCCAACGCTTCAATGTTGGCTAAAACCAAATCAGACATTTTAGCACTGTTTCTTTGAGAAACATGTAAACCTAAACTTGCACTAACCACAAATACCGCAACAACGGTTGCTTTCATTAATTTTTTTTCCATTACTTTTGTTTTTATTGTTTAATATATTCTTTCATGTTTTCATGAAAGAAGAACACAGTTTCATCTTTTCACTATCATTTTGTTCACTTCCTCCCTCATCTGCCGTATCGCCGTAGATTGTACCTTCGGCTCTTTCGTCAATACCATCCGCTTCATTTTTTCAAACTTGTCCGGTTGCCTGAAGCTTGGTTCCGCATAAAGCTTCGCAAGCAGATAATAGGGATAAATACGTCCCGGCAAACGATGGGTGGAACGGATAAACCAGTCTTCCGCTGACAAGCAATCACCCATCTGCTGATAGTTCTTGCCTATCACATTCAGTATCATCGGGTCACAACTACGCAGTAAAGCTTCTTTCAAAATACGGTTGGATTTACTGAACTGCTGCTGCTTGTGCAATCCATGCCCATATTCGAACAAGAAAGATGCCCGGTCTCTCAACAGAGGATAAAGGCGCCCGTACTCTTTCTCTGCCGATTGATACGCACCTGCATTATACAGCACCCGCGCATTCATCCACTCCCGACAGGCTCGCTCCACTTGCAAGTCATTCTTCAGGCGAAAACCGCCAATGATGCCTACTGATACAGCCAGCCCCAACCATTGCCAACGGTCGGCACCGGACAAGCACGCCACAAGCAATCCTCCAAATGTAACGATAAATACCGGAAGTTGTAGCGGATAGGAGGAAAAAGAGAATATCATCAAGGAAAGAATGGCCCCACAGATACCATAACGTCCTTTACGGACTCCCCTATACAAACACAGCACGACCACAACCAATAGACATACAGCCAAAGGAATGCCTAGTTCGACCGCAGCCTGCAGATATTCATTGAATGCATATTCCGGACTTCCCGCCACACGTTCCTCCCACGGTTCATAATCACCTGCTGCAAAATAAGTTTCCTGCGCATTTCCATAGGCTGCTGCGAAATTATGAATCCCATATCCGGTCAACGGCTTTTCTGCAATGGCACGACAAGTCATCTTCCACATGAAAAGACGGCCACGTGCAGAATCGGGTTTCAAGACAAACAGTAAATAGCCCGCCAAAAGCAGGACACAGAACCCACCGACCACTGCCATCACCACACGCCGCCTTTGCTGCTGCCATAATAATCTGAACTTATCCGTCCAATCCATATGCCAAGCATATACACACAGACAGGAAACTCCTGCCGCCAACCATGCCGAACGGCTCATTCCTGCCGGAAGCACACAAAGGATGAGCAGCATCACACCACCCGAAACAACACGTCCCCCCTTCCTGTCACAAACCAGCCATTGATACAAACATACCGGAAGTATCATAGCCAAATAGCCCGAATAAGGTCCCGGGTTGAAGAAAGAACCCGTCAAGGCGTACATAGAGTGACCGGAAGTTGCAAAGCCATAGAGTTGGCGCAACCCTAAAATAGCTTCAGATCCTCCCAACACAACCAATACCCAGGAAATCACAGAATCCAAACTTACAAAATTCCCTCGAAACTTAAAGATAAGCGCCGATAGAATACATCCAGCCAACAAGAAGGACGCCTTGTCGAACCAGACCCACTGCCCGACAGTTTCAGCAGGAAGTAACCCTGAAGAACCTACGCAGACCATTGACAATAAAGCCAGAACAGCCATCCAAAGCACAGTCCAAGTAACGACAGCCTTTATTTGCCTTATTCTATTTTCTTCCATACCCGTTCCCATTTTATACTTCCTGACATATCATCCTTCGATTTCCAAATGCGTAGAGCCCTGCCTACAATGAAAGGTTCAGGCAACAGTCCCCAATAGCGTGAGTCTTTCGAGTTCTCCATCCTGTCACCGGATACGAAATAATAATTCTCACGGAAACAGTATCTGCTTATAACACTGTCTCCCAATAATACAGTATCCCTCTTGAACGTCAGTTTCTCCTTCTGTTCCCATTCTATCAGATTTCTATAAAGCATTCGGTTCAGTGAATCCATCCCTACCACACTTCCTTTAGCCGGTATATACAATGGTCCAAATTCCGCAATGCTCCAGCCCAGTTCTTTATTAAAAGGATAACTTTCAACCACTATTCCCCTATTCACAAATTCCTCGGAGTCAAGTAATTTTTGCAATTTATCTTGCGCAGCAGTATTCCCCAAGCATCCGTTATATCCTTTCACCCTATAATGGCAGTCCTTGATTTCCAAAGTGTCTCCCGGAACTGCTATACAACGCTTTACATAATATGACATTACATCAAAGGCAATGCTGTCCCAACTTCCCGGATAAGGGAAATTAAATACAAGCACATCATTCCTTTTGAATTTCCTCCACCCGGGCATACGATGAATCTTGACTTCTTTCTTTTCCAATGCGGCAGACACATCGAACAGCCTCGCTCCTTTTGAACACTTGTCAACCAGAATATAGTCTCCTGCCAACAAGGAAGGCTCCATCGAGTCAGAAGGAATCTTAAAGGAAGTGAGTACAAATAGCTGCATCACCATCCCCACCACAACAATGATGCAAAAAGAACAAGTCAAATCAATAATTATATAGGAGACCTTCTTCATCAGGAACTACTTTTTTATATACTCTAAAATATCTGAAATAACACTGCGGCATATTCTCTATCAAAAAACGAGCTGCGGCAAGCTTTTGGCTGTCATTTTTGTAATAATCCAGTACCTTTTCCAACTCTCCTCGATTATTTCCAGCAAACTCCAAGGCATAATCCAAGCGCCTACTATCCGTACAAGCAAGCAAAGATAGGGTACTGCCAATTACCATCAAATGTACACAATAAACACCCAACAATCTATATATTCGTAAGTTTAACAACATCCACTATAATATTATCGTTTTTTGTTATCCTATTCAATCATCTTTTCAACAGCAAACGCTCACTCATTACGCCAATCTGTTACTCTGCATTCCCGCTAATTTTCAAAATTAACGGAGAAGTTTCCACATTGCAATACACCGTTATCGTTTTATTGAAGTGTTCTGGATGTTCCGCTTTATAAACCACTTCCAAGGGGATTTCTCCGCCCGGTAATACCGGCTCCTTCGAGTAGGCCACGGTGGTACAACCGCAAGATGTAGAAACATCTTGTATCACAAGAGGTTTATTACCCGTATTCTGCAAGGTGAAAACAGCCTTTTGCTCTTCCCGCCAAGAAAAATTTCCCAGTGCCACAGAAGTGCGGTCCATATCTATAATTGTTCTTACGCTCTTGTTCTCATCTGTACATTCCATCTTTTTTCCTTGAATGATTTTCAGATATAAATCTTTTATTTTCGGATTATGAACAGGATTACCAATAGCTACAATTCTATTATTTCTATCTAACAATAAAGTTTGAAATTCACTTTTCTGAAATAAAGAAATATTTCGTTCAAAACTATTGGCACTATCCACAAAACATAAATCTGGGGAATAATGATATGATTTGAACAAATAGCCTATTTCTTTTTTTACAAAAGGATGAACAATAAAAACGATGCGTACATTCGCCAAAGAATCCAATACATCCTCAAATTTCTTCCAATTATTCAACTGTAATTTGCAACTAATGCACCCCAATGAATCAATATAAGAAATAATTGTATGGCTATATTCTCTTTTCATTGTCAATGTATCACATACCGAACTCAACGTTATCTCCTTTCCCATCCAATCTTTGATAGACCTTTTTACCTCATCCGTTCTTGACAAATTACAGGAAAATAATGATAATAATATTAGTAGTATCCATAATATTTTTTTCATACACCTTCTATTTTGAAACGATAAAAAATGAAATGTATATTACCATTAGCATCTTCTTTCGGCAACAAACTAACACCATAAAAATAATCATCCCAAAAGCCAAGTAATTTAAATGAATTAGGCATATCAGCATCCAAAATCAAATCGTTATTCGAATAAGCTTGAATAACAACTTCACGATTCAATACTCTTTTTAATGTTGTCCGAAATAATAAATGTTTTTCCGGTACATATAATAAACCGGAATTAACTCCTACTATACGAATGTCACTTTTAAAGTTCGACATTTCCACATCATATCCTACAGTATAATTTCTATTTACATCAGAAGATTCATAGCCAACAGTGTATAATAAATTATTCGGATATTTATATACATAAATCAAAGAATCCGTAGCATGGTTTACATATAATGTATCTTTATTCATCGCATATTGAAAGAATTCAAAGAAAGGGGTCGGTCTCTGTTTATACACATTCGGGAAATCCCCCCAGACTTTCTTTACTTTCATATTTTTACTATTTAATTCAGCAAAAATATGTCCCTCTTCATAACGTTCCTCAGACACTTTATCTAAATATCTATTAATTAAATTTATCGGAAGCAAAATGGTCGAATCATTCAAGTAAGTAAGGTCTATACCAAAATCAGTCATCTCCATTAGATTATAAACAGAAGGAGAGGTATAATCATTCCTTGACAAATGCTCCCACCCAAAATCTATGCGGCCTTTATATTCCAAAGAAAAATCCCCTTCTCGGTAAGTGTACATTCCCAAAGAGTTATCCATTACAAAGCACTCCCTATTCCCATTTTTAAAAGGATAGGCATACATGAAAGATGGCAGTTCATTCGGTCCTTGTCCTCTGCCAAAATATTGACCAACACAGGAAGCAGAGACAAAATCATATTGAAAAATAGACATATAATAACTATCAGCAAAATAAATGGATGAATCCTGCATGAAAAAATTACCTCTACCAGAGGTATTACTCGCATCAACAATGACAGAATCCAACAACTCTATTTTTTTATTCGCTTTCCACTCTCCATAATGGACAATATCCACGCTCTCAGAACAGGAGATGCTTACTAAAAGCATCCCCATTCCTAATAAAAAATTATGTTTCCACATAATCAACGGCAGTTTCCATCATGATTACTACAAGGATCTCCACCACAATACGCTCCACTTGCATTAGCCGAACAAACATTGGGAGAAAATATATTAGTCTTGCAGTAGCATGAAACAACAGAACCGCCATCTTCTCCATTAGCCAGCGCTTCCACATTCGCCAGCATCAAGTCTGTCATTGTATCTACTTTCTGATTTGTGTAAACACCATATCCTGCAACTGCAGCAAATGTTGCAACAAAAGCTATTTTCATTATCTTTTTCATATTTATTTTTTACTTTTTTGTTTTAAACACATTCATTGTTACTTGTTTCCGTATTTATCCTTTCAACGGAAAAGCAAACATTTTGCTTATTCAATCTTAATCTTTATCTTTGCCTCGACCTCCTTCCTTGGTGAGTTATGGAACAGATGGTACGCCATACTTCAATCAAACGCACTCCATCTGTTCCTTTTTATTGCATCATATCTTATTTTTTTGCCTGTATAAGCTACTCGGCTATAATTAATCGCTATCCTTTTTCAGCTTCCACATGCTTCAAAGGTAGAATGCCTAAAAAGAATATCAAATCACACTTCGGTAATTTAATGGATACCAGTTAATACAAATTAAAACATATAATTATACGCTATCCTATTTCTAGTGTATAAGGGAAATACTAGACTATATATCTAAAAAACGACATCAAACGAAACAAATGCAGGTTCTGGCAGATTCCCCAGCCCGATAATCTTATGCAATTTTGTACACAAAGCCATCTGATAGATTCGTTTATCCAATATCAACTTGGCTATGGGTACTCCCGAGTAATTGAAAACCAGCACCTTGTTCGCCATAGATTTTTGTGGGTCATTATAGTCATACTCGCTTAAAAGTTGATCTAAGTACAAAATATAGATATATTGGTCGTCCATTGCCAAATCCAACACCTGCCCAAAGCTTCTTGCCTTACTAAACAAGAGGTTATAGTCTTTACATTCATAAAAAGACCGATCAAAATAAAAGTCCCAGTCTTTTACCATGGTTCCATTTGCCAAGTGGTATTTAGCAAGATACGGCAGTTTGCTAGGCGCAAACACCATATGTCCGTCATGCGCCGACAGATAACCTTTCAAATTCATCCGTGAAGACTGAACAGAAATTTTGTTCCCCACCGGAGATTCGCCGAACCTCTGTAAAGGCTGCAAATTGGCATCCAGTAAGGAAAAGAAACTACCGTCCTTTCCGCACAATAGGGAGACAAAATGCTGTTCATCCAGTCGTACGAAATTATAATCTGCGGGATTGAGCTCACCTTGCACACGCTTATAAGGAGTTTTTTTTCTGGACAGCTCTTCAATTTCAATAGCATTTCCGTTGCCTTTTAAAGACATCACTGCCAACATTTGTATATTGACATCATTCAAACCGAAGGTATTTTCGTGAGCATATGTAATTATTGGCTGTAGGAACTCGCCAGGACCATTTCCCAATGAACCCCAAGTATGGATTTTTTTCATACCCGAAGGAATGGAATATACATGGCAAAAATCATTTTGAGCGACATGCGTCATTACCAAGAACGTATCAACACAGTCAATCCATCCCATATTAATCAGCAATTCTGTATCAAATTGCTCACCATCTACTCTAATCTCCTTATCAAAGGCTGGAAATTTTGTTTTAGATTCAAATCTACAACTTGACAAGAAGCATAGAAGAATGAATATAATAGAAGTTGTTTTCTGCATAAGTACTTCAAAGCAACATGTAGAATAATCAATAAGCCCTACTTTAAGTTTCACTTTACATCTTATCACATATCTACTGCAACAAGCTAATGGCTAAAAGTGAAATTTAAAGCAGGCTTAATAATAACATTTAGCACTAATCATTATATCCAACCAGGCCTTTTGGTATGACCCAGCAAAATATCTTCACCATAATCTCCGTCAGGATATATTACAACCATTGAACATAAATCAGGGGCAACCATACAGTCATCTCTATCAACAGACTCACCTCCAGCCAATGCTTCTACATTTGCCAACATCAAGTCTGTCATTGTATCTACTTTCTGACTAGTATAAACACCATATCCCGCAACTGCAGCAAATGTTGCAACAAAAGCTATTTTCATTATCTTTTTCATATTTATTTTTTACTTTTTTGTTTTAAACACATTCATTGTTACTTGTTTCCGTATTTATCCTTTCAACGGAAAAGCAAACATTTTGCTTATTCAATCTTAATCTTTATCTTTGCCTCGACCTCCTTCCTTGGTGAGTTATGGAACAGATGGTACGCCATACTTCAATCAAACGCACTCCATCTGTTCCTTTTTATTGCATCATATCTTATTTTTTTGCCTGTATAAGCTACTCGGCTATAATTAATCGCTATCCTTTTTCAGCTTCCACATGCTTCAAAGGTAAAAAAGCTAAAAGAGAGCACCAAATATATTGCGGTTAAATGTCTGACATCATAGCTTTTTTAACCGTTGTCAGATTATGTCAGATCGTATCAGATTTTGCATTCCCTCGTTTTCCTCCGATGAAACCGGAATTTTCAGCTGATAATGACAATCTCCATTTAGAATGACTGCACCTGCGCACATCTCCTCCAAAAAGACACGAAGTCTTCTGACAGCGGTATATACCCGTCCAGAAGTACCACCACCATCCGGCCATAACACATTGCAAATCTCCGATATGGACAAATTGCCATTTTCCGCTTCCAAAAAGGCAAGCAGCAATGTGGAGGATTGCCGGGTAACAAACTCTGCCTTCTCTTTACGAAACAGCCGTCTGCTAGAAGAATCAAAATAAAGTCCATTTCCTAATGGATAAGTACCGATGGGAGTTCCCCTTCCAGCAACGATCTTCTCTCCCGTCTCCAATATGGCAGGACAAATGCCACCAGCTGCGATTACATTCTTCCCAACATGTAATATGTTAGAAAAGAAACGCTTTAAAATTCCTAAGCCCATGTTTTTCATATATCAGCCCCTTTATCAATACCAGTAAACCTCCCCTGCTTCATACACAAAAGGACGCACATGTTTCCGTCCACTTTGCGAAAGAGGACGGATCAGCCACAACGCATTTCGGGGAACATCTGTAAAACGCAAAGGCTTCCCTCCTTTAGCGCTCGCAACGACTTGCCAGCCATCCTTCCACAAGCAAAGCTCATAGGTCTCATCTTGCCGGTACTCCACATCCAGATACGGACAAAAACTCACCTCCACCAACCGACAGCATTCTCCTAAATCCAAGTCTGCATACTTTTTATCCAAGTCCATCCTATACCCTGTCGAAGAATAGGCATCCAAAATCCAGTCTGCAGATTCCTCTTTATAAGACAAAGGAAACTCTGTCAACCAACGGACACTCTTCAGTAGCTCTTCCCCTGAAACGGTCTTTTTGTAGAATTTTAAATCTCCAAGTGCCATTCCATTGGAAGGCAAAAACATCCGTATATAGCGTATCGAATCTTCCGACCGTACCCGCAGTCGCTGAGTGTTCAGCTCTATCCGCTCCGGGAATACACACAACGTATCCCCCCATTTACCATGAACAGTACCTCCCCGAAGTACCGTACCTGTTATGATCCCGTTATTATATCTGTTCAATGGATAAGCCAGTACACCAGTATATTGTGTAGTCACCATCTCTTCCTGTGCATCCTCCGGACAAAGTATTCGCATCTTTCCATCCTTCTGCACCAATACGGGATCAGCCGCCACTACCATCTCTCCGTCCATACAGTACATAGGCAAATAAACAATATCTTTTCCCATTCCCGAAAACGACGCAACATCCCCGGTTATTTTTCCAAAATGAACTGGTCTCCAATTATTATAATTCCACACACACAGATACGCATACTTCATACCGGAAGGTACCTTACGCAACTTTATTCTCACATTCACCGTATCAAAATACTCATGTGAAACATCTTTCTTCCTTAAACTTCTAAAGGCTTCCGGTATATCCTTAGCAGGCACTCCATCTGCCAGAGGCCCTTCCATATAATGCCGATATGTCTTCCTGAAAACCTTAGGCAGACGGAAACGTCCCCAATATTTATGATAATCCACATTGTTGTAAAGGCGTCTATACTGCCACAAGCCTTGTTCCCAAAAGGGGTTAAAAGGATGGATATTTCCCTCTTCAACCAATACATTCCACGAATGGGAGCTTCCCCTATTAGCCCATGCCGGAACAACATCAGTGGCAACTGCCATACCTAAAGAAGAAAACAATAATGTATTATGCCAACATTTATGTATACAAAGCCCGTGACGTAGCTTCTCTAAAGTGGCAACATCCCATATAGGAATACCGGTAGCATGAAATCCCGAATGCCCTATGTAACTATAGAATCGTAACAAGGAATCCGCTTCCTCTATCATATTTTTTCCGGAATTGGTAAAAAACTGTCCGCGATGCCTGCTGTAGAACATTTGGCGTGCACTATCCACCAACAAGCCATTTTCCTGGCGATAAGGAAGAATGTAATCACAAAAAGTTTCAAAAGAACAGTTTCGGGTATAGACATTCTCTTTCCATACCCGAAATGCTTGCTCAAGCTCTGTTATTAACCGGGAAGCTTTAATAGTCTTAATATCAATACGCATATCCCTTTTCAGCTTTTCACTATTATAGCAAGAATATATATTCCACAGACTGTCTATCTGCCTTCCCCAGTCTTTACCCTTGGAATACTGGTCATATATAGACAGAGAATCATAATCATAGGTATGCGACAACGAATCATACATTTGGTAAAAAGGTTTACAAGCTGACACAATTTCCTCATTCACAGCAAAAGCTCCTGGCATATTCTCTATAAGGAAACACGCAGCTTTATACTTCAAACTATCTTCCCGAAAGTAATCCAGAAATAGTTCCAGTTCCTTCCTATTTTCTCCAGAAGCTGCCAATGCGTATTCTAACGGAGTTTCCTGCCGACATGCAATGAAAAAAAGCAATATTACATATGAGATAACACTTAAGTTGTTCATCATTTGTTAATATTTTCATTCATTAATATACCATTGAAAATCAAAATAGCCTTGAAATTCACGTCATTTATTATTTTTTCTCCTTTTCACCGAATATAACCAATCAAGACTGCAATGTTTTATATGTCCTTTTCATGGAAAAGCCTAAATAAACTCAGTCTATTGGAATCACATAGTTCATTGACATTGTAGATATTTGATTAACCGAAGAAATCTTCCAATACACAGCCCAGAGATTATCTCCTCATTTATCTATTCTTCATTGTTTTCTAATTCTTATAACAAATTAAAGGCAAAGAATAACCTAAAATGGATCCTTGTAACATGAACTCGAATTACTTTTGCAGTACTTTCAAATTTAACAATTGCCCACTAAAATTTCCAGTAAAAGCTAATGGAAAAACAAGAGTGGACTGGTAGTACACCACCTCCTCGCCAATTTTATAAAGTATCTTTTTATCCAAAGTCTGATGTAGTTTTCCATCAATGTATAAACTTGTAGAGGTATGGTCACCTTTAATCACAATTTGTACCCGTTGACCGATAGGAAACATATAATCAAACTCATTTAAATAACCATCTGACCAGAATGCCAATTTTCCAGACTTTGGGCTACTCTGATACAAAATGGCATTGGAAGATTTAAAAAGCACACTGCCCTTATCTGCGGATTTTGCAGTGAAATCAAAAGCCACTTCATAATCATACCCTATTTCTTCTATCAAAAGCTTTTGATTCCTTTTCAACTTCGAGACTTGAAGCACTTTCCCATCCATCGTTTTTACCTTTGCTCCAATATTCACTCCCGGAGCTTCCGACAAAGCACGACGGCAAGAATCAAACCGTGCGAAAGACAAATCATCCACAGCACCGGTCCACATTTTCAAGCTTAATGTCTGCATAGCAGGATACGCACGATGATGAATGTCCTTGAAAGTAATCCCATTTCCAATGTAATCATTCCATACGGCAAACATTCCCCCTTTCACACGCCTATCATTCCGACTAAATATTCTATCATCAAACATATAGGGTTCCCAGTTATTAAAAATCCACTCTATATTCAGGTAATCGTGGTAATAGAGTGCCGTCAATGGTATTATGTACAATTGGCTACATGCCACATTCACCAATCCAAATCCCAATTCGGCCATTTCAAAGGGATCGGCATAACCATTGTACCAAATGTCCAATAGTACCTCGTCAGACTTCACAGGAAGATCTCCTCTGGCATGCGTCAATGCACCCCATGCCACCGCTTTCTTCCCAAAACCCTCCACATATTTAATGTAATAATCAGTAAAAAAGCGAAACTTTTCAACAACATTAGGATCCGAATTATCGTATTCATCTGTACCAATATGCACTTCTTTACCCCTAAACACCGGATTTTCTCCACCTAAATACTCTGCAAACAAGCTGTCCAAGAACAAATAAGTCTCCGGATTAAACAAATCCAGGTGATCCTCTCCGTACTCCTTACTAGCAATTTCCGGCTTATAGCGCGTAAAGGCCAATGAATGCGCAGGCACATCTATTTCCGGCAAGACAGTCACTCCATACTGCTCGGCTAACATCTGAAGTTCAACAAATTCTTTTTTTGAATAATGAGCCCCCTCCGTGGCCAATCCCGGAAACACGGTACTTTCTAATCGGAAAGCCGCGGGTGTTTGCGACCAGTCATTGCCATAGAACTTTTTAAAGCCGTTGTCATTCAAATGAATCTGGAAACAATTCATTTTATAATAAGACATTATCTTCACATAATCCCTCAAAAAGCCAATGGGGACAAATTTACGTCCTACATCCAACATAAATCCACGCTTAGGATAATTGGGCCAATCTACAGCCACTCCCTGCGGCACCGCCCCATCATACTGTTCCATCATTTGAAGAATGGTCCGAGTTCCCCAAAACACTGCCTGCGTCGTTGCACCCGTCAACACCATCCGATCAGACACATCCAAATAATACTTCTCCCGATTCTCTTCCGTTTCTTTTCCAGCCAAAGTCAAAAAAATATCTCCCGAGCAGGCAGAAACGCCTTCCGCCACCTTATATTTCCTGCCAAACATCACTGCTAAATCTTCGGCAAATGTGTTTGCCACCGGATTGAGTTCTGCTGCATAGCGGGGGTCCAACACCAACCGACACGATGAGCGCCAATAGCCATCCCCGCCTTTCCACTCCTGTAATGCCGGTATCACAAATGGCCTAGAATTTTCTGCCTTTAGCCCTGGCACAAATAGTATGCAAGACACTGCTCCCAATAACACACCTGCCTTAAACACCTGCAACACTTTACCAAAGAGAAACTGCCCCAAAAACAAAATAGTCATTTTCACATCACGAAATATCCACCTCATGTAGTTTGGTCCAAAAACATCAATCCAAGCATTATGCTTGGTAATCCATCTATCCAAAGCAAATTCCATACTATTTATTTTAAAGTTTCAGTTCACTCTACAAGAGTGATTTTTTTTACAAAAGTAACTCCATGATAAGGGACTTGTGTCCAAAATCCCCCTTTATACTCCCCTAAATCCTTTTGATGCCACAAATCACGAACAGAGACTTTTTCTGTATTTCCAAGGCTGCACCATAGACTATTAATCTGTGGAACCTCAGGTGCTTTGGGGGTTAGGATATATTTCTCCTTTGCCATCGATTTTGACCAAGAAGGAATTGGTGCAATTTCCCCGCGGCCTACACAAGCAAGAAACAGCCACACCGTTAATAAACACAAACTCACTCTCATCTCAACTGGTCTTTATTTTATCATCGGATTAACAAACAACTCATCCATATACACGTGTTGCGAAGCTTCGAAAGCCACCTTCATATAACGGATGCTTTCATCCAATTGATCAAATAACAAGTTTTCAATCCATGCATCATGCCGATTGTTCGGGAAATGAGGGGTATCCTTGATAGAAGCCAATCTATATTCTTTTCCATCCAACGAAGTGAACAGATAAACTTTCAGCGGCATACCTATTCCATCTAAATTATAGTCCAGCATACGAAGCATGACTTTCCGTAGTCTGGTCTTTTTCTGCAAATCTACCACAAGCTCATGATAACCTTTCTCGAATTTCACCCAACGGGCATCTTTACTGTCTTCCTCTGCAACCCTGCCATCAAGCAATGCCTTCAAATCCGCTTTTCCCGACACCATGTCAATGGTAGCCCCGTTAGCCAATCTCTCCATAAAGGCAGCTTCGGCCAATTGCCAGCAGCCAATCCGCCTTTTCCAGTCCATATAGTCATTGTATACTTTATGTGACCACACCGGTTGCCCCAACTGATAAGTTGACGTGGGACTTTCTATGATTCCACAAACCATAAATGAGATAATCCTGTCAACCCCTGCCACAGAAGCAGCCACTTGTTGGGATAAAAGGCGCGGATAAGCGGCAGGAATCAAGGCCGAAGAACGGTCGTTGGTTCCCTGTTCCCAAGTGAAAGTCTCACAATTGGCCCACATCTCAATATTCAGACGGTTGTGGATGTCTCTCAACCGTTGCCAAGTCTTCTTTAAGCGAGGCAACATGAATTTATTGCGTACACAGCCCACTTCGTCCTGATAGGCTATGATGTCGACTTTCAGCTTTGCCAATTGTTTCTCATACTCCGGATTATCAAAATCAGACAGTCCGATACCATAAGGAGAAATCAGTGTCTTCTTACCCGGAGTCAATGCATTTGCCTTTTGGGTCAATGCATTAACCGATTGTACAGCATGTTCTGCAAAAATGGGGCAAAGACAATCCTCTACCGGCAAATACCAGCCATAAAAGGCTTTATGATTCTTATAAAAGACAGCCAGTTCCTCCATAATTTGCAATTGGCGTTGTTTGACAGCAGGATCCTGCAAATTATCATCCTGGTCTTTTGCCCATCCAGTACTCATAAAAACCTTCATGTCATATCGGGCAGCCTCATCAAGAATGGCTTCCACAGGACTCTGTTTATCTTTATCATACCACCAGGGCATTAATTGAGAGGGATAATAAGCCTTACCCTCATTGGCAACTTCCATGAATACCAGATATTCAATGCCCATAGCCGACAGTTCCCGCACTTTAGCTTTCCATAATTCCGGATCCGTATTATCAAAACTCTGCGGATTGGTATATCTATTACGTACATCCTTATATGCCAGATTTATCCAAGTACCAGTAATGGGCTTCACCCTCAAAACAGATTCCTTCACCTTCTGTTTTCTCTGTCGGCCAGGAACATCATTGCCAGCAAAAACTACTGCCGACGGCAGTACGGCTGATATCATCAGTACCCCCAATAGGATTGGCAGAAAAATCCTCTTCATAATATACACATTTTTTTAATTAATAAAAGATCAATTGCCACCGGACGTAATAATTAACGCCAAACCTAAAATAAAGAGAATAAACATCAAGGCAATCAATAGATTAGTAGATTTAGAAGCCCCTTTGAATTCCTTCCAAATAAACACCCCCCATAATGCGGCAACCATCGTAGC
>ERZ791825.184-NODE-184-length-63432-cov-4.253751_pt1 | contig 63432 bp, 55 predicted proteins | sample MGYA00510298_ERZ791825 | MGnify/ENA primary metagenome ERZ791825 (study PRJEB30046, sample SAMN00792010) | human gut metagenome | study: EMG produced TPA metagenomics assembly of the A metagenome-wide association study of gut microbiota in type 2... | reverse complement strand
TTCTTATTAACTAAAATCTCTTTATAACTATCTTAAAGCATTTTTAGCTTTATCTGTAATTTCTCTTTGATATGCTATTTCATTTTCTATATTTCTTGCTAATTCATTAGCTGTATAGGCTGCGTCTACTACTTTATTAAGCACCTGACCTACACTGTCCGCTTTAGACTTTTGGTCAACTGCGCTTTGGTAAATATTATTCATTGACTCAACAGTTTCTTTTACTGAAGTCTGAATCATATTAATTGTATCTGTAATTTCTTTAGAAGACTTAGCTGATTGCGAAGCAAGATTTCTTACTTCACTAGCAACAACAGCGAAACCTCTGCCATGTTCTCCTGCTCTTGCTGCTTCTATTGACGCATTAAGCGATAATATATTAGTTCTATTAGAAATAGATGCTATTACTGATGCAAACTGCTCAATCTTTTTAGATAAGCTCTCAAGTTCTTGTATCTTTGCTGAGGACTCCTCAACAATTTTATTAAGATTATCTATCATATGAAGAATTTCTTCAACATTACCAATACTTTCTTTTACAAGATTAAGAGAGGTATCTGATGAATTAATAACATCAAACGCATTCTTCTCAAGCTTCTCCTGAGAATTATCTAATCCATTAAGTATATCCGCCAAATTACTAACTAACCTATCTTCTGCCATAATAATCTCCATTTCTAAGTATTTATGAGTACATTAATATTTGTCATAAACAAATTATTTAAAATATTGTTATAAAACATTTATACAAGGTGTACAATATATTAATTCAGACTTGCTGTATAGTATAGTTTATAACAATTAATAAACTAGTTTATATAAGTTTAATAGCTTCATTTATATTCTGTACGCCAATTATATTTATTTTATCAGTTTTCTTTATACTTTTCAAGCACACATAAGGAATAATACACGTTTCAAAGCCTAGTTTTATTGCTTCATTTACTCTTGTCTGTACCTGACTTACTGCTCTTACTTCTCCTGCTAATCCTACTTCACCAAATATTATTGTCTTATCACTTATAGGTCTATTTTTAAAACTGCTTACAAGAGCCATTACAAGTCCTAAATCAAGTGCCGGTTCAGTAACCTTAATTCCACCGGCTATGTTTACATAAGCATCACTACTTGACATATGAATACCCGCTCTTTTTTCAAGAACTGCCATTAAAAGATTAACTCTATTGTAATCTGTACCTGCTGCCGTTCTTCTTGGAAGTCCAAAGTTAGAGTCACAAACTAGAGCTTGTATTTCTACTAAAAGCGGTCTTGTCCCTTCTATTAAACATACGACAACTGAACCAGAAGCTTCTTTTGCCCTGCCATTAAGCATATATTCCGATGGATTTTCTACTTCTACAAGTCCCTTGTCCATCATTTCAAAGACTCCAATTTCATTTGTTGAACCAAATCTGTTCTTTACTCCTCTGAGTATTCTATATGCCGCATTTCTGTCGCCTTCAAAATACAGCACTGTATCAACCATATGCTCTAAAACTCTTGGGCCTGCAACTACACCTTCCTTAGTAACATGACCTACTATAAATATTGAAATTCCCAGTCCTTTTGCAAGCTGCATTAAAACAGAAGTCGACTCTCTTACTTGACTTACACTTCCGGGAGCTGATGATATTTCCTCACGATACATTGTTTGAATTGAATCAATAATTACTATATCCGGCTTTTCTTCCTTTAGTACTTGTTCGATAACCTCAAGATTAGTTTCACAAAGCAAAAGCATACTTTCGTTATTATTTCCTAGTCTTTCAGCTCTTATCTTTATCTGTTTTAATGACTCCTCGCCTGAAATGTATAAAACTTTCCTGTTGTCAGAAGCCATATTATTACACATCTGAAGAAGTAATGTTGACTTTCCAATTCCTGGGTCACCGCCTACAAGGACAAGTGAGCCTTCTACTACACCACCGCCTAAGACTCTATCAAGCTCTGCAATACCAGTAGTCATTCTATCTTTATCTTCTGTACTTATCTGTGAAAATGTTTTTGGCTTAACATTGCTTTCCCTTTTGGAATTGACATTTACTACGCCTTTTGTCTTTTTATCTTGCGATACTATTTCTTCTACAAATGTATTCCATTCCTTACATGCTGGACACTGACCAGACCATTTTGATGACTCATAGCCACATTCTTTGCAAAAAAATGCTGTTGATTTAGATTTTGCCATACACAACTCCCTTTAATGTCAATATAAATAAATTCCCCACTCTTATTGCATTATACAATAAAAGTGAGGAACTCTCTTTAGTATAATCAAGCAAATATTCACAATCTGCCTTGATACTTAATTAATATTGTTCACATATTATATAAAAAAACTATTATTAATTAACTTTCTTTACATCAACGTCAACAGGTTTTTCTCCATCAAATTCTACTGATAAAACAAGCTTGCCGCCCATATTAGTCTTCATCTTGCCTGCTGTTTCGCCATCAATTGTTATCTCGTATTCTGAACCTTCTTCTAATTCAAGAGTAATCTGTGCATCTTCTACGCCTTCTACCTTGAAGCTTACACCACCGTCAACTTCTGAATAATCATTAACTGCTGTTCCTGGTACAGACTCATATACAAACGAACCATTGCGCTCTAACTTTGTAATCTCATTGAATGTCTTTACCTTATATGTATCTCCGCAATGTTCAAAATCTGATAATTTAGACTTAGTATCTAATTTATAGTTACCAAAACTAAGTTTTCCATCCTTTTCTGAACGAATTAACTCATTAACTACTGGCATCTATTCTTCCTCCTATATTCTATTGTCCGTATATTTAACGATTGATGTAGGGACAAATATTGTCCCTTACACCTTGCTATAATTATTATACAATAATTCGACAAAATAAGCTAGTATTTTATATTAATTTTATTATTTATTAATTCCTCTTTTGACAGAAAAATCTAGTTTACCATCTTTAACAGTTACTTTTACTTTGTTACCTTCTTTTATCTTTCCTTCAAGTATCTTTTCTGCAATATTGTCTTCTAACTCATTTTGTATTGTTCTTCTAAGTGGTCTTGCGCCATACTTCTCATCATAACCCTTATCAACAATATACTTCTTAGCTTCATCGTCAAGTTCTATTGATATTTTCATTTGCTCGAGAGTTCTTTTATTAACAGTATTAATCATAATATCAACTATCTTTCCAATCTGTTCTTTATTAAGCATATGGAATACTATTATCTCATCAATTCTGTTAATAAATTCTGGCTTAAAGATACGTCTTACTTCGTCCATAACTTTACTTTTCATATTCTCATGACTTTGCTTTTCATCTGTTGATGTTGCAAAACCGAGTGTCTTTGGTGCAACTATATTTTCTGCACCCGCATTAGATGTCATAATAATAACTGTATTCTTAAAGTCTACTACTCTACCTGTTGAGTCTGTGATATGACCATCATCAAGCACTTGTAAGAGTACGTTAAATACATCTGGGTGAGCTTTTTCAACTTCGTCAAATAGTACAACGGAATATGGATTACGTCTTACTTTTTCACTTAACTGTCCGCCCTCATCATATCCTACATATCCTGGAGGAGAACCTATAAGCTTTGACACTGTGTGCTTCTCCATAAATTCAGACATATCAACTCTTATAAGTGCATTTTCTGTACCAAACATTGCGTCAGCAAGTGTCTTTGACAACTCTGTCTTACCTACACCAGTAGGCCCTAAGAATAAGAACGAACCGATTGGTCTATTAGGGTCTTTTAAGCCTACTCGTCCTCGTCTTATTGCCTTAGCTATTGCTGTTACGGCTTCGTCTTGTCCTATAACACGTTTATGAAGTGTTTCTTCAAGCTTAATAAGTCGTTCTGTTTCTGCCTGTGCAATTCTTTGAACTGGTATCTTAGTCCATGTTGACACTACTTCTGCGACTTCTTCTTCCCCAACAATTATATTAGAGCTATTTTTATCTTCTTCCCATTGCTGTTTTAACTTTTCTAATCTAGCTTTCTTTCTTGTCTGCTTTTTCTTAATCTCGCCTGCCTGTTCAAAAGCTTCTGACTTTATAGCTTCTTCTTTTTCACTTTCTAGCTTACTTAATTGTTCTTCTATCTTAGTTATTTCTTCTGGCATAACGTAAGACTTAAGTCTTGCCTTTGAAGCGGCTTCATCTATAAGGTCAATTGCCTTATCAGGTAAAAATCTGTCATTAATATATCTTTTTGACAACTTAACTGCTGCCTCTACTGCTTCATCAGTAATTGTAACCTTGTGATGTTCTTCATAACGACTTCTTAAGCCCTTTAATATATCTATTGCTTCATCTTCTGATGGTTCTTCCACCTTAACAGACTGAAATCTTCTCTCTAAAGCTGCGTCTTTTTCTATATATTTTCTGTATTCTTCTATAGTAGTTGCTCCGATAAGCTGTATCTCACCTCTTGCAAGAGATGGTTTTAATATATTAGAAGCGTCAATTGCCCCTTCTGCCCCACCTGCACCTATAATTGTGTGAAGCTCATCTAAGAATAACAATACATTTCCATCATTTTTTACTTCATTAATTACTTTTTTAATTCTTTCTTCAAATTCGCCTCTATACTTAGAACCTGCAACCATGCCAGATAAATCTAATGTAAGAAGTCTTTTGTTTTTAATATTTTCTGGAACAATACCTTCTACTATCTTTGAAGCCAAACCTTCCGCAATTGCTGTCTTACCAACTCCCGGTTCTCCTATAAGACAAGGGTTATTCTTTGTTCTTCTACTCAATATCTGTATAACTCTTTTTATTTCTTCTTCTCTGCCAATCACTGGGTCTAGCTTGCCTTCTTTTGCAAGTTGTGTTAAATCTCTGCTGTACTGGTCAAGTGTTTGTGTTGCTCTTTTATCTTTATTTCTTACTTTTCCATTTTGAAAATCTTCTCTATAAGTATTTCCATCTTCACCCATTGCAACCATTATATCTATATATAATTTCTTTATACTTACACCTATTGTATTAAGAAGTCTTGCAGCAACACTTTCTGACTCTTTTAAGATTGATATAAGTATATGCTCTGTTCCAATAAGTTCGGACTTAAATCTTACGGCTTCCTTTGAAGCATTTTCAAGTATTCTTCTTACTCTTGGTGTATAACCTGTTGGCTCTTTTACACTAATCTGACTATCTGGTGCAATAAGCTCATAAACAAGATTAGTTACTCTTTCATCTGTAACTTCGTTATTAATTAAAATTGTAGAAGCCAGACTTCCTTCTGTCTGAATAAGTCCTAACAGTAAATGTTCTGAACCTATATAGCCATGTCCTAGCATTGCGGCTGTATCTGCGGCATGACTAAGTGCTTCCTGCGCTTGTTTAGTAAATCTACTCTGCATACTTTCCTCATTTCTATACATTCTAGTATATATTATTACTGTACCATTGGAAGATTATCTCTGATAAATTGCGACCTGCTTATATCTAATTCTTCCTCTGATAAATCTTTTTCATTCATAATCTTAAGATTAGCCGGTTGAATACCTATCATTAGCTGATATATTGAGGTATTCATTCCCGAACTATCTGTAAGAAGTCCCTCTGATAGTCCAAATCTTAACTGAGATAAAAGAAACATACCATCACTTAAAGATATCTTTTTAGCATATTTTAACACACCATAAGAACGGCTTACACTGTCTAGCGCTGTCATATATTTCTTTTTGATATATTCTTTCCTTACAGCTCTCTCCTGTGCTATAACCTGCTCAGCTATTTTATTAAGATTTTCTATAATCTCAGCTTCTGACTTTCCAAGTGTTATAATATTTGATAACTGATATATGTCACCTGCAAACTTGCCATTGCCATCGGAATACACACCCTTTAATTGAAGTCCAAATCTTCCAACCTCGGCAGATATTCCACTAATCCTTTCACTTCCAGACAATGCCGGCAAATGAAGCATATAAGAAGCTCTCATACCAGTACCTACATTAGATGGGCAAGTTGTAAGATATCCATACTTTTCATCATACGCATAATCAAGTACTTCTCCTATCTTATTATCCATATCATCAGCTTGTTTATAGGCTGTCTGCATATCTTTGCCTGCTGAATATGACTGTATTCTTATATGGTCTTCTTCATTTATCATTATAGACATATTTTCATTAAGTGAAGCAAAACCTGCTGCAACTTGTTGTCCTAGTAAAAAGTCACTTATAAGATGTCTTTCTTTCATTGCTATTTTTTGATATTTATCAAGATTTTTAAAATCATAATCAGTATATTCGTTCATATCTATGGTTGCTTTAATTGCATTAACAGCTTTGTCTGTCATTGTTCTTGCTGATTTATTATCCAGCTTTAAAGAAAAGTTATACTTACTTAAGTTCCTTGCAAGTCTTACTCTGCTTGAAATCACAACATCGCTGTCTTTACCATTTTGTTCAAACCATCTAAGCATTGCTATGTTTCCTTTCTTCATTCTGACTTTTCTTAAGCTCCTTAATCTCATCACGATACTTTGCCGCAAGCTCATAATTTTCAAGCTCTACAGCTTCTCTTTGTTTCATAGTAAGATTAAGTATCTCATTTTCTAGCTTTTTATTTATATCATTTTCAAAAAAACCTTGCTGTTTCTTTTTGTATTTCTTGCCTTTGTGAACAATATCTCCATGAATTTTTTTGATATTTTCTTCTATTAATGGACCGAAAACATCATAACAGCCTGCGCAACCAAACTTTCCTACTCTTGCAAATTCTGCAAAGCTCATATCACACTGTGGGCATCTTATATGCTGCATTGTCAAATCGGAAGAGGATGTCATTCCCTCATTTGAAGCTAAGAGTCCTGTGAGTAACTTTACAAATGGAAAATCATTTTCAAGTAATCCTCCATAGCCTGACAAATTAAGTGTAGCGGCACATCTGCTACACACATGATGTTCTGTTCTCATTCCATTTACAACTTCTGTATAATGAATGGTGGCTTGATTTTTTTTACAAATTTCACATAACATACTAATAATCACGACCTTCCATGATAATTTTCTTTAACAATTATATTAAATGTTTTTTCTTACATATATACATTGGACCAAAATAAGAAATTCCAGCTGTAATAAACGATACTATAAGGGAAACTATATTATTTGCTGTAATAGTAAACATAAATTTATAAGTTAATGCTACTGCTACTCCCATGATAATTGAACATATACAAGGCGCTGCAAATATCTTTATATAATTTATTCTAAATCCTATATATCTATGCAATGCCCTTATATTAAGTATGAATATTAATATAGGAAATGTCGCATTTCCTATTACTATAGCATATATTCCAAGCCTTGAAAACCTAAGCAAAATATATACAAGTACTATATGAACAACTAACGAAATACTTGAATGTTTTACTGGTACGTTCATCTTATCAATTCCTTGTAAGGCTGAACTTGTAACAGTTGAAAGTGTATAAAATATTACTGCTACCGCACCAAGCTTTAACATCATTGCGCCTTGTGCGCTATCATACCTTGCAAATAAAAGTTGAATAATAGGCTGACCTAATATTACAAGCCCTACAAATGATGGTACTGCTATTAACATATTCGTCTTTAGAGTACTTGTTATTTTGGAACATATCTGTCTTTCTTTACTCTCACTATATGAAGCAACAATACTCGGAAGCATTGAAGATGACAAAGCTGACGCTACGCCTTGTGGTATACCTATAAGAAGTGAATAACTTGAATTGAAGTTACCTAAGTCATTGGCAATACTTTTTGAAATATCTCTGCCTACCATCATATTACTAAACATCATATCATCTATTACTGCACTTATCTGGTAAAATGTCTGACCAAGAATTATAGGTATCATTGTAGCTGCTATAAGTTGATATACTTCTGCATCACTTTTTCTTTTACTTACAGTATCATGTTTGACCATTTTTGAAAATGTAGGTCTATATATCATATATAAGATTACAAGAAAGACAAGCGCTGTCAATGCACCAATTGCTGTTCCTAACGTTCCACCTGCTGCACCATAAGCTGATTGATTGGCTGAATTTTTAAAGGCATTAACAAGAATATAACCTGCAACAATACTTACAATAGCATTAACTACCTGCTCTGCAAGCTGTGATATTGCTGTTGGTATCATTGTTTCCTGACCTTGATAAAAGCCTCTCATAACTCCTAAAATAGCAACTATAAATATTGTTGGAGCAAGTATTCTAAGTGGAATTGCTATTCCTGCTACACCTTTATAAAACACTTTTTCAATTAATCCAGCACCAAAAAATAATATAAGTGCCGCTATTCCACCTGTGCATATGGCAGTTGTTAATGCACACCTAAATATTTGCGCAACATTTTTATACTGCTTCTGAGCAAATCTAGCAGACACAAGCTTTGATACTGCCATAGGAAGTCCGTATGCAGATAACACTAGCATAATATTGTATACATTATACGCAGCACTATATATACCATTTCCTTCGCTGCCAATTATATTAACAAGTGGTATCCTATACAACATTCCTATTATTCTTACTAGTATTCCTGCCATAGCAAGTATTCCGCCATGAACTAAAAAATTACTTTTTTTATTTGACATTCTTGAAACCTCATTTATATCATTAATTATATATTAAGTGTAACCATTTATTAATAATGAAAAACCCAATATTTTATTAATTCTGCTTTTGTTACTTATTCTTAATTTACAAGATATTACACCAATCTTTTTAATTATACCAAAAAAAGAGCAGAAAACATATCGTAATCTGCCCCTTTTTTATTAATTAATTATAAAATCTGCAACATACCATTTACCACCTGTTTTAACAAATGTATATGTTAATGATGTGTTGTATGTTGTATTACCTGTTCCATAGTCAACATACAAATCATAATAAACATCACATGAAAAACAGTTGTCAGAATATTTACTGAAATTAGATATACTTTCATTCTGAAATTCGTATGTATATGTCTTACCATAAAGAAATGCCCATACCGCTGGAATGTCACTTACATATTCCTTTGCATATCCTAACATATATCCGGAAAGTGTTGAAAGACTTCCTCTGTTAATAATATACTTACCATAGCTTTCAGCTACAGTTTTTATATAGTTCTGCTGCTCTGCAAGTAATTTATCATCTGATGGATAAACGGCTGTATATGTATTGTTTTTAGTATCTGCATTTACTGTAAGTTCTACACCATTAAGCTGAACTGAAATCTGGGGCTGTACTAGTAAATTTGAAACTGTGTATACAGTATTTACTGGTGTTGTTACATAATTAGAAACATGCTTACATGGGTCGAACTGTTGGTCGTCTGCTGTTATATAGCTTTCTGACACATCAATATTATTCAACTTCACTGTAGAACCCTTTGGTACATTTAGAGTAAATGCTTTGCTGTTTTTCTTATCAGCATATTCATCAAAGGATATACTACCCATTTTCCATTTTGTAAAATTATGCCCATTTTTACCGTCTGCTTCAAGTGTTACTTTTGCTATTGCTGTATCATTTGCATATACTACATATACTGGATTATCTTCAGAATACTCTCCACTCTTTTTCTTATATGTGGCTGAACTGTCTGCAAGTTTAGATTTGAGATAATCTCCAACAATTTTGTTATCTTCAAATTCACTATACGTTACGCCACTTTCATTTAACAACTCCTCAATATTATCAACTGTAAACTTACTAATTATAGTATCCATAGTCGTTGATGGTCTTCCTGCTTCATAATCTTTTAAAAGACCATATAACAAAAACCATGTGATTAATATAATTACGCCTAAAACTGATGAATAAATTATAAGGAAGTCTTTAAAGCCTTTTGCTTTACGTCTTCTTTTTTTAGCCATTTTAATACCATGCCTTTCCATTACTACTTAATTAAAAATGCTGTTGGACAAGCTCTAGGACCTGTTGGTGAATAAGGTGTATTAATAACTTCGCCCTCATAGTACATCTGTGTTGATGTACCACCGTCCATTGTAGACGCATTAACAGCACCATATTGAAGCATAATATCTTGAAGGTCTGAGAATGACGCACCAAGACTGTTTGCCTGTCTTCCATCGACAGCAAGAAGTAATATAGAACCGTCTGCTGTCTGACCTACTGCAGTACGAGGGTTAATTCCTCCACCAAGACCAGCTACATCTTGAGCTTCACCATTTATTACAAGGAAAGGTCCTATGGAATTACTTATACTTACGCAATCTCTTATATTTTTTTCCTTTGCCTGAGCTGCAGTCATATTACCAACAACAAGTTTATTATCAAATGTAATACCTGTTACATGGTATGTTGTATTTGCATCGCCATTTAGCACTTCTCCATTTACCATAACAAGTCCTACTGGCATACCTGTATATGTTGTTTCGCCATCTACAAATTCTCCACCATTTACACCTGCTACAGCATTATATCTTGCTGCAATATCAGCTACAACTGTACCTTGCTTATTGCCAAAGTCATCTATTGTTCCAACAAATAACCTTGATGGGTCTTTGACTATCATAAGCTTACCTCTGTATGTTGCACCTTTTACGTCAACCACCTGTATATCCGGTATATCTTCATTAGACGCAGCAGCATCAACATTAACAAGACTTGCATCTGTTACTTCATCTGTATCTTTTACAGAGTTTCTTTCTTTAATCTGCTTTATTTCTTCTTCTGAACAAAACCAGTTAGCAAGAAAACCTATAGCACTTGTTTCTTGAACTGACATAACAAACTGTTCTTTTGCTGTCTTTGATGGACCAAATGTAAGGATTGCCATAACTCCATATAAACCAACACAAAGTATGGCAAGTGTTACAACAACTGTTACCAATACTCTGCATACCCAACGAAGTACTGGATTCTTAATTCTCGACTTCTTTTTACGTCTACGTTTTCGTGGTGCTTGTGTTCTTTTTTCTGAAGCTTGTCTTCTTTGCTCTGTATTTTTTCTTTCTTGTGTTAAGCTATCGTCTTCTTCTGTGTATTTTTCAACATTTTTAGCAATACCTGCATTATGTATTCTTTCAGAATTAGAATTATCTGTTGAAGTATAAGAATTTACAATATTTTCTGATGCTTCTTCTATATCTTCAACTTCTAAAAATTCTAAATCTTCGACATTCTTTCTATCTGCCATTCCATTCTCCATTCTAACAAAATATATTTACTTAAACACCCATCTTCTCTGTATCTGAAAACTTATTACAAACAAAATAGTATCAATTATTGCCTTAGCTACTACTGTCATTACAGAACCTAAAGACAATAGACTTGTAACTGCATACACAAGCATATATGATACACAAAGTTGTAATACACAAAGTATGTAATATTTTACAATAGAACCTTTTATGCTTCCAGAAGACTTAAATACTGCTTTTCTATTAAAAGAATAGTTAAACAATGATGATATAACTCTTGCTCCTGCTGTAGCAGTAAATATTCTAAGTGAATTACTTACTCTGCCTAACAAAAGAGCTTCTATAACAGTAAACATACCTAAATCTATAAGTGAAGATGCCAAAGAACTAAATAAGAACTTAAAAATAACTCCATATATTTTAAGAGAGTCTTTTATAGGGTTAAAATGTGTTGAAGCATTTTCTTCTATGTATACAGTTTCAATTGGAACTTCTAAAAAACCTATATGGCTTTGCTTTAATTCTAATAACATGTTAGTTTCATATTCAAAGCGTTCTCCCTTTACTTCACAAAAAGTCTTAAGATACTGATATGGAATTGCCCTTAATCCAGTCTGTGTATCTGAAATATTAAGACCACACGCAAACTTAAACACAAAGCTTGTCATATTATTGCCAAATCTGCTCTTAAATGGAACATCTTCTTCTGAGAAATCTCTAACACCAAGCACTACTTTGTCTTTAGCTTCTACCATTGCCTTGCAACACTTGTAAATGTCGTCTGCTTTGTGCTGATTATCTCCATCAACTGTAACAACTCCGTCAATATCTTTTCTATTCTTAAGACAATATTCAAATGCTGTTTTTAATCCTCTGCCTTTTCCCTTATTAACTTCATGCGTAAGTATTGTGCACTGTGGATAAGCTGATACCTTTTCAAATGGAGCCATGTGCTTACTGTCACTTCCATCATTTACAAGAATAATATCATCAAATCCTTTTTCAATCAGAGAACCCACAACACTAACCAGCTTATTATCTGGATTAAGTGATGGAATAATAACTGATACCTTCATAAATCTCCTCCACATTATAAACTGCTGTTTATAACCTTGATTTTCTTTTAATTGTCATAATCACACTAAGTTAGATAATATAACAAAGCTTTAAATAATGCAATAAAAATAATCAAATAAATAATTTCCATTTTTAAATTTTAATAAATTTATTAAGTAACACATACAAGCATTTCTACATATTATTTTATTGTATATGATATTTCGGAGGAAATAAAATGAGTGATTTAGCAGCAACAAATTGTGGTGGATGTGGCGATTGCGGAGGATTAAACAACTTCGGAGGCTGTAATTCTTGCACATGGATTATTATTCTTTTACTTCTTTGCGGCGGCTGTGGAAATGGATTTGGCGGCTGTGGCGGCGGTTGTGGTGACAATAACAGTTGCTTATGGATTATTCTTATTCTTTTATTCTGCGGTGGCTGTAATGGTTCATCAAATAATGACTGCGGTTGTGGATGTGGTTGCAACTAATTAATGCAAAGAGTTTTTAAGCTATGAGAAACTCCCTCTGAAAGTTTCTCAAATTATTACAACAAGCTTTAAATCTTGTGCAAACACGAGCTTTAGTTCGTTGTTCGCATAAATAAACCGACTCCCAAAGTTATGTTTTAATTATAACTTTGAGAGCCGGTTTTCTTATTTATTTGCTGATACTACAACAGTTAAAGCTCGTTAAATTCTTATATACATTGGTAATATCATCCAACATCTAAACTAAATAAGTAAACTTTTCACTCGTTTTTTAATTACTCACTTTTTAATGTTTTTTATATTTTCTAGACATCTTTTGTCTATTTCGTAAATAGTATTCTCATCTTCAACTACTATATAGTTTTCATTTTCCTGCTGTTTAATTTTAGTTTTTCTATTATTAACTATATCTTTTTTATTTATAGATTTTTCAAAAAGACATGATTTATTATTATTTTGTGATAAGACTTTTAGCCATTGACTGAAATTTTTATTATTTTGCATATTTTATACGCCCCATTTCATTACTAATTATATATTTTTACTTATTTTGATATGTTTAAACTTTATTTTAATAATTAGTGCTAATATATTGTTAAATATAAATATCTATTAATATTATAGTAGCTAATATATATCTTTAGATTTAATTTTTAGACTTGTATTAAGTACTATTCTTATTATTTCTATCATATATATATCACACATTAGTGTTAAGAGTATGTCACGTTTATAATTCAGTAGCTTATCATATAGATTTCAAAGAAATGGAGATAATCATGGATAAGAAAACACCAATAACTCTTTTTGATATATTAACAATAAATCAGTCTTTACAAATGTTAAAGGCTATTCTGCCATTTCTTGACTTTGATTTACAAAAAAATCTCGCACTTATTATTAGAATTAATGAGCTTAGACAAACTATGGACTTTTTTAGTGATACTAAGAATTTCTGCACAATAAGAAGCTGTGTAAATAGCCCAATTATAACTTTATATAGTTCTCTTGATAATATCTTATGCAACGATGAGATTATTAACACAATCATGCCTTACTGTCCTGAAAATTATGTTGGTTTTATTAAAAATTATAAGCAATTTTCCAAAATGTCTGATGTCATAAACCTTTTAAATAAGAGTGGTATTTTATTTTCAAATGATACTGATAATTCTCAAAACATTGATTTTAACAATATTATAAATATTGCAAAATCTCTTAATTTTTCTATTGACCCTGAAATGTTAAAAAATATCAGCAATATTTACACTCCTAATAATAACACTCCGCCTAGAAATAAAGAACCAAGCGAAAAGGCTAACAATCCACCTAAACCGCCACCACCACACAAGCCAGATGTACCACCACCTAAACCACCACATCACAAACCAGATATACCACCACCTAGACCACCACACCACAAACCAGATATACCGCCACCTAAACCGCCACACCATCAACCTGATACACCGCCACCTAATCCTACTGAACGTATGCTTCAAAATATGCTTTCGCCTAAGCAACAAGAAATGTATAACAGCTTTCTTAACCAACTAGATGGTATAGACTTTTCTAAGGAAAACGCATAATTTTGTATATTGTATAATAGAATAGATAAAAAATTATATTTATAAAGGAGTATTATGTCTGATTTAGACTTTAGAAAACAACTTATAATTAATGAATTTAAAACTATGGCTAAAGGAAAAAGCCTTAACGAAATGCTTCCACTTGTACTTGCTATCAGTCAAAAAGCCAAACAAGCGGGAATAACTTTTACAAAAGACGATATGCTTCTTATAATAGACCAGATAAAAGACCAACTATCACCACAAGAACTACAACTACTGCCACAGATTATGTCGCTGATGGGGGATTGATGTGGAAAATAGCCCCATCAACACACCAATTTTTATATTTTATGCCAAAAAAGTTGCATAAGCTAGAAGTAGGCTATCAGCAATAAATGCACCATTGAAAAAACAACCACCTATATTTGTGTGACAATAGCGAACATATTTGTTCGATAATAGCATACAAATATAGGGGGCTGTACTTTCACTGGTGTGTGTTTGCTGATAGCCTACTTCTAGCTTCAAAAAACTTCCCAGAGTAAAATACAAAAATTACTCCAACTTAATTCCAATTGTACTAAATGCTACACCAATAATTCCAACTATTTCAATATTAATATCCCACCACACTGACATTCCACTAACACAAGATATTATTGAATACACAATAAATGCAGCTGTAAACAAGCCAAATCTTTGAAAATGCTTTAAAGCATATTCTTTTCTGCTTTGTGAAGGAACATTTAGTGCTTTGTTATAGTCAATTCCAGTAAACCAGTATATTCTTTCTGTCTTGTAAATTACCCAACTTAAAAACGCAATCCACAAATTCGTACCATTTAATATTAAAACATTCGCAAATCTTGCACTAATATTGGGTATGAATACAACACCTAGCATTAATACTGCATACAATGCTATTATTAATACTAAACCACTATAGCTTTTCTTATACTCAACCATAAAAAACACCTCCTACTAACTCTCTGATATCTGATAGATACTCCTACTTAAAACTTGTATTTGTTATAACATATTATTCAAATTAAGCAACCATAACTTTATACATTCGTGCTATCATCACATATCTAAAGAAGTCGGATTTCTCACATTTTTATAATAAATATGCACATACAGATTTTGGCTCATTGTTCACATAAATTAAAATATAATATAGCACTTGCCTAATAAAGTTTTAATTAATTACTGCTGTGACTTGTATTCTTCTTCTAACTTCTTAGCCACATCATCTGGGGCTTTGCCGTATCTTGAAAGCTCATATTCAATCCTACCACAACCTTCGCTTAGTGAACGAAGTCTTGCAAGGTATCCGTCAAGAAGCGCCATTGGAATATCTGCTTGAATATATGAATCACCATCGTCTTGTGGCACCATGCCAATTACTCTTGCTCGTCTTGTCTTTAAGTCGCTTATAACATCACCCGTATACTTAGATGGCACATAAATCTTTACTGCTGCAATTGGCTCTAATATTATAGGCTGTGCCTTAAAATACGCCTCTTTAAATGCCATAATTGCTGCCATCTTAAACGCATTATCACTTGAATCTACTGGGTGATAAGAACCATCTGTAAGCACAGCCTTTAAACCAACTACTGGATATCCTGCTAAAAGCCCACTCTTAACACTTTCTTGAACGCCTTTTTCTACAGCACTAAAATAATTTTTAGGAACTGCACCACCAACTATCTGTTCTTCAAAAGTATATGACTGCTCTCTATCTCCTGATGGCCCAAATGTCATCACTACATCCCCAAACTGACCATGACCACCAGACTGCTTCTTATATCTACCCCTTGCTGACACTTCTGCACATACTGTTTCTTTATATGCAATTTTAGGTGCTTCAAGATGTATACTTAAATTATACTTATCCTTTAACTTATCTTCAAATATTGAAAGCTGTTGCTCTCCAATTCCTGCTATAAGCTGTTGCGAATTAACTGCATCATTAACCGTCTTTAGTGTTATATCTTCTTCTATAAGCTTTGTTATTGCTGGTAATAACTTTTCTTCATCTTTCTTATTATCAGCAACTATTCTCTTATATGTATAAGGCTTTTCATATTCTGGCTTAGTAAACTTTATAGGCACTTCCTTTGTTGAAATAGTATCGGCTGTTGATACATTTACAAGCTTAGGAATTGCACCTATGTCACCGGCTATTATTCTATTAGTAGCTTCAAATTCCGAACCACTTATATAATATACTCTACCAATCTTTTGTTCCATATCAAACAATGGATTAAATATATTCATATCAGGCCTTATCTCGCCTGAGTATACCTTTACAATAGAATATTTTCCAATGTAAGGGTCTGATATTGTCTTAAACACTTTGGCTACTGTAAATGAATTTCTATCGTAATAACAGTCAAACAGCTTATTTGTCTTTACATTAATTCCTGTCTTAATCATATACGGAGCTGGCATATACTTTGTAATACAATCCATAAGCATACATACACCATGTACATGAAGACCAGAACCTATAGTAATAGGAACAATACTTCCATCTACACAATCCGCCTTAAGTCCTGCGTCCATCTCTACTTGTGTAAATTCTTCACCACTAAAGAACTTATCCATCTTGTCTTCATCTGAAGAAGCAACTGCTTCATCAAGAATATCCTTGTACTTTTTAAGGTAATCCATACAATAGTCTGGTATTTCAATATCTTCAAACTTAGCAATACCATTGAACTTTCTAGCTTTCATTCTTGTAATATCAGCATATCCTATAAGCCTTTGCTCTTGTCTTATTGGCATATGAAATGGTGCTATTATATTGCCATATTTTTCTGTTAATTCTTCTACTATCTGTCTATAACTTGCATTGTCATCATCCATGCCCGTTACAAATATAATTCGTGGCAACTTGTATTTGTCACACAACTTCCAAGCCATAAATGTTGCATTGTCAAGTCCACGCTTACCATTGACTACAATAACTGCACCATCAGCTATATCTGCTGCTGCTTCTCTTTCACCAGAAAAATCTATTCCACCAGGAGTATCAATAAAATTAATCTTGCAATCATTCCAGATAACTGGAACAACTGACAAGCCGATAGAAAATCCCCTTTTCTTCTCCTGCTTATCATAGTCACTTATAGTATTCTTATCTTGAATACTTCCAAGCTTATTAGTCTTTCCTGTTGCAAATGCTGCGGCTTCTGCTAGTGTTGTCTTACCGCTTCCACTTCCTCCTAAGATTACAATGTTCCTAATGTCTTGAGTATTAAATTCTTTCATAATCCGCTCCGTTCCTGCTCACATTATGATATGCACGAAAAATGTAGGTATCTTTAAAGTGCATCTTATGTCGCATAAATTTTGTTATTAGTAATACCTTACATACTTACTTATACAATCAGTTTACATCTTTTGATGTACTTTTTCAAGTACAATAACATTTTTCATTTATTTTTTTACTTTAAAGTGTTAAAGTAGTATCTAAATATAAGTAAATTAGAAATGAGGGTACATTATGGAATTTGGTTTTGTAGGATTTGGTCTTATTGGTGGTTCAATAGCAAAAGCTCTAAAAATAGCACACCCAAATTGTACTATAACAGCTACAACTCGTACATTAAGTGTGCTTGAACCAGCTAAAAAAGATGGTGTGGTAGATAATATTGTGCCAACTGTAAATGAAAGTTTTAATAACTGTGATTATATATTTTTATGTACACCTGTTATTACAATCACACAATACTTAAAACAGTTAAAGCCATTTATTAAAAAAAGCTGTATAATAACAGATGTAGGAAGTGTAAAAGGTGCTATACATAAAGCTGTAACGCAACTTGATATGGAAGACAACTTTATAGGTGGGCACCCAATGGCAGGTTCTGAGCTTACGGGATATCTTAACTCCTCTGCTGATATTATGATTAACGCAAAGTATGTTATAACTCCAACTAAAAAAACTACGCAAGAACAGTTACAAGCCTATGTTCAGCTTGTAAAAGACTGTAAGGCTTATCCTGTTGTTATGGACTATTCTTTACATGATTATACGGTTGCAGGCATAAGCCATGTTCCACATATTATATCTGCTTCTCTTGCAAAGCTTGTAATGGATAATGACGACAATTCTCACTATATGCACCTTTTGGCAGCAGGCGGTTTTAAAGATACAACCCGTATTGCTGCTTCCTCTCCTGAAATGTGGGACCAAATATGTGCTACTAATTCCGATGCAATATGTGAACTTCTTACAAAATATATTGACTTACTTGCAAATGTGCGTGATAATATCAACAATAAAACAGACGGTTATGTATCAGATTTATTTGATACTTCCCGTAATTACAGAAATACATTTTAAGAAATTTAGATATGTTTTAATTCACAAAGGATTGTTACTATGTCAAAAAAAAATTACAAAGTCAGACGAAGAATATCTGTTATATTTGCATTATTAACACTTATAATTCTTCTATTAGCACTTTCAATATTAAGTAGTAAAAATGGTGCTTTAAATATAAACTTGCCATTTATAGATTTACAATAATACACAAAATCCTACTTCTTTAGCTGTTAGATTAAGTCTTATAGAAAATAATTTGTCTTATATTCTTTAGCAGTTAAAGTGTCAATTTACAAAAAATAGGACTGTCACACTAAGAAAATCTTATACAAAATATAAATATTTAATCAGTAAATAAGTCTATATCTTGTATAAATTCTCGTTAATGTGTCAGTCCCATTTTTATAAAATTAATTCTAATATTCTAAATCTTAAAACAGCCTCCACCAACAAATTCTCTTAAAACTGAATCCATTGGTACAAATTCCGAACTACAAGAAAGGAAATACTTTAAAAACTTAAGAAGTCTTTTTGCTTCATAATATTCTGGGTCATCTTCACTTACAGAATATAATAGTGGTTCGACATAAGGCTTTAATACAAAAAGCTCATAAGACATTGCAGAATTAACAACTACATCTGCATATTCTTGATACGGGAAAATGTTCTTTTCTTCGCCTTTTCTTACGGACTCCCACATATCAAGTGTTCTTGTAGGTGAAGCACCTCTAGTTCTTAAATCTCTTACCATTCTTCTTATAAGACGAACATCTGTAGATGTCACTCTGTTATGCTCATCAATATTAAGCTGTGTAAGTGCACTTATATATATCTTAAATTTACTTTCAACAGGAAGTGAATAAGACAACTTATCATTAAGACAATGTATTCCTTCAATAACAAGAATATCATCTTTACCCATCTTAATCTTATTGCCAAGATATTCTTTACAACCCTTTTTAAAGTTAAATGTAGGCATATCAACCTCTTCACCATTTAAAAGTGCAGTCATATGGCGGTTAAAAAGCTCTATGTCAATGGCTTCTATATCCTCAAAGTTATAATTGCCATTTTCATCCTTAGGAGTCTGCTCCCTTTCAACAAAATAATCATCAACACCTATCGTATGTGGCTTAAAACCACTTGCTCTTAACTGTATAGATAACTTATGCGAAAATGTTGTCTTACCCGATGAAGATGGACCAGCAATCATAATAAACTTAACACCTTTATGTTCCTTAATCCGATTGACAATACTTATTATATCTTGCTGCTTCTTAGCTTCAAGCACCAACATCATAGAATTAATATTACCATCAATAATATGCTGATTGATATCTCCAACTGTGTGCATCTCCATCATTTCTGCCCATTTTGTAGCATTGTGTAAAGTGTCACTTACTTTATTTTGTGGCGCAAATTCTGGAACTTGATAAGGAGCTTCCTTAACTGGAAGCTGTAACACAAAACCGTCACTATATTTATACAGTTCAAATATACCTAAACTTTTAGTTGAAGGCATCATATAACCGTAATAGTAATCGTTATAGCCATCAAGTTCATACACACTTATATAAGAGTCTGTTCTATATTTAAAAAGCTTCACCTTTTCGTCCATGCCATACTTTTCAAATAACTTTACAGCTTCACTTGTCTTTAATGTAGTTTTATTAATTGGAATATCTTTAGCTACATAGTCAAGCATTTTAGCCTTTAAACTGTCTAGAAACTCTTGTGTAACTTCAAAATCTCCCTTAATCTCACAATACACGCCCTTACTTACAGAATATTGAACATATACTTTTAACTTATTGTCTTTAGGATACATATTATGTATTGCACTCAACATAAGCATTATTACACTTCTTCTATATGTTTCAATTCCAATCTTAGTTTCCGTTGTAATAAATTCAATATTGCCCTCTTCTACCACTGTGTCTGAAAGTTCTTTAAGCTTACCCTCGACTTTTATCGCCGTAATTATCTTATTGGTTTTTACTGCTTCTTCTTGTGCTAATTGTATTAATGTCTTAGTCATAACATCACGCCTTTCTTGACACTATTCATAAAATGATAACGCATATTCTATACATTTTCTATCTGCTTGTAGCTGTTCTAATCGCTTTTTTACACCATCATTAACTTCAAGTGATATAACTTTATTGTATACACTTTCATTAATCTGCTTTTCTTTTAATAAGTATTCATGCAAACACTCATTCTTTTCTTCAAGCAACTGTCTACCATATTTGTAATAAGTACTTCTTTGCATATCGTCAAATACATTTTCATTGATATCGCTATTTTTATTTATACGACATTCTATAATAAGATAGAACTGACCTTCTTCTTTTAACATATACTCTGATACTGTCAAATAACCATTTTTTTGTAAAAACTCTCTAAACTCTGCAATCTCTGACTGTGGAGAAACGATTAGCTGTGTGTCACAACTAAGCTTATCCTTGCCCTTAGTTAAAATGCTCTGTATAAGCTTTCCACCCATACCACATATAGTAACTGTATCAGCCTCTCCACTCTCTAGCTTATCTAAACCATCTGAAAGTCTTAATTCAACTTTATCATTTACGTTAAAAAGTCTTATATTATCTTTCGCTTTTTGAAGAGGCCCTTTTCTTAAATCCATACCTATTACATGATTTGATATATTCTGCTTAATTATATATATCGGCAAATATCCGTGGTCTGTTCCAATATCTGCTATGGTGTTTCCTTTATTAATAAGATGTGCAACTTTTTTAAGACGCTCTGACAATTTAAAATTATCCATTTTGGCGCACTCCTGCAAATTTATTTTTAATCAAGGTAATCTTTAAGTTTACGGCTTCTGCTTGGGTGTCTTAACTTTCTTAAAGCCTTAGCTTCAATCTGTCTGATACGCTCTCTTGTTACATTGAACTCCTTACCAACTTCTTCAAGAGTTCTAGCTCTGCCATCGTCCATACCAAAACGAAGTCTTAATACCTTTTGTTCTCTTTCTGTAAGAGTTCCTAATACTTCAACAAGCTGTTCCTTTAACAGTGTTGAAGCCGCTGCTTCTGCTGGAACTGGAACATTGTCATCTTGAATAAAATCACCTAAATGACTATCTTCTTCTTCACCAATTGGTGTTTCAAGTGATACTGGTTCTTGTGAAATCTTTTGAATTTCTCTTACTCTTTCTACAGGAATATCCATTGCTTCTGCAATTTCTTCTGGCGATGGTTCTCTACCTAATTCTTGAAGGAGTTGTCTTGATACTCTTACGAGCTTGTTAATAGTTTCAACCATATGAACTGGTATTCTTATTGTTCTAGCTTGGTCAGCTATAGCTCTTGTTATAGCTTGTCTTATCCACCATGTTGCATAAGTACTGAACTTATAGCCTTTTCTATAATCGAACTTTTCAACGGCTTTTATAAGACCTAAATTACCCTCTTGAATAAGGTCTAAGAATAACATTCCTCTACCAACATATCTTTTTGCAATACTTACAACAAGTCTTAAGTTAGCCTCAGCTAATCTCTTTTTAGCCATTTCACCCTGGTCAATCGCTTTTTTATATTCCTTTTGTTCTTCCTTACTTAATGAACGGAAAGCTTCAATATTTTCTTCCATCTGCTTTTTCATAGCAGCACCGAGTTCCATTTTCTTTGCAAATGTTATTTCTTCATCTGCACTAAGAAGTGGAACTTTACCTATTTCTTTAAGATACATTCTTACAGGGTCTTCAAGACCGACACCATCAGGTACAGAAAGGTCAATCTTTTCAATGTCAATGTCATCTTCATCATCTAAGATAATATCGTCTTCATCACTATCATCATCTGGCATTTTAACATCTACATTATTAATATCAAGAAATTCAAATACTTTTTCCATCTTGTCTGCTTCAAAGTCTGTATCTGCAAATGCCTTCATAATTTCTTCGTAATCAAGAACATTTTTCTTCTTCTTTGCTATCTGCAATAATGACTTACATTTCTCATCGAACTTAGCTGCAATTAACTCAGCCTTAGCTTCTTCTGTTAATTCCTGTGACTCGGCTTCTGCCTTTGATTTTTTTATTGGCTTCTTTGATACTCTTGCTTCCTGATTAATTACATCTTCTTCAAAATCTTCGACTCTCTTTGCCATTATAGTCCATCCTTCCATCTTCAATTCTTCATTTAAGTGTCTTTTGAGCAAATACTCAATTTTCTATAAGTAATGCACCTTTTATATTAACAATCCATATTTTAAGAAATACAATTGTAAAATACTTATGCAATTACATTCATTATGTTTTATCTCAATAATCACCAAACTCCCCTGCAAGCACAGAATTAGCTTGTTGTTCTTATAAATAAATTATCAGGCTTATATAAAATAAAACCTTCTATTTTTAATTACAACTCTATATTAAGATTTTTTAATTTAATCTGTTCCATCATAAGCTCTTGTACTAGTTTTGAATTACCTTGCTTTGTTGCGCAATCCATTTCATACTCAAGACTGTTATTCTTAACTTTGATAACTGTGTCGTTAAGCGCCTTTTGTCTTTCGTTTTGACTTAAACCTGCATCAAGCTCTGCACTAAAAAGCGCTGCGACCTCACTATGCTCTTCTTCCGTTTCGTATGTATTAATAATCGTCGCTGGATTAACTTTACCGTTATCAAACTGTATATAAAGCTTATCTGCCACATCTTTTAACAATGGGTCAAGAAAATCCTTTGGGGTTATATACTGTCTTACCTTTTCAAATACATTTCTATCATCAATTATCCATGTAAGAAGTATCTTTTCAGCTTGTCTTATTCCACTCTCACGTTTTGTAGCCTGCGCCTTTTTAGTAGGCTCTGGTCTTTTTATTATGCCACTGTGACTTCCAATGGAGGCAACAAGCTCTCTCATTCCCTCATAAGATATTGAAAATTCCTTACAGACTGCTCTCATATAATTTTCACGTTCAAGTCTTTGTGAAAATGTTACCAGCTTTTCTGCAACTTCTCTTTCAAAGGCAGTTTCTTTTTCTGGGTCAGTCTTATCATATTTTTTCTCAATTACACTAATTTCATACATAAAACTATTCTTAGCTTTGTCAATTCTTTGTTGAAATGCTTCTGCCCCTAATGCTTTTATAAATTCATCAGGGTCTTTATAAGGCTTCATATCAATAACTCTTGTTGAAAGACCTGCTTCTTTTAAAATAGGAATAGCTCTTAATGCCGCTTTTGTTCCAGCTTCATCACTATCATACGTTATTAACACATTATCAGTATACCTTTTCATAATATTAGCTTGTGCCGATGTTAAAGCCGTACCCAGACTTGCAACCGCCTGATTAAAGCCTGCTTGATGAAGTGCTATAACGTCCATATAACCTTCACATATAATCATGTTAGACTTTCTTGACATTCTTGCAATATTAAGCCCATATAGATTACGACTCTTATCAAAAAGCCTTGTTTCTGGCGAATTAAGGTACTTTGGCTTAGCCTCTCCCATTACTCGACCACCAAAGCCAATAACTCGGTTATTAATATCCATAATAGGAAACATAACTCGATTCCAGAACTTATCGTGTATACCTCTTTCATAAGTAAATAGCCCTGTTTCTTTTAACAGTTCATCGTCATATCCCTTACTTTTAAGATATCTATACAATTCATTACCTGTCTGACCTGCATATCCTAATCCGAAACGGTTGATTGTATTACTTGTAAGACCCCTACCTGCAAAGTAATCAAGACCAACCTTGCCATTTTCACTTTTAAGATTATGATAATAATAAGTAGCAGCTATTTTGTTAATCTCAAGAAGTTTAGTTTTTATATCACGATTTTTTTGTTCTTGTTCAGAATAAGACGTTTCTTCAAGTGTCATGCCTGCTCTATCCCCAAGCAGCTTAACAGCTTCTAAAAATGTCATATTCTCATATTCCATAACAAAGGTTATAACATTTCCACCTACACCACAACCAAAACAATGATAGAGCTGTTTACTTTGTGATACTGAAAATGATGGCGACTTTTCATTATGAAATGGGCATAATCCGACATACGAACTACCATTTTTTTTAAGTTTTATATAATTAGAAATAACATCAACAATATCATTTCTTGACACTACTTCTTCAATAACTTCACTTGAATACATATACCCCAGCTTCCATTAAATACAATAATCAGTTGCCCCCTATATAAACTTAGTTACTCTTAATAATATCTAAATCAATCATTTATTTAGTACTGTTAAAATAGGGTTCTAATTAGAATATTCTACACTTTTTTCGTATTTCCTTTTTTTTATTTTAATTTTGTCGAATTTTTTATTTTTATGTTTCTGTTGTTAAAATATAAGTATAAAATTTAATTAAATAATGATAACTTTTACTTGTTTTTAACTTCAAGTCTGTGGTACTGGCGTTGCAAATGCGCCTATTGCCCCTGCACATACACAAATAATAACACTTCTTATTGCTGATGAGTTATCAATATCATTTCCTATTAATAAAGATATTGCAAATAATACTACGAAGTACAATATTCCAAAGCCAATTCCCCACATGAGTCGTCTTGTTTTTTCCTTTTTTGCAATAATATACCCACCAGCAAAAGCAGATAGCGCATAAGTTACAATAATTCCTGCTGAAACTTGAAATTCTGATAAACCCATTTTATATAATCCAAATGATAATATAATAAGCATAATTCCCGTAATTAGATATGAAATAACCATTGTTTTTAACATATTTAATACTTTTACTGACATATATCTCCTCCCAATATTCATAATATTTGTGTAATACTATTTAAAATGTAATTTTGTCACGTTATATTTTATGAAATATCTATTAATTATATAACTATTTTCAGAAAATTATTTGACATATTATTGGGCTTTTAGTAAAATCTTATCATTACTATCAATATTTATAAAGGAGTGATTTTTTTTGGATACGGACAGTATCGCACAAATTATTATTATTATCATTTTATTATTATTATCAGCATTTTTCTCATCTGCTGAAACAGCCTTTACTATGGTCAATAAGATTAAAATTCGTTCTCTTATTGAAGAAGGTAACAAAAGAGCTATTACAGTTGGTAAAGTAATTGACAATTCTGGTAAAATGCTTAGCGCAATTCTTATTGGAAATAATATTGTCAACATATCTGCATCTTCTCTTATGACAACACTTACAATACACTTATGGGGAAGTTATGCAACAGGTATTGCTACAGGTATTATGACTGTTCTTGTTCTTATATTTGGTGAAATTACGCCTAAAACTACTGCTACTATTCATGCAGAAAAGTTTGCTCTGTTTTATGCACCAATTATTTATTTTATTATGAATGTTCTTACACCTGTAATTTTCGTAGTTGATAAGCTTTCTAGTGTAATTCTTAAAGCTCTTCATGTTGCCCCTAACAGTGGTCATAATAAGATTACTGAAGAAGAATTAAGAACATTTGTTCAAGTAAGTCATGAAGATGGTGTTATTGAGTCTAATGAAAAGAAAATTATTAATAATTTATTCGACTTTGGTGACACTGAAGCTAAAGACGTTATGATACCTAGAATAGATATGACTCTTGCTGATGTTAATACTAGCTATGATGATATAATTGAATTATTCAGAGAAACAAAGTATACTAGAATTCCTATTTATGAGGGTAATGCTGACAATGTAATTGGTATTCTTAATATTAAAGACCTTATACTTACACCACATGATGATAAGTTTAATATACGCTCTATTATGAGAAAACCTTTCTTTACATATGAGCATAAGAATACTTCTGAACTTTTTAACGTTATGCAAAGAAGTTCTCACAGCATTAGTATTGTATTAGACGAATATGGTTCTACAGCAGGCATGATTACTACTGAAGATTTACTTGAGGAAATCGTCGGTGAAATTCGTGATGAATATGACACTGACGAAACTGACCCATTTATTAAGGTTGGGCCATTATCTTATCTTGTTGATGGTTCTTATAAAATTGATGACCTTAACGACTCTTTAAATCTTAAGTTTACATCAGAAGATAATGATTCCATTGGAGGTTTCATTATTGAAAAGCTTGACCGTTTTCCTGAAATCGGCGAACAGTTTGATATCGACAATATTCACTTTAAAATAGAACGAGCTTCTTCTAATAGAATTGAATTAGTGTTATTAAAATTGCCAGAAGAACCATAAGTGCAATAATTAACATATTTTAATCTAAGAAGTTATCATAACAAACTCTTATACAAACGCAGACTTTAATGACTGTTTTCGTAAATAAAAAGTGGCTATCGCACTAAAAAAGTTTACACAAAATATATTTTTGTATAAATTTTTCTTAGTGCAATAGCCACTTTTATATTTTGATAAATTAAAATCTTAAAATGTAACTGACCTTTCACAAGTAACCTTTCCTTTTTTATTCAGAAAATTATATGAAAAATCTTCTGTAATTTTTATATCAAGTCCTCCTTTATCTAAGTCATAATTAGCTACACTAACTGTTATATTTCCGTCTGTATTTATTTTTTCATTTAAAGCTTTGCAAAATACATTCATTATTGTATCAATATATTCATTCTTATTAGATGATGTATAATCATATCCTGCATATACATCATCTAATATATCAATCGCATAATCTATGGCATTTTCCATACCTGTATTTACTTCATTGTTTCTCATATTCATACTAATAATCACATTATTAATTAATATAAATAATAATATCCCTATACACGTTGCGCTTATTGTTATTACACTTCTCAAAACTACCTCATCTCTTATATTATTTTTTATTATCTAAGCATTTATAAGTTTTGGAACTCTTACTATTTGTTCATACAAATGTTGCTTTTTTATGTTCATAAAATTACTTCCTATTGTATAATTCATACTCATTTTAAAATAATAATAATCATCTGTATCACAATCATATTCATAATTAGCTGACATATTATAATTATTCATATACTTTTGTACTTGCGCAATTGTTGTGCTATCAATTGTATTATTATTTTCTACTTTTCCATGTATTTCTATATAATCCCCCACATACTGAACTGTTTCATTTACCTTTGATACCTGCATATTCATTTTTACATAATCAATTCCAAGATAACACATTATAGTCACTACAATAAGACAAGCTGATACTTCTATAATACTTCTCAAAAATATATTCCTTTCTTTTTTATTTATGGCAATCAAATAATAATTACCTATACATTATCGAAGCTAACATATTAAAAATGCTATCCTTATACATACTTATACAATGTATTAATATGCCTACTCCTGCACCTATTCCAATCACAGTAACTATTGTACTGCCATATTCATTTATTATTTCTTCCACACACACCTCATCTGTCACACAATTATTTAGAATTTAATACCATCAATTAAATTGCTATTTCTTAAGTCACCTTTAATAAAATCATAACAAATACTGTAACAATAACTGTACCAATTGGTATTGCTGTAACGGCTTGTGCATATTCTTCAATTATTTTTTCCATATAATTTTCACCCTTTAATTAAAATTTGATAAGACAATAAAAGTTTTTAAATATAATACCTATAATTATAAATAATTAGATACAACTAACATCATATCTATTGCTATTTTAAATGAAACAAAAACTGTTGGTATATACTCTGCGAATTTCATTGTGCTTATTGTATCTTTATTCTTATCCGCTTCATGCTTATCCATCAATTCATAATTTCTTTTTATCAAGCTGTTAATTGCATCATCTGCACTTTCTATTGACAATTCTGACAATGAATACAAAGTTCTTACCATTGAAGATATATCAAGAATACCAAATCTACTCATAAAGTTATAGTATGGTTCTACATCTGATGGATTACTTTCAATTTCATATATAAATTCTTCTAAAGACTCCTTTATCACTACAGGGCAAGTATTATAAGTATTTTCTATTGCCATCATAAGTGGTTCTTCTTGAAGATTTATTGCAACATCTCTTAACCAATCTGAAAAACCTCTGTACACATCTTCATTTATTCTATTTCTTGCATTTTTTATATTTAACTTTGGAACATACATTATATATACTGCAAATAAAAATAAAACTATTGACCACACATATAATTTTGCTACTAGCAAGGCTAATACAACAACAAGCATTACAACACACACTGGAAACATTTTTCTTTGTATTGTATTTACCTTTGTATGAAATGCCATTTTATAATCTTTAATAATCTTATTGTCATCTCTACCCAACTTAACCCAGTCATCATTAAATGCGCATCTTGTATACACATAAAAAATCAAACAAAGTATAATAAATACTGTTGAACAAATTTGATATGTCAAATTCTTTGTAATATCAAGCTGTATTTCTGATGTATTTTTTAAAATAAATGCGATGATAACTGACACACTTGCTAGAAAAAAACTCAAAATTAGTCCAATAGCTAAATTAGTTTTTACTCTTTTTATATCCTGCTGATGTTTATATACATTTTTCACCCAATTATCAAAATCCATCAATAATACAGAAAGTGATGTTGAATAACTCCCACCCTTTTTTTCAATGTTAATAAGAAATTTATGAAGTGTTGTTACTCTTGAATTATCATACTCATTTTCAATAACACCTAAAGCCCTTTCATATACCTTATCTGTATTATCATATTGAAGCTCATCAAGTGCTTTTCCAATACATTCTTTTAAATCTTTTGAAGCTATTTTATAAGTATCTTCTAACGCTGTACTTATCTTAGGCTGTCTTTGAAATGAATATGCCATCTGATGTATATAAATATCCACATCATTAAATCTTCTTTGCTTATACTTGTTAGAAAAATGAACTGAAATTAATTTAGGTACACATACTAATCCAGTAAAAATAATGATTGCAATATAAGCAGTATCAAGTTGATAAAATAATCCTGTTATAAATGTTATAATAATCATTAACACCATAGTTTCAATATGGTATTTTATAGGATATTCATAACCATAAGCCACTACATTTTCACTAATATTTTTATAGGAAAAATAGGAATATCCTTTCTTTAGCATTTTTTGTATTTCTTTATTACCCCTACCTTTCATACACATCACCAATTCCATATTTTTTTAATTTTCCTAGTATCTGTTCTGGAATATTATTTTCTGTAAATTCTCCATTTTCATATATAATGGTACATTTATTAATGCCCTCTTGCCTTGTAAAGAAACCTACCTGTGTAATTTTTCTTTTTTCATTCTTATCACACTCAACTAATATTCCTAAATCTATGTACTTATAGATACTATTAATAAATCTATCTGTTACACTTCCTTGTCCTAACATATTATACATTCTGTCAGGTATTCCACTCACATTGTCAAGGTGCATAGTTGTCATACAATATGCCCCCGTAGAAAGACTGTTTAAAAGGTCAACTACTTCTGGTCCTCTCGACTCAGAAAGCAATACCCAGTCTATATTATGTCTTAACCCCGCCTTTATTATATGTGAATATTGAAATTTATCATCAACATAAAACTCCGTACATTTCTTACCCGGATTAATCGTTCTATAATGAATTTCTTGGTTATCTTCATATACACCTACTTTTTCATTATATGGAATAAAGGTTGACATATACTTAAGTAGTTCCGTCTTTCCAGCATGTGGTTGTCCGCCTATCACACAATTACAATGACCTATTACACAATTTTCAATAAGATTAATAAGTTTTTCTGGCGCATATTTTGTATTAATTATTTCAGCTCTGCCAAACCTTAACCTTTTAGGAATTTTTCTTATTGAAATGCTTTTCTTTGAACACCTAGACTCATGCCATATTGATATACGAAATTCATCAGTATTAGCTTCTAACACAGGAAATGTTCTGTTAAATGGTACTTTCATAATATTAGCTAACCTTATTGAAAGATTTTCAATATATTCTTGGCTTAATATTTTGTCAGATAAATAGCACCCTTTTGTAAGGTCACTTATCCAAAGATTATATCCGTCCCATTCTATATCAGTAATATTATCATTGTTAATCTCACTCTCAAGCTCAACAAATAAAGTATGTTTATTCATTTCAATAAGAGTATTTAAACTTATATTTTCATTCAATAAACTTCTCTCTTTCTATTATTCTTAAATTACTCATTAATGTTAATATTTATAATATTAAATAAATATCACAATTAACTTTATTGCTTTTAAGCACACTACTTTGATTTATCAGAAGGAGCTTGCCCCTTCTGATAAGAGCAATTTTTTATAATTCTTAATAAAAACTTATTTATTAGTGCCGAATTGGTCACTTATCTTACTTTCATATTCAAGACTATTTACTGCCTTTGTTGTCTTTTCATTAACCGTTCCAACAACTACAACAGTCAACAACACAGCCGCCAACACTCCTGCAAGTGCCACAACCACCTTACCATAATGTTCAATTATATCGCTCATAAAGCACCTCCTAAAATCATAAAAATTATTTTTAAAAATCGGGAAAAATTTGAAATGTATACATTTATAATAGACACAGCATTGCGCTGTAAATTGAAAGATATCTTGTGCATGTATATTAACACACTACATACTATTTGTAAAGTATATTTTTATATTTTTAAAAATATTTTCTCACAAACAATATACAACAACTAATAACATAAAACTATATAATAATCACTTAAAATTTTCATACACTGATTTTAATGAATAACTCAAAATAAAAAATCATTATCAATTTAACAAAAAGACAAAATGGCAGTATTTTTATAATAAATCATTAAAGTCTACCCATTACTTAATATGATTTACAACTTAAATCTCCCCCAAATCAAATAAATTGTAGTAAACTTAAAATTATGTCATAAAAGTAAATAGAAGAATGTGAGTGATTTTATAGTCTATGGTAAAAGCTTAGTAGTTCTTAGATATGCTGTATAAAATCAGTGATTATCGCACATGGGGGTGCGATAAAGCAATCAGCGACACGATGTCGCATTGATTGCGGTCACGTCTGTTTTAATTATATAAATCAGCATATCTTAGAAATACTTAGCTTTTATCCATCAACTATAAAATCACTCACATTCTTCTCTTGTTATATAACTACAATTTCTTTAAAGCCTCAATCACCTTAGGAAACTCCATTCCATGTGATGCCTTAACAAGAATATTATCACCCTTTTTAATAACATTAGCTAAATCACTAATAAGCTCATCTCTTGTATCATAAGCATGAACTTCACACTCATGCGCCTTATAATGATTGTCAATATAATCAATAGTACCTTCAGCAAGTTGCTTTGCAAGTCCTCCAGCAGTTAAAAGCACATCAATACTCTTAGTTCCAAGATATTCGCCAACGTCAAAATGAAGTTGCTTTTCATTTTTTCCAAGCTCAAACATATCGCCAAGAATACATACCTTTCTACCAATGGCAGTATCAATTACATCAATTGAAGCCTTCATTGAAACAGGATTGGCATTATAACAGTCATCAATTATAAGTAAACCATTTTCCTTAATAATATGATTACGACCTGCTAATGTTTCCATGCTTTCAATTCCCTGTCTTATCTGCCATGAGGTAAGACCAAGAACTGCACCAACGGCTGCGGCTGCACAAGCATTGTATAACATATGATGTCCAGCAATAGGTATCTTAATATCAAATTCACTCACATTGTCAGAAGCCTTAACACCATGAAGTGTACAACTTGTTCCTTCAAGTCCCAAATTCTTTATATTATCAGCATATACACCGTCTTTATAATTAACGCCAAAGAACACTGGTTCTTTTCCATATACTTCATTAATAGTAATAAGCTTATCGTCATCACCATTTAACACAACAGTTCCATTCTTATTCATTGACTTAAATATCTCAGTCTTAGCCTGCAATATTCCATCTCTTGTCTTTAAATTTTCGAGATGGCAAAGACCAATATTAGTAATAACACATATATCTGGCTTTGCAATTTTAGTAAGCCTTGTCATTTCACCGAAATCACTAATTCCCATTTCAAGTACTGCTATTTCATCGTCTTGTGTAAGTCTAAATACAGTTAATGGAAGCCCTATTTCATTATTAAAATTACCTTGAGTTTTTAATACCTTATATTTTTGCGAAAGAACTGCCGCAATAGTTTCTTTTGTACTCGTCTTTCCAACACTTCCTGTTATTCCTACTACCTTAACATCAAGATTACTTCTGTACAATTCAGCAAGATCTTTTAAAGCTTGTAAAGATGAGTCAACTTTAATATATGGTCTTGTTTCATTTTCAAGTACATTTTCTGATATACAACAAAGTGCGCCATTGTCAAAACATTGACTTATATAATTGTGTCCGTCACTTCGCTCTCCCTTTATTGCAATAAACATTCCATCTTTTTCAATATTTCTACTATCTGTTGTAATTGCACTTACTTCTTTTTCAAGGAATTGTTTATCTCCATAATATGTACCATTACAAACGGCTGTCATAGCCTTTATCGTCATGCCTTTCATAATAAAAAATCCTTTAATTCTTAATTATATTTCTTTAAGGAAACATCTATAAGTTGTTGTGTAAGCTCATCGTAAGACATACCCATTGCCTGTGCTTCAATTGGAATAAGGCTGTTAGGTGTCATTCCTGGAAGAGTATTAATTTCAAGACAGTATATATTATTGTCTTTATCTAATATCTGGTCAACTCTTGCATAAGAAGTAACACCAACTGCTTCGCAAGCTTTCTCTGCCCATCTTTGCATTTTCTTTGTTATATCATCAGGTATTCGTGCTGGACTAATATGTTCAGAAGCTCCATCTTTGTATTTATTTTCATAATCATAGAAGCCCTTAAGAGGAACTATCTCTACAACAGGAAGTGCCTTTCCATCAACTACTGCAACAGAAAATTCTCTACCATTGACATATTCTTCAACAAGTATGTTATCTTCATAAGTAAATGCTTCTTCAACTGCTGCATTAAAATCTTCTTCACTTTGCACTATAGAAACACCAACACTTGAACCGCCACAACAAGGCTTTACTACACAAGGAAATGGTACATATTCAAGCTTATGACCTTTCTTTAATGCAACGCCCTTTGGCATTGGCACTCCTTCTGAAACAAGCACTTTCTTTGTAAGCTCCTTATCCATTGAAATTGCACTACTAAGATATCCTGTACCTGTGTATTTAATTCCTAACAAATCAAATGTTCCTTGTATCTTGCCATCTTCTCCATTAGCACCATGTAATCCCATAAATACTATATCTGCTGCTTTGCAATACTCTAATACTGAGTTGCCAAAAAATGACTCTCCATTTTCAAGTCTTTCCTTAATAAGTGCTGGAATATCTGCTGTCCTAGCTTTAAGTTCTTCTTCAACTTTATCAAAGTCATTATCTTCATTAAAGAACTCATCACTTGACTTATACTTATCTGTACCTAAAAATACATCTATCAAATTAACATTATGACCATTTCTTTTAAGTGACTTTGCTACATTAACGCTAGTCACAATTGATACATCACGTTCTGTACTTGTTCCACCTGCTAATACTACGATATTCATAAAATAAACTCCTTTTGTCTTACATAATCGCAAATCATTGATATTACTACTCACAATTATAATAATGAATATTAAGATTACAGCCTATTTTTTAATTTATAAGTCTGTAATCAATATGTTAAACTAATGTGTAAATAGTAAAGTATCGACCACTAATATACCACTTTAATTATATTAATGCAATCTTTTAAAAAGACTCTTATCTATCCTTTAAATCAACATATTCTTTACGGTCACACACATTCATATAAGCAGGTCTTATTATCTTATTGCAATTAATAAGTTCTTCTATTCTATGTGCACTCCAACCAGATATTCTTGCTACTGCAAATATAGGTGTATAAAGTTCTGTTGGAAGTCCTAACATTCTATACACAAATCCACTATAGAAATCGACATTAGCACTAACGCCCTTATAAATCTTTCTTTCCTTCGCTATAAGTTCTGCAGCTATACGCTCAACATCTGCCATAAGCTTATATTCTTTTTCCATATGCTTTTCAACTGAAAGTTCTTCAACGAACTTCTTAAACACCTTAGCTCTAGGGTCAGATAAAGAATACACCGCATGACCCATTCCATATACAAGACCAGTTCTATCAAATGCTTCTTTATGAAGTATCTTATCTACATAAGAAGAAAGTTCATTTTGATTATCCCAGTCCTTAACATGCTCTTTAATATCGTCAAACATCTTAACGACCTTAATATTAGCACCACCATGTTTAGGACCTTTTAGTGAACCTAACGAAGATACAACTGAAGAATATGTATCTGTTCCTGATGATGTTACAACGTGTGTTGTAAATGTTGAGTTATTACCACCGCCATGCTCTGCATGAAGAACTAATGCAATATCAAGTATTTCTGCTTCAAGTGGTGTATACTTACCATCTGCTCTTAATAAATGAAGAATATTTTCTGCTGTAGATAAATTAGGGTCTGGTTCATGTATTATAAGACTTCCACCCTTGTGATAATGTCTATATGCCTGATAACTATATACAGCAAGCAATGGAAGCTCTGATATTAGCTGTAAAGACTGTCTTACAACATTAGGAATACTAAGGTCATCAGCTCTATCATCATAAGAATATAACATAAGAACACTTCTTGCCACAGCATTCATTATATCTCTACTTGGCTTTTTCATTATTATATCTCTTACAAAGTTTGGTGGTATACATCTATATTCACCTAAAAGCTTTGTAAAATTACTAAGTTCTTTCTTATCTGGCATTTTACCAAATAATAAAAGATAAGTCACTTCTTCAAACCCAAATCGCTTATCCTTTGTAAAACCTGCAATAATATCTTTTACATTTACCCCTCTGTAAAAAAGTTCACCATCGCAAGGGTGAGATACTCCATTTTCATCAACATCTGAAGCATGAATTTCAGAAATTTCTGTAAGTCCTGTAAGCACACCTTTACCATTAAGGTCTCTTAAACCTCTTTTAACTTCATATTTATCATACAAAGACATATCAATCTGGTTGTTTTCAATACATAATTCTGATAAATCCTCAATTTGTGATGTGATGTGTGAAAAGTCTTTTTCTCTCATAAGCAATTCCCCTTTCCTAATTGTGTAATTTAGAGTATATTGTTAATTTCTTAACCTTGTACATTCAAACTTAGCATGTGTCATAATACAACTTCTAAGTGAAGCATATCTTTTTTCTATAGGCCCTTCTGGTACTTCTATTTCCATTGAAGCTGCCATAGCATCAATAAGTTTATCATCTAACTTAGAAGCCATTCCTGTTAATGTATTTAACTTTTGCTGATAATCTTCTGCATCAAGAAATGCCATAAGAAGTGGATTAACTTGTTCTTCTTCATTTACATTTTCTAATTCATTATTATCAACCTCTTTTATATCAATTACTTCTGTATGAATTAAATTATTATTTTTATATGCTTCATTTACTTTTACTGTTGGACTATTTATGTTTGAAACATTTGACTTTACATTTTGCTCATACTGAATATTTTGTTGATTTTGTTCTTTATTTTCTTTGAACTTTTTAACTTCTATAACTTCTTTAGCTATATCTTGTGAAGCGCTACTATTTGATATTGAATTATTTACATGTGGCATATCTGAGCCATCTGGATAAACTTGTTCAAACCTATACTTCTGATAAATATCAGGATACTTCTGCTTATCAACCTCACTCATAAACATATCATAAGGTCTTACATACACTGAATAATCACCATATAATGCCTGATATACCACCATCTTTTCTTTTGTTTCTGAATGATATGCTATCGCTCTTACTTGATACAGCTTATTCTTAAAATGTCTATAAAATCCGCCTATTACAAGCTGTCTTTCCATTATATTCCTCCTAACTTATCAGTAAACTAACCTTAATTATGCTGCAACAACGCTTCTATTCATTGTAAGAAGACTTAATATTCCTGCAACAACTACATGACATAAAGATACAATATACATACAATCACTTTCAACTGTCTTATTACATAAAAGATATTGCTTATGCACCTTAAGCACATAATCTCTTAAATCCTCTGGCTTTGAAAAGCTGCTTACAATCTGTTTATTAACACTGATATTATCACTCTTAATATAAGCTTTTAAAGCTTTCTTTAAATACTTTTCGTATTTACAATGCTCTCTTAATGTTCCATGAAATATCTCATTATGTGGAAATGTAAAGTAATCTGCAAGGTAATGTGTTACCTCTCCCAGTCTTCGACAATAAGCTGTAGAAATCTTTTTAAAATCTTCTGTATCAACTGTTAATTCATCAATAAACTTACATACAATATCAAAAGTTTCAGCAATATTATGCTTAGTTGTAACAAACGATGGTTTACAGTCTGGAAGAATACTTCCTAAAATAAATGCTTTCTTGTGACTTTCTAAAAGCTCACTGTCCATACTGTTTACAAGATACATTGATAATGAAATATGTGATTTTTTTCTCATTTAGGTAGCTCCTAACCCATTTTAAAAATGGAAATCTAAATATTTATAGTTTCTGACAAAATTTAATCTGTCATTTGCAGTTTCTAAATTGTTATTTTTATATAACAGTGTGAAATATAACAGTGTATTAATATCTTAAAAGTCTCGTATATTGTTATTCTTTACTTTATACTGCGTATACTTTACATTTTAAACCAAAACTAATATAATTACAATTAAAAAAATGTAAAAAATACAGCATAATACTATTATTGCTATATGTGTTTAATAGTGTTAAAATTTTTATAACAATTTACATACACAAAGAAAGGACTTTATTTTATGAGAAAAATTGACCTTCACGTTCATTCAACATTTTCCGATGGAACTCTTACTCCCACTGAATTAGTATTACACGCAATTGAAATGAGACTTTGTGCAATGGCGCTTACTGACCATGATACAATTGATGGAATACAAGAAGCTATGATAGCTGGTGCTGAAAATAATCTTGAGATTATTCCTGGAATTGAACTCAGTACATTTTACAATAATAAAGAAATTCATATTGTAGGTTTATACATAGATTATACTAACGAAGCTTTTAAAAAAGAACTTGAAACATTAAGAGATGTTCGACAAAACCGTAACATAAAAATATGTGAAGCATTTCGCAATCTAGGTATAGACATCAACTATGACGATATGCTAAAGAAATATGGTGATATTGTAATAACTAGAGCTCACTTTGCTGACTATCTTCTAAAAAAAGGTATTGTCGGCAGTCGTAACGAAGCCTTTGACCGTTATCTTGGTGACAATCGTCCATGTAATATTCCACGCAAGAAAATGACTCCAGCCGAAGCCATAACACTTATAAAATCTGTTGGTGGAGTACCAATTCTTGCTCACCCTACATTATATCATCTTGGAAATGATGCAATGACTCAACTTATGAATTATCTTTGTGAAGCTGGTCTTGTTGGAATTGAAGGAATATATTCTACTTATACTATGGGAGAAGAAATTGAAATTAAAAACCTTGCTAAAAAATATAATCTTCTTATCTCTGGCGGTTCTGATTATCATGGTGCAAATAAACCAAAGCTAGAACTTGGAATAGGCTACGGACGTTTGTGTATTCCTTATGATATACTTGAAGGCATTAAAAGATATAAACATTTAATTTAGAAGAACAAGAAAATCTCCCACTTATTGCTTTAAACAATATAATGGGGGACTTTCTTAATATTTTTAACTATACCAATAATCTTTGATATTTTCATTTATCCACTTATTAATTATCATTATTTAGATTTGATATAATTGTTTGTAAGTCATTAAGTAATGTATAATATTTTTCCACCTTATAATCATACGCAGCATTTATCTTAGCTTTGGCATATGAAGCAATAGCTTGTGGTTCACTGTCTACTTCTTGAGATTGACCAGCTTCTGTATTGTTATTTAAGTCATTAAGTAATGTATAATATTTTTCCACCTTATAATCATACGCAGCATTTATCTTAGCTTTGGCATATGAAGCAATAGCTTGTGGTTCACTGTCTACTTCTTGAGATTGACCAGCTTCTGTATTGTTATTTTCTTCTGCCTTAATAATATTATATTGTGGTTTTACAAATAAAAACATAGCTACACCTAACATAACTACACCTGAAGTAACTACACCAATAATCTTAGTCTTTTCTTTTTTCATAATTACACTCACTCTCCTTTCTATACTTAAATTATTAAACCCCAATACTCTCATATTTATGTGCCTATTATTAACAGCTAGATTTACTAGAGTCTTGGCGTAATTGTTTCTCCAATCTTCTTGATTACTATATTTTTTGCAACACTCATAATCACATACCATTTCTATATAATTTACAAAAGCTTTATAAAAGAACCATATTACAGGGTTAAACCAATATACTATTGTTAGTATACCTGTAAAAACTTTTATAATATTATGATGCTTTTTTATGTGCATTGCTTCATGTTCATACACATATTCTAATTGTGAATTATCTACCATTACTGAAACATAAATTTTAGGCTTTATAATACCATTTACTAACGCTGTATCTATAAAATCATTTCTATATATTTTTACAGTTTTACCTTGTAAATTTACATTTTCAGGAATACTCATAGCTAACAATTTCTTAAGCTTTATATATTTATAAAGATTAAAAATACAAAACACAATTATACCCAAACACCATATAATTGCTATAAAGTTATAATTATGTTTAATTTGTACACCTTGATATACATTCGATAATGTATCAGTAGATAGCTTTTCTACTTTAAACTTGAATGTATATGTAATTAAAAGCTTTAGCCATACAATCCACATTAAATAATATTTAACTTTTACAGATTTTATATTTGTAACTCTGCATATTAAAAAAAATATACAAATAATAATCGTAGCTTTTAAACTATTTTCAAATATTAATATAATTACTCCCCCTTAATTATTCTTTTACATCAAACTCTTTCATTATCCTTTTTTTGTCTTCTTCTGATATATCTCTTGCACGAATAAAAGCTGAAATAAAGTTAGGAAGTGACCCATCAAACCTTGTATCTATTGTCTTAATACATTCCATTGTTTGTGCGTCTTCCTTTTTTATAATTGATGTAATTATAGCATTTTCCGACTTTATTACGCCCCTTTCACTCAACCTTTTAATTACAGTATAAGTGGTAGACTTTTTCCACTCTAACTTTTCTTTGCACAGCTTGACAAGCTCTGTACTTTTAATTGGTTCATTTTCCCATAAAATTTTACAAAAATTATACTCACTTTCAAAAATAGCAACCTGCATTATAATCTCCTTAAAATTAGGTCTAATTCATTAAGCCTAGTCTAACACATTAAACCCAATATGTCAATGTATATATTTTTTATTCAGTTCTTATACTATATAATACTTATATTCTCAAAATTAAAAGAACAACAGACTATATCTGTATGACAATAGCAAACATACTTGCTTGATAATATCATATAAATATAATCTGTTGTTCTTTTAATGATATGTGTTTATATACTACTGATATCTTTAACAATTAAAAATCTTAATTATTGCGTCCAAATTCTGAAAGCTTCAAACCTTCATTTCTTTCAAGCACCATATTGACACTCCAACTATTAGCAAATATAAGAAGTGGATTGCCCTTAAGGTCTTTTATCTTCTTCATATCAGATGTTCCGACAATTCTGTTGATATTAACTTCTTCTGGGTTTTCTATCCATCTTATATGTTCATAAGGAAGCGGTTCAAGCTTTATCTCTACATTGTATTCGTTCTGTAATCTGTACTGCAATACTTCAAACTGCAACACACCTACAACGCCTACAATAATTTCTTCCATACCTGTGTTAAATTCTTGGAAAATCTGAATTGCACCTTCCTGCGCAATCTGACTTATTCCCTTAATAAACTGCTTACGTTTCATAGTATCCATTTGTCTTACCCTTGCAAAATGCTCTGGTGCAAATGTAGGAATACCTTCAAATTCAAACTTCTTAGGTGAAGAACATATTGTATCACCTATTGAGAAAATACCTGGGTCAAATACACCAATAATATCTCCTGCGTAAGCTTCTTCAACAATATGTCTTTCTTGTGCCATCATCTGCTGTGGCTGTGATAACTTAATCTTCTTTCCGCCTTGAACGTGATTAGCTTCCATCCCCGCTTCAAACTTTCCTGAACATATTCTCATAAACGCAATTCTATCTCTATGAGCCTTATTCATATTAGCCTGTATCTTAAATACAAACGCCGAAAAGTCTTCTTTGAATGGGTCTATAAGTCCTATTGAAGAATTTCTTGGAAGTGGTGATGTTGTCATATTAAGGAAATGCTTAAGAAATGTTTCAACACCAAAGTTAGTAAGAGCTGAACCAAAAAATACAGGAGTAAGGTCACCTGCTTGTACTTTTTCCAAATCAAATTCTGCACTTGCACCATCTAAAAGTTCAATGTCTTCATTTAATTTTTCAAAAAATCCCTGACCGATTTCATCTGCCAAAGCTGCATCATCAACAGCAATATTTTTTGTATCAACTTCTTTTTGACCATTCATTGCTGCCTTAAACAATGATACTTCTTTTTCATTTCTATCGTATACACCCTTAAATTCTTTACCTGAACCAATTGGCCAGTTCACAGGACAAGTACTAATTCCTAATACATTTTCAATCTCATCTAATAATTCAAATGGGTCATTTGCTTCTCTATCCATCTTATTAATAAATGTAAATATAGGAATATGACGCATTACACATACCTTGAAAAGCTTAATAGTCTGTTTTTCAACACCCTTTGAAGCATCAATTACCATGACTGCTGAATCTGCTGCCATAAGTGTTCTATAAGTATCTTCCGAGAAATCTTGATGTCCCGGTGTATCAAGGATATTAATACAATATCCACCGTAATTAAACTGAAGCACAGAAGATGTAACAGAGATACCTCTCTCCTTTTCAATCTCCATCCAGTCAGATACGGCGTGCTTTGCCGTCTTTTTACCCTTTACTGAACCTGCAAGGTTAATAGCTCCACCATAGAGAAGAAACTTTTCTGTTAATGTTGTTTTACCTGCATCGGGGTGGGATATAATTGCAAATGTCCTTCTTTTTTCGATTTCTTTTTTAATGTCAGCCAATGCTAATCCTCCTGTTTATAACTATTTTCCTTAGTATTAGTTGCGGTTTAAACCGAATTTGTAAGATACTTCTGACTTGTCATCAAGCTTTCTAAATACATTAACTACTATATTCATAATTGACTGATAATCTTCCTCGTCATTAGCTTCAATTGTTACAAGCTGTCCTTCTTCTGCTATTTCAACACCTGTTGCTGATGTTTCTTCAATAATTGTATTCTTAACCTGTGCTATTGACTCCTCATCTTTTAACATCTTATTCTTATTCTTAAACTTAACGCTGTATGTTCTTTTCATATTAATTTCTGCTATTATAAAATAGCTTTTCCTTTCCTAGATTTTAAAAATTTTAATTAAATCTTAACTGACTAATCATAATTTGACGAATTTCGTCTAAATTAGTGTGCGATTTATTATAACTCATCATTTACATTTCTTCAATATATTTTTAGAGTTGTATTGTTTTTCCTAGTGTGAATGAATATATTAATTTTCTTTTAATATTTAATCCCGTTATCTGACTTACTGCCTTTGCATAGTAATCTAGCTGTACCTTATATCTTTTCTTAAGTTCTTCTTCACCACTTTTACTTCTATACACTTTATCTGTTTTATAGTCGACTATTGTAATTCCATCAGCTTCTTGTATACACATATCAATTACACCTTGAATAATAAGGTCATTACCAGCTTCTTTATCTATAAATACAAATGGCTGCTCTCGTTTTAATTGTCTATTAAGATATGCTTGCCTTGCTAACTTTCCTATGTCAGAGCATATAAATGTATATATATCATTTACATTTATAGTGTCATATTGCGCCTTTGATAACTTTTCACTTTCATACATCTGTTTTATATTGTCTGCTATAGCTTCTTTAGATGTTGCTATACTATAATCAAGACAAGCCATAACTTTATGATATGCCGAACCTCTTTCATTACCGACAAGCACTTTTTTCTCACCAGAAATAAAGTCAGGTATTATCTCATTGTCTTCTTCGTCATTCTTTTCAAGAGCTTCTTTTAATTCATCTATCATCATACTTTGCTCGTCAATATCTGACTCTGTTTGCATTTTCTTTAATTCTGATACAGTTACTTTTAATTTCGATGAAGCTTCTGTTTTATATGGATATGGCGGAAGTTCTTCTTGTGTTATATCCGATTTATTCAATAAATCTTCTGCTGAATTTTCAACTTTAGACTCACTATTTATTGTATCTTTATTATGTTGTATGTCTGATTTATTCAATGTTTCTTGTTGTGACATATTACTATCTATTACAGTTTTATCAACAGCTATATCACTATTTTTTAAAATGTTAGCTTGTATATCTTCTTGTTCTATGTCCGATTTATTCAATGTGTCTAATTCTAGTATTTTAAATATTCCACTGTTGTTATCCATATAGGCAACTGGCATTACTACATCAAAATAATTCTGGACTTCTGATACATCTGAATAAGAAAAACCATTTAACTTAGTTATCTGTCTTGCCTTGTCCTGCCATTTTTTAATCTTGTTTTCTTTGCTTTTACTAGACACTGTTCCAACCATTATAAGCTTTTCTCTTGCTCTTGTCATCGCAACATATAATACTCTTAATTCTTCACTTATACTTTCTTGTGTAATTTTAATTCCAACTGCCGCTTTTATACAAGTTGGATTTTTAATTCGCTTATTTAGATTAACAACATTTGTGCCAACTCCAAAATCTTGGTCTACTACAACATTTCCCGTTGCGTCCATAAGATTTAACTTCTTATCCATTCCGGCTACAAATACTACCGGAAATTCAAGTCCTTTACTCTTATGAATACTCATTACTCTTACAAGGTTTTCATTCTCGCCTAAAATAGAAGCTTCACCAAAATCAACTTCAAACTTCTGCATACGTTGTACATATCTTAAGAAATTAAATAACCCATTGTAACTTGTACTTTCAAATGATGATGCTCTTGAAAGCAACAAATCAAGATTAGCTTGTCTTGCCTTACCTGCTGGCATTGTTCCTACATAATCATAATAACCGGTGTTATACATAACTTCCCATAACAAACTATAGATAGACATAAGCTCTGACTTCTGACGAAAGACTTCTAAAGCTTCAACAAATGATATTATCTTTTCAATCAATTTTTCATCAAGGTTCATTAAGCCATACATTTCAATATAACTTAAAGTTTCAAAGCTAACAGCTTCTTGTCCCAAATCTTGTTGTACAGCTTTAGCTACATCTTTTTCTAAATAATCACCATCTTTAATATCTTCTTGTTTTTCAATTGAATTATCGTCTTTTAAAGATGTAGTTATACAATTATTATCCAAATTACTTATATTATCTGATTTAGCTAAATTATCTTTTAATAAAAGACTCGTCTTATTATCGTCATTTACCAACTTTACATATTCTGCTATATCAGACATTATTGTATACAAACATCTCTTTCTATCAATAAGCCTTATCTTTGACAACTCGTCTGTATCAAACTTGCCAAAATAAGAAAGCATAACTGCTGCCATAGGTATATCCTGTAATGGATTGTCTATTATTGTAAGATAATTAATTATTAACTTAATCTCTCTTACATTAAAATATCCCGTTGTTGCGTCTGAATATGCAGGTATTCCATTATTCATAAGCTCATTTACAAATACATCTGCCCAACCTGTGATTGTTCTTAACAGTATTACTATATCTGAATACTTAATTCTCCTATAACCTTCTGCACATTTTTTATCATATACCATATATGGTCTTTTTGTGTCACCTTCAACAAGTTGTTTAATACGATTTGCAATAGCTCTTGCTTGTTGTTCCTTTGAAGTTAATTCCTCATCTAGCAATATATTATTAACTTTTTTATTTTTACTTTGACTAACACTACCACTTAAATCAACAGATTTATTAACATCTTTTATATTATTATCTTCTTGTGTTATTTCTTCGTCTTCTGGCTCTTTGGGACTTACAAGTAATATTTCTGTTGCGTTGTCTGCACCAAAAGTTACACATAAATTATTATCAAGTGTATTATCATTGTTGTCATAGTCAAAACCAACATTAAGTTTTGCCGAGTCATCATATAACACACCTGTATAATCCACATTCATTGCCATTTTAAATACATCGTTGGTACATTCAAGAACATTTTTACGACTTCTAAAGTTCTTTTGTAATTCAATCTTTTGACATTTACTTTCGTCATTCGTATAAGTGTTATACTTTTCCATAAATAACTGTGGTCTTGCCATTCTAAAGCGATATATACTTTGCTTAACGTCACCAACCATATATATATTATTGTATTCTGGATTAACTTTCCCCTTTGATACTGCTGTTAGAATTTCTTCTTGAAGCATATTACTGTCCTGATATTCGTCAATTAATATTTCTGAATAATACTCACTTAAAATATCACTAGCATCTGTATATGTACTTACACCATTTTCTCGATGAACAAGTACATTTAACGCCAAATGCTCCATATCATTAAAGTCAATAATATTTCTATCTCTTTTTTCAGCCTGTATTCTGTCAGAAAAATCTTTTGCAAGTTTTATCATTACTGATACTGCTTCGTAATTTTCTTTAATATTTTGTATCATACCCGTAACGTCTTGTGTAAAGATTTTGCCCTTTAAAGTTTTTGTTAAAAAATTCTTAAAGTCATCACGACCGTCTTTAATATAAGCCTTTTTTTCTTCTGATACATCAGCCACCTTTTTTCTTCCCAATGCTGTAAAACTCATAAGCCTTACTCTTTTGGCTAAGTCATTAAATGTATTAGAACCTAACATTAAGCTTATTGCATTACTATCATCTGTTATAGCTTCCTTATATTGCTTAGGGCCATCTACTTCATCACACATAGCTTTATAAACTTCATATTTTTTATAATAATCATTAAGTCTTCTAAACACATAATCCTTAAGATATCTTACTGCTAAATTATTTTCAAAAGCTTCTTCGCTGTCAATATCATACAAACTTAAAGCTGAAGCAAACCACTCGTCTTGCCACGGATAACTTCTTGCAAAATTATATAATTTAAGAATAATACTTTCTATTGCCGTATCATCTCTGCCCGTTCCATATCCATCAACAAAATGTATAAATTCATCACTACCTTCTGCATAATAATCTTCAAGTAGTTGTTCCATTACATCGTGTTCAAGAAGCTTAATCTCACCCTCATCCGCTGTTCTAAAACCGGGGTCTATATCAATATCCGTAAAATAATTCCTTATAATGTTAAGACAAAAACTGTCTATTGTAGTTATCTGTGCATTGTTAATTAATGTAAGTTGTCTTTGAAGTCTTGCATTTTTAGGTTCTTTATCTAAATAACTTTCTATAGATTCTCTTATTCGTTGTTTCATTTCAGAAGCTGCTGCCTTTGTAAATGTAACAATAACCATTTTATCTATATCAACAGGATTATCTTCTGATACAATCTTTTGTATAATGCGCTCAACAAGTACTGCTGTCTTTCCCGAACCTGCTGCCGCTGATACTAATATATTTCTATTATCAAGCTCAATCGCTTTCTTTTGCTCTAACGTCCAGTTGTTTGCCATCGTCACTTGCCCCCTCCTTAATCTTCTTCCACAGTTCTTCGTCATTGAATTTCTTTAATACCTTATATTGACTTCCATTAAGGTCTGGTGAAAAACCACATACGGCACTAAACTCACAGTAATCACAAGCTGTTCTGTCTGACTGTTTGTACGGATTAATACTAAGCTCTCCGTCATATATTTGCTTAGTCATTTCTAATGTCTTACCAGATACGAACTTTTCAAGCATATCAAACTGTGTTGTTGTCATAGTCTTACTTTTTCTTTCGTCTAATTCTTGACCACCCTTTTTAAACGCTATTGGAATGTTAAGCGACTTTCCGTCTGTATCGTCCATTTTCTTAATAATATCTACATTATCATTGACAACACCTTTCATTTTCAATGCTTCTTGTATTTTAGTATTAACACATTCCTTTTGTTCTTCTTCACTAAGCTTTGAAAATTCTAGTGCGTCATCAGTCATATCTATTATTGGATTATCCATATTAAAATACAAAACACCTGCTGGAACAACATTTTTGCCATTATAACACTTCTGCTCAATATACTTAGCTGCTTTCATATACATAATAAGTTGAAGCTTTAAGCCATAGTAAGTCTTTAACAACTCAAAATCTGACTTTCCCGATTTATAATCAACAATCCTTACATATACATTGTTTTCATCTTCACATATATCAATTCTATCAATCTTACCTATCATTGAAAGTGTCTTTTTCTTTTCAACAACTTCTCCTGCAAGCTCAAATGTCTTTTCATAAGCATCTGGTCTAAACACTCCATTTTCCAGTTGCTTACCAATCGCCCATATCGTTCTGTCTGCAAGCTCTGTCATTCGCTTTATCATAAATTGATTTCTTGTTGTATCTTTGAGTATGCTATATTCTTCCTTATCTGCAAGGCGTTTGATACTGTCTGTAACAAAGCTTCTTCTCTCATCATCTTTTAACAGTGAAAATGACTTCTTTTCTTTCTTTAACTGCACAGACACTTCTTCTATTACTCTATGCAAAATAGTACCGAAATCACTTACTCTAAAGTTATATTCTTCTCTATCTTCAAGCCTTAGACCATACTGCAAATAATATGCAAACTGACACGCCGCATAACTTTCAAATGCCGTTACACTTCCTTCAATATTGTCACCGTACATATTATTAACAACATTTTCACTTAAAGCCTTAATATAATTCTCCTCTGACCATTCTATAGAAGACTTTGGTATCTTGATATATTTTCTTTGAGTATCATCTTCAAGTTCCCATCCATCAACTTCTAACTTTGGATACATTATTCTCATGTTTCGCAAAAGATACGATGGCATAAGTGCTTTTCCTTCGCTGTCTTTTTTGGCAAATGTTATATAAAGCTTTTTATTTGTTTTAGTCATTATAAGATACAAATAGAACTTTTGAACAAATGCTTTTTCTCTTGAAGACGGTGACAACATTACGTCCATTTCTTCTAATAAACTTCTATCTGCTTCTGAAAGTATTCCCTTATTATCATTTTTCTTAGGCACGATACCATCATTTACTCCAACAAAAAACAACACCTTAATATTGTCAAGTCGTGTTCTTTCAATATCACCTACTACAACACAGTCAGCAGTCGGTGGAATAAGTCCGACCTTGATTTCATCAAAGCCTGCGTCAATTATCTTTCTAAATTCCTTAACAGATACACGTTCTTCCCCTAAAAGTGTTACTATTTTGTCAAATAACTCCATAACCTTTTTGTAAAGCTGACCATATTCATTGCCCGTATCTTCAAGCTGTGATAATTCTTCTATCTTATGTTGGCAATCCATTCCTGCTATAAAATAATAAAGTGCTGTTACATAATCTCTTACCGTTGCATTTTTTTGTCTTAATGCACTATCAAGCTCCTTTAATGGCTCTACAATAATGCTTCTTAAATTTTCAAGACGTTCATAGTCATACATCTTATTCTTACGGCGGCTCTTTTTCTTCCACTCGTTATACCAAGCACTTCTGCCCCTTATACCAGTAGCCAGACAATAATTGTCAAGCATATCTGTATCATTTCTTGAAATATCAGTCATACCCGTTCTTAGATATCTTATTACACTGTCATAAGAAAAGCCTTTTTCTACAATCTCAAGCGCACTTCTTATCATTTCAACAAATGGATTATCTGTAACTGACCTTTTTTGGTCAACGAAAAATGGAATATCATTTTGCTGTAACATATTACCTGCCATAGTTCCGTATTGCGCCATATCACCACTTACAATTGCTATATCTTTATATCTATAACCTAACTTTCTAGTCATTATCATTATGTTAGAAATTGCGTATTGAATTTCTTCTTTTGGAGTAGAAGCGGCAAATATTTTTATATTGTCAACTTTGTTGTAATATCTATTGTGATTGTATCTAAATAAATTTTGTTCAAGAAAACTTAACTCACCCGATTGTGAAAATCTTGACTTACTCTTATCGTTAAGTAAAATATTTTCTTCGACTGTAACGTGTTGCTCATCGCATATCCTATGAAGCTTGCTTACCATATCTTTACTCATAAAGAAAAGATTTTGCATACCATCATAGATATTAACTTGTTCCTTTGCGTCGGCTGTCACAGTAACACATATCTGTCTACAAAGTACAAGAAGCAATCTTATTAACTTGTACTGAATTGGCGTAAAACCTGTAAAGCCATCAAATACTATCTCGCTGTCTTTTATAATCTCTGACTTGTCAACTATACTGCATAATACGTCAAGAATTTCTTCTGATGTTATATAGTTGTCGCTCATATATTCTTTAAACTGACTATATACAAGACTTACATCTTCAAGCTTTGCACTTAATTGTCTGTTTTTTTCAATGTCTTGTGACTGTCTTATTAAATCAAGCTTATCTATTCCTATATCATACTGTAAAAGTTCTGATATAACTGACTTTAACTCTGATACAAAGCCTGTCTTATTAATACTATTTCCAAAAAAGCCTAACTGCCTTTTGCAGTTCTCAAGAACGTGTCTTATTATTAAATTCTTACCTGTATCATCTATTACTGTTCTATTCTCTCCACCAACTTCTTCAAATACCTTATAAGCCAATCTTTCAAAACTGACAACGTCTATGTTAAGTATTCCTTTGTTCGGGTGTAACATTACTAGCTTTTTTTGTGTTTCCATAGTGTACTGTTCTGGTACAACTACTATATAATTACTGTCTGGATTATCAATTGACTTTTTTATTATATTCTCATATATATAAGTCGATTTACCATAACCAGAGCTTCCTATAACTAATTGCAGGGACATACATTACCTCTTTTCTAATCTAGTTTTATGCAAACATATGTTCTTTTATTTAATTATACTATATTTGATTTTAATGTCAATGTTATTTTATTTGGCATATTAAGAAATCCTACGCATATAATTATAACAGCCTATATAGGAGATTATTATTATTTAAGGAAGTGTGCGCATGAGTTCTTCTACTAAAATTGTTGTTATTCCAATGAAACGTTTGATAATGGCTGGGGTTGCTATAGTAGCTGTGATTTTGCTTATTATAATAATTGCATTAAGTTTAAACAGTGAACCTGCACCATCTTCAAGTAATAACATATATAATTCTAATGCCAAAACTAGTTCTGATAATGTGGTTTCAAATAGTACTAATGAAACTGTTGAAAGCAACAACACATCTGTGCAAGGTAATACATATATTCCTGGGGTATATACTGCCTCTCTTTCACTCAATGGCAATCCTGTTGACATTCAAGTGACTGTTGATAAAAATAATATTAACAATATTGAAATGGTAAATGTATCTGACTCAATAACTACTATGTATCCTCTTATCCAAAATGTATTTGATGAGATTGCAAATGAAGTTATGAAAAATGGAACTGCTAAGAATATATCATATAAGGCTGATAATAAATATACTTCCACTATGATACTTAATGCTATTGATGAAGCACTTAGTAAGTGTATTGTTAGATAAATATATATTTATAACACAAAAACTGCCATAAATAATTAGCTATTAATTGCTAATTATTTATGGCAGTTTTTATATTTTTATTATCTTTATATTATTTATTCAAACACTCTCTTAATACTGTCGTAATGTAAGAATATTCCTTGCTTTGCGATTTCTTCAATCTCTTGCTTTGTCGCAAGCTTGTAACCGTCTGTTTCTTCTTGTTGTAACTTTAAGTCTGACTCTGCAAAGTCCATTTCAAATCTATACACATCTACAAAATAATTGTCACCCTCACCCGGATTTTCTCTTTTATATGTAAACACATATCCGCCCTCTGCATTAGATACATCAAGCCCCGTTTCTTCACCAACTTCTCTTATTACGGCTTCTTTAGATGTTTCACCAGCTTGTGCTGCGCCACCTGATACTTCCCACCAGCCTGCTGCCCAAGCTTTAGTCATTACTCGCTTAGTAATAAGAAATCTTCCATCACTTCTTTTTATAACTCCAAGCACTGTAAGATGATATTCTCCATCTTTAAGTATCCAGTCATTACGCTTCATTGTACGACCTGTAACATTTTTATTAGCATCATAAATATCCCAATATTCCATATTTTCTCCCTACTTATAATTATTTTTAACATTAATAATTCACTATTACTTCAATAAATTTTAACTTCTTCTAATACAAGCAAGTTCTCCACTGACTGCCTTTTGCAATACAACTGGAGAACTTACTTAATAGTGTTAAAATCAACTATCTTATATAATTATTTTTCAAACATACTAACTTCATCACCTTGACCTGCAACGATAAAGCCGTCATAATTTCTTTCTTCTAACTTATTCAAGAACTTACCCATCTTCTTAGGTCTTACATAAATAGAAGCTATATTACCCTCACTTCTTAACTTATCAGCAGTTTTAATAGCTTCAACAAGACTTCCTTCGTCATACATAACTGCAATCTTCTTTGACTTATGTTCTACATCAATTCCATTTTCCATAAGGATTGAGAATATTCTTTCAAAACCAATTGAAAAGCCGACTGCTGGAATTGACTGATTAAGGAACTTGCCAATAAGATTATCATAACGACCACCACCTGCAACTGCACCCTTAAAGTCAATACTTTCTACTTCAAAGACTGTACCAGTGTAATACCCTTGTCCTCTTACAAGAGAAAGGTCAAATACTACATCAAATGAATTATCTGAAAGTTCATTTACTGCGTTCATAATATACTCAAGACTTTCAACTGGTGTCTTATCTTCAAGCATATCCTTTAATGAACTAAGGCTGAAGTCTTTTTTTGATAAAAATTCAACAAACTTTTCAATAGCTGTGTTGTCAAATTCTTTTTCTGTGAGTTCTTCCTTAACTCCGTCCATGCCAATCTTATCCATTTTGTCAAATGTAATACATACACTATCAAGCTCGCTTTCTTTAAAGCCCATCTGCATAAGAACTGCTCTTAAAAGTCTTCTGTCATTTAACTTAACCTTAAAGTTCTTAAGTCCAATTGCCTTAAGAGCTTTAGTTGTTGTAAGAATAAGTTCAACTTCACTATCTGCTGAATCAGAACCAATAATATCAATATCACATTGAATAAATTCTCTTAATCTACCCTTTTGTGGTCTTTCAGCTCTATACACTCTATCCATTTGAATACACTTCATAGGAAGTGTTAATTTATCCTTGTTATTAGCATAATATCTGCTAAGAGGAAGTGTAAGGTCATATCTTAAACCCATATCTGCAAGTTCGTTTTCATTTTCAGAGGTTACGCCCTTAGCTAATGCCTTATCAAGCTTATCTCCCCTTTTCATTATCTTAAAAATAAGATTAAGGTTCTCACCACCTTCACTCTTATCAAGATTTTCAATATCTTCAAGAATTGGTGTAACAATATGCTCAAAACCATTTTCTGTATATACACTTAATATTTTATTTTGAAGATAATCTCTTATTTCAACCTCATTAGGAAGATAATCATTAGTGCCTTTAACTGATGTTACTTTCATTCTCAATTTCTCCTTTACATATTTTACCATATCAAATATCAGCACAACTAAAAGGATAAAGTATAAAACTTATGCCAAAATATGTTGTGTTAAAAATTGTCATATATATTTAAGAATACCACAACTTCACACAAATATCCATAAATTTATTAAACTTCTTCTCCCCACAAATAATATCTTGCTCTAATTCTAAAAAGCTCAACATATACAATTCAACTCTCTCACATTTTGTCCATTTTATTTTTATAGAAGCCAAAAAACAAGATATCAGCATTATATAAAGTAATAAATGTACTATTTAAAGAACAACTACCTATATTTGTATGACTGTAGCAAACAGACTTGTTTGACAAGGACATACAAATATAGATAGTTTTACTTTCACTGGTGTGTGTATACTTTATATAATACTGATATCTCCAACATATTAAAAATAGGCAAACCACCCTATTTATTTAAACATTTAACTAACACTTCTTTTAACTTAATCCTATCAATAGGCTTTGACAAATGCCCATTCATTCCACTAGCAAGCGAGCACTTAACATCTTCATCAAAAGCATTTGCACTCATAGCATATATAGAAATGTCCTTGCAATCATCTCTATTCAACATGCTCATCATTAATAGCTTGTAAATTAATAGCAAAGCTAAACTTACTACCTTTTCCAAGTTCACTTTCTAACTTAATATCCAACCCATCATATGCACTATTCTTGTACATATAGCAAGCCCCAGACATGTTCCTTGTTTTCTTGCCATTTCCGAATTGTCAGCTTGTTCAAAACTCTGGAAAATTAACTCTTGTTTATCCTTTGCAATGCCTATTCCATCATCTTGTACAGCAAAAGCTAATTGTACATTGCTATTTTCAATAACTTGTTCAGAAACTATAAGTTTTATATTACCGTCTTTATTACAATATTTGATTGCATTACTTAAAAAGTTGACAAGTACTTGATTTAATCTAAGTTCATCACCTATAAACCACTCATGTTTAATATTAATATCTTCTATATAATGTATATTTTTTTCATTAATTTTAGACTCAACAAGTAGTTTTAATTGATGTAACATTTTTGTTAAATTAAACTTTTCATATACAAGCTGCATTTTTTCACATTTTAATTAATTATGAAACGAGAAAAATCCGAGGCTTTCGCCTCGGACTTTGTCTACAGTCTGAGATATCCTACTGGATATCTCCTTTTTGTTTTCTGAGAGCGCGAGACGGGACTCGAACCCGCGACTTCCTCCTTGGCAAGGAGGAGCTCTACCAACTGAGCCACTCGCGCATATTTAATTTTGTTTTGTTCGTGTTGTTTCTTGCCGAACACAAGTAATAATATACAGTATGTTCGGCAATTTGTCAACAACTTTTTTAATTTTTTTATTTTTTTGATTTTAATACCGTTAAGCCAATTATATATCACAAACAACCTAATCTCATCGTTGTTTATATAAGCTAATATTTCACTTAATAAAGTTACTCCATTTCAACATCTTCGTTATCTTGATTATCTTCGCTGTCTTGAGCTTCTTCGTCATCTTCAACTTCTTCTGATGTTTGACTCTCAATATTCTTTATATGTTCTTCATATTCATCTTCTGTCATAATTCTATGCACTTCAAAGATAATATATCCATCAAATTCTTCAAGTATACTCATGCTATGTTGCAATCTAGGCTCAAGATTTTCATATTCTTGTGGCGTACATACTAATATCATTCTATCAATACTGTCAATCGGCTCAAAATGCTTATTGCTTGTTCCCCAACCAATATACATACCTACAGCTGGACCATCTACAATATTAAGGTCACTTTCTATAAGTCTTGCAACTCTTGACACCTCTATAACCTCTGAGCTACTGTCACCAATAAAATACACCAAATCATAATCTGTATTTTCTTTGATATAATTAACTATTGCTGCACTTGTATCATACATATTTTTACTACTATAATAATATGCAAATACTACATTACTAAGTAACCATATTATACTTATAATAGCCATTGCTGAAGTAAAGATTAGCTTATTGTGTTGCTTCTTTAACCAATCTATCATCTTTCCTATGCCAATTCCAACTATCAGAAAGCTTGCTACAACAGAAATCAAATGATATCTAAATTCAAAAGTTTCTGAACCATAAGTTGTATCTGTTAAAATAAGCACTAAAAGATTAATAGCCACTATACATGACACCATACCTATTACAATATTATCAAGTTCTATATTTTCTTGTACCTTAACAAGTCTTGATAATGGCTTTGTAACTTTTATAACAGCAATTACAATTATAAGAAATATTAAAAATGAAGCCATGTGAGCAAGATAATGAATACCAAATGCTGATGTAACATATATTTCTTTGCTTGGCAATGCTCCAAAAAGCTCTGCGACACCTACAACACATTTTCCTATATTCTCAATAAAATTATTAACAGGTGTCAATACCATTTCATTTGTAAACACTTCTGCCCCATAAAGCTTAGCACTTGCATAACCTGCGCCGTAAAGCACAAGACTTATAAGCAGTAACAGACTGCGTTTATTCAATATATTTTTAATATTTCCACTACATATTGTACTGTAAAGCTCATACATTATTATTGGAATAATTCCGCATATTAAAATATATAAACCACAAGAAAGTGCTGTAAGATATACTGATATAAAATATGTTATTAAAACGTGTATATATTTTCTTACTGGTACATTAAGGCGTAGCTTTAATATAATATCTATAAGCATAATTGGTATAAGCACCTTAACAATATAGTACGCCGCTCCTGTAAACATCATAGGCATATATCCTAATGGTTCTAGTGAATATGGTGTTAATAACAATACATATATTATCATTCTTGGCAGCTTAGGTATATTAAGCATTTTAAATATATCTCTAAAAATATATATGTATAGCAAAACGCCTAAACAATCTGCTATACCATAAGCTAGAAATATATTATGCGTAATTCCATAAAATATACTCGCTGGAATTATAACTGAGTCAAGCCCTAATGTGGACTGATACTCCCAATTTTTTAAAAATATCGTCTTTTGTTTCCATATCTCCATTGCCTGCGACATTGCTGCTGACGAATCAAAGCCTGCTTCATATTTTAAATGTGTCAGATTAAATACAAATATTAATATAAGCTGTGCAATGACGAACATTTCAAAAAATATTACCCACGGGTTAGTATTTTTTATTCTTGTAAAAATTGTATTCTGCATAAATTTCTCCGTTTATTTTGTTAATTAACTAATATATATTTTAAGACTAAATAGTTAGATATGTATTAACAATTCCATTTGCTTATTCACAACACTATTATGACAGTTTATCAGAATAAGTTGTTACTCACAAGAAAAATATAGTATATATCATTTTAATTTACCATAAAATATACCTTATTATTTTTTATTATATTTCTTATTAGCAAAATACACAATATTTTTACAAAAAAGTTCTTGCCAAATATAATTGTAACTTATTTCACAATTTTATATTTTACAAGAACTTTTATTTTACTAGGTAATATTTTACTCTCTGTCAAGCCTTTGCTCAACTGCTGCAATAATTGTTTCTAATGCTTTAATTCTGGCATAATATTTACTATTAGACTCTATTATAGTCCATGGAGCATTTTTTGTTGAAGTATACTTAATCATCTGATTAACTGCTACTTCATACTTATCCCATTTTTCTCTGTTACGCCAGTCCTCATCAGTTATCTTCCACTGTTTCTCAGGAGTATTTTTTCTATCATTAAATCGCTTTAACTGCTCGTCTTTATCAATCTGTAGCCAAAACTTTACAACAACTGCGCCCCAGTCGGTAAGCTCCGCTTCAAATTCGTTAATCTCATTATATGCCCTTTTCCATGCGTTCTCGCTGCAAAAGCCCTCAAGCCTTTCTACCATTACTCGACCATACCATGTTCTATCAAATATAACAATATGTCCTGTCTTTGGAAGCTTCTTTTGGAAACGCCATAAAAAATGTCTGTTCTTTTCGTAAGATACTGGTGCGGCAATCGGAGTAACCTCATAATCTCTAGGGTCTAAGCTTGAAGCAACTCTTTTTATGTTGCCACCTTTACCTGCTGCATCCCAGCCTTCATAACATATAATAAGTGGTATTCTCTTTTTATATAACTTATACGATAACTTATTTAACTTCTTTTGGAGTTTCTTTAATGTCTTTCTGTACTCATCCTCTTCCATTGAACAAATTGCAAGGTCTATATCTTTAAGCTTTGGCATATCTACAAGTTCATGCTGCATAGACTCAGCTCTTATACCAATTCTATCACTGTCCTTTGACTTTAATCTGCTTTCAATATTTTCAACAATAATACTTAATATGTCGTGCATGGCTTCTGTTTTATTCATACTTGACACTACATTCCACGGAGCATATTCAGTGTTAGTCATCTCTAACATTTCATCATATTTTTTAAAATTTTTCTCATAATTCTTATTTTCTTTTAAGTCTTTTTTTGAAACTCTCCATGCAGTATTTTTTGAAGCTAACAGCTTATCTAATCTTGCCTTTTGTTCTTCTTTTGTTATATGAAGAAATATTTTAATTACAAGATAGCCATTATCTCTTAACTGTCTTTCAAATATCTTAATCTGCTTATTATTCTCTTTAGAATACTCAAAATACCAACCTCTATCAAAAAATGTAATCTCCCCATTTTGCGGAATATCACACCAAAAACGGTTCATAAATGGCTTTCTTTTTTCTTCTTCAGTTGGCTTTGTTGTATTAAATGTATGTGAGCCTCTAGGGTCAAGATTAAGTATTGTCTTACCAATAAAGCTTCCTTTACCTGCTGCTCCCCAACCTTCAAACAGCACTATTACAGGAATATCATTTTTCTTAATATCTTGTTGTAATACTGATAATCTCTCTCCAAGCCTTTTTACTTCAGATTTTAATGTGTCCTTAATCTCTTGCTTTTCTGCTCCCGTATCAAATATAACATTTTCTAACATATACCCTCCATTAAATTAAATAAATATAGTATCCCCATCATATTAATACTAATTAATATTATAAATTGGTTAAACAAATATTTATAATCTATTTTGCTAATCTTGCAAAACAAATTAAATATTGCTATTGCCTGTATTATTTTTAATACGCTCTATATAATCTTGTATCATATTTATAGTGCCATCAAGTCCAAGTTTTGATACATTAACACATAAATGATAATTACTTGCAAGTCCCCAAGTTTCTCCTGAATAATACTTGTGATAGGCACTTCTTCTATCATCAGTTTCTCTTACTATTTTTAATGCTTTTCTATCCGAATACCCATGCTTTCTTGCAATATGAGCAACTCTTTTATCATCATCGCCCGTAATAAATACAGATATTAAGTCATCTCTATCTTTGAACGCATAATTACCACATCTGCCAAGTACTACACAATCCTCATCGCCAATAAGCTGTGCTAATGCCTTTTGAGGTTTTTCATAGAGCACATTATCCTCTTCTGACAATGATATTGTATAGGAAAGAGTATCAACTGGAATTTCTCCATAATAATCTGGATATTTATCATAAACTCCCTTTTCTTTTGCAAGTTCTGATATTTTTTCCTTATCATAAAATGCTATACCATATTTTTTAGCTAATTCTTCTCCTATAGTATCACCATAACAGCCACATTTTCTTGCAATAGTTATAATCATAAATTCATGCCTCTTTTCATAAAGTTTTTTTAGTTAATTTTACATTTATATACATATTAGCTAATACCTTTACGGCAATTATATGCGTCCAAAAACCTTGTGTCAATCTCATTACTATAGTTTTTATAATTTGAAATATCTTACAAATCTTATAAATTATATTTATTAGAAATTCAAATCAATCTCTATACCCTTAATATCTTCATTTGTCATATTATTTTCTTTCATAAGTTTTTGTATCTTATCTTGTGCGTCTTTTATATTATCTGTAGTTTGCTTCTTTAAATTCACATCTATCTGTATATTATCAGCATTTGCCTGACTCTTAATTATCTTTTCTTGTTCCTTACGTTTTTCTTTTATATCATCAAGACGCTCGTCTTGTTCTTGCTGTTGGTCTTGTGCTTCTTCCTGCTTCTTTTCGGCTTCCTCTGTCTTTTGGTCAAGATTATCTTTACCTTCTGCTACAAGCATACCCAATATTTCATCATTAGCAGCTTCAATAATCTTATCTCCTGTATCTGAAGCCTTTACCATATCCTGAGCTTTTTCCCTATCAGTTTCAGCATCAATAATAGACATTGAAAGTCCCATAAGCTTACTATTTAATCTATCAATATCTGTATTAAAATCTGTCTTTGTAGAATTAAGCCTAAGCGCACTCTTTTGATAATCTGTAAGTGGCGTATTTTGTAATTCTTTTAATCTATCAACTTCTTCTTGTGAAAACTTATCATTTGCACTACCATATCTATTTTCTTGATACTTTTCAAGTAATTCAAGGTCTTTTTGCTCTTGTGAGTCCTTATCCACCCCATACTCAAGTCGTTTATTTTCCTTCTCATTGTCAATATCTTTAATACGTTCTTTTAAGTCAGAAATTTGTTGTACTGTATCTGACTTTGTATTATTAAGGTCATCAACTTTACCTTGTCTACTTTTATCTTTATCCCAAGCATCTGACATAAGCTTCATAGCCTGTTTTCTGGCTTGCTGTTTTTTCTGCTCAATATTATTTTGTGTAGTATTGTTCTGATTAAGGTTGCCAACATATATTGACTTAACATTACCACTTTTTGATGTATCATTTGTATTTTGTGTTGAAATGTTATTACCAGTATTTATACTGATTTGAAAGTTATTACTTGTATCAATTCTCATAGCTCCCACTCCTATTTTCTTAATCTATATGTGTATTATATATTTTTTAAAAATTATTTTTATAATGAAAAATCGAATTTCTGTCCTATCTTTTTCTCATCATCAGTCAGCATTGTATCGCTCTTGTCCCATTGCACCTGTTCTTTTACTTTTTCTAGTAATTCTTCTGGTGACGAAGCTGTTATTGTAATTGTATTGTCATCTTTTGAACTTGAGGTCTTATCTTTGTCTTTTAATTTATCTAGGCGTTCCTGCTCTTTTTCTTTCTTAGTCTTTTTTTCTTCCGCCTTTTTAGCTTGTTTTTTCTGCTCAGCTTTCTTTTCTATACGTTCTCTTTGTGAAGCTGATGACTTTTCAAGCACCGCAAAATATGACGCAGTTCCATTGTCATTTACCTGCATACCAAAGCCTTTTACAGTCGCTCCAGTAGCTGAAAGACTGCTGCCTAAAGAAGCCATACCTGTTGAAGAATTTGCAATTATTCCCTCATACTGCTTACGGTAATTTTCATCTTCTGCCATTCTTTCAATCTTTTCTTCATCTACAAGCACCACCATCTTAGATGGATTAGCATAACTTGCAGCATTAGCTTTAGCCTGCTCTTTCATATCACTACTAACAAGAACAAAGTCCATATTAGAAAACTTCTTTTTAAGCTGTTCATAATACTTAGATGCTTTTTCACTAAGTTTAGGATTACCAACAGTCTTACCTGATACATCACTTTTCTTTACTGATGAAATGTCATTATTAACCGTACTATTAACTGTACTTGTTATTCCCGCCATTGTATTATCCATAACACAAACCTCCTTCACTTTTGTAAAACAAATAATTTTTTAACTATATTTTATATCGTCAGATTATTCACAAATATAAAGTCAAACTTATGTTTTTATACCTTGCATTATCATAAACTTTCATAAGATAATAGGAGTATATACATAATAAATGCACAATTAAAAAGAACTGTTATTTATATTTGTATGATATAAACGAACATACTTGTTCGATGAGGGCATACAAATATAAGTGACTGTTTTTTTCTAGTGTGTGTTTATGTATATACTCCTGTTATCTTCACAACACAAAATTTAAAATATCAAAAATATTTGCAACAATAAATAAAATACTCTATAATAAATTAATATTATCAAACAAATTACTAATAAAAATAATACATTTAGCACACTCAATTTCTTATTAAATATTAAGAAATGCAATTTGCAAATTTCCCAAGTTATTGTAACACTTTACAATTCTTGTACAAATACAAACTTTGGCTTGTTATTCGCATAAATAAAAAGTGTGCAGAAAAGAGGTTTTGTATGTACGAATTTACTAAAGACTGTATGCTTAATATTGAACAGTTAGACAACGAACACAAAAAACTATTTCAAATGATTAACGAAGCGATTTCCCTTATTGAACATACAGACGATGTAAGCACTATTTCTAAAAATCTTATTACAAATCTAAAAGATTATGCTGCAACACATTTTGCACATGAAGAAGCTTATATGGAAAGTATTAATGACCCTGAACTTATATTACAAAAACAACAACATGCTTCATTTACAGCTAAAGTAAATGATTTTGTTTTAGATACTTCTTCTAAAGAAGCAGCAAAGAAGTGTTTAAGTGACTTTTTAGGATATCTTGTACGTTGGTTATATAAACATATATTAAGTAGTGATATGATGATTGGAAAGATTAAACCAACACTTGAAAATACAGACCCATTTGCATTTACTGACAAATATAAGACAGGAATTGAACTTGTAGACGCTGAACACCGTCATCTTTTTGAAATAATAAAAGACACTAATGACTTAATAGGTGAAGAACTTCTCCACGATAAATACGACCCTATTATGCGTCTTCTTTCAGAACTTAAAGATTATACAGAATTACATTTTCACGATGAAGAAGAACTTATGCAGCGCATTAATTATCCTGAAATCGAAACTCAAAAACGTGCTCATACCGCATTTGTTGAAAGACTAGTTGATATCAACCTTAAACACCTAGACGAAATCGACAACAATCAACAGGCTTACTTACTTGATTTAATTCAATTTTTACTAAGTTGGCTTTCTAACCACATTCTTGTAGCTGATAAAAAGATTGGAATATATATGAAGGAAAACAATATAAGCGAATAAATAACTTAAAAGCCCCCTTTCTACTGCTCTAAACATTAGAAAGGGGGCTTTTTTGATAATATTAAATTTTAAATTTAGCAACATCTGCTGATAAATCATCTGATATTTCTTTATCATCATCTGCTTGTAAATTTAACTCACTTACAGCTTCTGATAATTCCATCATTCTTTGTGTGACTTCTGTTATTCCCTTTGTACTTTCTTCAGCAGAATTATTAACCAAAGCAACAGACTGCTTTATCTCGTCCATTTGAGTATTAAGGTCATTTGAAATCTTAGCAAAATATCTCATTAAATTAGTAGTTTTATCTACAGCATCACCATAATCATCACTCATTTCAACAAGTTTTGAATATCCATCTGTCGCTGTAGTTTTTGTAAATTCTATCATATCTTCAGCTTGCTCTGATAGACTATTAACTGCATTAATTACATAAGTCGATACTTCTTGTATCTTTTCCGCCGCCTGTGCAGAATTGCTTGCAAGCTTACCAATCTCATCAGCTACTACCGCAAAACCTTTTCCTGCATCACCAGCTCTAGCTGCTTCAATACTTGCATTTAATGACAAAAGATTAGTCTGCTGTGTTATACTTATAATATTACTTGTAAGCATAGCAATTTGTTCTACAGCCTTTGACTGCTCTATCTTATCCATAAGTACTGCCGAGATTTTCTCTGTTTCTTCTATTGCCTTATGCTGACTTGTAACAGCTTCATTTTTCAAGGAAATAGAATGTGATTTCATGTTGTTTGCATAATCCCTGCCTTTATTGGCATTAGTTGAAACATTTTCAACAACATCATAAATATTACTCATCGCACTATTTATCTGATTAATAGAAGCTGTTGTTTCTTCCATTCCTGCATTCATCTCTTGCATTGTTGATGATACATCTGTTATATTTTCATCACAGCTATCTAAGTTTTGAACCATATCAGCAACGCCAACCTTAAGCCTTTCCGAATTAGCAGATATATCCTTCATTATATTTCTTATGTACTCTAATAAATCATTTACATTTTCTGAGATAAGCTCTAACTCATCACCACTTTTTATCTCTAACTTTTGTGTAAGGTCACCACCATTATTTACTAACTCAAATAATCTGTTATTAACCTTTGTCATACTAGCTGTTATTCTTTTTACTACTAATGTCAAAGTAATAAATGCAACTATTATACAAAGAATTGTTAATTGGATACTTCTTCTTACTGCCTTGTCCAAATGTGCAACAACTGTTTCTGCGTTGTAATCACAACCTAAGATTGCAACTACATTTCCTGACCTATCTTTGATAGGCTTATAAACAGTGATTAAGTCACCCTCTTCTGTTCTGTCTATATAATCCTGTACACCGTCTTGTCCTTCAAAGACACTCTTTAACTCGCTATATGGTGTATCATATTTATCTCCCACTTTCGCAGCAGATTTATCAGTATCAACGCCATAATATACATTAGTTCCATCTGTATACAGTGTATACAAAAATGATATTGCACTACTATTTTGCATTCTGTTTAATACTTGTAAAGTGTCTTTATAATCTTGACTATTATCTGAACCCACCTTTATGTTTGACAATATATCACCATTTAAGTTATCTACTGTAAGTGAAGCCGCAAGGTCAGCTTCTTCAACTCCAATTTGTACAAGACTTTCCTTAAATCTTTGATAAGCATTATACTCTAATAATAAGCATACCAAAGCAATAATAATAGAGCCTGATAGCAATATTTTAGTCTGAATACTCAGCTTACGTGTTTTCATTTTTTTGTTCATAAATTCCTTATTGGTAAAGCCACTCGTAAAAAGTGTTTATAACCAAATTCCCCTTTCATAAAACTGCTACTTATCACAGCTTTGATTAATATTTTTGTTAGTTTTAGCTAACTCAGCTATTTTAACATATATTTCCAATTTTTCAAGAGTTTTTTAATTATTGCAATATTTTATTAAATAAAGTTATTATACAACAAATCATTACATCAATCACTTA
>ERZ791825.180-NODE-180-length-64898-cov-6.222322_pt1 | contig 64898 bp, 62 predicted proteins | sample MGYA00510298_ERZ791825 | MGnify/ENA primary metagenome ERZ791825 (study PRJEB30046, sample SAMN00792010) | human gut metagenome | study: EMG produced TPA metagenomics assembly of the A metagenome-wide association study of gut microbiota in type 2... | reverse complement strand
TCTTGCTGTATTCAACCATTTCTTTAGCCATATCTGTATCACGAATACGAGATTCAGCTGCTGATGTATTCTCACTTGTTGTATCAAGGTTGTTGATTGTATGCTCAAGTCTGTTCTGAATAGCACCAAGCTTAGAACGATTTGAAGATACTTTGTTAATAGCTTCCTGTATACTAGTAATCGCATTACCTGCTTTATCATTTGATGATACATCTAAATTATTTACAGTTAAATCACTTGCACCTAAAGATGAAATTGATATACTTATTGTCTGTCCTTCAAGAGAACCAACCTGAAGCTTCTTATCATTAAAGTCACCATTCAATAAGTTCATAGTGTTAAACTGAGTTGTATCTTTAATTCTATCAATTTCTGATGCAAGCTGAGTTATCTCATCACCAATAGCAGTTCTATCATCATCTGTGTTAGTATCATTAGCTGCCTGTGTAGCTAATTCATTCATTCTCTGTAAGATAGAATGTGTTTCATTAAGAGCACCTTCAGCTATCTGAATAAGTGAGATACCATCCTGTGCATTAGAAGAAGCCTTATCAAGACCTCTAATCTGGCTTCTCATCTTTTCTGAAATTGAAAGACCAGCAGCATCATCACCAGCTCTGTTAATTCTATAACCTGATGATAACTTCTCTGTTGACTTTGACTGTGCACTTGAAACGCCACTTAACTGTCTGTTTGTGTTCATAGCTGACATATTGTGTTGTACTACCATAATTATTTCCTCCTTGAATATCCTGTGGCTTCCTTGCCACAAAGTTAATTAATTAGTTCAATAACATATATTTGCTATTGTTATTTATTATATCGGACATTGTTTTTTTAACTTTAGCCCCTATATAAAATTTTTTTATTTTAATAGTCTACTTTTTCTTGTCCATAAATTGTGGTGCATAATCTATATTTCTTTGTACCTTATAATAAGCACTTGCCGTTTTAGTACTTTTCTTAGCATTCTGTATATCGGCTTTCATCCTGTTAAACTTTCGCCCAACAATAACCTTATTCCTTGACTCTTGTGCCTGCACCTTTACACTTAGAGCTGTTATTTCTTTTATTAAGCCTTGTAATTGCTTTATCTGTTCTGAATAAGCCTGCTTATTATCTCCAATTGAAGCCTTAACTCTTTCAAATAAAGCTTCAAAGCCCTTGTCAAGCTCAAGCAACTTATCTATTAACTCACCCTTTTGCTCAATATTTGAATAAAATTCACTGTCATTAAATGATGAATTATCCATCATTGCCATATTAGCTTGACTTATATTAAGCTCTGATATCTGTTGCAATATATCTCTTTTCATTACAAGGCTTTCTATCATCATCTGAAGATAACTATCTGTCATCACACAGCACTCCCTTTAATGAATACATCTTGTTTACTTATACACTTTTAGTATTTTTCATTACTTCTTTCCAAGTATCTCTCATTCCTCTTAGCTCTACAAGCGCCGTTTCTATATCTTCTGTTTTTTTAGAAACATTAGCTCTGACCAACAAATTATATATATACTTATATATGTTCTCAAAGTCTTCTGCTACTGGATACTTGTGATTAAGTGTAGCTCTCAATTCTTCTATAATTGCCTGTGCCTTTTTTAAATTATTATGAACTTTCATAATATCTTTTTGCTCAACACCAATAATTGCCACATTACAGAACTTAATTGCTCCCTCATATAAAAGCAATGTAAGCTCTGCTGGTGAAGCTGTAAGCACTTTATTATTATTATATTGTGAATATGCCTGTTGATTAATAGCCATCTTTATATCCTCTCTTTTAACTGTATAATTCATTAGAACAAATTTCTACAATATATTATATATCACAACACACTTATACGCAAACAATAATTTAACTAAAGTAGCTTGAAAGCGATGACTGTTGAGAATTAAGTGAAGCCAGTGCTGACTCCATACTTGAAAACTTCTTATAATAAAAATCTTCCCAAGTTGATATTTGTGTCTCTTTATCCGATATCTTCGTTGTATAATCAGAATATTCTTTTGCCATCTCTTTGTCGTTATATACTTTTAATGAACTACTAAGCGATGTAGCCTGCATTTTCTTTCCCAAGTCTGAATATAAGTCAGCAGACAACTTTGAGAAGAATGATATAACAGTATCTGGGTCACTTGCAATTGCTGCTTTTAACTTATCTTCATTAGATTTTGATACACTATCATCACTATCACCATCTATATGTAATACGCCCTTTTCATTCTCTCCGGAAGAAAAATAGCCTGCTGTTGATATTCCAAAGCTTGACAATGAATATGACTTACCATTAATAGTATATGACTTAAGCATATCATTTTTCATCATTGATGAGATTGAACTTAGTGTACTATCACGTCTAAGAAGTGATGTCTTAACTTTATTCTCCCATTCTTTTATCTGGTCATCTGTCATTGCTGACTTTTCATCACTTGTAAGGGGTTCATATCCTTTTGCACTCGCTGCATTATAAGCTGTATCTATCTCTTTTATAAGACTATTATAATCACTTATAAGGCTTTTTATTGCATCATACATACCATCAACGTCATTGTCAGTTGTAATAGTTATCTCATTGTCACCTGTAAGTGCTGTTGCTGTAATTGTAAGGCCGTTGATTGAATATGTATTAGTGTTATTAGTGAACTTTGCACCATTAAGTTCTATTTCGGAGTCTTCTGCATATACTCTCTTTGCACTTGTATCTGTTGATGTCTGCGATACCCCTAACAAAGCATAATCTTCATCAGTAGCTGTTCCTGCATTAATTCTATCAGCTGCCGCTATAGCTTTTTCGGCATATTCATACTGTGATGTAGCTGTCGCTTTATATTTATTAATAGCCGCAGTATCATCATTTCCTACTGCTGTTTCTGCATATGAATATGTGTAATTTTCTGTATCAATTTTACCATCTTCACCTACATATTGTTGCATATTGTTGTCAATAATATATATCTTACCCTCTTCAGCATTTATTGTATATGCACTGTCTAAAGCTCCAAAGCCTGCCTCTTCATACATATTAGCAATTTTTTCAGTATTGCTATCAAGCTTTGACTGCGCACTATCAATCTGTTGTTGAGTTGATGTCTGAAGCTTTGTAGCTGCTTCTATTTTGCCTGTAGTAAGACTTGAGATACTATTTAATGCTGCAAGTTGCTTTTTTGCTTCTGCTTTCTCATCATCTGTGCTTATATCACTTTTAGCTGTTTCATTCCACGCATCTATTTTAGCTTGAAGGTCTTTTTGTGCCTGCTCAATATTAGCACCATCATCACCAGCTGTTGAGATAAATTCATTTATATATTTTAACTTTAAATTAGCTGTTTCCTTATCTGATGTCGCTGATTTAATATTGCTAAGATAAGTACTTACATTACTATTAAAAGAGCTTACATCACTGTTATACTTAGACTCAGCATAACTGCTTGCATAAGTATCTGCATCAGAATAACTATTAACCAAACTCTTATATGAAGCTACTATATTGTCAATATTGTCCACTGATGTATCAGCAAGCCCTAATGAACTAAGTGCTTTCATACCACTTTCACTAGCTGCTGTTAGTGAAAATTCGTGTTCTGTTCCTGAATTTTTAGAACTTACAAAGAACCTTTGGTTAGTTTCATCAAAACTTGCATTAACACCTGCTGCCTTTAATTGTGATACTAAATTATCCACTGTCATATCATCAGATAATTGTATGTTAGTAGTATTTCCATCTGCTGTTACTTGAAGACTTCCTGATGTACCACTTCCTATATTTGTTATATCACTAAGCTTAGTTGTACCTGTAACTTTAGTTGTACTTCCATTCGAGTCTGTTGCAGATATTACTCCACCTGTCAAGTATCCTGCCTTTGCAAGCTTATTCACCTTAAGCTTTTGTGTTCCTGTAACTGCTGAAGTTGAAGCATCAACAGCTGCATAATTTGAATTAGATACTGTTGCTTTTTTAAGATTGTAATTCTTTGAAAAACGTGATGTACTTAATGAACCTGTATAGAATGAATATATCTTACTATTCATAGTACTCCACTTTTCCTGTTTCCAAGAAAGTTTTGTTTGCGCTTTTACAAGGTTATCTTTTTGTAATCTATACCCTGACACCAACGCCGATACTAAAGATTCTGTATCAAGACCTGATGACATACCCGAAAGTCTTATAGGCATATTAACACCTCCATTTAATTATCGTCTTTCATCAACGAGCAGTCCTGCAAGTTCCCATGCCTTTGCAATCATCTTTAAGGCTTTATCAGATGGAATTTCTTTGATTACCTCGTCTGTTTCCTTGTCTTTAATTGTAATTGTAACTCTATGAGTTGGTTCATTATAACCAAACTCTGCTACCGTATTACGATTAATTAATTTATTAATTTCTTTAATGTCTGGCATCTGTCTTTGGGTATTAGTATTATTGTCATCCTGACTTTTACTCTTACTTTGACTATCTCCATTTTTAGTTGAGCCCTCATTAGTCTTTCCAACTACTTGTGTCGAATAGTCTGACGTAATATTAACAGCATCAGAAGAGTTAGTACTAACCTTAGATACATTCTCTACTGGCTTTGTATGTGCGACTGCCTGACTTTGATAATTCTGAGCACCTGCTGCTCCCTTTACTGCTTCAATTCCCATTGTATCCACCTCCGTGTGAAAGAATAAAAATTTTTCTCTATATTTGTATTTTTGATTAATATAATGCGTTTCCCGCATAAAAGGTTCTAATAACCCTGTCACAAATTATATCGGAAAATACGCCCAAAAATTAACCTATTTCCATCTCGAGTTTTGACTTTTAGTATTTTGTATAAAATTTCTTATTATGACAATTATATAGTTAATTATTCAGAAGATTTTTAAGACTATTAACATCTATAGATGCTACTGATTCTTTATTGGAATCTTGTATCTGTAAGTAAACTTCTTTTCTATATATAGGAACTGACTTAGGAGCAGATATGCCTAACTTAACCTGGTCACCTTTAATATCAATTACTTTTATTTCTATATTATCATTAATTACTATTGCTTCATCTTTTCTTCTTGATAATGCAAGCACTCTACTCACCGTCCTTTCCTGACTGCGCCTTTAGATAGTCATAGATTGGATATTTTACTAGATACTCTTCATTATCTACAATTAACTGCACTCCTTTTAATGTTTCAGAATCAATTACAATAGGCGCTTTAAGATTACAAGTCATCTTAGTTATATCTGTTGGGACTGTAATTGTAACAAATATTAATAAGTCTTCATCTTTAATATTATCCCCAAGACAACTCAATAACTCACCATCTACAACTGGGGCATAATCTGGTCTTACATATGCTGGTTTAAGAATCGGAAGAGCTAATGTAGGCTCGTCCATAGATTGTAACCACATAATTGCAGAATCTGACTTTTCTTTTGAATCGGCATCGTATATAAGTGTATATTTTTTATAATCTTCAAACCCTATTATTCCATTGTCAAATGTAATAATCTTATCTTCTGATATATCTATAATTCCAAAATTTTTAGTATTAACCCTCATTACACCCATACCTTTCTAAGTAAATATTATCTAATAAAATCAAGTAATGTCTGTTGTACTACTTTACTTGCTGCTGACAATGAAGCATTGTATACAAGCTCTGCTGAAGAATATCCTATTACAACCTCTTCAAGGTCGATATCTTCATTATTAGACTTTAATGACTTAAAGTTAGTCTTTTGCTCTGTAACTCGGCTCTTTGTAAGTGTAAGTCTTGTTTCTCTGTTACCTACATCTGCTTTTGCCACTGAATTTTTCTGCTGATATGACTTCATCTGCTTAATACCATTTTCAAAAGAATCTGTCATATTTTGCTTTGCAATGTCATACTGCTTATTAAGTCCTTCAAGCATAGAGTTTAATGTGCTTTGTGAAGTCTCATCTCTATATCTTTCTTCTTCCATCATTGACTTAACCTGTGTTATCTGAGCTTCAATATCAAGTACATCATTAACTGATTTTACTAATCCATCAATATCTCTTCCAAGATAAATATCAAATGCTTCATCTGCTTGTGTATTAATCTTTAACTTTTGAGAATAGTTAATATTATACTCTATAGCCTCATCATTTTTTTCGTATTCAATGCCTGTATTATTGTCAATACAGTTAAAATACATTGTAGGATTAAGGTCACCCTTTTCAAAGTTATCCTTTGTATATGTAATTGAAAATTCATTACTTGTATAAACATTAGAATATATATCTTTTCCTAGAAGAATTTCTCCTGTTGAACCATTAAATATTATTTCATTATCTTCAGGTATAGCATTATCATCAGCGGTCATTCCAAGCTTTACTTCTGCCCCTGTAGAATCATTAAATGTAAACTTACCATCTTCGCCTGCTTGAACCGTTGTTGTACCAGCTACAATAGGATCTCCATTTTCATCAAGTACAGCATCTCCATTTGCGTCAAGCTGATAAGTTGTTATTTGCGCTGATGTACCATCTTCTGATACACTAATATCGGTATTATTGTAAGTCATTTTAAACCCAGCTTCATTAACATCTCTATAAGCTGTTCTTATTGTATGCACTGTTTGTTCATTAGGTGTTATAATATTGCCGTTAGCATCTTTATGAAGATTAAGATTCATAATATCATCATTACTATATGAATTAGTATATGCTTTCTTAGTTGTAAGATAACTTCTATCAAAATCTTGTGTTATTGTGTAATTTTCGCCTTTTGCAGTATCATTGGACTGATATGTAAGTGGCGTATCTGTCTTATATCCTGTAAATACATATCTTCCTGCATATTCAACATCACCCTCAGCATAAAAGGCATCTTTTAACTTATTTAGTGTTTCTGCTATTGTCTGTCGCTGTTCTGAAGAATATGAGTCTGTTGCACCTTGTGTACAGTATCCATATAATTGTGTAATAATTGAATTGCCTTCATCTAATGCTCCTTCTGTTATATCAAGCCAAGAACTTGCATCAGGGATATTTTTATCAAGATACATTGATACCTGATTAAGACTTGACCTTAAACGAAGTGCTCTAATTGCTATAACAGGGTCTTCTGATGGTCTATTTATCTTTTTTTGTGTTGACATCTGTGTATTATATTTATTTAACAACAGCTTATTAGTCTGAATATCTGCCATATTAGTATTAATCATCATCTGACTAGTAATTCTCATGTTTTACACCTGCCAATTAACTTTGGCTTCCCTTTCCATAATATTTTATATATTTTTACACACCTGTTTCATTAATGAGTTTATCATATAACTCTAACATAACTGACATCATTTTAGAATTAAGATTATAGGCTTGCTGATACTTCATAAGGTTCATGGCTTCTTCTTCTGTATCTACACCCATTACTGACAATCTCTGATTATCAATTGTCTTTTTAAGACTTTGATAATTAATTTGCATATTAGTTGCTTTGCTTGAATCTATAGATACGTCACTGACAATACTTTCAAGGAAATATGCTCCTGTACCACCTGAAAATATCTTAGCACTTTGAAGTGCGCTTAACGCATCCATTAATGTTGAGTCAGACTCACCAGAAGTTGCTTCACTTCTTATTGGTAATTTAGAATTACTCTTTAATATATTACTATTTACACATATATTTTGCGCATTCATAACTCCAGTTCCTGCTGCCTTAAAAAGAGCTTCTCCCTGCTGCCCATCTGCGGTATATCCTGACATAGTAATTTTATTAACTGCATCTGAGAATATCTGAACAAACTTATTAATCTGTGACATATAATATGGTACACCCTTATAGTCAACATTACTTCCTTCTTTTGTAACAGTTTCTAAAATTCTATTTCCATCACTATCTGTAATTTCATTGCCATTTTCATCAACAGCTACTTGTTCATATGCTCCATTACAGCCATCTCTAATATCAACAAGTCCTTTTAGTGTGCCACCAAGCGAACTACTGTATATATTAAAATCTTCACCCATTTCCCAATTTATATCATAAAGTCCATTAGCATCTGAAGCATTTCGTTTATCATCATCATCTCTTGCTGTCACTTTAAGAGAACGATACTCATAAGAAGTAACTAATGCCTGACCATTTATATATACGTTATATTCCGTGAGTCCATTGCCTATACTTGTTTCTGTTACTGATGTATTTACTATCTTTGAAAGATTATCAACAAGCACATTTCTTTGGTCTCTTAAATCATTAGCATTACCATAACATGCTTCAATATGATTAATCTGCTTATTAAGTGCTGTAATATTCTGTGCTATTGTATTAATATCATCTACTTGTGATTTTATTTCACTATTAATATCCTTTTGTACATTTTGAAGGTTTGTATACAATGTGTTAAAATAATCCGCAAGACTTGATGCTTTGTTAATTAAAGCATTTTTAGATGTTTCATCACCTGGTGTTAATGTAAGCTGATTAACTGCTTCAAAAAAGTCTTTATATTCTGTACAATATCCATCAAGTGAAAATTCATTAAGATAATCTTCTATCTGTGTCATATAATTGTATTTATTAGTATATTCTCCATAATATGATTCATTGCTACGATACTTATCATCATAATAAGCATCTCTTAATTGATTAATTTCTGTAACATCAACACCTGCACCGAGTGTTCCATATCTTGCATGCGTTCTTATTGCATCATTAGCTTTTACTGTAACTGTCTGCCTTGAATATCCTGTCGTATTAATATTTGCTATATTATGAGCTGTAACATTTACAGATGTTGATGCTGCTTGAAGTCCTGTATAGGCTATTGTAAGTCCAAAAAATGTAGATGCCATAGGTTATCCTTTCTTAATACTTAATTTTTAATAACTACGAACTAATTCATTATGTATATTGTATCCATCTAACAATCATCAAGCAAATATTTACAATAGATGCTATATACTTACCTGATATTGTTACATCATCAACCGCCAAGCGCATTGATAGTTCTATCCATAACTTCATCAATAATATTAATATATCTTGAAGCTGCATTATAGGCTTGCTGATACTTTATCATCTTTTCAAGTTCTTCATCCGAAGCTACACCTGATACCTGTAATCTTTGGTCATCATAACCTGTAACCATTTTATCTTGATTACTTGTATAATTGTCAAGCACTTGACCTATCATTGCAAATTCACCTACAAAATCACTGTAAAAATCTTCATAATTTGTCTTTGCATAAGCTTCTGGATTAAGGGTGGCAAACTTCTTATCCCATAAATCAACAAGCTCTTGTGTCTTTGAAAAATCTTCTTTACCTTGCTTTGTTGATAATGGAATTTTATCAATATTTTGAGAAGCAGTTGGATTAACAGATATGTTTCCAAGTGTATATAAAGACAAATCTCCTCTTTTATTTATATTATTTCTAAGATAACTAGTATTTCCATTTGCATCTGTTGTCTTTACATATCTTTCTGTTTCACTTCTTGAAAATAATTCACACCCTACTGTCTTATCATCATCCATACCATAAGATGTCCTATCCATATCAAGATACGCATAAGTATATTTATCAACTGGTTCTTCTTGCTGACCATTAACATCAACATATAACTTTTCACTTGAGTCATATCTATATATTGCATCTGTGCCTTGACCTGATACAAGTATACCATCTACCTGTTTACCTTGATGATTATATAATACTGAATGTGTAGAACTATTATATTGATAATTTACGGCTGTAAGTTCATTTCCCTCACTGTCATAAAGTGCATTTGTTGTTTCTTGTGTTATCTCTGGGCAAAGTACATTATTAATATCTTCAACCATACCATTTACAAGCTTATCAAGTCCTGCCATTGCACTTAATATTGCAGAAGGCTCTATATACTTATCATAATAATCTTGCTTAGTCTGATAATCTCGCATTGCTTGATTGTAAGCTGCTTCTCCTGCTGGTGTATTAACATCATAATCTGCTGCATTAGGCTTTATTGGAACATCTGTATAATTAGCTTCCCCATTACCTCTTGCAATTATTACCCCCTTAAGCTTACCTGAATCCGTATCATTATAATTATTTGCCTTAGATAAATCCTGACTAAATACATCAACATTATCATATGCCGGCCAAATCGGTACTAATAATCCTCTTTCACTACTTATTCTTGTTGAAATATGATTTACAAGCCCTTCTGTAACAAATGGTGTTCCTTCTGCATTAACTACTAACTTTCCCTCACTTGTATAATAATAATCAACTTTAATGTATTCACTTAACTCATCAAGAGCATTATCCCTTTGGTCTTTTAAATCGTTGGCACTTTCAACACCAGCACCTTCTATATCCATAATTTTTTCATTAAGTTGTTGTATCTCATCTCCCAATGAATTAATCTTATCAACTAAGGTTCTTACTTGTGTATTAAGTGTAGTCTGATAGCTATTAAGCTGTTGATATATAGTATTTGACCTTGTCATAAATGCAGTTGCCTGCTGTATTACAGAAGTTCTTGCTGTTGTACTTGTAGGATTTTTGTTAAGCTCATTAATGGCTTCTTTAAGATTTTTCATACAATCTTGATATGTAACACCTTGAAGTTCACCAAATAATTCTTCTACTTCTTCTACTGCCTCTGACTGACTTTTATAGAAACCTAAACGTCCATTTGATGAACGATATGCTTCATCTACGAATTCATTTCTTACTCGTCTTATATCTTCTATTTTAACACCAAGACCATATTGTCCTGATATTGAACTGCCGCCTACTGGAAGATATATCGCAGTTCCAAAGCTTGTCTGTTGTCTTGTGTATCCTGTTGAATTAACATTTGATAAATTATGTGCTGTTGTATTAAGGGCGGTCTGTGCTGATTGCAGTCCGCTTACACCTATGTACAAGCTGCCCATTCCATTAGCCATTATTACTCCTTATCTGCCTGGTATGCTCGTCCGTAAGCCCGGCAATCTTCACATCCTTTGAAGATTTTTTATTATTTAGAAATTATATTAATTATTGTTTTGCATCAAAACGTCCTGTTATTGATGCGCCTGTCTGGTTATATAAACCGTGGTCATAGTTATTTGTCTGTGGACCTGATATTAAACTCTTTGCCAAATTCATCTCAAATTCAATCATATCCATTGACTCCTTAAGAAGCACCTTATTATTCTCATTAATTTTAATAAGAGTATCTACGGTTTTTTTAAGCTTCATATGCACCTGTGACAGCGCATCATGTTCTTTAGGTCTTTTTCTTAAAATCCCTATTATATCATTAACCTTAATTCCTTCTGGTGATAAATTAAGGACTTTGCATATATCATTGACATTATTCTGTCTTTGCTTTTCAAGTTTATCAAGCACATCAATATGAGCTTGTTCTCTCACTAAGATATCTTGAAGCTTAGCAGTATCATTACTTACTATTGCTTCTGTCTTTTCTTTTGATATATCTATCATCTTCTCATATTCTGTATTCTGAGAATTAAGAACATCTATAAGTGTATCAATTAAGCTAGCCATCTACATCTACACCTCCACATTAAAATGTAAATGTTGACTTATCATTCATAAGCTTATCAACAATCTGACTGGCGCTTATATTGTATGTGCCTGCTGCCATCATTGCCTTAATATGTGCGACTTTATCTTCTCTTATGTCAGATGCTTTATCAACTGCTGACTTTGCTGTTTGATAAGTTCTTGCTGTTTCTGAAATCTCAATCTTATCACTTGTATCTTTAACACTCTTACTTCTGTTCACTGTAGATGTTTTGTTAGTCTGATAAATCTGACTTACTGCATTATAAGCATCAATACGCATGCCAACCGCCTCACTTTCTGATTTTTCTAATGTTTTATGTAAAATGTATCGGTATATTTTTTTATTTTCTTAACCTATCGTTATAAATAAGTAGCGCACCTAGCTTGCTATAAAAACTCCCCTGTAAGTTTTTTAACTTATTGCAATAATCACCTTTGTTCGCACAAATAAAAAATACCAGCTTATTATATATTATCTTTTAACATATAATAAGCCAGTATGTATTTTTAACTAATTTCTTTAATACTACAAAATATAATAATAACTTATTATATTAAGTATCAAGAAATCTCATTTTTTCTTTTTCTCTTTTTTCTTCTTCCTTTGGTGCTTTGGCAGGTTTTTTACTTATTGCATTGCTAAACTCATTAGACATAGTACTCTTACAACTATCACAAAATCTTCCTGACTTTATCATTTTTCCACATTTTTCACAAGCTATTCCTATTGGAGAGTCAGCAGCAAAATAAAGTCTTTCTTCTCTTACCCACTTTTCAATCTGCTTAACACTTACTTCACAATCTGATGATACCTGAGATATAGTTGCTGTTCCATTTTCATTAATATATTCTTTAACTTCTTCAAACTTATCTTCCATCTTTCTTACACAATCAGGACACAATCCTCTATAAGGTCCACCAATATAATTATATAATTTTCCACACATTCTGCAATTTCTAACATCCATAACTGCACGCCCTTTCCTTGTCCTTAAAATATTGATGATGATACTTGTATACTATTAAATGTATATTTCTAACTTGCTTTATACATTTAAAAGCCATCACCTATACATAAGCATACAAAGTACACTTGTTCCACACCATTACTTTTTAACACCTTTGAACATTCATCAATCGTAGAACCTGTTGTATAAATATCATCAACTATTAAAACTTTCTTATATTTTACTATATTTTCACCAATTATAAAAGCATTTTTCAGATTTTTTAATCGTTCTTTGTCATTTAATTCTTTCATAGGTGTTGTTTTTCTATTTCTAATAAGAATTTTATCATCTGTTGGTATATTTGTTAGGCGTGATAACTGCTCTGAAATAAGCTGTGCTTGATTAAAGCCCCTTATTTTATACTTTGATTTATGGAGTGGTACGGGTATTATAATATCAGGTTGCCACATATTAAAGGCTTGATAACAATTCCTATATATTTCTTTTGCGTAAAATGTAGCATACTCTCTTTTATTTTTATATTTATATTGATATATTGACTGCTTAATTCCATCCGTATACTTATATACAGCAATCCCCTGCTCAAATATATGATTTATTTTTTTACAGTCATAACAATATTGCAAATTTTCATCTCTTATTTCTTTACCACACTTAAGACATCTACACTTTCCTATATACACAAGTTGACGTTTACAATACTTATGTATGTAAATCCTTTTTCCACTATCAAACCCCAATGTGTTCTGACACACAGGGCATGATGGTGGATATACCATGTCTAATACTAATTTCACCAATTCATTTTCTTTTATAGAATTTTTAAAATTATCTACATTATTATTACTACTTATAACTATATATTCCTTTCTACCATTTATAATACATTGCCAATAAGCCCACTTAATCGTATTGACACCTATAAAAACTACTCATCACTTAAAGGCAAAAAGCTTCTAAAATACACAAGTTTCTATTTAATATGTTTAATATTTAAGTTGCACCTAACAAATCAGACCGTCTTTCACAACCTAAACACATTGTATCTATTGATATATATTTTGAGATAATATCTGCTTTATTCTAATATCTAATGACGAATATCTTTTCTGCTCAGAATTATTATCTGCCATTTGATGAAAATAATCTTCTATTCCAACCATACATACACATTTTTTAGCTCTTGTAACTGCTGTATATAAAAGGTTTTTTGTCATAAGCATACGAGGTCCTGTAAACATTGGAATTATAACTGCGGGATATTCACTTCCTTGTGATTTATGAATAGTTATTGCATAAGCTAACTCTAATTCATCAAGCTGCTTAAATTCATATGATACATATTTTTCATCTTCAAATTTAACAATTACACGTTCTGCAAATGTATTAATTTCTACAATAACACCTGTATCACCATTATAAATTCCTGCTCCACTTTCATAAGTAACGCCATACTTACTTTTCTTTTCCCACTCCATTTGATAGTTATTCTTTATCTGCATAACCTTATCACCTTCACGGAATATAGTATCAGCAAATACTTTTTCCATTTTAGTCGCATCTTGTGGGTTAAGATATTCCTGCATTATTCTGTTAAGTCTTTCTACACCAACAGCCGACTTCCTGCTTGGTGTCAATATTTGAATTTCGTTTATATCAGCTTTAACATAATCTGGAAGCTTTGACTTTATAAGTGTACATATAGCTCCAATTATTGCGTCAGCACTATTTCTTCTTACAAATAAAAAGTCTTTGCTATACTTATTAAGTACGACCTTTTCTCCTTTGTTAATCTTATGAGCATTTGTTACGATTTCACTCTCTGCTGCTTGTCTAAATATCTTTTCCAGCTTTACTACTGGTATACAATCTGAATTTATAATATCCTTAAGCACATTTCCAGGGCCAACACTTGGAAGCTGGTCAACATCACCCACAAGTATCAACTTTGTTCCAATAGCCACAGCTTTAAGAAGTGAATTCATAATATTTATATCTACCATTGACATTTCATCAACAATAATTACATCTGCTTCAAGTGGATTACTCTCATCTCTTTCAAAATGTATCCCTGTTGATATCTTATCACTATCTTCCGATATTGCTCCTGAGATTTCCAACATTCTGTGTATAGTCTGTGCTTCATAACCACTCGTTTCTGTCATTCGTTTTGCGGCTCTACCTGTCGGTGCGGCAAGTCGTATCTCATAACCTTCTTTTTCAAAATACTTTATAATCGTATTAATTGTTGTAGTCTTACCTGTTCCAGGCCCACCCGTTATTACCATAAGACCATTCTCAACTGCTGTCTTTACAGCTTTCTTTTGAATATCATCAAGTTTAATTTTTGTTTCATCTTCAATGTCTGCTATCTTTTCAGAAAAATATTTTTCATCTTCCTGCGTATGAACTTCCAAATCAGCAAGCATTTTTGCTACTGATAATTCCATATAATAGTAAATTGCAGAATATACATTTCTATTTTCATTTTCATCATTTTTTACAACAATCTTTTTATCTATAGCAAGGTCAGTTATAAATTTTTCTATATCAGGTATATCTATCAAAAGTAAACTCTTAACACCACTTTCAAGCTCTTGCAACGGAAGATATATATGACCTTGTAGCGAAGCTTGTTGTAATACATACAAAATTCCACTCTTAATTCTAAAATCGGAGTCTACTCTTATTCCTACCTTTACAGCAATATCATCAGCAATCTTAAAACCTATGCCTGAAATATCATCGGCTAGTTTATAAGGATTTTGCTTAATTATTGTATAAATATTTTGTCCATAATGGGAATATATTTTATTAGCGAGGTTCATATTAATGCCATAGTCTTGTAAAAATATCATAGCCTTTCGCATATCTCGCTTATCGACTAGCTGAGCAGCAATATCCATTGCTTTATTTAGACTAATACCTTTAATCTCTGCCAAACGTTCAGGTTCTTGTTCCATAATCCTAAACGTATCTTCTTTAAAGGTATTAACTATTCTCTCTGCCATTTTTTCACCAATGCCTTTAATAGCACCGGAACTTAGATAACGCCTAATTGACCTTTCATCGTCAGGCGTTTTAAATTCATAAGATTTTATAGAAAACTGCATATCATATATAGCATGTTGTACAAACTCGCCATTTGCAGTTATAAATTCACCTGCGTTGATATAACTTATAGTACCAACGCAGGTAATGTGTTCACCTTTATATTTTATATCAAACACTGTATATCCATTGTCTTCATTTCTAAATACAATACTATCAATAAAACCTTCTACATAATTAACATTCTTGTAATCCAACACTCTACTCATACTCCTTTATCGTTAGATAGTAGATGAGTCATCAGCAGTATCCTGAATGTTATAATTACGCTTCATTTGTTCATAAAGTGTCTGGGCAAGTCCAATACCATTGCCATTTGTATCATCGCAAAGTGCTTCTGTAAGCTTTGTAACCATCTGACTTCCATAATAGCTACTCATCGAACTAAGATAAGAGTCCTCCGAACCTGATGACAAACCAAAAAGTGAAGCATAGCTGTCATCTTCTGAACTTCCATCAACACTAGCCATCTTAACCATAGACTTTACCATCTGTTCAACAAAATACTCTTCAAAGTCCTTGCATACACTCATAAGCTTATCTGTATCAGCATTTGACAAATCAGAATTGTTAAGTGTATTTTCTAAAGAACTTGTTTTGGAATTATATGTAGTACTATTAGTATAATTCAGTCCACTAAGACTGTTACTGATTAAATCACTCATCTTATCGCCGTCCATTCTAAAGCGTTTACTAAAAAATCATACAACTGCCTGTGACGCTCTGGCACAGACAGTTGTTAATGCTTATTATCTCTTAAGATTGTTAGCTTGCTCCATCATTGTATCTGATGTTGTTATAGCCTTAGAACATAATTCATAAGCTCTTTGAGCTGTAATTAAATTAACCATTTCTGTCGCTACATTAACATTAGAAGCTTCTAAGTAATTCTGCTTAAGCACACTTTTTTTAGCTACTGCATCAACATCTTCATTAAGAGCTATTCCTGATGCGTCTGTTGCCATTAAATAAGAGTCACCTGTCTTATCAAGGCCTGATGGATTAGTAAACTGATAAACTCCTATCTTAACACCCGTAGATTGTGCATTATTATTTTCATCAGGATACATTATATTTCCTTCTGCATCTATTGAAAGCTTAGACGCATCATATTGTGCATCAAATACTATTGGCTGTCCATCTGAACTAAGAACAGCATATCCATCTTGTGTTGAAAGCATAACTCCATCTGTACCTACTGCAAAATAAAAGTTACCATTTCTTGTATACAAAGTGTCATCTGTTCCATCTCCTGTAGGATTTGGATTTTCTATTGCAAAAAAGCCATCTCCTGCTATCGCAAAATCTGTATTACTATCAGACGCATTAAGTGCTCCTTGAGTATACTGTGATGTAATCGCAGATATTCTTGAACCAAGTCCAACCTGTGCTGATACTGGCTTTTCTTCTCCATTAGCTGATGTTGTAGCTGTCTGTAAGTTTTGATAAAGCAATGTCTTAAATGAAGCAACTTCTTCTTTATAACCTACAGTATTAACATTTGAAAGATTATTTGCAATTGTATCAACATTAGTCTGCTGTGCCATCATTCCTGTGGCTGCTGTATATAATGACCTTACCATTAATTATCCTTTCCTAATATTTTGATATATTAAAAATGTATCAAAACATTAACTATTATTATAATTCAGAAATATTAACCATCTTTCCTAACATTTCATCAATAGTATTCATAACCTTTTGATTACTTTCAAACTCTCTTGCAATATTAATCATTTCTACCATTTCTGATACAACATTAATATTAGAAGCCTCAAGATAACCTTGATTAACTGTCGCAGTTGAGTCTTTTTGTGTTGCTCCATCAACTGTTCTATATAAGTTTTCACCATATTTTTCAAGATAGTTATAATCTTCAAAATCTGTTATAGCAAGCGTATCTATGTATTCTCCATCTGCATATATTGCACCTGTGCTATCAACAGTTAAAGAGTTAATACTTGTAGGAAGCTGTATCTGGCCACCTTCCCCTAACACATAGTCGCCATCTTTTGTAACAAGGTACCCTTCTGAATTAATCTGAAAACTACCATCTCTTGAATACATTGTAGTTTCTTCCCCATTCTTATTAGTAAAAGAAATAGAGAAAAACCCATCTCCTGCAAGGGCAAAATCATATTGAGAACCAGTATTTTGAAATGAACCTTGTTCCCAGTTAGTATATGTTTCACCTATCTTAGCACCTAATGTAAGCTCACCTATATTTTCATTAAGGTGACCTACTGTAAGGTCTTTTGTCTTTATTGCATATACACTGTCAAATGACTGTGTTGTACAGCCCTCTTTCTTATAACCCGTAGTTGTTGAATTAGCAAGGTTATTTGATACAATATCCATTCTATTCTGACTGTTTAATAGTCCTGTGTAAGTTGTATATAACCCCTTTACCATGCCTTTTACTCCTTTTCTTTGTAGCCTGAAAGGAATTCAATGAACTTACCTGTTCCAATAGCAACCGCTGTCATTGGGTCTTCTGCTGTCATTGTGTTAATTCCTGTCTTAGACTCAATAAGGTCTTCAAGTCCTTGTAATAAACTTCCGCCACCAGTAAGCACAATTCCTCTATCAGCAATATCTGAAGCAAGTTCTGGTGGTGTCTTTTCAAGTACACTGTGTACAGCTTCAACTATCTGTGAAGTTGCCTCCTTTAGTGCTTCTCCTGTTTCTTCTGATGTAACTTCTACAGACTTTGGAAGACCTGTAACAAGATTACGTCCTCTTACGCTTATTGTTGCGACTTCTTCTCGTGGATAAGCAGAACCCACTTGTATTTTAATCTCTTCTGCTGTTCTTTCACCTATTAAAAGATTATGCTTCTTTCTCATGTATCTTACAATTGCTTCATCAAAGTCATCACCCGCAATCTTAATAGAAGTACTTACAACAGTACCACCAAGTGAAATAACAGCGATATCAGTTGTACCACCACCAATATCTACTATCATGTTTCCACATGGTCTTGAAATATCAATTCCCGCACCGATTGCTGCTGCAATTGGTTCTTCAATAATAGCAACTTCTCTTGCGCCTGCCTGCATAGTAGCATCTTCAACCGCCTTCTTTTCTACTTCTGTAACACCTGATGGTACACAGACACTAATTCTTGGCTTCTTAAATGTTCTCTTGCCTATAGCCTTTTGAATAAAGTACTTAAGCATCTTTTCTGTTACTGTATAATCAGAGATAACTCCTTGTCTTAATGGTCTTACAGCTACAATATTACCCGGTGTTCTACCAAGCATAAGACGAGCTTCCTCCCCAATAGCTTTAATTTTATTAGTATCTCTGTCAAACGCAACAACTGAAGGCTCTTTTAATACAACGCCTTTTCCTTTTATATAAACAAGAATACTTGCAGTTCCTAAATCTATTCCGATATCAGTAGATAACATGATATTCCCCTTTCTTAATATACACATAAATATAATAGTTTATTATTGCTTAGGATATCTTAATCCCTTACAATTCATTATAAAATCAGCTCATTTCTCATTTTCTTATACCGCCTACTGCCAATAGTGCAATATACGGTTACATATCATTATATACAAATTAAATTAAATTTAAAAGCCCCAAATTCAACTTTTTATAAATATTTTAAACAAAAATTATAATTCTACTTTCCACTCAAATGCCATAATTATACTATCGTTAGAAAAATACTATATAAATAGGTAGAAAAACAAATTATTTTACCATTTTAACCACTTTCAAATTCAAGTTTATCCTATTTTTTTACACACATATACACCTACACAAATTATCACTTAATATCCAACTACTAATACTAAAAATTCCCGCCTATTCTTCTTAATCATAATAGTTGGTACTTACTAATCAATATTAAATTGTATTTTGTGCCAAAAAACTACCGTAATATAGCAGTATTATATAAATAATAAATGCACCATTAAAAAGAACAATCAGCTATAATTGTATGACAGCGACAAACATTTTTGTTTGACGAGGGCATACAAATATAACTGATTGTTCTTTTTCTAATGTGTGTTTATTTATATAATACTGCTATCTCAAAAACCTTATAAATACTTCTTAAGAACTTCAACCTTATCTGTCTTTTCCCAAGGAAGATTAAGGTCAGTACGTCCAAAATGACCATAAGCTGCTGTCTGCTTATAAATAGGTCTTCTAAGGTCAAGCATCTTAATAATTCCTGCTGGTCTTAAATCAAAGTTTTCTCTAATAATTTCAACAAGCTTTTCTTCAGAAAGCTTACCTGTACCAAATGTTTCAACCATAATAGATGTAGGGTGTGCTACACCAATAGCATATGAAAGCTGTATTTCACATCTGTCAGCAAGACCTGCTGCAACGATATTCTTTGCAACGTAACGAGCTGCATAAGCTGCTGAACGGTCAACTTTTGTACAGTCCTTACCAGAGAAAGCTCCACCGCCATGTCTTGCAACACCACCATAAGTATCAACAATTATCTTACGTCCTGTAAGACCACTATCACCATTAGGACCACCAATTACAAAACGTCCTGTAGGATTAATAAATATCTTTGTATTTTCATCAACCATAGAAGTATCTACAACTTCATCAATAACATACTTCTTAATGTCTTCATGTATCTGTTCCTGTGTAACTTCTGGTGCATGCTGAGATGAAACAACAATAGCATCAAGCTTTATTGGCTTACCATTTTCATCATATTCAACAGTAACCTGAGTCTTACCATCTGGTCTTAAATATGAAAGTGTACCATCTTTTCTAACCTTAGTAAGCTGTCTTGCAAGCTTTTGTGCTAAAGCTGCTGAATATGGCATATATTCTTCTGTTTCATTAGTTGCATAACCAAACATCATACCCTGGTCACCAGCACCAATATCATCAGGGTCTTTATCTTCACCAGTCTTAGCTTCAAGTGCCTTATCAACTCCCATAGCAATATCAGCAGACTGCTTGTCAAGTGCTACCATAACAGCACAAGTGTTACCATCAAATCCCTTTTCAGAGCTATCATAACCGATTTCAACTACAGTATCTCTTACAATCTGAGCTATATCAACATTTGCCTTAGTTGTTATCTCACCCATAACCATTACAAAACCTGTATTTGTAAGTGTTTCACAAGCAACTCTTGAATAAGGGTCTTGTGCATATAAAGCATCAAGTACTGCATCTGATATCTGGTCACAGATTTTATCTGGGTGTCCTTCTGTTACTGACTCTGATGTAAATAATCGTCTTTCCATAAATAAATAGTCCTCCATTTGTGTTGTATTGAAATTGTCCAACTACGTTTCCCTCGAAATATAGCTATAATTTTATATAACTTAAAACCAAAATCTGCTAGTTTTTCATGTTTTGCAACAATTGCCAAATCTAGTGTAAACCTTGATTTTTGCTCATTGTTGGCATAAAAAAAAGCCTCTTTCGAGGACTCCGTATCTATATTCAGATAGAAATCCTCTTATTGTTCGACCTGTAAATTCTATCGCATTAAACAACCTTTAATACAATATAGACCATTTTACCAAAATCTAAACATTGTATACAAGTTTGCAACACAACATCATCACAGGAAAGTCGCTCAGGTTGGCACCTTCCACATATCTTGTATGCGGGGTTGCCGGGCTTCATAGATCCTATGTATCTCCGCCACTCTAAATAAGGGACAAACTCAATTTATATTTCATTTTACCGAAAACAATAGTACACAATATATATACATAAGTCAAGTAAATAATTATAAATATATGATAAAAATTATACTTTATATTTTCCGCTAACCAAATATCATAATTATATAAAACAATAAATGTATTATTAAAAAACAAACAGCTATATTGCTTCTTTTTTGTGTGCTTATTTTATATAATACCAATATTGTATGTAGTCAAAAACTATCTCATTGAAATTCACATACAAATTGACATTTTGACCATTTTTCAATATGATTATTTTATTATTTGCTGTTAATTATTAGCAAATTCGTGCCTTAATAAAAATAATTATAGATTGTAAGATTTTAATATAGATAATAAATTAAATATTACACAAAATGAAAAAACAGTATTTATTTTTAATGCTGATGAGGGGATGATTTTATCAAGGGATGTCAATCTTCCAGACGGTCACTTAATAGCCGCAAAATATACAGTCCTTAATCTTAATCTGATTACAAAAATCTCCAATTATCACATTCTTGAAGTTTCTATTTATGACAACTCAATACTTGAACCTTCAACTAACGAAGAAAATATTACTTATTATAATAAAATTCGTTAATCTGAACATTTTAAAGAATTTCATGCTTCATATACAAAAGATATTGAAGATGTAACTTTAAAACTAAATAGCCTTATACTTAATGATAACCATGTAGATACAAAAGAACTTCTATCCACAACTTCTGATATACTTACCAAGTACGACAACACTCTCCAAATATTTGATATGCTCCACTGTATGCGTGATATGGATGACCTTACTTATGTACATAGTGTTAATGTGGGGCTTATTGCTTCTATTATTGGAAAATGGTTTAATTACTCCAAAGAAGATATTCAGATGCTTACTTTATGTGGTCTTTTACATGATATTGGAAAAAATACTTATACCCGATGAGATACTTTCTAAACCATGTCGTTTAACTGACAATGAATTTGCAATTATGAAAAATCATGTTAATCTCGGATACTCTCAAATGGTCGTATTGGTGAGGTAATTATGATTAATCGTGACTCATTAAGTACACCAGTTGTAAAATGTCAAGATGAATTTGTAGACCTTTCAAGACAAAAAGATTTAAGCATTGTAGCTGTATTATAGGCAGAAAACAAATACTACTGCAAGTTTTACACTACAATTTAATAAATATAATACAATTAAAAATATAGTTTTTGTAGATTTATGTATATTTTTAGTATATATTGAATTAATCAAAAAATGGAATATACTTTTTCAACATTTTAATTACAAATAATCTGCTGCGTCAAAATACATATTTAGTGATTGAGTATGTTACTTAAATATTAACTACCATCTTATTAACAAGCCACATAGCAAGTTATGATTTTTATAATTCATTATCTAAATATTTTAAAAATATATTCCATTTTTTGACTAAAAACAAACCCCCCCTTATTTTAATCTTAAATATTTCTCCTTTGTCGCCTGCCCTCCTCGTAAATGTCTTTCCTGCTTATTTTTATCAAGAATTTTCCTTGTTTGTTCAGCAAGTGATGGATTAAGTTCACTTAACCTATTAGTTACATCTTTATGTACAGTACTCTTGCTAACCCCGAACTTTTTAGCTGCTTGACGTACTGTAGACTTTGTACTAATAATATACTGCGCTGTTTTAAGCGCCCTTTCTTCAATATACCCTTTCAAATATTAGTTTCCTTTATAACTTGTTTGTATATACTATTCGCCTAAAGTAACTATTATGACAGGCATTATATATAAATATTTTCCTATACACAAAAACTGCATTATATATAAACTTCTCTGACACCCAAACAGCTAACGCTTGTTGGTTTCTTATATACAATCACTTCTAAATATACTCTAAAGCATATAAGACTAGTAAAATATCCACAATATATGACACCATAAAGTCTAAAATACAAACTTTACTTGTATTCTTTTTAATATTTGTTATAATTCTTTTATATTTAAGAATTTACATTAGTAGGACTTTTTCCCTATGGACATTATTGTTGTAGGCTGTGGCAAGGTTGGGTTTACTATTGTTGAACAATTAAGCAACGAAGGCCACAATATTATTGCAATTGATGAACGTCAAGAACGTATTGATAAAGTAAAAGAAGAACTAGACGTAATAGGTATTGTAGGAAATGGTGTAAGCTACCAAGTGTTAATGGACGCAGGTATCACAACTGCTAACCTACTTATATCAGTAACAGGCTCAGATGAACAAAATCTTCTTTGTTGCCTTATCGCAAAAAAAGCTGGTCATTGCCAGACTATAGCTCGTGTAAGAAATCCTGTTTACAGCGAAGAAATAGAATTTTTTAAAAATGAATTTGGACTTGCTATGATTATAAATCCAGAATATGCAACTGCTGATGAGATATCGCGTATATTCCAATTTCCATCGGCAATTAAAATCGCCCCCTTTGCTAGAGGTAGGGTTGAAATGTTACACTTTAGAATTTCCAAAAATTCAAGACTTAATGGAGAACAAGTCAATTCAATAAGAGCATATATTAATAAGAATATCCTTGTGGCAGCAGTTGACCGCAATGACCACATTATTATTCCTAATGGTGATTTTACATTTCAAGAAGATGACACTGTTTCAATAATAGGTAAACGTCAAGAAGCTGTTGATTTCTTCAAAAAATGTGGTCTTATAACTAATCCTATAAAAAGTGCCATGATTGCCGGTGGCGGTAAGATTTCTTATTACCTAGCTCGTAATCTATTAAATATAGGTGTTAATGTAACTATTATTGAAATTGACAGAAAACGTTGTGAAGAACTTGCTGATTTACTTCCTAAAGCAACTATAATATGCGGTGATGCCACAGACCAACGTGTGCTTGAAGCAGAAGGACTTCTAAAGACACAAGGTTTTGCAGTTCTTACTGGGCTTGATGAAGAAAATATTCTTGTAACCCTTTACGCACGCAAAAACTCACAAGCTAAGATTATAACTAAAATTAACCGTATTAACTTTTCTTCTGTAATCAACGAACTTCATCTTGATTGTGTGGTAAATCCTAGAATTATAATGGCTGACCACATTATAAGATACGCCCGTTCTTCTAAAAAATCAGAAGAAAGTAATGTTGAAAATCTCTACAAAATGAAAGAAGGTAAAGCTGAAGCCTTAGAATTTATTATTAAAGAACGCTCAGCAATTACTGATATTCCACTTAAAGACCTTCATATTAAAGATAATATACTTATATGTAGTATATACAGAAATGGAAATGGAAATATAATTATACCATCTGGTCAAGATACTATTCAAGTTGGTGACTCTGTAGTTATTATTGTTGCAGATAAACGTATTTCTAATATTAAAGAGATTTTAAAACAATAAATATTTATATACCTTTTAGAAACGATGATAATTATGAATTATTCAATTATTTTTTATATTATAGGCTGTGTATTAAAGTTTGAAGGTATATTTATGTTACTTCCAACTATTGTAAGTATAATCTACAAGGAACATCTGTTCCAATATTATCTTATAGTTGCAGTAATATGTCTTGTACTTGGCTTTATTTTTTGCAGTAAAAAAACTGACCGCTCAAAGCTTTACACAAGAGAAGGTTTCGTAAGTGTTGCTTTAAGCTGGATAGCTCTTAGTGCTTTAGGAGCTGTTCCCTTTGTATTAACAGGTGATATTCCATCTTATATTGATGCCTTGTTTGAAACTATATCAGGTTTTACAACAACTGGTGCAAGTATCCTTACTGATGTTGAAGTTCTTAGCAAATCTGGGCTATTTTGGAGAAGCTTTACACATTGGATAGGTGGTATGGGTGTGCTTGTATTTATTATGGCATTACTACCACTTACAGGCGGTTCTACTATGAACCTTATGAAAGCAGAAAGCCCTGGCCCATCTGTTGATAAGCTTGTACCTCATGTTAAAGATACAGCTAAGATTTTATATGGTATATACTTAGGTATAACTGTTATAGAATTTGTACTTCTACTTATATTTGGTATGCCACTTTTTGATACATTTACAACTACTTTTGGTACTGTCGGCACTGGTGGTTTCGGTATTAAAAATGCAAGTATGGGTGATTACTCTCCTGCAGTACAAAATATAGTAACAATATTCATGATACTAAGTGGTGTTAATTATGCAGCATATTTTTGCATACTTACTAAAAAGTTTAAGACTGCCTTTAAAATGGAAGAAGTTCGTTGGTATTTTTTAATTATTGGAGCTTCTATCGCACTTATAAGTATTAACTCCTTTAAAATGTTTGGCGGTATTGGTGAAACTCTTCGTCATGTATGTTTTCAAGTTGGGTCTATTATTACAACTACCGGCTACTCAACTTGTGACTTTGACTTATGGCCACAATTTTCAAAGACAATACTTATTATATTAATGTTTATTGGTGCTTGTGCAGGAAGCACAGGCGGTGGTATTAAAGTTTCACGACTTCTTATCATCGCAAAGACTCTTAAAAAAGAACTTTCACTAGTTATACACCCTCGTGAAATTCGCAAAATACGAATGGACGGACACCCTATTGCACATGAAGTAGTTCGTTCAACAAATGTATTTATTGGTTGTTACTTCTTTTTAATGTTCTTATCTGTCTTACTTATTGGACTTGATGGATATAACTTTACAACTAATTTTACGGCTATTGCTGCAACACTTAATAATATAGGCCCTGGTATGGAGCTTGTCGGCCCTACACAAAACTTTTCGATTTTTTCTAATTTTTCTAAAATAATAATGATGTTTGATATGCTTGCAGGAAGACTTGAGCTTTTCCCTATTCTCATTCTTTTCCATCCGGCTTGTTGGAAACGTCACTAATAAATATAAGAAACTCTTACTGCAAGTTTTTCAAGTTATTGCTACATTCACCAAGTATTGTGACAAAATGTATTTTGGCTTGTTGCTTGTGTAAATAAATAAGTGGGTGTTGAACTAATAAAATTTTATAAAAGATATAGATACCTAATTAGTAAATATATCTATATCTTTTATAAATTTTTATTAATGTGACATCCTTTATTTTTATAAATAAAATGTCCAATTATCATATAAAATACTATATTAACAATAGTTTTATATCTAATTAGCTTGCGAATACATTATTAACTTAAACAGCTATTATTAATTCCTCAACTTTTAACTATAGACAACTCAATTTATAAAATCATTTAATAGTACTAAGATTTTTTATAATGAGATGGTGACTGTTTTAAGTATTTATGAAAAAATCTCCCCATATGGCTTATGCTATCAAAACCCGTAAAAGAAGCAGCCTCCGTCACCGAGCAGTCAGTATTTTTTAAAAGACTACACGCCTGTATAACCCTGTATCTTATAAGATATTCAAATGGAGTCTTATGTAAAACTTTTTTAAAACACCTACAAAGTTCGCTTTTGCTTATATGTGCTGAATTGGCAATTTGCTCTAAGGATATTTTTTTATCATAATTAGCATGTATAAATGCCATACATTGCTTAACCCTTTCTATATCACGAGAGTTCAACTGCACCAAATCATTTTTATATACATCTTGCCTTGTAAGTATGCTATACCATATATTGCATAGAAGCTGTTTTATTCTTAATTGATACCCGTCACTTTTATCATCATATATATACGCAATCTTAAAAAGATATCTTTTTTCTTCTTCTGAAAGTATTTTATACTCAGCACCTTTAAGCACAGGCATTACACATTTTAAATATATGTCCGACAATATATCTGACTCAATGATAGAAGTCTTCCATATAAATGATATAACTCTACCAGTATTTTTTAACTGAGGCTGTATCTGATGAAGAATTTTACTATTTATAAATATCCCTTCTCCCTCTGACAATAAAAGTTCTTTATCTCCTATAAGCATATGAACTTCCCCTTCTACCACAAGTGTAAATTGTACTTCTTCGTGCCAATGCCACATTATAAGTCCATATTCAAATTTATCAAAATCATCTTTATACATTGCAAATGGAAAACCTACCGTTCCATGTTGTTTTATTTCTTGAAAATTCTTATCTACTATCGTCTGTTCTAATTGTTCACTATTATTAATCATATCTGCCACCTTTCTTTCAAAATATATATTTGATTTCATTGTTTCAGTTGCTAATATTTTTTGACAATATCGTGCATATTTTAAAGAATATTATCATAGAATTACCATTTTATAGCTAATATAATTACTATTGTAACATAAAATAACTTATAATAAAGTAAGAAATGGGGTTTATTATGATTTTAGATTTATTTTCTTTAAAAGGTAAGACAGCCGTTGTAACTGGTGCAAATACTGGTCTTGGTCAGGGTATATGTGTAGCCTTAGCACAAGCTGGTGCTTCTGTAATTGGAGTTGCTAGAAGAAGTTGTGCTGATACAGCAGAAAAAATAGCTGAATTTAATGGCAGCTTTTCAGAACTTATTGTTGATTTATCTACACCAGATGCTGTAGATAAGATTATCGAAGGCATTGATTCATTGGGTGGAAATGTTGATATACTAGTAAATAATGCAGGAATTATCAAACGTGCAGATGCTCTTGATGTAACTGAAGAAGATTGGGACACAGTTATTAACCTAAATCAACGTCTTGTATTCTTCCTTTCACAAAAGATTGCTAAAAAATATATGGTTCCACAAAAATACGGAAAAATAATAAACATAGCTTCTATGTTAAGCTATCAAGGTGGTATTCGTGTTCCAGCTTATACATCAAGTAAAAGTGCTATAATCGGAATGACAAGAGCTCTTGCTAATGAATGGGCAGGTTTAGGAATTAACATAAATGGAATTGCGCCAGGATATATGGCAACTAATAATACAACTCAAATTCGTGAAGATGCTAACCGTAACGAAGCTATACTTGACCGTATTCCTGCTGGTAGATGGGGAACACCAGAAGATTTATGTGGTGCTGCCGTATACCTCGCTTCAGCAGCTTCTGATTATGTAAATGGTTTTACAATCGCCGTTGACGGTGGCTGGCTTGCAAGATAATACTCTGCGAATTTCTTTCAGTTTAGCGATAATATTCAAGGTCTTGTGCAAACACAGACTTCGATTCGTTATTCGCATAAATAAATGGCTGTATACTTAAAAATTAGTACACAGCCACTTACAACCACTTGCAAAATTTGCAAAACTGGTTTATAATCAGTATAGAAACCGATGGATATTGGAACGTCCAACGGTTGCACAATCGGAAACTTATAAAACTTTAAATTAATTAATGGATTATAGGCTATCCTCTATGTCGAGTAGAGGATAGCCTTTCCATTTATTTACGGTTATTTCTATTGCCTATGTATGTTAAGGCTGAAAATACAACCAATAAAAGTGTAAGTACTTCTAATGTATCCATACCGACCTCCTTTCCGTTTCCAGAAAGGTCAATCGCAAGACTATCCCTACTTGTTCTAAACTGATTGATATATTATATCATAATATGTCAAATATTAACAACTACTTATTATTAATCCCTGCTATATCTTTAGCCACTTCCCCCGCTATGATAAGTCCTACAACAGACGGAACAAATGCAACACTTCCTGGAATATCTCGTCTTTCCGTACATTTATGAGCAGCTCCTGGTGGGCATATACAATTTGTTCTACAACTAATAGCCATATCTTCAATAGGTCTTGTTGGCTGTTCTTCTGAATATACCACCTTTAACTTCTTAACTCCACGTTTTTTCAATTCACGTCGCATTACCTTAGCTAATGGACAAACTCTAGTTTTATAAATATCAGCAACCTGAAACTGACTAGCATCAAGCTTATTACCTGCACCCATACTACTTATTATAGGAACGCCTGCTTCCTTACACTTCATAACAAGTGAAATCTTAGCAGTAACAGTGTCTACAGCATCAACAACATAGTCATATTCGTCAAATGCAAATTCATCAGCATTTTCTGGAAGAAAGAAACACTTATAAACCCTTACATCAACATCAGGATTAATGTCTTCCATTCTTTCTTTCATAACATCAACTTTATACTTACCTACAGTTTTTCTTGTAGCTATAATCTGTCTATTAAGATTAGTAAGACAAACTTTATCATCGTCAATAAGGTCAAATGCACCGACACCACTTCTTACAAGTGCCTCACAAACATAACCACCAACCCCTCCAATTCCAAATACTGCAACTCTCGAATTCTTAAGCTTCTCCATAGCTTCCTTACCAAATAAAAGCTCCGTTCTTGAAAACTGTGTCAACATATACGTTTTCGTTCCTTTCTATTTTATATCTATCAATAATATCGGATAAAATATCCTATCTATTCAGTAGGATTAATATATTATAAAACACCTATTTTGTCAAACCTCCCCCCCACAATCCACCTATTTCATTTTTTAATTTAATACACTTCCGTAAGATATCAGCATTATATAAACTAAATGCACCATTAAAAGAACAATTGCCTATATTTGTATGACAATAGCGAACATACTTGTTCGATAATGGCATATAAATATAGACAATTGTACTTTTACTGGTGTGTGTGTTTATATAATGCTGATATCTTCAATAACTTAAAATAAAATACTTATTTCCCAAATGAGAAAAATCCCTTCTTCTCATAAGGCTCACTTGTATGTGATACAAGCTTATATCCAATCTCACTAATTTCTTTTTCAACCTGTGCCATATCCAAATCTTCTTTACTAATTACAACTGTTTCACCCTTCTTAGCAGAAGATGTAACTTTTTTCACATTAAATTTATTTCTCATAAGGTCATTCATGTGTGACTCACACATTCCACACATCATACCATCAATATTTAAAACTGTCTTTACCATAATTAATTCCTCCTAATAAAAAAATAATTCAAAAACATTTTCATTCATTACTTACTATTATAAATAACTCACAACATATTATAAAAGTAATAAACTTATATCTATAATTATCTTTAGTTGCATATACCCCATAGGGGTATTGATATAATATAACTACAATTCTAATATGTCAAGTATATTGCAAATATTATTATGATAAAATATATCATTTGAATATTCGTATAATTTTTATTTTAACATCATCAACTATCACTCCAAAATACAAAAAACATTCTTTGCAAATTTCTTATAATTTAGAGTGACAATCGCCAATTTCTCATATAAGAAAAACTTTGATTAATTACTCCAATAAATAAAAAGACAAGACTATAATTTTTTAGTATAATGAAAATATAAACCATACAAAAATTGAAATATATAAAATAAGGAGATTTTTATGTTTGACGGAAAAGAAGTTACAATACAAGATATGATGAACTGTCGAGATAGACGTTCTTATTACCAAATTCAATTTATACAAAAATACAATTGCCCTGTGCTTTCATTTACACTTAATATTCCAGGTCCTATAAAAACTGATACAAGACTCTTAGCACTATTTAATGACGCAAAAGAAAATATCATAAATGTACTAAAAGAAAATAATATACAAATCTGTGACAGTGTTATTTTTAATGACCACACTGGCTACGAATTAATGCTTTGTTTTAAGGGCGACGCTTCATTTGTCAAAGAAAAAACAATGTATATAGAAGAAAATGCACCATTAGGCAGACTTTTTGATATTGATATAATAGATACCGATGGTGAAAAAATATCACGACCAGTTTTTAGAAAATGCCTTATATGCGGCTGTCAAGCTCAAGATTGCGCCCGCTCAAGAAAACACTCAATAAAAGAAATGCAGGATAAAATAGAAACACTTTTAACAGAAGCAGAATACACCAAATAGTTAAGCAAATATTAAAAAACCACACCTATGTTAAATATAAACAATAGGTGTGATTTTAATTATATTATTTAATATGAGTACAATTTTAACAAACTATAATTTACAAGCACATTAACTCCCCAGTAACTGAGTCCATTACAAAGCCTGAAATTGTAACATCTTTGGGAATTAATGGGTGTTCCTTTAATGCTTTGACTGTATTTCTTACAGAGTCTTCTACATTCTCAAAACCACTCAGCCACTTTTCAAACTGTAGTCCACTTGACTTAAGTAACTCAATATCATGCTCTGATACACCTCGTTCTATCATCTGCTGTATCATTTCATCACTGTCTATATATTGAACGCCACAATCTGTATGACCTATAACCATAACTTCTTCTACGCCAAGTTCAAGAATCGCAACAAGCAAACTTCTTACAACACTTCCATAAGGGTGAGTAATTACTCCGCCTGCGTTTTTAATCATTTTAACATCACCATTTTTAAGTCCCAATGCCGCAGGTAACAACTCCACAAGTCTTGTATCCATACATGATAAAATAGCAAGCTTTTTATTTGGATACTTACTTGATATGTACTTTTCATACTTCTTTTCTTCTACAAACTTTTTGTTATACTCTAAAATCTCTTCTATCATATTGACAAAAACCCCTTTCCAAAAACTTCACTCGTACTTGATACGGAAATAAATGCGTCGAGCTTATGCTCTCTTATGTAATTTCTTAATAAAACAGCTTGTCCTTTTGTTAAGGTTGAAAATATAACATATTTCTCGCCATGAGAATAAGCACCATAAGCTTTAGTAACTGTTGCGCTCTTTTTAAGGTCATGCGTAATAAAATCACAAATCATATCGGCATCGTCACAAACTATTGTAACTGCCTTTCTAAGATTAATCATTTCAATTATTCCATCAATCATAAATGACTTTACTATAAGACCTACAAATGAAAAGAGTGCTGTTTTAATATCGAATACAAATGTTGCAACTAAAATCATAATTAAATCTGAAATAAAAAGTGCAACTCCTATTTCCTGTACTTTTGTATATTTTTTTAATATCATTGCCACAACATCTGTTCCACCACTTGAAGCACCTATGTTAAAAAGAAGTGCCGAGCCAATGGCTGGAAGTGCAATTGCAAAAATCAACTCAAGCATAGGCTGGTCTGTTAGCGGTGCTTCTAATGGATATATTTTTTCAAACAACATTAAAAACAATGACAACAATGTACTTGCATAAGTTGTTTTAATTGCAAAGCCTTTTCCTAAGAATATAAATCCAATAAGTAATAAAATCATATTTGCAGCAAATGTAAAATTTCCTGCCGTAATTGGAAATACTTCTGCAACCACTACAGCAAAACCTGTTACGCCACCAAATGTAAAATTATTGGGAAACTTGAAAAAATACACACCAACAGCCATAATAAATATGCTTATTGTAATCATTACAAAATTGTTAATCTGTTTTACTAAATTACTTTGATTTTCTTTTCCTAATCCAAATCCCATTTTAACCACCATTCCTTAATATTCTATAACAAATTTTAAAAAATGAGCAACCATTGTTTAAAGGTACTTTATAATGAGTAACCTATGAACAATAACTATAATTTCTAACAACCTATTATAATACAAATACCTCTGCTTGTCAGTAAAACAGCAGAGGTATTTACACATATTTAGGAAAAGATTTATATGGTAATGACACCTAATATAATACCTGCTATTAAACAGACTATACTTATGCCCCATACCCAAAGAAATGTTGCTTTGATGTGGTCTTTAATGTCAATTCCAGCAAGTCCAACACCTAAGAATGTAGCAGGTACGTTAGGACTTATAAATGCTGCACAGTTTCTACAAACAACCATTGCAATACCTGTTTCAACAGGGTCAACACCAAAAGCATTACCAACACCAATAAGAATTGGTAACATACCATAAAAGTATGCGTCAGTACTAAATGCAAGTGCCAATGGCACAGATAATACACCGATAATAATTGGAAGGAATGGTCCCATTGCATCAGGTATACAACCTGCAAGGACATTTCCCATTGCGTCCATTACATTTGAATCTTCCAAAACTCCGAGGAATACACCAGCTCCAAAAAGTGTTGAAGCCATCATAACTGCTGAATCAGCATGTCTTTTAATTACTTTACTTTGAAGCTTTGAACCATGATAGTTTACAAACAATCCTAATGCACAACCAATCATAAATATAAAGTAAGTTGGTACTGGAAGTACAATAAGACATACAATAACTGCAAGTGTTAAAATAACATTAAAGATAAAGCACTTTGGTCTTGCAAGTGATAAATCTTTTTCTTCTGCAACATCGTTGTCATCATCATCTTCTACATCGCCATGTTCTAACGCAAGCTTACCATTAAGACCTGCACCACGCTTTATTTCAATTGTACCCCAGATAAAAGCTGTTGCAAATGCAAGAACAATACCAACAATCTGCATTGGGAGAATTTTTGCCCAAAGGTCATTAGCTTCAATACCTAATACAGAAGCGGCTCTCATAGTAGGACCACCCCAAGGCATTAAGTTCATAACACCCATAGCTGTAACACAGATTAATAAAAGTGTTGTTGGACGCATATGTAACTTCTTGTAAATAGGAAGCATAGCAGGTACACAGATAAGGAATGTTGCAGCTCCTGCACCATCTAAATGTGCAATCATTGCTATAACACAAGTCATCATTGCTACACCGATTACATTACTTCCGACCTTTTTTAATAATACACCGATTATCTTGTCGAACATTCCTGCATCAGTCATAATACCAAAGAAAATAACTGAGAACATGAAAAGACAAGCTGTTGGTGAAGTTCCCTTTACACCTTTTGAAATAAAGTCACCAACTTCTTTAATTGTGAAAGTTCCTGTAACACACAGGATAGCCGCTGCTGCTGATGAAACACTGATAAATGCCATCGCAGGCGTTGTTACATTTTTGAGTAAGAGGACAATTACCATTATAATTGTAAGAAATCCTAATACTGCTAACATCGTTTCGCCCATAATACGGACCCCCTTGTTTCATTTGATATGGTTATTATAAGGGGTCAACCTTACACGCATTATGTTAAAATCTAAACAAATATTAATATTTACATTAAAAAGTATTAAGAAGAATACTTTCTTATAACATCAAGTATCTGTGTATCTGAAACTGGCTTCTCAATATATGTATCAATAATACCATGCTGTCTAGCTTCGATAATCTCCTTTTTAACTTGATTTGTCATAATAATTCTTAACATTCCTGTATACATTTCCTTAATAGACATGGCAAAACATATTCCTGTATCATCTTTACCCGTCTGTGACAATTCCTCGTCTATAAGAATAACATCAAATTTCTTTTGGCTTAACAACTGTTTAGCATCTTTTGTACAATTAGCAGTAGAAATCTTAATGCCAAGTTTAGCAAATTGCTTTTCAAGTAATCTTAATACCTTTTCATTGTCATCAAGTACAAGCAGACTTAACTTTTCACCAAGCTGACCGTCATCTTTCCTTGCAATATATTTACTCTCTTTATCTGCCACTGGCAAGTAGATAAAAAATGTACTTCCTTCGCCAAGCTTACTCTCAACTTCGATATATCCTTTGTGTTCGTGTATAATCTGCTCAACTACTGAAAGTCCAAGTCCCGTACCTTGACCACTTATTTTTGTCGTAAAAAATGGAGTAAAAATCTTTTGCATAGTTTCTTTATCCATTCCAATACCATTATCCTTAACAGTTATACACACATATTTGTCCCATTCTTTAGAAATGTTTATACTGTGATATTTTTCAATAAGCTCTCTTTGTCTTTGAGTAACATCAATATTTAACAAGCCTTTTTTCTCTGTACCTATTGCATGAAACGCATTTACACAAAGATTTAAAATAACTTGATTTAATTGAGTTTCATTTCCAAGCACGCCTACATCAGAACAATCACAATTAAACTCTGTTTTAATATTTACTGGGCAGACTGAATTTATCATTTTCATAACACGTTTTAACAACTTTGCAACATCAATATAATTAAACACTGTCTCCATATTTTTTCTGCTAAGACCTGATATCTGATGAATAACGTCTTTAGCCTTTTCTGATGCTTCAAATATTTCTTTTGCGCTGTCATAATTATCAGACTCAGGGTCTAAGTCCATCATAAGAAGCTCTGCATATCCCATAATTGGCGTAAGCATATTGTTAAATTCATGCGCAATACCACCCGTCATAGTTCCCATAATCTGTAATCTTTGCTGATGTGCAATTGCTTCTTCACCACGTTTTGTTTCTTCTAATACTTCATTCAAATCTTTTAAGTACTGTATTTCCTCAGCATTTTTATTTTGCTGCATTTCAAGATAAAATACATATACTATAAAAATTACAAATATCACCATTATACCAAGAAGTGTAAGTACAGTTGTTCTAAAACCTAGCATTATAGGATTATAAATATCTGAATAATCAGTAACCGCAGATACAATAAAATACTCACTACCAAAATATGCCCTATCAAACGAAGCTATTTTCTTTACTTTTTGTGGAGAAGACTTTGTCCACCAGTAAGAGTAATACTCAAATATACCTTGCTCTTGTTCAGCTTGAACCTTTACAAGTTCTTCTAAACTAGACAGGTCAAGATTAGGAAACAACTGACTTCTTCCTGCAAGTACTTCTTCACCTATCTGCGAAGTATCTGGGTGCATTAAGATAACTGTGTCCGAATCTTTCATAAGAATATACCCATTAGTTCCTACTTTTACACCCGATATCAGATTGTCATAATAATCCTTTAAATCCATAGTAAGCTCAACTTGAAATTCATCTTTGATTGCTTTTATAAATGTAAAATGTATTTGACCATCGTTACCCTTACCCTCAATAAATTCTATATTATTTTTATCTTCAAAAAAATCTTTGTATACTTCTTTATATTTAAAATAACTATTACTAAATAATTCTGTTCCGTCTTTAGATTTAAACTTTATATTACTTACATATCCGTTGTCGTTGTCAATATATTTTTGAAATATTCCATTAACAATGCTTACAATATAGTCATCATATTCAGCTGTATTTTCAAGTGTATCCATAATGTTTTCAATATTGTCACTTATGTTATTTACATCTTTTACATAGTCATCTAATATAATCTGCATATTCTCTGCCATTGATGTAGCAACTAAAAGCATTTGTTCTTTTTGCTTATCAATTATATTATTCTTATACCTATTCCAGAAAGACCACCCAATTACAATCATAAATCCCAACAAAGACACCGCAACAATGCCCCAAATAACAATATGCCTTTGCCTAAACTTCTTGTCATTAACATCTGTCGTATTCACACGCAAACTCCTCTCTTTTCTAAATTTTTAATCTTAATCTTTACTATTTTGCATTATAATAAATTTCCCTAAGATATGATTTTTAGATAAATCATTTTAAAAACTTGAAAAATGCAAAATCTATAAACTAAAGATTTTTAATACTATCAAGCAATAAAGTAGTGTAGATATCAGTAGTATATAAATAATAAATCACCATTTAAAGAACAATAGCCTATATTTGTATGACAATAGCAAACACACTTGTTTGATAATGGCATACAAATATAGGCTATTGTACTTTCACTGGTGTGTGTTTATTTATATACTACTGATATCTTCACAACCTAAATTTTTAATATATTGCTTGTAGATTAATTTTATATTATAATAAATTAAATGATTTGTATATGTACATAACATAATTTATTTTGAAAACAAAATGAAAGGGTATTACTATGGCTGATAAAGTATTAATTGTCGATGATGACCCTGCAATCTGTAAAATGTTAAGTAAGGTAATGGATAGTAACGATTTAGAAAGTGACATTGCCAATTCGGGTAAAGAGGCTCTTAATTTTATTGAAAAACACAACTATGACGCTATTCTTATGGATGTTATGATGGACGATATAGAGGGATTTGACGTAATCAAAAAAATTCGCTCTAACGGCATATCCACTCCTGTAATAATAATTAGTGGACGTAGCGAAGATTACGATGCGTTATATGGTCTTTCCGTTGGTGCTGATGACTATATCACAAAGCCTTTCCGACCACTTATAGTCGGTGCTAAAGTTAAAGCTTTGATAAGACGTAACAAAAATCAAATGAATACTACAAAAGATATAATTGTATGCGGTGATTTAAAATACGATACTACATCTTTAAGATTTTACAAAAACAACGAAGAAATAGAACTTTCTTCAAAAGAAAATAATCTTATATTTTTGTTTATGAAGCATCCAGACCAAGTATTTACAAAAGAAATGATTTATGAACATGTATGGGGTAATTCTATTGTCGTAGATGACAATACTATTATGGTTTATATAAACCGACTTAGAAACAAAATAGAAGACAATCCACAAAAACCTGTACATATTCTCACCGTAAGAGGTGTAGGTTACAGATTTCACGCATAATAAATATTATGTTTATTGTGATACAAGCAAGTTTACTTACGCAAACTTGCTTGTATCTTTAATATATTAGGGTTAGGATTAGGCTTTATTTATTTATTTATAACTGATGATAAGAAAATAGTAACTGCTAACAAGTCGGCACAACCACCATGACTTATATTTTTCTTTATAAAAATACTATCTAATTCAAGTAATTTTTTAATACCACTTTCTGAATATGCTCCACCTGTTTGTAAAAACTGTTTCGCAATATTTTGTGTATTCTTTAATGTATCAACATTAGTTCTTGATATTACATTTGTATCTTGTATTACACTCATATAAGAAAGCAATGTTTGTAACTTTACAAGATTATAATCTTTTTTTTGTTCAATTCCTTTTAACATCACAGGAATTCCTATATCCCACACAACCGCATATCCGCTTAAAGCTTCACCTCTTGCTCCTGTAATACCAATATTTTTTAGTATTGTTTCTCCATGTGTCTTCGGTGTTTGTTTTTCAAGTCTTAATATCTCATCTGTAAGTGTTTTTTTTACCATGAGCTGTTCTATAAATAAAATATTTTGTGCTGTAAGTTTTAATCCTCTTACAATGCAATTTCCTACACTTGCACATAAGATACCGAGTGAAAATATAAGCCCCTTATGTGTATTAACACCACCAGTTGCTTTATACATTGCTTTTTCTGCTTCAATACCTATATGTCTGATATTTTCAAAAACTTTTTGTAAATCACTTTGATTTTTCATTCCCTCTAAAGTCATTTCAACAAAAAATGGTTTTATAGCCCTTGCACTTTTTTCAAAAGTTACAACATTCATATCCTTATGAGCGCCGTTTGAATAAAGGTCTACAAGTCCTGGCTTTGGTGTTGTGTATACCTCTTGAAGTAAAGACTGTTCTGCAAGTTCTCCAACTATACAAGCAATCTCACTGTATGATTTATTACAACACACATCAATTACTTTTACATTATTATCAGTTATTTTCAAATATGAAAATGTATATCTTTGATTAGGTTCAAAGATGAGTTTATCAGAAAACAAATCTATTTTATTAGAAGGGGATTGTACTTTACACACACTTACACTCATCTTTGCACCTCCGAAATATACGCTATTAGTTATTTAATCTATTTTAAAATTTTAATTTTCTTCATCAGAAAATTCAAAATCTTTTACCTGTCTTACAACGTCCATGATTGTTCCATCACGACCTTCTATAATACCTACAACTCTATCACCAAACTGTACCTTTTCTGGTTCGCCAGCCATAGAATATGCGATATCTCTTAATTCTTCGATTGTCTTAAATGGAAGGTCAACGTCTTTCATGCAATCAATTAAATCTTGTCTTAAAGGATTAATTGCAATACCATAATCTGTGATTACAACGTCAATAGACTCTCCTGGTGTTGTAACTGTTGTAACATCTGTACAAATAGCTGGTATTCTACCTTGAAGCAATGGTGCAATTACTATTGTACATTTTGCTCCTGCTGCTGTATCTGGATGACCACCTTGAGCACCTGTAATCATACCATCTGAACCAACTACAACATTACAGTTAAAGTGTACGTCAACTTCAAGTGCTGCAAGTATAACAAAGTCAAGCTTGTTTACTACTGCACCCTTGTTAAATGGGTCGGCATATTCGCCTGCTGAAATTCTAAAATGCTTTAAGTTCTTAACAGACTCAACGGCTGCAAGGTCAAAGTCCTGTGTATCTAAAAGACAATCAACCTGGTCATTAATAAGCAAGTCACACATTGGCTTTGTAAGACCACCAACACCAAAACGCATTCTGATATTTCTTTCCTTCATTACCTTTGCAAGTGATATTGTTGAAGCTATTGAAGCACCACCAACACCTGTCTGATAAGAAAATCCATCTTTAAAGTATGGTGTATTTATAACAAACTGTGTACAGTAATCAGCCATCATAAGCTTTCTCATATCTGTTGTAGGCTTTGCTGCACCTGTTGCAATCTTATTTGGGTCACCGATTGCGTCAACTTCAACAACATAGTCAACTTTTGTCATGCTGATATGTGCTGGGAAGTTAGGAAATGGTACTAATGTATCTGTAATTGCAACTACCTTATCTGCATAATCACCATCAACCATAGCATAAGAAAGTACACCACAATCGCTCTTACCGCCGATACCACGACAGTTACCATAGTCATCACAAGTAGGAGTTCCAATAAATGCTATATCAATTCTTGTTTCTCCACTTTCTATTGCACGAACACGACCACCATGAGAACGCATAATTGCAAGACCTTTTAACTTACCATGTGAAATAGCTTCACCAATCTTACCTCTTACACCTGATGACTGAATATTTGTAATAGTTCCATCTTCAATATAAGGTACGATAGCATCATGTGCTTTTCCTAAAGAACTTGCACATATAGTAATATCTTTAATTCCTAAGTCGTGAACTTCCTTCATTACCATATTTACAATGTAATCACCTTCACGGAAATGGTGATGGAAGCCTAAAGTCATACCATCTTTAATTCCACATTTTACAAGTGCTTCTCTTATATTTGCAACGAGCTTACTCTCGCCATGATTTACAACACACTTTGTATATGGGCCGTCTTTTTTATATACATAACCATCTTTATAATGAACACCCTGAAATACTTCTTTACCTGTTTTTTCTATAATATCTTCAGGAATATCTCTACCTACTGCATTAATCATTTTACTCCTCATTTCTGCACACATTTTTTTGCGTATAAAATTATATTTTGTGTGCTAAAATATAATTTCTTTATGAATTTTATCTGTAATTATAAATCTCCATGATATACACCTGATGCTTTAGCTAATTCTATTGTTCTCTTTGCTCCGTCATAGAATGCTATATCAATCATTTTTCCATCAACTGTAAATACGCCAATTCCCTTTGCGCTCTTTTCATCAATTTCTCTTACAACTTTTTCTGCAAAGATTATGTCTTTTTCCTTTGGAGTAAATATTTCATGTACAATGTTAATCTGTCTTGGATTTACAATTGATTTTCCGTCAAAGCCCATAAGATGAATACTTTCTACATCCTTACGGAAGCCTTCCATATCATCTAAATTTGTATAAACAGTATCAAAACACTGAACACCTGCTGCTCTTGCTGCAATAAGCATATTCTGTCTTGCACCCATAAGTTCGATACCTGTACCAGTGATATGAGTCTGTAAATCTTTTGTATAGTCACCACCAGACAACGCAATACCAAATAATCTTTCTGATGACTCACAAACATCCATAGCTCTCATAACACCCTTTGCTGACTCTATAGCAGCCATAAGAAGTGTACTTCCCTTTTCAACACCAAATTCCTTTTCAGCTTCATCAACAGCTTTTTCAACTCTTTGTACATCTTCTGCGCTTTCTGTCTTTGGAATACGAATTGCATCACAACCACCTGCAACACACACTCTTACATCTTCTTCCCAATAAGGTGTATCTAATCCGTTAATTCTTACAACACGTTCAACTCCATGATAGTCAATTTCCTTTAACGCATGATATAAAGAAAATCTTGCAACGTCCTTCTGATTTTGTGCAACTGCGTCCTCTAAATCAAGCATTATAGAATCTGGCTTGTATATATATGGGTCTTTAATTAATGCAGGCTTTTGTGCATTTAAAAACATCATTGTTCTTCTTAATCTTTTCTTGTTTGGATTACTCATGACCTTACAGCTCCTCCCCATGGAATATTTTCTGTCTGTACATTAGAACGGAATACTGCGCCCTCAACTCTTGCCTTAATTGTACAATCTAATGCACCCTTATCTACTACTTTAATCTTTACATTGTCAACCTCAAGATTTTTTAATGTATTCATAACTACTTTCTTGATTTGATTTCCATACTGATTAATTACTGAACTTTCAAGTGTGAACTCTACTTTGCCGTTTCCTGGTTCAACAGTAACTTGAGCATCACTTGACTCTAATGTTCCTGCTATTGCAGGTCTTACTATCTCCATAACTGACCTCCGAAATATAAATAATAATGATTAATAATGAATTAAATTCTGTTCTTTGTCTATGGGTACATAGTAAGATTTAAAACTTAAAATTAATCACGTTTTTTCTTAATATTTATTAAGGGGAAAATTAATGATATAATTTTAAAAAATAAATTAGAAAATAAAAAACTGGAGTATTACAATTATGGAAAAAACAATTGACTATATACTTGAAGTAGCAAAGTGTCAAGGAATTACTAAAGCTGCAAACAACCTTTATATTACCCCGTCAGCATTAAGCAAATTTGTTCAAGCAAAAGAAAAAGAGCTTCAAGTGAAACTCTTTAATAAGAATGGAAAAAAGTTCGTTTTAACTTATGCTGGTGAACGTTACGTTGAAATGTTAAAACAAATGTTAAAATTAAAACAACAAATGGATAGTGAAATGGGTAGGCTTGCGAGTATGTATATGGGACGACTTAGAATTGGCTTTCAGATTTCCCTTGCTGATACTATAATGTCAAAGGTAATACCTGATTTTCAAAAAATGTATCCTAATGTACAGATTATGCTTGAAGAAAATAGTTCTGAGGAGTTAGTACATTTATTAAAAAGAAAAGAACTTGATATCGTAATTACTACCCTTGACTATGCCGATGAAACACTCAACTGCCAATCACTAACTCAAGGTCAAATGGTGATTGCTGTTCCTAATAACAGTCATCTTATAAACCTAGCAAAACAAACACCCGACTTTAAATATCCGTGGATAGATTTTAACGAATGTGCAGATGAAAAAGTTGTTGCGCTATCATCAACACAAGCACTTCGAGCCTATACAAATCAAGTATATGCCAATTACAAAATTGAACCACAGTTAAACGTAATTGCAAGGTCTACAAGGACAGCTCTTTTGTGCGTTTCTAACAATATGGGTGTTACTGTTACATTTGATTTTTTAGTCTATCAAAATCACTTTGAAGATAAAGTAACACTTTTATCATTTGGCGAACAGCCTATAACAAATCAATTTGTAGTACTATCTGAAAAGAAAAGTGTACTGCGTACAGAAGCAGAAGCCTTTACACAAATCTGTCAAAAATACTTCTAAATAATATCAACCTAAAACTCAACAAAAGTTGAAAACGTTGCGATTTACTTAATATAATACTTCTTTTATAATAAACTTAATTCAATTAGCAGAATTAAATTTATTATAGGAGGAAAAGGTATATGACACCATTACAAATCACACTTATTATTCTTGCCTGTACAATAATTGCTTTTTTGTCAGGAAAACTTCCTATCGGTCTTATATCCGTAGGAATTATGTTATCACTTGTATTAACTGGAGTGATGACTCCGGCAAAAGCTTTCGCAGGCTTTACAAACACTAACGTAATTATGTTTGTTGCTATGTTTGTTATCGGTGCTGCTCTTACAAAAACGAGCATATTAGACAAAGCACAGAAACTGGTAGTGAAATACAAAGATAATTCAAAAATGTTAATTCTTATATCAGCAATAGTAGCTGGCTTTTTAGCCTGTCTTACAAGTGCTACTGCTGCTGCCGCAATTATGCTTCCACTACTTGTTGGCATAGCAAACGAAATAAACGTAAGCAGAAGTAAACTTTTATATCCCGCTATGGCAGTTGCTAATATTGCAACAAGCATAACATTTTTAGGACAAGGTGCAAGTAACATGACTTGGTCTGATGTTATGATAAATGCAGGTGGTAAAACACCTTTCGGACTTTGGGATTTTACAATTGCAAGACTCCCTATCCTTGCTGTTACTATCGCTTATATGGTATTTATCGGATACAAATTAATGCCAGATATTGACAACAGCCAATTTAATGACAACCTTGCAGTAAAAGATTTATCATCAAAACTTACACCATTTAAAGAAAAACTTGCTATTGTCCTAGTAGTAGGCACAATTATTGCAATGATTTTTGCCGATGTAATTGGAATTAAAATGTATCTTATCGCCGGAATTGGTGCGACATTATTAGTGCTTACAGGTGTATTAAATGAAAAAGAAGCCTTAGGCTCAATACATCTTCCAACAGTATTTTTATTTGCAGGAGTTCTTGCATTATCAGACGCCGTAAGCGCAACAGGCGCAGGAGATGTTGTTGCCGATATGATGATTAAGCTTATCGGAAATACAACAAATGTATATGTAATAATGGCAGTATTCTTTATAGTTCCATTTATTCTTACACAGGTAATGTCAAACCTTGCAACAGTTACAATCTTTATTCCACTTGTAAGTGCAGCATGCGTAAAGATTGGCGTAGACCCAAGAGCCGCTGTAATGGGCGTTCTTATAGCAAGCTGTACATCAATTCTTACACCAATGGCAGCTCCATGTCAGGTTATGATATTAGAGCCGGGCGGTTATAAACTTAAAGATTATTTAAAATGTGGTCTTCCATTAGCAGTAATAATCACAATTATGTGTATCTTTGGATTGCCATTATTATATCCATTTTATTAATTAAATTAGAAAGGAAATTTGAAAATGAAAATTACAAATATTGAAATATTACCAGCTAGTAAATACTTATTTGTCAAAGTACATACTGATGAAGGAATTGTTGGAATTGGCGAGTCAGGTGCATGGGGCTTTTTAGATGCAACTGTTGGTGCTATCAAAAAATTTGAAAGTTATCTTATCGGCAAAAATCCTTTTCAAATAGAACACCATTGGAATTATATGTATCGCAGTATGTATTTTAGGGGTTCTGTAATTATGAGTGCAATTTCAGCAATTGATATTGCGCTCTGGGATATAAAAGGAAAAGCTCTTGGCGTTCCTGTCTATGAATTGTTAGGTGGAAAGACAAGAGATAAAGTAAGAAGTTACGAAGCAGTATTTGAATTTAACGCCGAAAGTATGGCAAAGCATTGTGTTGAATTAAAGGAAAATGGTTTTAGTGCGGCAAGACTTATGATTACAGGAGATATCTCAAAGTCAGAAGCAGATAAAAATGACTCAATATTTAACCATAAAGTAAGCGAATATATCGAAAAAGTAAAGGCTTGTAGAGAAGCTGTTGGCAATGACTTTGATTTAATACTTGAATGTCACAGAAGTTTAAGTCCTAGTGAAGCTATCGCTTTTGCAAATGGAGTTGAACAGTATCACCCATTATTCTTAGAAGACCCTATCGCTCCAGACAATATAGATGCTATGGCTGATATCGCACAAAGAACAAATATTCCAGTTGCTACGGGAGAAAGATTTATAAATATTCAAGAATTTGAAATGTTAATGAAACGCAACGGTGCAAAATATGTTAGACCCGATGTGTGTGCGTTAGGTGGAATAACACCATGTAAGAAAGTAGCCGCTATAGCAGAAGCTAACTACGTTCAAATAGTACCTCACAACCCACTTGGTCCTGTTTCAACGGCTGCTTGTCTTCAATTAGATGCTTCAATTCCTAATTTTGCTATTCAAGAATTTCCATCATTCTATCATCAAGGAAATGAAAGTCGCATGACAAAAGAACCTTTATGCGAAGAAGAAGGCTATATAATAGTTCCTAATGGTGCTGGTATAGGTATAGAACTTGTAGACGATATATGCGAACAGTTCCCACAAAAACAAAGAAGCATATCAGCACAAATAGCATTTGACGGTTCAGTTTATGATATCTAAGCTACTAATAAAAGTTGTTAAAATAAAATTCTCAAAACAACGAATACTTGAAATATCCATTTGAATAAACTATAATAGTACTCGAAAAAGATATGAATTAACTGCGTAAGCACAAAACGTCCCACAAGTCTATAACTTGTGGGGCGTTCTTGATTACATTCAAGTTTCTATTATATTGCCTTTCCTAACTCATAAGCCTTTTCTAATCCCGTATGACCTACAATCTCTCCTGCGTCATTTACTCCACCTGCAAATACTTTCCCTGCAAGTCTTGCTTTTTCAAAGCAATCAATCCACCCTTCAAGACCGCTTATTGCCCTTTTATCCACATAATCTTCATCTTCGGCAGCAGTACTAAGTAAGTATATATCTTCAAATTTATAATCTGAACTATACAACCAGTTAGCTCTGTCTAACAATGTTTTCATCTGTCCCGACATTTCATAATAGTATATTGGTGTTGCAAATGCTATTACTTGTGCATCGTGCATATCCTTTGAAATCAAAGCAACGTCATCATCTATTACACATTTTCCAAGCTTTTGACAGGCAAGGCAACCTTTACAAAAAGCTATATTCTTATCCTTTAAGGTAATTTCTTTTACATCATTTTCAGCTTCTCTTGCACCCTTTGCAAATTCTTTCGCTAACATTTCAGAATTACTGTTGTTGCGAAGACTTGTTGAAATTATTAATACTTTTTTACTCATACTACTTCTCCTTTTGCTTTTGCTTCATTTATAAAAAAATTCACACTACTTAATGCAAATTTTTCACATCATCACATATTATCTGTGTCTTTGTCACATCAACTTTACTTTTATCCATAATAAGCTCGCCAATCATATCGGCTTTTATAATTCCACTTTTGGGATTAATTACACTGTCGATATTTCCATTTACTTGCACATCTACTGATGAATATTCAAATGCTAGTGTTGTGTTAATCAATGTACAGTTTTTCATTACTAGATTTTCGGCATAACACATTCCTTGAAGACTTTCTATTGTACAATTAATTAATGTAAGGTTTTTGGAGTTCCAACCTAGATACTCACCGCTTATATATGAGTCGTACACCGTAACATTTTCACTGTTCCAAAATGCGTCTTTAGATAAAAGCTTTGAGTTATGTATCTCTACATCTTTTGCACCATCAAAAGAATAATTTCCTGCGAGATTAAAATTGTCAAGCTTCATATTAGTTGTATTCATTGCAAAATAATCGCCCTTTGCACTTACATTTTTCATTACAACGTTTTGACAACTCCAAAGTGTTTCCTGTGCATTAGGTAAAAATACATTTTCTAATATAAGCGCATTACAACGGCGGAAGTTCTTAGGAGCTTCAATAAGTGTATCTTTAACTGTTAAATTGTTTGTATACCACACGCCTGCTCTTGCCATTTCTGACCAAGTACAGTTGCTCGCTGTTATATCATTTCCATACCACAAAGGATATTTCCATTGGAAATTGCTGTTGCTAATCTGTATATCATTAGCTTCCTTTAAAGGTGATTCACCATTTCCAAATATTGTATTATCAACCTGCAAATGTGCTTCATTAAATAGTGAACGCTCACCCGTTAAATATTGATTTTCTATTTTTTTATAATTATCTTTAGACATACAATTTTACCTCTTAAATATAATACTCCATATTGTCTTAATTATAATTATTATTTACACAAATCTCAAATACTTATTTCGCATAAATATGTATGCTTAAAAACTATTAGTTACTTATCATTATTTATTCCACCTGTTTAAGAACTGCTCTAGCACATTCTGTATCTATAATTAACGTATCTATAAAACCACCCTTGAACCACATCTTTCAAATACAAAATCGTTTTTATCTTCCAAAGCTTCACATATATAATTTGTTCTTTTATCCTGCCACATAATAGCTTTGCTAAGTGGCTTAAGGTTTTTATCCATTGGAATAACAGAAGACCTTTGTGAAGTTATTAAAATAGTATCTATTATAAAAACATTTTTATTTTCATTATCTGCTGTATATTTAACTATACTATACAGTGCATTTTCTATTTATTTTAATAAAATATAAATCTTAAATTAACAAATCAAAAATGCTTGACACTGACGTTACGTCACCATTTATCATATACTTAAAGTTATAAATTATAGACTGATTATTACTTATAAAGATTAAAATTAAAAATCAGTAAAATACAATTTACAAAATATATAAAAATACGAAAGGAACTTATTATGAAAGGTATTATTTTAGCTGGCGGTTCTGGAACTCGACTTTACCCTCTTACAATGGTAACTTCTAAACAGCTCTTGCCAATATATGACAAACCAATGATTTACTATCCTATGTCTATTCTTATGAATACAGGTATTCGTGATATTCTTATTATTTCAACACCACAAGACACTCCAAGATTTAAAGAGTTATTAGGAGATGGTCATCAATTTGGTGTTAAACTTAGTTATGCCATACAACCAAGCCCTGACGGTCTTGCACAAGCATTTATAATTGGTGAAGAATTTATTGGCAACGATACTGTTGCTATGGTATTAGGAGATAATATATTTGCAGGACATGGTCTTATTAACCGTCTTAATGAAGCTGTTGAAAATGCTGAAAATGGAAAAGGGGCAACTATATTTGGTTACTATGTTGATGACCCAGAACGTTTCGGTATTGTAGAATTTGATGAAAATAAAAAAGCAATTTCTATTGAAGAAAAGCCAGAACACCCAAAGAGCAATTATTGTGTAACAGGGCTTTATTTTTATGATAATAAAGTGGTAGAATATGCAAAGAGCCTTAAGCCAAGTAAACGTAATGAGTTAGAAATCACTGACTTAAATCGTATTTATCTTGAAAATGGCAACTTAAATGTTGAACTTTTAGGTCAAGGCTTTACATGGCTTGACACTGGTACTCATGAAAGTCTTGTTGAAGCTACTAACTTTGTAAAAACAATAGAAACTCACCAACACCGCAAGATTGCTTGTCTTGAAGAAATAGCATATCTTAACGGTTGGATTACAAAAGATGATGTTCTTAAAGTATACGAAGTACTTAAAAAGAACCAGTACGGACAATACTTAATGGACGTACTCAATGGCAAATACATTGATAAACTCCACTAAAAATATTAACCACTACATAAACAACTTAATACACCATAATTAGATTTCAAAATTTTAAGAAAGGAATGTTAAAAATCTAATATTATAAAAATAGAAATCACAGATTTTTAACTAGAATTAATATGACGATTATAGTAACTGGTGGAGCTGGCTTTATTGGAAGCAACTTCATTTTTCACATGTTAAATAAATATCCCGATTATCGCATTATATGTCTTGATTGCCTTACATACGCAGGTAATCTTTCTACACTTGCACCAATAATGGATAATCCAAACTTTAGGTTTGTTAAAGAAAGTATCACAGATAGAGAAGCTGTTTACAAGTTATTTGAAGAAGAACACCCCGATATCATAGTCAACTTTGCAGCAGAAAGTCACGTTGACCGTTCCATTGAAAATCCTGAAATATTCCTTGATACTAATATCAAAGGAACTGCTGTTTTAATGGATGCTTGTAGAAAATATGGTATAACACGATATCATCAAGTGTCTACTGATGAAGTATATGGTGACCTTCCACTTGATCGCCCTGACCTTTTCTTTACAGAAGAAACACCAATTCACACAAGCAGTCCATACAGTTCATCTAAAGCTGGTGCTGACCTTTTAGTATTAGCATACCACAGAACTTATGGACTTCCTGTTACAATAAGCCGTTGTTCTAACAACTATGGTCCATACCACTTCCCAGAAAAGCTTATACCACTTATGATTGCAAATGCTTTAAATGACAAGCCACTTCCTGTATATGGTGAAGGACTCAATGTTCGTGACTGGTTATACGTTGAAGACCATTGTAAAGCAATTGACCTTATTATTCACAAGGGCAGAGTTGGCGAAGTTTATAATATCGGTGGTCACAACGAAATGCGTAATATTGATATTGTTAAAATCATTTGTCACGAACTTAACAAACCAGAAAGCCTTATCACTTATGTAACTGATAGAAAAGGGCATGATATGCGTTATGCTATCGACCCAACAAAAATTCACAATGAACTCGGTTGGCTCCCAGAAACTAAGTTTGAAGATGGTATTAAAAAGACAATCAAATGGTATCTTGATAACAAGGAATGGTGGGAAACTATTATTTCTGGTGAATATCAAAACTACTATGAAAAAATGTACGGCAACAGATAATATAAAATTAAATAAAAGTGAAAGGAATTTATCTATGAAAGTCTTAGTTACTGGAGTTAATGGTCAATTAGGTCACGATGTTGTAAATGAACTTACTAAAAGACATCACACTGCTATAAGTACAGACCGAGATGAAATGGATATAACAAATGCAGGGCAAGTTCTTGCATTTGTGAAAGAAAATGTCCCTGACGTTGTTATTCACTGTGCCGCATGGACTGCCGTTGACCTTGCCGAGGAACGTATAGATGACACTATGAAGGTCAATGCTTCTGGCACAAGAAATATTGCAACTGCTTGTAAAGAGATTGGTTGTAAAATGATATATATATCTACCGACTATGTATTTGACGGAGAAGGCACTGTCGCTTGGAAACCTGACGATAAATGCAATCCGCTCAACATTTATGGTCAATCCAAATATGAAGGAGAAGTTGCAGTTCGTGAATTACTCGACAAGTATTTTATTGTAAGAATTGCTTGGGTATTTGGTATTAATGGTAATAACTTTGTAAAAACTATGCTAAGGCTCGGTAAAACGCACGATAAATTAACTGTTGTAAGTGACCAAATCGGTACTCCTACATACACTTATGACCTTGCACAACTTCTTGTTGATATGGCAGAGTCCGATAAATATGGAACTTACCACGCAACTAATGAAGGGGAATTTATAAGTTGGTATGACTTTACTGTTGAGATATTAAAACAGGCAGCAGCTTATGATAATTCTTATCTTAATGTAAATGTTATCCCTGTCACAAGTGAAGCATACCCAACTAAAGCAAAACGCCCTTCTAACAGTCGTCTTGATAAGTCAAAACTTACAGACAGTGGTTTTACACCACTTCCCGACTGGAAAGATGCAGTTTCAAGATATCTTAAAGAATTAGAAGCACAAACAAAGTAAAATAATTAATTAGGAGAATTAGAATGGGACAAATAAAAGTAACATCTTGTCCAATTGATGGACTTTATGTAATTGAACCTACTGTGCATGGTGATGCTAGAGGTTATTTTATGGAAACATACAATCAAAAGGATATGGAAGAAGCCGGCCTTACTATGAAGTTTGTGCAAGACAACCAATCTTGTTCAACTAAAGGTGTATTAAGGGGACTTCACTTCCAAAAGGAATTTCCACAAGGAAAGTTAGTAAGAGTTGTTAAAGGAAAAGTTTTTGACGTTGCTGTTGATTTAAGAAGTAACAGTAAGACTTATGGTCAATGGTTTGGTGTTGAGCTTTCAGAAGAAAACAAAAAACAGTTTTATATTTCAGAAGGTTTTGCTCATGGATTTCTTGTATTAAGTGACGTAGCAGAATTTTGCTATAAATGTACTGATTTCTACCACCCAGGTGATGAGGGTGGACTTGCATGGAACGACCCATCTATTGGCATTGTATGGCCAGAACTTGTTGGAAAATACAACGGAAATGCAAGTGCTAACGGCTATAAAATGACTGATGGAACAGCTATCAACTTAAGTGAAAAAGACGAAAAATGGCTTACATTAAAAGATACATTTAAGTTCTAAAATGCGATTTTTAAAAATGTAATATCTGATGAAGTTATTATATTAAGACATCACATTAAATTTCTGTATGTTAATTAAAACAACTTCTCATAAGATAGTTTCAGTTATAAACTAAATCAATTATTAATATCAAATAGAACAGCCAGCTATATTTGTGCAACAATAAATATCCATTTTTTAATGATGGGATACAAATATAACTGGTTATTCTATTAAATGCAAAAATCAAAAAAACTTATGCAAATTGGAATATTTCATCTAACATTCTTAATATTTTTAAATTACCCTTTGCTGACATATCCCCTGTCATAAATGACCTATGGAATGTCATCTTTCCATCAACTATTCTTTGGAAATTCTCTTTAGTCAGACGACATATTACATCTGCGTTAGTATTTTCTCCAAATTGAACGTCACAAGCTCCTGAATTAACATTAATTACAATATTTTTATTCTTATCACTAATCATTATCATATAAGAGCATACACTTTGTGTACTAGGATTAAAGTTATCTCTAAATACATTTAAGAAATACTCATCGCCACCATTTTCTTGGTCATTTAACAGCTCTTTATATATACTAGCCAGTGACTCTATATCTTTTTTCTGAGTCTGCACAAACTCATCATCAGAAACATACTTTGATAACTGTTCACTTTCTTGAGGTGTGAATTTTACCACATCTTTAATCACATTCTTCTTTATATATTGGTTACTTGAAGGAAGTACACATCTTTTGTGTGATATAGTTCTATATATTGACTCTGCATATTTTTCAATTACATCTACATATTCATTGTTAAATTCAAATTCTGTAGTATCATCAACATAAGCACTAAGACCTGCCATTGACTTTCCGCCTATAATCTCCCATGAGTTAGATAAAGCTAACGACACTTCCCTCTCTCCATAAGTCTTAGACATAACAACTGGAAACATATATACGTCTGATACTTTGGTCTTGTCTGTATACAACCAACAAGAGTCAAGAAATTCCTGCATATATCCACCCATGCCAAGCCACTCAACTGTAGTAGCAAATATAACGCCATCTGCCTCGGTTACTGTCTGTGACAATGTTGTTATCTTGTTTTTTATCTCATATAAATTATATCTTTCAATTTTAACATTAAGTTCTGCTAATACTTCTTGTAATTTATTGACAACAAATAACGATGGGTCATCTACAAGACCCCTTCCACCATAGTATATATTAACTTTCAAATTATCTTCTCCATTCCTTATAGATTAACTTAATTTAATAATTAATTTTATAATAACATATCATAAATCATTTTTGAATATCTAAATTTTATTATAATTCAACTACATAACTTTCGTTAGCAAGCCTTATTATATCACCATTATTAAGCAAACTTTCCTCCCCAGAATTAAGACGTTTGTCATTTAAAAATGTACCATTAGTAGAATTCATATCTTGAATATATAACTTTTCATCTTTTAATAATAAACATATATGTATTCGACTTATAAGTTTATTTTCAATTACATACATACAATATTCTTTCATACTTCCTATTATAAATGGAAAGCTGTTTATCTGTATTTCATTATCATCATTTTTAAGTTTTAATATTGTATTTTTATTGTCGTTGTCATTATTGCTTTTTATGTAATCAGATAATAAAATTGTATTTCCACTATTAAACTCGTCAGGTATTTCTTCATTCTTTGAAACTACATCATTATTATCTAACCCAATATCATTAATTATATTACTGCTCTTAAAATTACTGTCATTGCAATTATTAGTAATATTCTTATCATATTTTTCACTAATTGAACTATTATTTATATTATTATCATTGTCTAACTTTTTATTAACATTATTATTTTTATTATTAATTACAAACTCCTTTTGTATAGTCTTATTTACAAGTTTTCCAGCAAATCTCTGCCCCTTAACAAGTTTTGTTAAATAACTAGAAATAATTAATAACACCATAGCTATAATAGATGACATATATATATTTAGTTCAACAATTGCTATCTGCTTTATAAAATACGACATAATTATGTAGACTGAAATTATCATAAAAAATGTTCTAACTATATTTATATAATTTTCAATACTACTCTTAACTTCACATTCATTGTCAATTGTTTCTGGCATAACACCTTTTATTACTGTCCCGTTATAAGCTTGATTTGTATTATCTTTATTATACTTATTATTTTGTGTTACGTTGTTATCAATCCTTTCACTATAACTTGTAATATTTTCATACACACTCTTATATTCTTGTTTTTCACAATTCTTATTATTACTTTCTTTATCTTCTTGAATGTCATTAAAATCTTCATTATTATAAACGTTTTCTTTTTTTTCAATTTTTTCACTTTCATTAACATTATATCTTTCATCAACGAATAACTGCATAAGATTATTAATATCATACTGACCTTGAACTATTTTTTGATAAATGCTATATACATTCATAAGCTGCATTTTATCTGAATTATGGTCATATTTTTCAAGAATATATTCAAACAAAGTCTTTAAACTACTGTCAAAGTCAAACGACTTCTCTGGATAATATACAAATTCTATCGACTTTGCACTCATGTTCATATACATATACTGTGGGTCTAAAAATAAACAGTCAATATCAAGCATATAACTTTTTATTTCTAAAATTACCAATGACAAACTTGATATAATTCTTTTTACATCTTCATAGTTAAGTTTTGTAACTTCATACACTTGAGTAATTTTATGTCTTGATGTTATATTATAATAATATTTTTTCTGGTTATTTATAATTTTAACTGACACTTTTAGAAGTCCATTTATATCATTTTTTTCAATCATCTTTTGTTGATAGAAAATGTTATTATTCTCATTCTCACTACTAATTACCATATAGTTATTATTATTTTCATATTCAAATTCCACATCTTTCAATTACTTTTCATCTCCTTTAACGCATTAATTCTTCTAATATAATCTGGTGGATTGTTTTCTTTTATTGTTGCAGAAGATAATATATTAACATTTTCACTTATAAGCCCAAATAATCTAAAATTGCCTAATGAATTAAGCTTAAATGTATTATTTGTTTGTTGTATATCTACATGGGTATTTTTAGCCATAATACTTCCTTGTTTTATATAATCTTCACACAACCTTTCAAGCCTTGCTTTTGTATTTTTATCATAAAGCTTATTAGTATTTTTTAATTGCCTATACTCCTGCTCTGCTTTTATTCCTGCTTGATTTAATGCAGTTATAGCTATTACATCATCATGCAAATAAAATGTAATAACAATAAGCGATACCATTATTAATGTAAATATTGGTATTATAAAAGAATTTTCTAATGTAAATGACGCTCTTAAACGAATAATGCCACCCCCATTTGTCCTATTAAAAGATATGGAATAAATGGTATTTGTTGCTTATAACTTAATTTCTTTAAATATATTCCAACAAGTGATACTACAATCATCACTACAAGCCCTAACACAAATACCTTTAAAGCATAAAGCCATCCCATAAACAAAGATGAAATTAAAAGAATTACAACATCTCCATATCCCATAGCTTTAGTCAATAACGCATATATAAAAAATATTAATATAAATACTGCTGTTCCTATAAGATTACTGATATCTGCTATTTTATCTATTCCTAAAAATACTATCTTTCCATCACTAATATCTAGCACACTTACTAATATTAAACACAATACCATTAGTAAAATACTATTTAAAGATATAGACCTTTTCTTTATGTCTTGAATTGCCATTACACCCAAAAAGAAAAAATACACAATCCCTTTCATGCTTAACCCCTTTCATATTCACTAATAAAACTATGAGAAACACAGTTTCTCAAGTTATCGCGACAGTCGTCAAGGTCTTGTGCAAGCACAGACTTTGACTCGTTGTTCACGTAAAATTATAACATTATATTTTTATCCACATTTTGAACAGGCTCGTCTATCACTAACTTCCGACAACTTTACACAAATAATATTTCTTTTAATCTCACTACAATTAGGCGTTGTGTGAAAACGTGTGCCATATTCTGTTATATACACATTTTCTGAAAGCACATTACTTGCACATCTTTCACATTCATAATATATTGCACCTGAACTATTTCTGTAATCATTAATTGAATTAATATTAACCGCACTTATAACTGGTTTTAGATATGTACATTCTGAACTCTTATGGTATACCTCACCCTGCATAGTTATATAAACTAACATAGAGCTATCACTTTCTTTGTCACCCAGATTGCTCTCTCCAAGCCAAGCTTTTGCTACATAACTCTGTTCACACTTAAAGTTCCCTACGCCAAAGATATTGAAGGGATTTCTAATTGTATAACTTAAAGCTAATTTGATATCATTGTTATCATTTATAATATCTTTATTACTAATAAGCAATCCCACATTACCTCCAACTATATTATGAGTTGTGGCATAATTAACACCTAATTCACTTATAAATTCAGCTTGTGCTTTTGCATAAATAAGTGCATTTGTTGGTGTATTATCATTGTCTTTAATCATATATACAAATCTTGCAAGTTGTCTTGTTTCATTGTAAAGAGCTTGAGATATATGTACCTTTACTCCAAGTGCATAGATAAAATAAGCTACTGTCATAACCGCATAGATAAAGATTGGAATTACAAGCGAAGCTTCAAGTGTGGCTGACGCTTTAAATGCTCTTTTGCTAATATGTGGCATATTAAATTGGGTTTTATTTTTGTTCCATTTGTCCTTTATTTTCATATTTTCCCTCATTAACTATAAAAGCAAAAGAGCATACATTTTTATGAATACCCATAATACAATTGCTTTTTATAAACTTTGTTTACTTTATTAAGATAAAATTCTATCTCACACTCTGCGCTACATATATAATCTTCCATTCTAAAACTAGCCACGCCAAGTTCTTCCATTCTTATTTCCATTGCTACCATTGTTCTATACAACTTTTCTTTTTGTTGTCTTGCCATTAACAACAATCTTAAATATTCGTTATAGTCTAGTCCTGATTGTATATTTGAATCCTTAATATATGTATTATTTAACCAATCCATCTTTAACAGTTTATCAAGCGAGATTTCCCAAGCACTGTCATTTTTTATAAGCTCTATTTTCTGCCCTAAGCAAAGTTTTCTTACATCAACAAGACTTTCTGCATAAGCCCAAGCCGCCATAATTGTATACTGTGCTGATTTTACTATTGCCATATTTCCAGAAAAGCCAACAAGTGACATTGCCATTGCAAAAGCTTCATTTTTCTTTTTATGGTTTGTTATAAGATGTGTCATATTTGCACCTTGTCTTATTAATGATAATTTAGTTATGACACCATTAAGATTGGATAAATCGGACATACTTCCTTCAATTATATATTCAAGCATATAATCGAGTTTTTTGCCTGTATCTGTATTTATATTAGACTGACTATCTACATAGTCTGTAAATGAATTAAACTTTTTAAAAAGATACTCATTATATAAAGCATTGTTTTTTACTTCTTCATAAAATGATTGTGATAAAGAATTATTATTCGTGTTATTGATACCACTCTTACTAATATATATATCTGCTAGTTGTCTTTGCTGTGATATATATGTTATATCTTTATCTGATACATTCATACCATTTAACACTATTGAACCAATTCCATTTGTTAAAGCATTATATAACTTAGTAAATTCTGATATACCATCTGAGTTACTCTCAAAGCTAACATCAGTATAATTAAACTCAAGTAACGATAAGCTATAATTTGCAAATACATTAATACACTCATTTATATTATCTTTTATATCGCCAAATGTATCAACATATAAAAAATGTTCTGTATTATCAAGAATGTCTTTTACATTTTCTAAAATATCTAAATTCTGCTCTATACCTTTTTTTATTATATCAACATCACATAATTTTGAAGTATTTTTATTGTTACTTAATTTCATATCATTAATATCTGACAGAAAATTTTGATATACTTCTTCTCCTAATTCCTGCCTTTTATTATTTAATAAATCTTCACAAGCCTGCATATCATTTATAGAATTATCTGAATGATTATTATAATTATCAATTACATTTAAGGCTTCTTTACAGACTTGTATTGTATCATTAGTATTTTTATATAAAATATTATATCTTCTGATATACTCTAGTTGGCATATATGTATCGCTTCATCTTCTCCTTCACTATCCACAATGTCTTCAAATTCATCTATACATTCCACGATATTTTTTAGTAATTCACTAATATCTATATACCCATCATTTTCATACAATATGTTATATACTCTTGTGTCTGAAACTGCTGTATTATCAGCTGAAATATTCCCATTAACCATCTGCTTTACAAAGCTTTTACCTGTTACTACAGGTTTTGAAGCTCTTACTACAAAACCTGTTTCATTAGTTTTTATTCCTTCTGTAAGACTTAAAAGTTCTAATATATATTTGTCATTTTCAAATACATTTTCTTGACATTTTACTATTTTATCTGTTACTTCATTAACAGCATTTGCCTTTGTGAAATTTTCTTTCGATGAATTTATATTGTCAAAAAGTTCTGAATATATAGCATAATCCATATAATCAATTACTTCTTTAAATAAATTTTTACCATCATTATCTGTCATTAACGAAAAATTATTAAAACCACCACTTATAAACTTTGAATGTGGATTGATTGAAGAAAGATTTTTCTTAACTGCATTATTTAGCTGCTCATTAAGTATGTCTGATTTTTTCAACAGCAATATATCAAACTCATCAAGAGCTTTATTAGAATATCCTGCAAATACAGACTCCAAAGATAGTGTACTTACTCCGTCAATATCAGCTTTTACAACTGCAAGTTGGGCTGAATATATACATGTACACACAACAGAAATAATAAACATAAATGAAATTGCACCATATATAGTAATTTGCCCATTTAGCCTTTTGTTATATAAAAATATAATAACATTTTTTATTTTAGCTTTCATAGTTTATATAGCTTTTGCATTATTCATCATTGTTTTTAAAATTGTAGAAACTGTCGATGTTATTCCTGACTTAAATATTACAACTATACTAATAAGTACAATAATAATCAAAACTATCTCAACAACTCCCATTCCATCTTCTTGTTCTACATATTCACTTGTTCTTTTTTTGATATAATTTTTAATCTTCATAGTATCTATCCCTTCTTTTTATTATTTATGAAATATTATTAAATGACATTAACGCCGGTATCATTACTATAACCATTACTATAATAAGCATTATTATCATTGGTATAAGAAGCTTTGTTCCCGCTTCTTCTCCCTTTTTCCTTGCCATTGCCTTATGTTCTTCAAAGGCTGTGAGTGTTTCTTGTTCTAGTAATTTTAGCAAATCTTTTGTACCCTTTTTCACATTTTGTTCAAGCAACATACCAAGCTTTAAATACTCTTTTGTATTACACCTCCTTCCAAAGTTTTCATATACAACTGCTTCTGATATTCCATTGTCAAGCTGCGCTTGTGATATAAGCATTTCTTCATAGGCTACCTTTTTTTGTTTAGAAGAAGTATAGTCACTTGTTATTCGCTCCCAAGCTCCTCGTATTGTCATTCCTGCACCAATAAGAAGTGTAAGTTTTGATACAAGTTCAGAATATTCATACTGTAGTTGCACTTTTCTTAATATTTCTTCTTTTGCCTTTTGTTCTTTTTCACTTAATAACACAGCTACGACACCAATTATTCCAAAAAGTACTGCTATAAAAGGTGACGTTTTTTCAGATTTATATGAATAAACAACACTTTCTCCTTCAACACTTTCAGGTAAGATTAAGTTTTCATTATTTTTTTGCTCAACTTCAGCGCTAATAAGACTTCTTATAATATTATCTTGTCTTATTTGTTCATCACTTAATGCTCCTTTTGTCACTGTAATATTAAATGTATTCTCTGCCATATATTCCCCCGATGACATTTTGACAGTTAATTCCACATCACAGCTTTGTTTAGAATTAAGTGTAAGGAATTGCGTATTAACTTTACCATCATAGTCTATAAGCTCATACTCACTTGAAAACCATTCAAGCTTTACCATATATCCATCAATGCTATCTACAAGGTTAAGATTAGAACTAACATCACTAAGGCTTTGATTATTAGCTTTTATAACATCTGGAAGTAGATTATATATTTCATCAAAAACCTGCATTACTTCGTCTTTTGTATACTGTCTAGGTGACACTTCAAATTCTATTGTAGATGGTTTATCATTTCCTTGTGTATACACATCTAGTTCTAAGCTTTGTGAACCCTCTTTATAATTTGGTCTTTTAATTGTATCTGATTGAATATTATTTTTTGAAGTATTTTGAACAGTCAAGATAACAGCCAAGAATATTGACATTATAATTATTAATATAATTTTTGTGTTTTGCTTCACACTTCCACCTTTCTAAACCTTTATATCAACAATCTTATTTGCAAGAAGCACTGATACAAAATACATAAAAAGACAAATGCTCATAACGATTATACCTAACATATTGCCATACAGATTACATATAAAGTCTGATGATGTGAGCTTAAGATATGTAATTATTCCAAAGGGAACTATACTCATTATTTTTTGCTCCATTTTCTTTGAGCTTATTACGATTTGTATTTCATTTTCGGTGTCTATCTTTTCACTAATCGTACGCACTGTATTTTTTATTATTGATATCATATCTCCGCCACTTACTTTTGCATAACAAAAAACCTCTGCAAAATATAATATATCTTCTATACCACTTCTTCTTGCAAAATCAATAAGTGTATCTTCTAACTTTTCATTGCGATTTACACGATTAACAATAATATTAAATTCCTTTACTATCATACTATTATCACCGTACAAAGTACGCAGTTCCTGTATAGCTTCCTTAAACGAATTTTCCATTGAATATCCAACATTTAGTGAAAATGAAACAGCGGTCATTGCGTCTTTAAACTGTATCTTTAATTGATTTTTCTTACTCTCGATTGCGCTATTAATTTTTTTCTTATACAAAAATATACCTACTGGAATTAAAAATACGACAGCTTTTATGTTTTCATAAAATAAATAAGCTATTAAAAATACGACTATCACTGATGTTAATATAGCTTTTAATATATCTATAATATCAGCCTTGTATATTTTATTATTTTTTTGATTACCAATTGTATATTCCCGCAGAAAGCATTTTGTAGTCGTTAATAAACTCGTTATTACTTCTTTTAAGACTTCCAATAACTTTTCCAGCTTCATTTTCTCCCTCCTCATCAAAGGAATATAAAGTGTTTAATTTTATTTCTCCATTAGTAATTCCTGCAACTTCTGATATTTCCATTACTTTTCTTGACTTATCTCTTATTCTTGACAAATGCACTATAATATCAACCGCTGATTCTATCTGTTGCTTTACTGCCATTATAGGAATATCCATTCCCATAAGCACCATCGTTTCAATTCTTGTAATCATATCTTTTGAGCTATTACTATGACCTGTAGAAAGACTTCCTGAATGACCCGTATTCATAGCTTGAAGCATATCTATAGCTTCTGCTCCCCTTACTTCACCTACAATAATTCTATCTGGTCTCATTCTAAGACTAGACTTTATTAGTTGTCTTATTGTAATTTCATTTTTTCCTTCTACATTGGCATTTCTAGCTTCTAATCTTACTAGATTTTTTACATTCTTAATTTGCAACTCCGCAGAGTCCTCAATTGTTATTACTCTTTCGTCATTTGGTATAAAGTTGGATAATGCGTTAAGAAAAGTGGTTTTTCCAGAACCTGTACCACCACTTATAAAGATGTTATATCGTGCTATTACTGCTTTCTTTAAAAAGTCTGCCGCTTCTTTAGTAATAGAACCTAATTCAATTAACTTTTCTATTGTTATTGGCATATCATAGAATTTTCTTATTGTTATGACTGGGCCTTCCAGTGCCACTGGGGGAAGTACTATATTTACTCTTGAACCATCACTTAACCTTGTATCAACAATAGGTACTGACTCATTTACAATTCTATTAGACAATGCCGCTATTTTTCTAGCAATGTGGTCTAACTTGTCTTTGTCTTCAAAGTGTTTATCCCATTTCAACAAATGTCCGCTTTTTTCAATAAATATATTATCAGCACCATTCACCATAATCTCTGTTATACTATCATCATCAAGAAGTTCTTGTAATATTCCCATTTTTCTTATGGCATTAAATACTTGTGTTAAAATCTGCTCTCTTTCTTTTATAGAAATATTTCTTACACTGTTATATGTATTTATACATTCATCAATAATATTTAAAAGACTTTCATCATCACATTCAACACTGTCATCAATTCGCTTATAAACCATTTCTTGAACTTCTTTTATTATGTCTGATTTTTTCAATAAAGCTTTATCTTCTAACTGAATACATTTATTATCAGACTGCTCGTTTATTTGCTTCTGGGAAGATAAGTTCTTCAACGAGTTTGTACATTGGTTCTGTTTCTTGTGTTCTCCAAAAATCTTCATTTAACCTCCCAATGTTTTTTTGTAATTTAACTGTTTGTATAGACTTCAATACATTTTCCATTCCAGCTTGTATAAAATATAATTCAAAATCCTGCATACGTTTTTCTGATAAATAACTACCATTTGTTATCATATATATCTTGCTACATTCACATATCATTCTCCATTGTTGTTTTATAGCTTGTGATATATCAAGTACAACAACATCATATCTTCCTGCCTTTGCAAGTTTTTGAATAAATCCCATAATCTGTCCTGTATCAATATATGTTATATCTTCCGCATTAATTACTGGTGGAAGATAATCAACTCCATTTTTTGTACTTATTCCTGCTAATATTCTTTCACCTACATTTTCTTTATTAAGCCTATAATAATACAACGCATCTGATAGTGTCATACCACTTGTATCAGGAAGTAATTGTTTTAAGCCTGAAAACTCATCAAGATTAATATAAAGCACCCTTTTATTTACTGCATAAGCCTTTGCCATATTAAGTGAAAATAATGTCTTTTGCTCATCTAAATCAAGCGAATATACGCCAATTAATTTAACATTACTATAATCATTACTGTTATTATAACCTACGCATATCATAATCTTTTTGACAAGCTCATAACACGATTGGTACTTGTATAGTGCTGTAACATTTTCACTAATTATTTGATAATCTTGTGTTAAATCTTCTTCTACTAACACTATTATTTTTTTATCAAATATTTCTTTTATATCATTTATATCTTTATCCTGCCCTATAATTACAAATTCAATATCATGTCCGTTTTTTACAATATTTTCCATTAATTTTTCTTTATCTGTAAACAGCCATACCGCAGCAGAAATCATATTACTTTCTGTTAAAATTCCCATAAGTCTTTTTGCATAGACTTCATCTTCATCATATATCACACAAATTTTATCCATTGCCACCTCTTTTATTATTTTATAAATGATGTTGTAAATATTATTGCCTGTGCTATAAGTATTGCAGGGCTAAAATGGAATATATGATAATTTACCATTTTTTGACTAACACCATCTCCATATATACTTAACACGCCCTTTTTAATATTAAAATGCTGTTTAAATACAATACTTGCCACACCTATTAATAATCCTAATATAAGTGATACTAATATTATTTTTATTGTCATTTTATATCCAATAATAAATCCCATCACCGTTAAAAGTTTTGCATCTCCTGCCCCAATCCCCCTTATTAAAAATAAAATAAATGTAATTAAAAAAACTGCTACCATTCCAAAAATATAATCTTTTACATCACCTCCATTTAAAAGATTTAATACTGTACACATTCCTCCTGCTACAAATGCACCTATTATTAGCTCATTTTTTATTTTGTAACTTTTCAAGTCTTGCACAGTTGCAATTATTGTAATAATAAATGTAACTAAAACCCTTAATAAAAATATTGTTTGCTGCATAAATTGTTATCCTTACTTTTAATTAATAAATAAAAATATTTTTATAGTATCAAATAAATTATTTTTTCTCGTCTTTTTGTATAAAATTACCATTAGCTGACTATAATTAAAATAACAGTATTATGTACGGCATAAAATTGAAAAGTGTTACTGCCTGCCGTCTGTAAAATGGAGGATTGTTATGAAATTATTAAAAAGTAGAGAACCTTCAATTGAAAATGATACTGACCTTCGCCATCAGTATCTTCTTCAAGAAATCAATCTGACTAAGCGAGCCTTAGCTGCCGCTTACTCTAACTTTGACAATGCTACAGACCCAGACCTTATTGACTGCTTTATATATCAGGTCAACTCTGAGCAAAAAAGATACAAATATCTTCTACAAAAAGCAAAAGAAATGGAAGCTTCATCTGAATAATTATCCATATATGTTTTCTTCATTTAATATACTAACACTATATCTATATTTTGTCAAGTTTTTTTATTTTATCACTATTGTTTCAAGTTTTATATTTGTTTTTTACAAAACAATAATTAAACTATTTAAAACCAGCTTACATTAAAAAAGGAGAGCATTTTTGCAATAAAATGTATATCAAAAACATAAAAAACCTATAGAATAAACTGTAAAAAATTTCTCAGTTTATCCTATAGGTTTTTAATATTTAGAATCACTCATCTTTAACTTCTTCAAGTTCTATGACTTCTACGTTTTCATTTTCCAAATTATCAGATATATCAGCTACACTATTATCATCACTTGCTTTATCTTCTTTGAATTCTTCGTAACTTACCTTTGTTTTTTTAGATCTTTTTTTGTATGTAAGAATTAAATATATAATTGATGCAAGTATTGCTCCTACAATTGGCGCAACTATAAAGAGCCACACTTGTGATAACGGTGTTATATCTCCTTGTACAGCTTTAGCAAGGGCTGGACCAAAGCTTCTCGCTGGATTAACTCCTGTTCCTGTAAGGGTTATACCAAAAAGATGTACAGCCGAAAGTGCCATACCTATAACAATACCAGCTACATTTTTATAGCGCTTATTTGCTGTTACTGAAAGTACAGTAATGACAAAAATAAAGGTAAGTATCATTTCAACAAGAAAAGCACCCCATACATCAATATTTAAAAATTCTGATTGTGCGCCATAACCATTTGTTCCAAAACTTAAAAGGTCATATCCATAAGCTTCATACTGCTCCACAGTATCAGTACTTAATGAAATCGAGATACCATACATTGCAAAGCTGCCAGCAACTCCCCCTAACATCTGAGCTACTATGTAACCCATAAAATTAATAAAATTCATTCTCCTAGATATCAACATTGCAAGCGATACAGCAGGATTAATATGACACCCTGATATACTTCCTATAGAGCAAAACAAAGCGGTCATAACAAGTCCAAAAATAAGTGCAATTCCAACTACACCAAGATACCCAGGATATCCACCTGTAAATGATGTTGCTCCACATGCCGTAAATGTAAGTATAAATGTACCTAAAAATTCCGCAAGATATTTTCTCATACACACTCCATTTCTGCAGACAATTAGCCTTATGTAATGTTACTATGCCTGCTATGCAAATAAATTATTGGCAAGTAAATATTGACACTTTTCTACTCGCTTATGACACTACTTAATAGTTACGCAGATACTACTTAACTTAGAACTATAAAAAAGGCAAAAACTTTTAACAGTTATTCCCATTAAATATGTTTTTGCCTTTTTAATTTTAACATTTTTTAAATTAATTTAACGTGAGTTCGACAAATAAAAAAGCCCATAAATATATTTCTTATGGTATAATT
>ERZ791825.166-NODE-166-length-69438-cov-45.181370_pt1 | contig 69438 bp, 65 predicted proteins | sample MGYA00510298_ERZ791825 | MGnify/ENA primary metagenome ERZ791825 (study PRJEB30046, sample SAMN00792010) | human gut metagenome | study: EMG produced TPA metagenomics assembly of the A metagenome-wide association study of gut microbiota in type 2... | reverse complement strand
CTCATGCACGGTTTGATGAGGGGCGGATGAAATTTTCATCCGCCTACTCTACACGCATGACTTGTGAGAGGACGCTCATACATGCCCGGTCAACGTCATGAGCCGCACCACAAAATCTGCAATTAACGTTATGGAACTCCCGGTTATAGAATGAATTACTGCTATAAACTGGAAGCTAACAACATCTTTTCAAGACTATAATACCGCCATCATCAGCAATCATAAAATAATCGCCATTATAACTAAATCCGCAAATATAAAGACCATAACTTTCAAAAATTTTTGTTTTCTTATTTTGATTGGAAATAAAAGTTACAGTTCTAATATATTCCGTTGTTTCTTGTATAATAATCTGTTCTCCTTGATTTGTTACCTCTGGAAATTTTCCTCCGTACTGTCCTGCTATTAAGATTGCTTCACTCGGTAACTTATCACAAAATGCAATAAGTTCTTCTTCATCATAATCAACTATACAATTTTCAAGCTTTCCATTATCACAATCTAAAATAGTAGTTTTTTGTGAAGAAATAATAATCAGTTTATTAGGATTTTCTTTAGAGAAGCCTGCCCATTCAAACCCTCCAACAGAAAAACTTGTTACAAATTTCCAATCATCAATATTTTTACAAGCGTTGATACTTTCATCAAAAGTCATTAACATAAAATATCATCCCATTTCTGCCTAATTCGAAGTTATCGACACCACCATGTTGAAACATCGCAGGTTGTTTCGTAGTCAATCATGTGGTTTTGAATGTTCCATATCCAAAAAACAAATATGTCAATATATTCCCTGTCTCTGTCAAACAAACGAAGTATATAATCGCCATTATCCACTTCAATATTATAAAAAGAGAAGTGGTCCTCTGAATAATCCCCCAGATCTTTTACATCTTCATTCGGGTTCGGAAAACTTACTGCTAATGTATAATCTTTTCCGGTTAGGCCGTATGTAAATAATCTTTCATCACTATCTCTAAATTCAAGTTCTACCGATGTATTTATATAGTAATTTCTTTTTATTTCAAGATTTTTTGTATATATTCTAAGCGTTTTACCTTCACACATTGAAGAAGGAACTATTTTTTCTTTCCGACTATCGTTAGCTATGTATACGCGCGGAGTTTTTTCAGGCGATTCCATAATATCGAAAATAACTGCATTACCTTCTTCGTCTGAAACTGAAAAATCACAATAAGGTGTGGGTAATAATGTAACATTCTTTTCAAGAGTATTTAAATCCAATATAATTTCCCCTTCAATATCAATTTTCTACTTTGCTCATCCGGTCTGCAAACATGAAGTTGTCTTACTTCTTGTCATTGAAGTAGATGATAAAAGCACCCATTACTGCAATAGCAATGAGCAATCCAAACTCATCCCAATTACCTAAAAGTTCAAGTCCTACGACCGTACCTAAATAACCAACAATCAATGTAACAATTACTGCCAAAATCGCTTTACCCATATAATCACACTCCTTTGTCAAATACCGATTTTCTCAATTCTCCAAACTTGAATCTGTCTGCGCTCTCCTTATACGCTCTCAATAGTCAAATCCATTTGCATTTTTTTTGCTTTTTCCAAGGCGTTGAAAAATATCGTAATGAAGTCTTCTCCATCGCTTGTCACAAAGTAATTAGATAGGTTGGTAATATCATTGCTGATATTTTTACCCCAAGGCGGTTGATTAGACAAATCGTCAATATCCCAAACCACCTTATCCGGACTAAACGCTTGGAGTTCTAACTGAATCTTTTTCAGTTCCTCTATGGCTGTTTCGACGTTATCTTTATCCAATGTTCCTTGATATAGCTCATTCATAATCGTTGGGAATCTGCTACCCCATTTCCTGTTTTCTAAATTATAAGAAACTGTTGAGAAAAAGGAGTGTAGAAAATCTCCATGCCCTATTTGATAGTAAAAGAACGCAACTGTGAATCCGACAGCCATGTGTCTAATTTCCTCCTATAAATTCCGATATATCAACTTCATTAATATCATCATTTTACCATAATTACACTTACGATTCTATTAAAATCGATTTACAGAAGTTATAATTAATTTATTTTGAGAATGTAGATTGATTTTTGCCATTCCCTCATAGGCGTCCATCTTATAACCAAGAGTTCCATAACGTAAATTGGCAGATTCTGTGGTGCGGTTCATAGCGTAAATTGGGCATGTATAAGCGTCCTCTCACAAGGCATTCACAGCGTAAATGAAAGAAAAACGGTGCAGACAAATATGATTTCCTTCGTGAGCCATGGAGCTGGGGTTCTAAAAATTTTGTAAAGCCTCTGTTTCACAAAATTTTTGCTCAGAAGCCCAGCGGAATGCACGGCGAACAGGAACATCATATTTCGTCTGTACCGTTTTTCTTTTTCATTACATATAAAATCACGACTTGTGAGAGGACACTTATACATGCCCCTTCAGCCCCTGAGAAAGCACCACAAAATCTGCGACATTACGCTAATGAAACGATGGATACTTATCTTATATCTGTCAAATTAGAACAGGTAAATACATATATAAGCAACACTAATAATCAGATATAAATTGCACAAAAATACTTATAAAAAGCGGCGGATTTTCTATATGTGTAAAAGGGCAAAGAACAGGTAAACACATTGACTTTGCAAAAGCGTGTGTATTAGAATAGTGGTATAATATTGCTTCGCAAAAACAAGGAGGATAAATCAATGCAGGAATTTAAACCAGTAAAAGAAGGAAAAGTACGTGAGGTCTATGATAACGGAGACAGTCTGATCATCGTAGCGACCGACAGAATTTCAGCATTTGACCATATTTTAAAAAATAAGATCACAAAAAAAGGTGCAATCTTAACACAGATGTCCAAGTTCTGGTTCGACTATACAAAAGACATCGTTCCAAACCATATGATTTCTGTAGATGTGAAAGATATGCCTGAATTTTTCCAGAATGAAAAATATGATGGAAACAGCATGATGTGCAAGAAACTGAACATGCTTCCGATCGAGTGTATCGTTCGTGGTTATATCACAGGAAGCGGCTGGGCAAGCTACAAAGAAAATGGTACAGTCTGTGGAATCAAACTTCCGGAAGGTCTGGTGGAATCCGATAAATTACCGGAACCGATTTATACTCCTAGTACAAAGGCAGATCTTGGGGATCATGATGAGAATATTTCCTTTGAGCAGAGTGTGGAAGTGTTAGAGAAACTTCATCCGGGAAAAGGTGAGGAATATGCAACCAAAATTAAAGACGCAACCATCGCCCTTTACAAAAAATGTGCAGAATATGCTTTAAGCAAAGGAATCATTATTGCAGATACAAAATTTGAGTTTGGTTTAGACGAGAATGGAAATGTTGTTCTCGGTGATGAAATGTTGACACCGGACAGCTCCAGATTCTGGCCTTTAGAGGGATATGAAGCAGGAAAAGGACAGCCATCCTTTGACAAGCAGTATGTGAGAGACTGGTTAAAAGCAAACCCTGACAATGATTTCCTTTTACCGGAAGAGGTAGTAACAAAGACCGTTGATAAATACAAAGAAGCATTTGCATTATTAACCGGTAAAGAATTTAAATAAAATGCCAAAGGGCATAGATGGAGTTACACTGACCTGGATTTTCAGGAAACCAGCGGAAAGGCAGAAACGATTATATGTATAACAACGAGTTTGAAAAAGATACACCATGGGATGATCTGCATGAGGAATGTGGTGTCTTTGGAATGTATGATTTTGATGGAGGAGATGTAGCGTCTACCATTTATTATGGACTGTTTGCATTGCAGCACAGAGGACAGGAAAGCTGCGGTATCGCAGTCAGCGAGACAGATGGTCCTAAGGGAAAAGTGACTTCCCATAAAGGAATGGGACTTGTAAATGAAGTGTTTGCCCAGGATAATTTAGAACCGATGAAGGGAGATATCGGAGTTGGACATGTGCGTTATTCCACAGCGGGTGCATCCACCCGTGAAAATGCACAGCCATTGGTTTTGAATTATGTAAAAGGTACGCTGGCGCTGGCACATAACGGTAATCTCATCAATGCAATGGAGCTTCGTAAAGATTTGGAATATACCGGAGCAATTTTCCAGACGACCATTGACTCGGAGGTGATCGCATATCATATCGCAAGAGAGCGTCTGAAATCCAAGACAGTCGAGGAGGCAGTCGGAAGAGCCTGCCGCAAATTAAAAGGAGCTTATTCGCTGGTTGTCATGAGCCCGCGGAAACTCATCGGTGCAAGAGATCCTTTTGGTTTTAAACCGCTCTGCATAGGAAAACGTGATAATGCTTACATTCTTGCGTCTGAGAGCTGCGCATTGGAGACGATCGGAGCAGATTTTGTGCGTGATGTCCTGCCGGGGGAGGTTGTGACCATCACACCGGAAAACGGAATCCAGTCCGATTTGTCGATGGCATTACCAAAAGAGCAGGAAGCAAGATGTATTTTTGAATATATTTATTTTGCAAGACCGGACAGCCGCATCGACAATGTGAGCGTCTATGCATCAAGAATCAAGGCGGGACGGTTTCTTGCGATGGATTCGGCTGTGGACGCCGACCTTGTTGTCGGTGTGCCGGAATCAGGAAATGCAGCGGCATTGGGCTATTCATTACAGTCTGGAATTCCATACGGAACAGCTTTTGTAAAAAATGGTTATGTAGGACGAACCTTCATCAAACCAAAACAGAGTAGTCGTGAATCGAGTGTTCGTGTGAAACTGAATGTTTTAAAAGAAGCCGTAAATGGAAAACGCATCATCATGATCGATGATTCTATCGTGCGTGGTACAACATCGGACCGAATCGTAAAAATGCTTCGTGATGCAGGAGCAACAGAAGTGCATGTAAGAATCAGTTCCCCACCATTTTTGTGGCCATGTTATTTTGGAACCGATATCCCGGAGAGAGAGCAGCTGATCGCTTATAACCGGAGCATCGAAGAAATCCGTGATATTATCGGAGCGGATACGCTCGGATATTTGAAGGTGGAGCGTTTACATGAGATGGTGGAAGGCTTAAATATCTGCGAGGGATGTTTTACAGGAAAATATCCATTGGAGCCACCGAAAGAGGACATTCGTGGTGACTTCGAACGCTAAGTGTGGTATGATGAAACAGATTACAATTTACAGCAAAAAGGAGATAAATATGAGTACAGATAGATATACAAGCCCTCTGTCAGAACGTTATGCCAGTAAGGAGATGCAGTACATTTTTTCGCAGGATATGAAGTTTAAGACCTGGAGAAGATTATGGATCGCATTGGCTGAGACAGAGATGGAACTTGGCTTAAGTGAGAATGGCAAGCCGGTTATCACACAGGAACAGATTGATGAGTTGAAGGCGCATGTCGACGACATTAATTATGATGTTGCAAGAGAGCGTGAAAAATTAGTCCGCCATGATGTAATGAGCCATGTATATGCTTATGGACAGCAGTGCCCAAAGGCAGCAGGAATCATCCATCTCGGTGCAACTTCCTGTTATGTCGGCGACAATACAGATATTATCGTTATGAATGAGGCGTTAAAACTGGTTCATAAAAAACTTGTCAACGTGATCAACGAGCTTGCAAAGTTTGCAGATAAATATAAAAATCTCCCAACGCTTGCATTTACACATTTCCAGCCGGCACAGCCGACAACGGTTGGAAAGAGGGCAACACTCTGGACACAGGAATTTATCATGGATCTGGAAGACCTTGAGTATGTCATGGGAAGTTTAAAATTACTTGGTTCCAAGGGAACAACCGGAACACAGGCAAGTTTTCTGGAGTTGTTTAATGGTGACCAGGAAACAATAGACAAGATCGATCCTACGATCGCTGCAAAAATGGGATTTAAGGAGTGTTATGCAGTTTCCGGTCAGACTTATTCCAGAAAAGTGGATACAAGAGTTGCCAATATTCTGGCTGGAATTGCAGCAAGTGCGCACAAAATGTCAAACGACATCCGTCTGTTACAGCATTTAAAGGAAGTGGAAGAACCATTTGAGAAGAATCAGATCGGATCTTCAGCCATGGCGTATAAGAGAAATCCAATGCGTTCCGAGCGTATCGCTTCCCTTTCACGCTATGTGATGGTAGATGCATTGAATCCGGCTATCACATCTGCAACCCAGTGGTTTGAGAGAACACTTGATGATTCTGCTAATAAGAGATTGAGCATTCCGGAAGGATTTTTGGCGATCGACGGTATTTTAGACTTATGCCTGAACGTTGTGGATGGACTTGTGGTATATGATAAAGTGATCACAAAACATATGATGGCAGAACTTCCATTTATGGCAACGGAAAATATTATGATGGATGCTGTAAAAAATGGCGGCAACCGTCAGGAATTACATGAAAAAATCCGTCAGCTTTCGATGGAAGCAGGAAAGAATGTAAAGGTAGAAGGAAAAGATAACAATCTGTTGGAGTTGATCGCAGCAGATCCATCTTTCAATCTTACCTTAGAGGAATTACAGGCTACTATGGAGCCTTCGAAATACGTTGGACGTGCACCAATCCAGGTGGACAAATTCCTTGCAAATGTTGTGAATCCAATTTTGGAGGCAAACAAAGAAGATCTTGGCATGACAGCCGAGATTAATGTATAAAACCGGAGTTTCACTTATGAACTGCCGCCTGCAGGTGGTGGCACGGATTTTTAGATTGAATTTTATAATTTAGGTTATGAACAAAATATTGCAGTCTGATATGTTTATGAAAACATGAATGTGAAATGGACGAATATTGTGTTTCGTTGCGTTAAACATTGCGATGAACCTCTCTGATCATTTGTGTTCAGCAGAGGCTTCCACAAATGGAGAGTTTCATCTCCATAACGCAAAACGAAAACAATATTCGTCCATTTTACATTCATTATCTCATAAGTTATGAAACTGCAATATTTTGAATATACACTCCATAGAAATTCAATCTAAAAATCCGTTAATCCATGTTATGAGCGGCAGTAAACAAACCTTAAACTCCGGGAGGAGTGCCCTTATCATCGATAAATCACAAGACATTGAAAATGACTGCATTTAGCCGTTTCCTCCTTTATGGGCACTCCTCCCATAACCGGAGTTCCATAACGTAAATTGCAGGTTCTGTGGTGCGGTTCATAGCGTAAATTGGGCATGTATAATCGTCCTCTCACAAGTCATCCATAACGTAAATGAAAGAAAAACGGTATAAACAAATATTATTTTCTTTGTGAGCTATGGAGATAGGATTCTAACAATCTTGGGAAGCACTGCTTCTCAAGATTGTTGCTCAGAAGCCTATCGGAATGTCCAGCGAACAGAAACATAATATTTCGTTTATACCGTTTTTCTTTTTCATTAACATATAAAATTCTGACTTGTGAAAGGACGCTTATATCTGCCCTTCACAACCTATAAAAGCACCACAGAATCTGCGACACTACGTCCGTTAAACTCTGGATGAGTGCCTATGAGATAACGGCAAAATGCAGTCGTTCACGATGACTTGGCGGTCACAAGATATATTCCATCTGCCGTTCCTTTGTCTTCATACCCATTTTTTCGTAGAAGTGTTCTGCCGAAGTGTTTCCTGCCCAGACGTTCAGTGTTACCTCATAGCAGCCTTGCTCTTTTGCCTGCTGCTTCACATATTCAAACAGGCTTTCGCCGATGTGCTGCCCCCGTGCCTGCTGATCAACGCACAAATCGTCGATGAATAGCGACTTAAAGGGAATCATGTTCGTGGAAAATGGCTGCTCCTTCATCTGACAGAAGGCGTAGCCCATACACACATCATCCTCGTTCACGGCAACGTAGATGGGTTTATCCTCCTGATTCAAAAGCTCTGCAAGTTCGCAGACAGTGTATTTGGTGGTGCCGGGAATAAAAATATCCGGACGGATCTTAGCGTGGATCTGCAATACCTGCTCCAACAGTGCAAGAAGTCTGGGAATATCTTTTTCCTCTGCTTTACGGATTTTCATTTCAACTTCACTCCTTTACAATTCTGATTCGCAAAATTCATTGATATTGTAATTCTATCATAGTCATACTTTTTATTCTATTAAAATACATTGAAAGAAGTTTTGTTTTGTAAGAACCTTCTTACAATATTTATGTGCACCACAATGCGGACATTCTGTATTCTAATTAGAATGAAGTGGAATTGCAGATGCGATTATGTTAGAATCTTAGTGTTAATGAATGTAGCTTCATGATATAATGTTCATGTATTCAAACAAAGTAGGAGAGAGGTAAATACACCATGAATTTGAAAAAAGTTCATCACATTGCCATTATTGGGAGCAACTATGAGCAATCAAAGCACTTTTATGTGGATCTGTTAGGATTTTCTATTATTCGGGAAAATTACAGACCAGAACGTGATGATTACAAAATTGATCTTCAACTCGATGGGATAGAATTAGAACTTTTTATCATTAAAAATTGTCCAAAGCGCCCCAGTTATCCAGAGGCTTACGGTCTCCGGCATCTTGCCTTTGCTGTAGACTCGGTCGATAATACCGTAAGAGAATTGAATAAAAAGGGCATTATAACTGAGCCGATCAGACTCGATACTTACACAGGTAAAAGAATGACATTCTTTTATGACCCTGACAATCTTCCCTTGGAAATCCACGAATAAAGCAGTACTTTTCTTTTTCACAGAGCTGTTTGTATATGGTTTCTGCGTCTATGTTATAATACTTCTGTTATGTGAATTTTTAATCTGATTCGCAAAGGAGAAACGTATGGACGTATCATATAACAAATTTTTCAAGATGCTGATTGACCATAAAATGAAGAAAAAAGACATTTGCGAGCAGGCTGGTATTGCTACCAGTACCATGGCAAAAATGGCGAAGGACGAGAATGAACAATAATTTATACCATGAAAAGTATGACGGGAGCAATGAAGCAGAGGTGTTCCGTCATGAGGTGATCATGGACTTGTTTTTTTGATAAAAAACAATCAGAGCATTGCATCCGGATCCGTCGAAAATCCACTTGCGAATTAGCCTGCATGTGGGTAAAATGTAACTATTCGGAGAAGGCTCACACACATTGTGCAGACCGTAAAAATCAACAGTAAGATACAAAAGAAGCAGGGATTAATATGGAAAAAGATATCAACACGGAAGTTTCAAATACACAGTTACCGGCAACGGAAGAAAAAGCGAATCTCAAAGAGAGTCTGCGCATTCAGAAATCCCAGTGGATCAAGGAACAGATCAAAAGGCAGCGGGAAGCGGAAGATGCTGTTTTAGAGCAGATGATCGAAGAACAGAGAGTCATCGATGGTTTAAACAGCGACATCAATGAGAATCTGGACCGCACAAGAGAGAGCCGGAAGTTTAATCAGGAGTTTCAGGAGAAGATCAATACTCAGATTTACGAGATGAACGGCATTACAGAGGATAAACTGAAAGGTATGCGCGAATACAAAAACGCATACTATCAGGGATGTGCATTTTCCCTGTTTCTGCTGTCTGTTGTTATGATTGGAATCTGTGGTGTGCTTCATGGTTTTGAGTCACAGATTTGTCTGTTTATGATTGCATGCACCGGCGTAGAGGGGGCACTGCTTGCACAGGACAAATGGAGAAATAAACTGGTAAATATATTATGTAAACTGCTTTATCTGATGGTTTTTCCGGTAATGATGGTTATTTTTGTCTGCTACGAACTGAAATATCCGGAATATGACCTTTTCCTGCCATATTTTGCAATGGGAATCGTGGTTGTCCTGATCATTGGAACAGCGGCATTTTTCTTCTACGATCCGTATAAGCAGGACAAAAAGCGTGTGAAAAATGCAAAAGATTATATTTCGGAAGTGGAAAAGATTGCAAAAAAACAGGTGAAGAAAAATCAGAAGCTCCGCGCAAAAGAGGAGAAAAAGAATCAGAAGATCCAGCAGCGCGAAGAGATGGAAAGTCAGAAAGCGGCAGAGCGTGAGGAAAAAGAAACCCAGCGCGCACTGGAAAGAGAAGAGGCTGCAAGGGAAAAAGAAGAAAAGCTGCAAAGTAAAAAGGCAGAAAAGGAAGCCAGAAAGCAGGAGCGCAGGGAAAAAAGACAGGCGTGGCTTGACGGTGTAAAAGAAAAATGGCATGCCTGGGTGGAAAAAATAAAAGAAAAGTGGCATGCGTTTCTTGCAAAGTTTAAAAAGGAAGAATAGAAATGAGATATCAGATACGGCATGCAATTGTAAAGTATGCGGCAGATACCATATTAGAAGATGTAAATTTTGAGATACATGATCATGAAAAAATAGCAATCATCGGAAGAAATGGCTGTGGAAAAACAACGCTTTTAAAGCTGATCTCCGGTGAAGTGGAGATGGCAAATCCGGACAGTGACGAGGAATGCGGCATTGTCATGGCAGGAAAACAACGGATCGGCTATCTGAGACAGATCAGTTTTGAGGACAGCAGTATCAAGGTAGAAGAGGAAATTTTAAAAGTGTTTGCGCCTGTTTTTTCCTGCGAAAAACGAATGCAGGAACTGACAGAGCAAATGAAAACGGATACTTCTGAGCATTTATTAAAGGAATATGCCGCATTGCAGGCGAAGATGGAGGCACTGCGGGGATACACCTACAGACAGGATATGGAGACAATGTTCCAACGGTTCGGGTTTGCGTTAAAAGACCTGCAAAGACCGATTGGAACTTTTTCAGGTGGTCAGCAGACAAAAGTGGCGTTCGTAAAACTGCTTTTGAGCCAGCCGGATATCATGCTTTTGGATGAGCCGACCAACCATCTGGACATGCCGACGATCGAGTGGCTGGAAGGTTATCTGAAAAATTATCCGAAAGCGGTTGTGATCGTGTCGCATGACCGGATGTTTTTAGACCGCGTGATTGACGTGACTTACGAGATCGAATATCACAGGATCAGGCGTTATCCGGGCAATTATACAGCATTTTTGAGGCAGAAAGAGGAAGCATTAGCAAAGCAGGAAAAAGATTACGAGGCACAGCAGGCGGAGATCAAGCGTCTCACAGACTGGATCGAAAAGTGGAAGAATACACCGACAAAGGTTGCGGCGACACGTTCCAAACGAAAAGTGATCGAGCATATGATTTTGATCGAAAAACCGCGCAAGTTCGATACAAAAGCGTTTCAGGGACAGTTTCTGCCGCAGACGACCAGCTATCATGATGTGTTGTCCGTCCGGGGCTTACAGATCGGTTATGATTCCGTTTTGAGCAAAGTATCTTTTGAGCTGCACCGTATGGAGCGGATCGCGGTGATCGGTGAAAACGGAAAAGGAAAGTCGACACTTTTAAAAACATTAGTTGGGGAGCTGCCGAAGCTCGGCGGTCAGTTTTCATTCGGGACAGGCGTGGAGTGGAGATATTTTGACCAGCAGGCGGCGGTTGCCGAGAGTCAGAATCCGAAAATGACGATCATGGAAGATTTCTGGGAAGAATATCCGACCTTAAAAGAAGTAGAAGTGCGCAGTGCGCTGGGAAGTTTTCTTTTTTCTGGGGATGATGTATACAAAGAATTGGGACAGTTATCCGGTGGAGAGAAGGTGCGTCTTGCTTTATGTAAAATGTTTAAGCGCAGACCGAATCTTCTGATTCTGGACGAGCCGACAAACCATATGGATATCGTTGGAAAAGAAGCATTGGAGCAGATGTTAAAAAGTTATACGGGAACAGTTTTATTTGTCTCGCATGACCGGTATTTTATTAAGGAGATCGCAACGGGAATCCTTGATTTTCAGGCAGATAAAGTACAGTATTATCCGTGCACTTATGAGGAATATCTGGAGCAGAAGCAGAAAGAAGCACAGGGACTGATTGGTGGAAACAAAACAAATGCCGCAGGAAACAGTGGAAAATCCAGAAACGTAGCTGGCGAAGCAGCAGATAACAGAAATATATCACAAGTCGGAAGTCAGAGTAATCCGCCAACGTTATCCGATGTGTTTGATAAAAAGACGTATTATAATCCGGGCAAGATTATTTCCAGATTAAAGCAGCAGCTTGTCAAGTATGAAAAAATGCTCGGTGAGAGTGAGGAACGGCTCGCAGAGCTGCAAATGCAGCAGATGGACACGGCACTCGCCACGGACTATGAGAAATTGACAGAATTGGAGCAGGCGATTGCGGCGGAGCAGAGCAATCAGGAGAGCATTTTAGACCGTCTGGTGGAGACGGAGACAGAACTGGATGAGATGCAGGAGAAAACAGTCTAAACAGGATCAGACTTTGCAATACAAGAAAAAACAGTAGATTTGGAAGGCAGAAAATCGAGGAAGCAGATATGACAAAAAAACAGTTAGCACTTGAGATTATCAGACGTTTGAAAGAAGCATATCCGGACGCAGGATGTACGCTGGATTATGATGAGGCATGGAAACTTTTAGTGAGTGTCCGTTTGGCTGCGCAGTGTACGGATGCGAGAGTCAATGTGATCGTGGAAAAGTTATATGAGAAGTTCCCGGATGTCGATGCGTTAGCGGCTGCCAACGTATCCGAGATCGAGGAGATCGTGCGTCCATGTGGACTTGGAAAAAGCAAGGCAAAAGATATCAGTGCATGCATGAAAGTTTTGAAAGAGCAGTACGGTGGAAAAGTGCCGGATAATTTTGATGCACTGTTGAAACTTCCGGGTGTCGGACGCAAAAGTGCGAATCTGATCATGGGGGATGTGTTCGGAAAACCGGCGATCGTCACAGACACACACTGTATCCGTCTGGTGAACCGTATGGGACTGGTAAAAGACATCAAGGAACCGAAGAAAGTAGAGATGGAATTGTGGAAGATCATCCCGCCGGAAGAAGGAAATGATTTCTGCCACAGATTAGTGGAACATGGCAGGGATGTCTGTACCGCACGGACAACCCCGCATTGCGACCGCTGTGTATTAAATGATATCTGCGCGACAGGGAAAAAGCTTATGAAAGCAGAGCAGAAAACGAAGTGATCTATATTGGTGTTGCAGTGGCAGCAGTAAAAAAATTTAAAGAGAAGTTATAAAAATGGCAGTACAAAATGATTTTTCGAAGGGAAGTATTTTATCCCATATGGCACGGATTGCGCTTCCGATGACGCTGGCACAGTTTGTCAATATTTTATATAACATTATTGACCGGGTATTTATAGGACGTATCCCGGATCATGCGACGGAGGCTTTGACCGGACTTGGAGTGGCATTCCCAATCTGCACGCTGGCAATTGCTTTTGCCAATCTGGTCGGAATGGGCGGTGCCCCTCTTTTTTCTATAGAAAGAGGAAAAGGAAATGAAGAGGAAGCAAAGTATATTTTAGGGAATTCCTTCAGTTTGTTAGTGGTCATCGGAGTAGTGTTTAGTGTGGTGATGTTTCTGGTAAAAAGGCCGATGCTATACCTGCTTGGTGCAAGTAAAAATATTTACGGATATGCGGATTCCTATCTTACAATCTATTTATGCGGAACACTTTTTGTGATGTTAAGCCTTGGTATGAATGCGTTTATCAATGCGCAGGGCTTTGCAAATATCGGAATGATGACGGTATCAATTGGTGCAGTCTGCAACTTGGTTTTGGATCCCATTTTTATTTTTAAAATGAAAATGGGTGTACAGGGCGCAGCGCTGGCAACGGTGATTTCGCAGTTTGCAGCAGCCTGCTGGACACTCCGGTTTCTTGCCGGGAAAAAGGCGACGATCCGGTTAGATAAAAATTATTTGAAATTAAAAACAGACCGCGCCAAAAAGATTCTTGTACTCGGTTTATCCGGTTTTACTATGTCGGTGACGAACAGCCTCGTGCAGATGGTATGCAATATCAATCTGGCGATGTACGGTGGAGATATGTATATCGCAGCGATGACTATCATCAATTCTGTGCGTGAAGTGATCCATATGCCGGTTTCCGGTGTTGGAAATGGAGCACAGCCGGTCATGAGCTTTAATTACGGTGCGAAAGAATATGTGAGAGTAAAGCAGACAATCCGCTATACGGCGGTTATTCTTCTGGTTTATACATTATTTGCGTGGGGAATGACAATGTTATTTCCGAACCAGTTTGTGATGATCTTTAATAAAGATGCAGAGTTGCTGCCACTTACGGTAAAATCCATGCATATCTATTTCTTCGGATTTTTCTTCATGGCATTTCAATTCACCGGGCAGACAACGTTTCAGGCACTTGGAAAATCAAAGCAGGCAATCTTCTTTTCCATGTTAAGGAAGGTGATCATTGTTGTACCGCTTACGTTTTTACTTCCAGTGATCCCGGAAATCGGCGTCACAGGAGTATTTCTTGCAGAACCGATTTCAAACCTGATAGGGGGACTGGCCTGCTTTATTACCATGTATGTTACGGTTTATCGGAAACTGGAGGTTTGACAATTTACGCTGTGAATCGCACCACAGAATCTGCAATTTACGTTATGGGATGAGTACCTACAGGGTAACATCAAAACTCAATCTGCATCCTCGAAATAAATCAATTACAAATTCTTTAAATGATTTTTTACAGAGCCAAATAGGATTGCAGGTATGATTAAATTTAACAAAGCGGAATTGACCGAGCTGAAAGTGAGGATTTTTTATGAACATAAAATATGATCAGCTATGTATTAGAAATGCAGAGAAAAAGGACTGTGAGCAATTAGCAAAATGGTGGAATGACGGAAAAGTAATGGCACATGCAGGATTTCCTAATGGACTTGGGACAACTGCAACCGAAATAGAAAAACAAATTGTGAATGATAGTGATGAGACCAGAAGGCGATTAATGATAGTATATAAAAATACGTTAATCGGAGAAATGAGTTTTTACGTGTATGAAAATGCAAAATATGAGATTGGAATAAAGATATGTGAGTTTGATTATCAGGAAAAAGGACTTGGAAAGATTGTGTTAAGTATGTTGATTGAAGAACTATTCCATATGGGTGCACAACTTATCTTTTTGGATACAAATCTGAATAATACCAGAGTACAGCATGTATATGAGAAATTGGGCTTTAAAAGAATTGCAATTCATTGTGATTCATGGAAAAACCAGCTGGGAGAGTTACAGTCAACGGTTGATTATGAACTGACCAAAGGTGATTTTTGTGATTTTAAGAACAGATAACTTCCAATACGTAAATCGCAGACTTTGTGGTGCAGTTCACAGCGTTGATCGGGCATGTATAAGCGACTTCTCGCAAGGCATTCGTAACGTAAATGAAAGAAAAACGGTGCAGACAAATATGATTTCCTTCGTGAGCCATGGAGCTGGGATTCTAAAAATTTCGTGAAGCCTCTGCTTCACAAAATTTTTGCTCAGAAGCCCAGCGGAATGCCTGGCGAACAGGAACATCATATTTCGTCTGTACCGTTTTTCTTTTCATAAACCTATAAAATTCTGACTTGTGAGAGGGCGCTTATATCTGCCCCTTCACAGCCTATAAAAGCATCACAAAATCTGCAACATTACGTTACGGAACGCCGGTCAGATATTACTCAGCCAGATTTCCGGTATAAAGCTGATAGTATTTTCCATGTTCTTCCATCAACTGCTCATGGCTGCCGCGTTCAATGATACGCCCCTGCTCTAAGACCATGATACAGTCACTGTTGCGGACAGTGGAGAGACGGTGTGCGATGACAAAAGTCGTACGTCCGCGCATCAGCTTATCCATACCATCCTGTACGATCTTTTCCGTTCTGGTATCGATGGAGGAGGTTGCCTCATCGAGAATCAGGACAGGAGGATCAGCAATGGCGGCACGGGCGATCGCAAGCAGCTGGCGCTGTCCCTGGCTTAAGTTTGCGCCGTCTCCGGTCAGCAATGTGTTGTAGCCGTCCGGAAGCTGATGGATGAAGGTGTCTGCATTTGCAAGTTTTGCAGCAGCGATGACTTCATCGTCTGTCGCATCCAGTTTTCCGTAACGGATATTTTCCATTACAGTTGCGGTGAAAAGATGCGTATCCTGCAGTACGATCCCAAGGGAATGACGCAGGTCGTCTTTTTTAATCTTATTAATGTTAATGCCGTCGTAGCGGATCTTGCCATCCTGAATATCGTAGAACCGGTTGATCAGGTTTGTGATCGTTGTTTTTCCGGCACCGGTACTTCCAACGAAAGCGATCTTCTGTCCGGGAGTGGCAAAAAGGTCTACGTTGTGCAGAACTATTTTGTCAGGATTGTATCCAAAATCGACATCATCAAATACCACATCACCCTTTAACTCAATGTAGTCGACAGAACCGTCTGCCTGATGCACATGCTTCCATGCCCACATTCCGGTACGCTCGCTGCACTCTATAATCTGGCCATTTTCCTTTTTCGCGCGCACTAAAGTTACGTATCCATCGTCCGTTTCCGGTTTTTCATCCAGCAGATTGAAGATTCGCTCGGAACCTGCAAGCGCCATGACGATATTGTTGATCTGCATGCTTAACTGGTTGATCGGCTGGCTGAAGCTCTTATTGAATGTGAGGAAGCTTGCCAGTTTACCGAGGGTGAAACCGCCTACCCCTTCCAGGGCGAGGATGCCGCCGACTAAGGCGACCAGAACATAACTTACATTTCCAAGCTGTGCATTGATCGGCATTAAGATATTACCAAATTTGTTTGCGTTATCAGCACTTTCAAATAACTGGTCATTCAGCTTGTTGAAGTCTGCAATACTTTCTTCCTCATGGGTAAAGACCTTTACTACCTTCTGACCATTCATCATCTCTTCAATATAACCGTTGACCGTGGCAATATCACGCTGCTGGGCGATAAAGTACTTGGCACTGGCGCCACCTACCACTTTGGTGGCATAGAGCATGACTCCAACCATAAAAAGTGTGATGATCGTCAGTGGGATGTTTAAAACGATCATGGCGCCAAGGACACTGACAATCGTAACAGCACTGTTTAAAACCTGCGGGATACTCTGACTGATCATCTGGCGCAGGGTATCAATATCGTTCGTGTAGGTTGACATAATATCACCATGTGGGTGAGTATCAAAGTAACGGATCGGGAGTCCTTCCATATGGATGAACATATCGTTTCTTAAGTTCCGGAGTGTTCCCTGAGTGACATATACCATAATTTTGGACTGTGCAAAGGAAGCAAGCACACCACATGCATAGAAAACTGCAACGCGTCCGATCGCATGGGCGAGTTCCGTGAAATCAGGGGAAGCCTGTTTTGTTAATGGAATGATGTAATCGTCGATCAGTGTCTGCATGAATAAGGTACCCTGTACACTCGAAAAAACAGTGATAAACAGGCAGATCACGACAACGATACATGCAAAGCCATAGTTCTTAAAAATGTAAGAGAGCAGGCGCAGCAGTAGTTTTCCTGGATTTGCAACATTTGGTCTTGGTCCGCGTGCATTGCCACGCATAGGTCCATGATTTTTTTCTGCCATTATTTTGCACCTCCTTCATCAAAATCACCGCTTCCCTGTGTCTGGGATTCATATACTTCGCGGTAAATCGCATTTGTTTCCATGAGCTCTTCATGGGAACCGAAGCCGTCCACAACGCCGTTGTTCAATACAATGATGCGGTCTGCATTCATGACAGAGGAGATCCGCTGCGCAATGATAAGTTTTGTCGTATTTGGGATCTCTTCGGCAAATGCCTTGCGGATTTTTGCATCGGTTGCCGTATCAACTGCACTGGTACTGTCGTCTAAAATTAAAATTTTCGGGTTCTTTAACAGTGCTCTTGCGATACACAGACGCTGTTTCTGTCCACCGGAGACATTGGAACCACCCTGTTCAATATGCGTGTTATAGCCATCCGGAAAACGGTTGATAAATTCGGAAGCGCAGGCAAGGTCGCAGGCATGCCGGCATTGTTCATCGGTTGCATCCGGGTTTCCCCAGCGGAGATTGTCATAGATCGAGCCGGAGAAAAGCACATTATTCTGTAATACAACGGACACTTCGTTACGCAGTGTGTCGAGGTCGTAGGAGCGGACATCTTTACCGCCAACGTAGACGGCACCTTCCGATACATCATACAGACGGCTGATCAGGTTGACTAAGGAAGATTTCGAACTTCCCGTTCCACCGATGATACCGATGGTCTCGCCGGATGCGATGGAGAGATTGATATCGTCCAAAACAGGGGTATCAGAGGTTTTATTGTATCGGAACGTCACATGGTCAAAGCGGATGCTTCCGTCGGTTACTTCATGGTCCGGTTTTTCCGGGTTTGTGATATCACTCTTCTCATTTAATACTTCACAGATACGCTCAGCACTTGCGATACTCATGGTGATCATGACAAAAACCATGGAGAGCATCATGAGGTTCATCATAATGTTCATGCAGTAAGTGAGAAGGCTCATCAATTCACCGGTGGTAAGAGAATTTACCACGATCATTTTGGCACCGATCCAGCTGATCAGGATGATGCAGGTATACACGGCAGCCATCATGACGGGATTATTAAATACGATAACGCCCTCTGCTTTGACAAACATTTTGTAAATATTTTCACTTGCTTTTTTGAAACGGTCCTTTTCAAAATCTTCACGGACGTAGGCTTTTACCACGCGGATCGCAGAGACATTTTCCTGGACAGATGCGTTTAAGTCATCATATTTCGGAAATACCTGGGTAAAATATTTATGAGCCCTGACTGTGATAAAAGCAAGTATGATACCAAGTAAGATCACTGCTGCGAGGTAGATACAGGCAAGTTTTGCATTAATAAAAAAAGCCATGATCATGGCACAGACCAGAGTGATCGGTGCGCGGACGCACATGCGCAGGATCATCTGATAAGCCATCTGGATGTTGGTGACATCTGTGGTCAGTCTTGTGACAAGCCCTGCGGTGCTGAATTTGTCAATATTGGAGAAAGAGAATGTCTGGATATTTTCATACATTGCCTTTCTTAAGTTGCGGGCAAAACCGGTAGAGGCTCTCGCACCGTATTTTCCCCCCATCACACCTGCAAAAAGAGAGACACAGGCAGTCACGATCATCAGACCGCCCATCACGTAGATATGATGGATATCGCCCTTTTCCACACCGTTATCGATAATGGATGCCATCATGAGAGGTATGACCGTCTCCATGAGAACTTCTAAGATCATGAAGACCGGAGTAAGAAAAGAGTCCTTTTTAAACTCTTTTATTTGTGCTCTAAGAGTTTTTAACATATTTTCACATCCTTTTCTAAATTATTGTTGATTTTTATTTGTTAGTGTGCTAACTATATATTTATACGGCATTCGTCTGTGAATGTCAACAATGAATTTTCGAAGGGAAAAAAGAAGAAAAATGAGACACGAAGACAATGTGGGATATAAAATGCGGTTGATCCATAACCGCATTCATAAGCAGATGGAAGCGAAAAGGATCGAGAATGAAGGCAATATCACAGGAATGCAGCGGTGGACACTCGGTTACCTGAATGACCATGCGGATACGGAAATCTATCAGAAAGACATTGAACAGGAATTTAAAGTGTCCCGTGCAACGGCTTCGAACATGCTTCAGCTGATGGAACGGAAAGGACTGATTGTGCGGGAGTCCGTAAGCCGCGATGCGAGATTAAAAAAGATTTCCCTGACAGAAAAAGCAAAAAATATGGTTGCAAAGTCGGATGCAGATATCCGGGAGATGGAGCAGCTCATCACAAAAGGCTTTCATAAGGAAGAAACAGAACAGCTAAAGCATTATCTCGACCGGATCATGGAAAATATCGGCGTGACAGAAGACTGTTGTGGCAGAAAGTGTAAAAGTGGTGCAAAAGAGCAGAAAAACCACAATATATAGTGTTTTTCTTCTATCATAAAAAAGTGACGATTTATTTGATGTATTTTTGTACAGAATAGATAAAGGTAGCATGGATACTGGGTTTGCGTGGTGTCCGCTGCCTTTTTTGTTTACATAATGCTCCACATAATATAGTTATACATATTGACAAGAACACAATATGTTGTATATAATAAATCTCGGCAGCAATCGTTGGAACACTGCCCTGGCAAATAATTTTTTACAATTGAAACTATAGTGAAAATTGTTTATTAGATAGGAGAGTAAAACAAAGATATGAAAATTATCAAACGAAGCGGAATGGAAGATACCTTTGACATTAAAAAGATCGAGGCAGCGATCCGCAAAGCAAATGAAAGTGTCATTGATTATGAAAAGCTGACAGAGGAGAAGATTCAGGAGATCCTTGCCAATGTGGAGAAGGCATGTGAGAATATGAAACGTTCTCCAAGTGTGGAAGAGATTCAGGATATGGTGGAAAACCAGATCATGAACCAGCGTGCATTCAATGTGGCACGTAATTATATCACTTATCGTTATAAGAGAGCTCTGGTCCGTAAATCTAACTCTACCGATGAACAGATCTTAAGTTTATTAGAGTGCAACAATGAGGAAGTAAAACAGGAGAATTCCAATAAGAACCCTACTGTCAACAGTGTACAGCGTGACTATATGGCAGGAGAGGTGAGCAAGGATATTACCAGAAGATTCTTATTAGATGGAGATATCGTAGAAGCGCATGAGCAGGGAATCATTCATTTCCATGATGCAGATTATTTTGCACAGCATATGCATAACTGCTGTCTTGTAAATTTAGAGGACATGCTCCAGAACGGCACAGTGATCAGTGAGACGATGATCGACCGTCCAAAGAGCTTTTCTACTGCATGCAATATTGCAACACAGGCGATCGCACAGATTGCAAGTTCCCAGTATGGCGGACAGAGTATTTCACTCTCACATCTGGCACCATTTGTGGATGTGAGCCGTCAGAAGTTCCGCAAGACTGTCCGCGAGGAACTGACAGCTTCCGGTATCGAGCCGACAGAAGAAATGGTAAACAAGATCGCTGAGATGCGTGTCAAAGAGGAGATCAACCGTGGTGTTCAGATGATCCAGTATCAGGTGATCACGCTTATGACAACCAATGGACAGGCTCCATTTGTGACAGTATTTATGTATCTCGATGAAGTTCCGGAAGGACAGCTTCGTGATGACCTTGCAGCAGTGATCGAGGAAGTATTACATCAGAGAATCCAGGGCGTTAAGAATGAAAAAGGTGTATTTATCACACCGGCGTTCCCGAAACTCATCTATGTATTAGAGGAAGACAATATCCGAGAGGGAAGCAAATACTGGTATCTGACCAGACTTGCAGCAGAGTGTACTGCAAAGAGAATGGTACCGGATTATATCTCTGAGAAGATCATGAAAAAACTCAAACAGGGTAACTGTTATACCTGTATGGGATGCCGCTCTTTCTTAACCGTATATAAGGACGAAAATGATAAATTCAAATTCTATGGAAGATTCAATCAGGGTGTTGTTACCTTAAACCTTGTGGATGTGGCATGTTCTTCCGGAAGAGATATGAACAAGTTCTGGGAACTTATGGATGAGAGACTGGAACTCTGTCACAGAGCATTAATGGCAAGACATGAGAGATTAAAAGGAACTCCTTCAGATGTGGCACCGATCCTCTGGCAGAATGGTGCACTGGCACGTCTGAAAAAGGGCGAGACCATTGATAAATTATTATATGGTGGATACTCTACCATTTCCCTCGGATATGCAGGACTTTGTGAGTGTACGAGATATATGAAGGGAGTTTCCCACACAGATCCGGATGGCACACCATTTGCATTGGAAGTCATGCGTCATCTGAACGATGCATGTGCAAAATGGAAAGCGGAGCATAACATTGATTTCAGCCTGTATGGCACACCATTGGAGTCAACAACTTATAAATTTGCAAAGTGCTTACAGAAACGTTTTGGAATCATTCCGGGTGTTACAGATAAGAACTACATTACAAACAGCTATCACGTACATGTGACGGAGGAAATGAGCGCATTCGATAAGCTGAAATTCGAATCCCAGTTCCAGGAGCTTTCTCCGGGCGGAGCAATCAGTTATGTGGAAGTTCCGAACATGCAGAACAATCTGGATGCTGTTCTTTCGGTTATGCAGTACATTTATGATAATATCATGTACGCAGAGTTGAACACCAAGAGTGATTATTGTCAGGAATGTGGTTACTCCGGAGAGATTAAAATTGTGAATGACAAAGATGGAAAATTAGTCTGGGAGTGTCCGAATTGCGGAAACCGCGATCAGAATAAAATGTCTGTTGCAAGACGTACCTGCGGTTATATCGGAACACAGTTCTGGAATCAGGGAAGAACACAGGAGATCAAGGAGCGTGTCCTCCATCTGTAAAAGCAACAGTATAAAGTAATATAAAAATTCAGGCGGAGCGGGAATTTATCCCGCTTCGTTTCAACTTATCATAAAGGAAATCATACAATGAATTATGCGAATATAAAAACTTATTCGATCGAAAATGGAACAGGCGTAAGAGTGTCGCTGTTTGTATCCGGCTGTACCCATCATTGCAAGGGATGTTTCAATGAGGAAGCCTGGGATTTTTCTTATGGGAAACCATTTACAAAAGAGACGGAAGATGAGATCATCCACGATTTAGAGCCGGACTATATGGCAGGCATCACGCTGCTCGGTGGAGAGCCGATGGAACCTGTGAACCAGAGAGTGCTGGTAAATCTGTTAAAGCGCATCCGCAAAGAACTGCCGGATAAAACCGTCTGGATCTATACCGGATACCTCTATGAGGATCTTCTGCCGGGAGGAAGGGCAAACTGTGAAGTGACAGAGGAAATGTTATCTTACTGTGATATTCTGGTGGATGGACCATTTGTTCTGGAAAAGAAGAACATTTCATTAAAATTCCGTGGTTCCGAGAATCAGAGAATCATCCAGCTTTCAGCCACAAGGGATGCCGGTAAAGTGATTCTTGCGATGGAATAGCAAATTGTGATATGATGAACACTGGCAGAAAAATGAACAGAGAAATTCTGGTTTCAGAAAATAAAGGGAGCAGAGAGATGAAAATTACGTGGAAGACATTTCTGGCGGTATCTGCTTATTGGGCAGGCGTCTTTGGATGGTTTTATATAGGAATCTGGCAGGTGTTGAAAAAACCGGTGCATTCCGTGATACTGGCACAGATTGCAGGACATCTTTCCGTAAGGCTTTTGGCAGGGGCGCTGATACAGGGATTTTTGTATCTGTCTCTGGCAGGTGGAGTCTGGTGTGTCGGTTATATGATCAGTGAATATTTCAAAGAAAGCAAATAAGGATAAACAGATGATTTTACGAGTACCTTCTTATTATAAAACATTTCAGTGCATTGCAGATAAATGTGAACACAGTTGCTGCATTGGCTGGGAGATTGATATTGATGAGGATTCCTATGATTATTACATGGGGATTGAGGGAGCGTTTGGAGAGCGCCTGAAAGAGCAGACGGTGACAGAAGATGAGGAACACAGCTTTGTATTACGGAAAAACGGCTGGTGCCCATTTTTAGATCAGAACAAATTATGCGATATTTACAGCGAACTTGGCGAGGAGGCTTTGTGTGAAGTCTGCACCGAGTATCCACGTTTTGTTGTGGAGTACGGCGATGTCAGGGAAAAATCTTTGAGTGTGTCCTGTGAAGAAGTAGGACGCATTATTTTTTCTGATGAGGGTAAAATGTCTTATGAAGATATCGAACTGTCGGATCTTGGAATTGAAGATGAATTTTACGAGGATGAGGAGGAAGAACCTTTCGAGGAAGATATGGAGGAGTTCTGTTCTCATTTAGAGGAGTACCGGACACAGGCGGTTGCCATTTTACAGAACCGGGAAAAGAGTATTGACGACAGGATCAGGGAGTATCTGAAATTCTGTGAAAAATTGCAGAATGTGGTGGAAAATCCAGAGGAAGAACTGTGGGAGCCGATGGAATATTTTCATGTCCGTATGGAGACGTTCGATGAACTTGAGAATGTCAACGAGGAATGGATGGAAGTAAAACAGCGGGTGCGTGATTTCTTTGAGACACATTCTTACACCGAGGCACTTGAGGAATATAAAAAGTCCGGCGATTACAATGAAATCTGGTATGAACATATTCTTGTTTATTTTACATACAGGTATTTTATGCGTGCATGGTATGACGGAAATGTTCTGGCAAAAGCACAGTTCGCAATTGTGGGATTTTTAGTGATCCGCGATATGGATATTGTACGATATTTTGCCAATGGAAAAAGTTTCAAGTTGGACGACCGGATTGCGAATGCAAGAATTTTTTCAAGGGAAGTGGAACATTCGGAGGAGACGTTAGAGATTCTGGAAGATGATATTTCTTTTGATGAAGCTTTTCATGTAAAGCATCTGCTTGGACAGATATAAAAAATAGCCGGGTGACAGAGTACCGGATAGCTTTGCGCTATCGTTCTGTTCAGCCGGCTATTAGTATCTGCCTGTAATGAAATGCAGGAAGGATACTGGTTTTTTACCTTCTGCTTTTGTCTCTGTAAGGTATTTCTCATAGTAAAGAATTACTTCACCGAAAGACATTGCTGGATCGATTGTATACATATGCTCGCCTCCTTATATTTGATTTCTTTTCTTGTTTTCGAGGCTAGTATAGTACTGGTTTTGGGAAAAGTCAACAAAAAAAGTGTGAATAATTTGTTAAGTATTCACAAAAATACAATTTTGGGGTAAAAAGTAAAAAGAAGGCAAAAACGAAGAAAAAAGAATACAAAAATGGGGTAAGGGAGAATACAAAAGAGTTTTATGCAGCGGAGTGACGAAGAGATTTACGAAGAGCAGGAGCGCAGAAGAATAAAGGCGCGGCGAGAGCGGAGAAGAAAGAGACGAAAGCAGCAGATTATTTTTCGGGCAGTGACGTTTATCGTTTTTTTTCTTGCATTGCTTCTTATTGTAATGCTGGTGCATAAAGTGTCAGAAAAATCAGCAGCAGAGGAGGCAGTGGTATCAGAGCCTGTCAAGTATGTTGAGAAATCTCCGGATTTTGCGGTAGAGCTGCTGACGGTCAATGAGTATTCCAGACCGGGAACAGAACTTGCGCAGGTAAATGGGATAGTCGTCCATTATACGGCAAATCCGGGAACGACAGCGGAACAGAACCGCAGTTATTTTGAAAGTCTGGCAGAGACAGGGGAGACGCATGCCAGCAGCCATTTTATCATTGGAATCAGTGGGGAAATCATTCAGTGCATTCCATGTAATGAGATCTCTTATGCATCCAATGACAGAAACAGCGATACCATTTCGGTAGAATGCTGTATTCCAGATGAGAGCGGAAAGTTTACAGATGAAACTTACCAGTCATTGGTCGAACTTGTGGCATGGCTTATGGGGCGGTATGATCTGACTGCGGACGACGTGATCCGACATTATGATGTGACAGGAAAAGATTGCCCGAAATATTTTGTCGAAAACAGTAATGCATGGTCGGATTTCAAGACGGACTTATTGACATATATCGATACCTACGGTATTGAAAAAACACAGGAAATAAATTAGAATAGCTTATGAACCGGACTTTTTTGTTGCAAAAAACAAAATAATGATGGAAACAATCGGATAAAGGGTTAATATAAGAAAATATGTTAGAAAATGAATTTCATAAATTAGAAGAAAAACAGGAAATCAGAACGACGATCAGTCAGATCAGAAAAGAGATCAAGAAGCAGGACAGTAAAAAAGCATTTTTGGAACTGCTCCAGGGAAAAGAGTCCATGATCGTTGATTTTTTATCAGAGGAAGATGCAAAGACAAGGAAAAATACAGCACTTCTGATCGGGGATTTAAAGCTTGAACAGGCAAAAGAAGCACTGATCGCAGCCTATCTGAATGAGACAACACTATATGTGAAAAGTGCTTATCTGACAGCTCTTGGAAAGCTTGATGTCAGGGAAAATCTTGAATTCTTTAAAAACCGTCTGCAGGAAGTAAAAAATCAGCAGGTGCCTGCTGAGGAACAAAAACATCAGGGCGAAGAGATCCGGGAGTTAAATGAGATCATCCTGAAAACGGAAGGTGCAAAAAAACATCAGTTTACCGGTTTTCAGATGCCGCATGAGATGCTGCTTCTCACAAACCGGGAGCAGAGGGAGGTCACGCTTTCCGAAGTGAAGGAGATCGGGGCTTCGGTACAGAGAAAGGCAGAGCTGCATCCATTGGGAGTACTGGTTTTTTCGAAAGAAGTGACTCCATTTACAAAGCTTCGCACTTACCGGGAATTATTGTTTCCTATTCACACAAATGAAAGAATCCCTGCAATGCCGCACAGGGCGGCAGAATTATTATGGCATTCGGATCTCTATGCATTTCTGACGGAATGCCATGAGGGAGATGCACCATTTTTCTTCCGTCTGGAGGTAAAGAGTGCAGAGCCGAAAACAGAGTTTGTGAAAAAATTAGGTGCGTCACTGGAAAAAAAATCTGACTGGAAACTGGCGAATTCGACCACAGATTATGAGATTGAGATCCGTCTGATCGAGGCGAAGGATGGAAGCTTTGTTCCATTTTTGAAATTATATTCCATGAAGATGAAGCGGTTTGCCTACCGGAAGAATGCGATTGCAATGTCCATCCATCCGGCAACGGCGGCGATGCTCATGTATTTGGCAAAACCATATCTGAAAGAAAATGCACAGATTTTAGATCCGTGCTGCGGTGTTGGAACAATGCTGATCGAGCGCGATATCTTAGTTCCGGCAAGGGAAAAATATGGGATTGACATTTTCGGTGATGCGATTGACATGGCAAGAGAGAATGCAGCACTTGCCGGAGAGAAGATCAACTTTATCCACCGGGATTATTTTGATTTTAAGCATGATTATAAGTTTGATGAGATCGTTACCAATATGCCGGTAAAAGGAAAGAAAGCAAAAGAGGATATGGATGCATTTTATGCCCGCTTTTTTGAAAAGTCTAAGAGTCTGCTGGCTGAGGATGGAATCATTATCATGTATTCCAATGAGGTAGGGTTTGTAAAAAAACAACTGCGGCTGCAGCCGTGCTACAGGCTGATCCAGGAGTATACGATCCGGAAAAAGGATTCGTACTGTCTGTTTATTATAGGAATGAAATAACAATTTAAGGGGTAACAGGGATATGGCTTTTACAGCGGGCAAAAGCAAAGAAATTGAGGGAAAATCAAATGACTGGCTGTTAGATCAGTCTTTAATGCAGAGCATGCAGGATCGGTTCTGCGATGCTAACAATGTATACATGGTATGCCTGAATGCACAGAACGGGGTTGTGACAAAAGCATATGGAACAAAAGAGGAATTGGAATATGTGTACAGCAAAGCGGGCAGGGAGCGTCATGTTTCGCTTTTGGACAAAATGACCGGACACAGCATTGAGAGTGTGGTGGAGGAACCGTTAGATACAGATTCTATCAAAATGAGCGGTGTGGCGATCCACGTCAGCGGCGAGACAATCGCAGTCTGGATCGTGATCGGTATCATGGATAACAGTACGGAAGATATTCCGGATTATATGATGCGGACAAGTCCGGAGCGCTATTACAAATCGTTGGAGTTCTTAGAGTCACTCTCAAAACAGATTTTTGCAGTAAAAATGGAGGAAGTGTTAGCGCAGGAAGCTTTTAACAAAAGCAGGGAATCTGAGATACAGATGAAGGAACAGCTGCACAGAAATGAAGCAATGACCTCCATTTTAAAAATGCTTGAGTCAGAAAACAGTTTTACAAAAATTGTGGACGACATTTTAAAAGATGCCTGCGAGTATCTGGGGATTTCGGCAGGAGCACTGCTCCGGGAAAATCAGGAGCAGAAGACGGTGGATATGATCTGCGAGTATGCCGGCGGGGGACGTGAGCCGCAGATGGCAAAGGAGCAGGGAGTCCCGAAAGAAGAACTTCCGTTTTTTAACGGAAAGCCGTATATGATCTCGTCGGATTCCATGATGCCGGAGGGATTTGCACGTCTGTTTGCACAGAAAAAACTGACAGCGGCTGTTTTTCTCCCGGTGGAGGTGAACGGACATGCGGGCATGTATCTCTGTTTTTGTGAAAGTGAGAAAAAGAAAAAATGGGAAAATGCGGATGTTAAATTTATCAATGACGTAAAACGTATTATCCAGACAATTTTAACCAAACGTATCACGAAAAATTCGCTTGCAAGTTCCTATGCATCTTTAGAGGCAATCCTTGAAAATGTGGGATGTGCAATTTATGTAAGAGATCCACAGACCGGACATATTCTGTATGCAAACGAGAAATATCAGAAATTCTTTAAAAAGACGTTGGAGGAACTTCCACTCAGCCCTGTCAGCTTACAGGATGCGACCGAGACAAAAAACGGTCTGTTCCGGGAAATTTATTCCGAGAAGGAAAACCGATGGTTTGACTGCTACAGCACCCATATCCAGTGGGTGGATGGAAGAAAAGTGACACTCTGTACAATTTATGATGTCACAGATAAAAAACTGTACCAGCAGAAAATCGAGAAACAGGCAAACAATGATTTCCTGACCGGCTTATACAACCGTATGCGCTGCGAGCAGGATCTGCAGCATTTTGTTGAAGATACACATGAATCCGGTGGAGAGGGAGCACTTTTATATATTGATCTGGACGACTTCAAACATATCAATGACGGATTGGGACATCAGTATGGCGATATCCTGCTGAAAAATATTTCTTCCGGATTGAAGCAGATCCCGGGAGTGAATGACAATTGTTACCGCATGGGTGGCGATGAATTTATTATACTGATCTCACATAAGGTATATCCTAATCTGCATAATATCATTGACCGGATCAAGGCAGAATTTGCAAGACCGTGGAGGTTAAAAGGAACGGAGTATTACTGCACCATGAGCATGGGAGTTGTACGTTTTCCAACCGATGGGGATACCGTGGAGGAACTGATCAAAAAAGCGGATATTGCGATGTATGATGCAAAATGTGCGGGAAAAAACCGTGTTGCCTATTATGATGAAAATGTGATCTCCACATCTTTCAAACGGCTGGATCTGGAGAAAAATATGCGCAATGCGACCAGAAATGCGTTTGATGAATTTGAAGTTTATTATCAGCCAATCACGGATATTTCAAAACCGGGAATGCCATGCTCCGGTGCAGAAGCACTGATCCGCTGGAATTCGAGGGAACTTGGCGTGATCTCCCCGACAGAGTTTATCCCACTGGCTGAGTATTTAGGGTTGATCAATCCGATCGGAAGCTTCATCTTAAGGGAGGCCTGCATGCGCTGCAAATACTGGAATGATATGGGGCATCCGGATTATAAGGTCAATGTCAATCTGTCTGTTGTACAGCTATTGCAGAATGATATTGTGGAGCAGATTGCTGAGGTCATCAGCGAGACAGGGATCAATCCAAAGAATCTGACACTGGAAGTGACCGAAAGTCTGGCGATCAACGATATGAACCGCATGAAAAAGATTCTTGCGGATATCAAAAAACTTGGTGTGCGTGTGGCTTTAGATGATTTCGGAACCGGATACTCTTCCCTGAACCATATCCGGGAAATGCCGATCGATGTGATCAAGATCGACCGGTGCTTTATTATTGATATCGGAAAGGATGATTTTTCCAATGCTTTTGTTAAAATGGTGGCGGAATTGGCATCCGCCATTGATGTCAATGTCTGTGTAGAGGGAGTGGAGACGAAAGAGCAGCTGGATATTCTTATGGGAAGCAAGATCCAGCTGATCCAGGGCTTTTATTTTGGAAGACCGATGACGGCGAGAGAATTTGAGGAGAAGTATTTATAATCCTGTAACCTCTGATACGGTGAGCACGTTGTCGTGTACCTGAAAGCGGATGTTGTAGTTTCCATAGGTGAGTCCCCAGATGCGGCTGTTGTCGTGGATGAATCGGTCTCTTGGATCCTGGGATAAAAGCTCTGACAGCAGTTTCTGGTCAGCTTCCGGGATCTTTTGCAGCAGATGGTCTGGAAAAATAACTTCTAACTGCTCACTGCTTACAGATAAAGCAAAACCGCCTGTGGCTTCCGGGTGGCTGTCGATATGCGGCAGATAAGGCTTGATGTCGTAAATGGGAGTGCCATCTAACATATCAATACCGGATACTGTGATAATGGGACCGAGCTTTTCGTCCATTGTGACAGATTCCAGTTTTACGGAAGACAAACCAATCGGGTTAGGACGGAAAGGGGAGCGTGTTGCAAAAATACCCATACGCACTTTTCCACCGAGCCGCGGCGGTCTGACGGTGGCAGACCAGTGATCTTTTTTTGCTTTGGAAAATCCCCATACAAGCCAGAGGTGGGAGAAGTCATTAAGCCCCCGGATGGCATCAGCATTTCTGTATTCCGGGGAAAAAACAATCGTTCCCTGCAATCCCCCGACAAGTCCGCTCTGTCTTGGAATCCCAAACTTTTCCGGAAAATCCGTATGAATGACAGCAATTTCTTTTAATTCCATAATAAGAAGCTTCCTCTATTTCATGATGATCATATAGTTCATTTTAGATAACAAAAAAGCCTTGATACAATCAAGGCTTTCTCTATGCAGAAGATGGGACTTGAACCCACACGATATTGCTACCACAGGCACCTGAAGCCTGCGCGTCTGCCAATTCCGCCACTTCTGCGAACAAACATTATTATATCGGGGTTTATAGAATAAGTCAAGACTTTTTTAAAAAAAATTGTTTTAATTGTATGAAAAACTTTTTACAATTTTTTTGAAAAAAGTGGTTGACTTTTTTGTTTTTCTTTGCTATTATTAGGAAGTCGTCACGAGAGATGACTGACATGCGGAAGTGTCGGAACTGGCAGACGAGCAAGACTAAGGATCTTGTGCTCATTGCGAGCGTGTGGGTTCAAGTCCCATCTTCCGCATTAGAGAAAGAAAAGAGGAAACCTTTTGATATGGAGGTTTCCTCTTTTCTTTATATTTTGAAAATCGAGCTGTATATGTTGTGTAAAACAAAAAGTTACAGGCGGATGATAGAACCGGCTTCCAAACCGATTGAAAATCTGGATAATCGTTTGACATTGGAAGGATTTCGAGCTTGGTATGAGGAAGGGAAAAAAGATGGTATTTAATAAAACGACACCTTGAACAAAAAAAGCGGGGATGCCAGAATCAATCATTGAGACAGAGCAATTGCCGGAGCTGTCGTTTATAAGAAAAGTAAATATCTGATATATTATGGACAAAAACAGTTGACGAAGATGAAAATATTGATAAGGAAATGATAGTTCTAATTTCAGAAACATTTGGAGGTCACAAAATGAAGAACACAAGTTATAAAAATAAACAATTCGTACTTTTAGGAATGACTTTTTTAAGCGTGGCTGGCATTGCCGGATGTTCCAAGGTGGAACTCGCGCAGAGCACAGTGACACTGGAGCTTGGCGATGAGCTGTCGGAAAATGTTGCAGATTATCTGCAGGATCCGGATGAGAAAATCTTAAAGGGTGCAAGCCTTGATCTGTCAGCAGTAGATGAAACAAAAGTTGGTTCGTACAATGCTGCCGTTGCATATGATGGAAAAAATTATCCGTTTACGGTAGAGGTGAAGGACACGACTTCACCGCAATGCGAAGCAAAAGATTATATCTACATGCAGCCGGGAACGCTGACCGTGGATGATCTGGTAACGGAGATTAAAGATGCATCGGAAACTTCCAGCGGGATTGTATCTTGTGAGCAGAAGGAGGATCTTGTAGTCTGTGATTATGATGATATGCTGCAGGAAAGAGCGGCGGTAGATACTGCTGATCCGTATGATGAAGTAGACTATCAAGAAAGTGTTCAGTTGGATGATGAAGGCTGTTATGAAGTGACAGCTCAGGTAAAAGATAGTGAAGGCAATTTTACAGATATAACATTAAACGTTTACGTGGATGGCACAGCTCCGGAGCTGGCACAGAATGTGATCAATCTTGAGGTGGATGCATCAGGAATTAGCATTGATGACATCAACACGGATGATGCGGAAAAGATTGCAGCCATGCTGCATGAGCTTCCGGATTTTTCAAATGCGGAGTGGGCGGCAGCCAGTGATGCATTTTGCGGAGACAATGTGATCAGCTACGAATTTGAGCAGAAATCATTTAATCTGCAGAAAGAGAACCCTGTAGAAGTATTAAATGTACACTGCACAGTGCAGGATCAGGCTGGAAACGAAAACGAGGCAGATTACGAAGTGATGGTTACATATACTGGTCTGGATGCAGAGGCTTTATTGGAAAAGACAGGGCTGATCATGCAGATAGCGGACACCTCAACAAACAATAATTCTACAAGTAGCAATAATAATATGACCAAGAGTGATGGCAAATCAAACAAAAATCAAAATGGAGAGTATAAGGGTAATGATACTGTAAATGATTTGGGAATGACAGATGCGGAATTTGCAGCCATGTTTGATTCGATGACTCCGGAAGAAAGAGAAGCATTTTTAAATTCTGTAGCTTATGGAAGTACCACAGACAATAATGTTCAAGTATCTGGTTATTATGACAACAATATGGCACAAGAAGTATTTAATTTGACAAATCAAGAAAGAGCAAATAATGGTTTGCCAGCATATTCATGGGATAGCAATATGGCTTCATATTCAGATAGACGTGCAAAGGAGATAGTTACAGATTATAGTCATAATTCTGCAGGTGGAAACTGGAGTGTAGGAGAAAATATTGCAGAAGGTGAAACAAGTGCAAGTGAAGTAGTTAATGACTGGATGAACTCCGCAGGACATAAAGCAAATATTTTGTCGGATGTGTCTACAAAAACATCAGTATCTTGTTATGTTGAAAATTTTACATATGCAGATGGATCAACACAGTATTTGTATCATTGGGTACAGAATTTTACACATTAAAAGCATTCCTTTAAACTGTTAAAAATTCATAGTGGAGAAACCTGAGTAGTTGTGTTAAAATTATCTTGGATTTTTGTACACATTTTCATTGATTGCAAAACCAGATTTTGACATAAGAAGTTGCTGTAAGTACAGATTTTTGGACAGGTCAGTATGTTATAATTTAACTGAAACTGGTAGTGAATGAGAATATCTGACTTGTTTGAAGCTGAACATAGCAAATGGGAGAACATATGCGGACAATGTTATTGAGCTTTAAGCCTGAATGGTATAACAGGATTAAAGATGGCAGTAAAATTTTTGAATATAGAAGAACCTTTCCAGATGAGGAAATAATGGCATATATGTATGTGAGTAGTCCTATGAAAATGATAGTAGGCAGGATACATTTAGGTCGTAGAATTGATATTAATACATGGAAGGAACAATACAAGGATGATATGGAAGTGTGTGAAAGAATAGATGATTTTATCTCCAGACACACATATGCAATGCCTGTATTATCATTTCAGATGACAAAGGAAATTGATTTGGGTACACTTCGGAAGTTTAATACAAGATTTGTATGTCCGCAAATGTATTATTATTTGGAAAATTATCCGGAATTGTTTGATTATATCAAGCATACAGCAACAGACATTGGAGAACCACGGATTAATTCATTTGAAAACATAGATAAAGAAGATATATGCAGAAAACAGTATTAGGAGGCTTGCTATGGGAGATTTTGGAGATGCAGAAAGAAGAATATTAGCTTTTATGACGGAGGGAACGGAGTTTGTTTTTCAGGATAAGAAGTATAAAGTAATCTTTTCTGGAAAACCCACTTGCCATAAAGGAGAGCCAAAGACAGATATATACATATTGGCGAAGTCTGAACATGACAAGACAGAGATAAAAATATCTTACAAGAAAGAAAATGCAGATTTTATTGAGAATAAAATGAGTGCAGAACGAGCAGAGCAGTTGTTTGGAACAGATTGGGAAGGTATTATTGAACAGTCGACGACTGCAATTCGTGACAGATTTGAGGAAAGAATGCTCATATACAAAAATAAGTACAAACGGACTGAAAAAGGTGCGATTACTTTAGGATGGAAGTTTGAACTGTTAAATAAAAACAGTGGAGATTTGTCCGGTAAGATGTTACTTACGGAAGAGCAGGTAATAGATGTATATGCAGGAAGTAATTTGTCAGAAGATAAACGAAATGCTATGGTATGTGGTCAGGTTATTGAGGACAGTGGCATAGCAAATTACATATTGATGGATGAGGATGTTCATTCTGCACAAGATGTAATTGATAAAATGATACCAATTACGGAATATGTTAAGCTGCATCGGGATATTTATTTTGCGTGCAAGGCATTAAACTATCGAACATTTGCAGAAAAATGGGATGGTGACAGACCATTATCTGTTCAGGTATTTTGGGATGCCGAGGAAAATAAACTGGTTCCGAAATTGGTATATGATAAACCATTGACGGTTAAAGGTAATGAAGTGGCAGGCAGATTGTTACAGTATATGAAGTTGTTGAATATTAAGACAACGGATGATATTGATGATGATAATGCCGGAACAGACAGAATAATTTAGAGGTGATTACATGGCAGTTATTATAGAGGAGCGTGGAAGAGGTAAATTTAAGCCGGCTCCAGATTACGCAGTAGATGAGGTAAAAGAACTTCTTAATGCAAAGATTGAGGAGGAAAGACAGGCATTTGCAGATTGTAGTGAAGAAATTGATTTTGATAAGTTAAAATATGACTCGAATAAGTGGAATCTGATCTCTCTTTTTTCAGGGTGTGGTGGACTTGATTTGGGTTTCGAATTGGCAGGGCTGAAAGCTGTTATGGGTGAAAATGTAATGGAGGCAGCATTTGCTGATAAAAAGGTTTTTGATGAGAATATCAATAACAATGTATTTAATACAATTTATGTAAACGATATATTTGACGAGGCAAGAGAAACTTATGCTCAAAATGCAGGTAAGTACATTTACATGGACAAGAGCGATATAAGAAAGATTAAGGAGTTCCCAAAGGCAGACATTGTATTGGGGGGATTCCCTTGTCCAGGTTTTTCAGAGGCAGGACCGAGATTAGTGGATGATAAGAGAAACTTTTTATATCTGCACTTTATCCGTTGCTTAATGCAGAGCAAACCAAAGATTTTTGTTGCTGAAAATGTAAAAGGAATGATGACACTCGGAAAAGGAGAGGTGTTCAAGCAGATTATTCAGGACTTTGCGGCAGCAGGCTACACAATTTATCATAAATTGCTTAATTCAGCAGAATATGGAGTGCCACAGATAAGAGAACGAGTGATTTTGGTTGGTGTCAGAAATGATATTAACTTTGAATATGTACATCCTGAGGCAACACACGGATATGGTGTTAAAGGCTTAAAAGAGGTAGTTACACTTCGTGATGCGATTGGTGATTTGGAAGATGATCCGGGAGATTATTTTACAGGTTCTTATTCTACCATTTTTATGTCCCGTAATCGTAAAAAACTTTGGTCACAGCCAAGCTTTACGATTCAGGCATCCGGAAGACAGGCACCGATTCATCCTGCTGGAGAGCCTATGGTAAATGTAGGAAAGGATAAATATATATTCAGTGATGGGGAAGAGAATAATAGGCGACTGTCTGCTAAAGAAATAGCAAGAATTCAAACATTCCCGGATTGGTATGAATTTAGCAGAGGAACAAGCAACAGAAATGATAATGCTAAACTTGATTTGGTGTATAAGCAGATAGGCAATGCAGTGCCGGTAAGGCTTGCATTAGCGGTTGCCGAGCCGATAGCGGAGTTCGTGAAGGCACAACTGGAACAGGAAAAAGAAGCATATGTTGTCATTCGGAGTGTGGAAAAGAAGAGGATGATGGCGTAGAGAATATACAGTTAGGAGCAAATATGGAGAAGGTTGTATCTAGAGGAATAAAAATAGACTTGCATATTCATTCCGAATATTCTAAGGCTAAAGATGGTAAAAAAGTTGAAGAAAACACATTAGATAATATACCAGTATTGGTGCAGGGATTACTAGCTAATCAGGTGGAAATGTGTGCGATTACAGATCACGATGCTTTTAATTATGGAATGTATTATGAATTAAAAAAAGAGGAGCAAAAAAATAATTGCGTAAAAAAAGTATTGCCGGGAATCGAATTTTCAGTTGAATTTGTTGAAGGTAAAGTAATTCATATTGTTACAATATTTGATGATAGAGATGACGAAAAAGTCAGAAATATACAAAAGATAATGGAACAAGGCAAAGGAATGAGTTGTTATAAAAAAACTAAGGGGGCATATACGAAATCAGATTATTTTGATATACTATCCGAAATAAATATTGATTTTATTATGATTGCTCATCAAAAAAAGACACCTAGTTCTCAACATAAGCCACATGCTAACGATGTAATGTCTTTAGGGAAAGAGATTTTTAATGAGTTAGTTTTTATGGACTATTTTGATGCGTATGAATTTAGAAATAAAAAGAATGAGATATATAATAAAATATATTCGTTGGAAAATAGTATGGAGGAAAAATTACGTTTTTTAACAGGATCAGATTGCCATAGATGGAGATATTATCCATATACTGAGGAAAATGAAAAAACGGAATTTAAATACACATATATAAAATCTCTCCCGTCTTTTAAGGGACTAGCAATGGCGGTAACGGATCATCATAGAATAGAATTAGAGAATTCTTTTTTTAATCCAAATGAAAAGTATGTAAAAGAAGTTGTTGTAGAGATTAATGGCGAGAAAAATATCATTCCATTTTCTAAAGGAATAAATGTTTTGATTGGAGATAATTCAGTTGGAAAATCTCTATTTCTTAATGCAATAACAGATAATTGTAAAAAAGTTGATAGAAGATTACATGCTGGATATGAAAAATATATCGAGAAAAACAAGTTGAAATTTGAAACAAAGATTAACGAGGAAGATATTTTTCGATTCAATCAACAAGGGGAGATAAGAAGCATATTTGATGAGGATGGGTTGAAGCCAGATAAGTATCTGTCAAATTTTTATCCTAATGCAATTAATGCAACAAAGTATAGAAATATTGTAGATACAGAACTTGAAAAAATGTACAATGCTATAAGAAAAAAATTTTCTTATGATGATGCGATAAAGAAACTTCCGAAGTTTCAAATACCAACAGAAGACACTGATGATAAAAGTATTACATTTATAGATAATGTAAAGAAGGTTGAGACAAAAGAACTTCAAATATTAGTAGATTCATTTGAAAAAACTATTGATGATATGAACCAGTTACTGAAAAATAAGGTATTAGATGATAAGGACAGAAAACATATACAAACAACTAGTGAAATGTTTTCTGTGATGAGTGAGAAATATAAGAAAGTACTAGATAAACAAAAACATGAAAATGAAAAAATTAATGTTTTTAATACGTATATTAGAAATTACAAAACAAAATATAACAGAAAAATTTCAGATGAACAGGCGGTTTTTTCTGATTATGTAGAGCAGAAACAAGCTGCGATTGAAAGTATGACAGAGCTTTTAGATGCACAGAAAGAATTGGAACTATTTGAAAGCAGAATTTCAGAAACAAAAATTATTCCAGAAAGCAATTCGGTTGATAAATATAGGTTTATATCGAAATTACAAATTGAAAAAATAGATAATAATTATATTGCGGACGTTATAAAGTCTGTCATAAAAAGAGGAAAGGTTATTAACACAAAAGAAATTACAGAAGCAGGACTTAAGGATATAATAAAAAAATATCCAACTGAAGACGAATTGAAACCACTTGACGTATTGATGACAAAAATTAATGCTAGATTGGATGCTGACTTTAAGGTACGAAATACAATTGTAGAAGAAAATATGGATGTTTATGATGAAGTGTCTGCTGGTTTTGATGCACAAATGTATTTTACACTTTTGAGTGGAGAAATGAGAGATAAGGGTATATATATAATAGATCAACCAGAGGATCACATTTCACAAAAAGCAATCAAGGATTTTGTTTTAGACCAATTTAGAAGAATGGGTCAGCAAAGACAGGTTATAATGGTAACGCATAATCCACAGTTCATCGTTAATTTGGATGTAGACAATGTTATATATTTGAGTAAGGTGGATGGAAAATTTACAATCCAGTCTGGTGCATTAGAATATGAAAATACACAATATAGTGTATTAAAAATAGTGGCTGACAATATTGAAGGAGGATTGCAAACAATTCAAGGAAGGATGAAAAGATATGAAAAAAACATTTGAATTCAGTGCAGACGATGAGAAATATATGCTTAAAAATACAAATCCGAATGAGAAGAAAGCAGAATTTGTAATTAGCAAGAAAGAAATGCAATTTGATACAAATGCATTTTATAATTATGTATTTTCGGATATAGCTGTAAAAATGGAACTAGAAATAGTGGACAAAACATCAGGGGATGATAAAGCGGCAAAGCGTGTGTATGGAATTGTGTCAGAAATCGCTTCTGAGGTCATCAAAAAAATGAATGAGAAATGCTTGTCTGAAATAGATGCATAAACTATAGGAGAGGGATATGTGACAACAAAATGACAATACAATTCCCTAAAAACTACGCAACAGGTAGAAATCAGACAAAACACCCTGCTTTTTACTTCCAAAACCAACGAAAAACACTACACAACAACTTTACAAAAAAGAGTTTGAATAATTCAAAATAGCAAACAGTCATTGACCGCTATGCCGGATATATCCGCTATTTCTTCAAAATGAACGGCTATTATAACTCTGATATGGAGGACAACATCAGAACAAAGCTGATTGAAAGCCTGTTCAAGTTCCGGCTTGACCGATAACATAAAAACTGAATATCCCACCGCCTTTTATAAAAAAGTTAGTATTTTAGCACCAAGCCATTCAGCAGGAGAAAATGACAGCACGGATTTAGTACAGTAACCCTAAAATCCATGCAAACAGTCTTGAAGAATTTTGAGGGGGTCTATATAATAAACATAGATTATTCGGAAAGCCTGTTTGCATACCAAGAAAAAAACAGGAGATAAAAAAGACGGAACAACTATCTGAAACATGAAGAGGGAGGCGTAAACGAAATGTGTGAAGTAATGGAACAATATTCAAAAAAAGCATATCAGCAGGGCGAGGAAGCCGGCAAAGAAATAGGCAAGGAAATCGGTAAAGAAATCGGTCAACGTCAGGCAAACATTGCCGCCATCAAAAACATGATCATCCGCTTTCAGGCAACGAAGGAAGTCATTCTGGAAGATTACACCGAGTCCGAATACAACACCGCCATCGCCGAACTCCAGTCTGAATCCAGATAACCCAAGACAAAAACCACCCATCACAGAGCCAGCCCGTCAGAAGCTGGCTCTTTCCACATCATAAAAGACCATTCCACATAACCTGCTGTGGAGAAAACAAGGAGAAAAGAATATTTTTTATCAAATAGTTTTTACATTTGCCGGAAAAAGCGTTATAATACGACACGATAAAAAAATGTGAGGTGATGAAAGTGCTTTTTGAAAAAGCAAAAGCGAAAAATGCAAGAGTCCAGATGTCGGAGGCTTTTATTACGAGTGTATTTTTGGCACTTTCCGGCGGATTTCAGGATGCATATACTTATTTTACAAGGGATGAAGTATTCTCGAATGCACAGACGGGAAACGTGGTACTGATGAGCCAGCATTTTATGCTGGGTGAATGGCAGAGAGGGCTGCATTATCTGATACCGCTGCTCGCATTTGCCGGAGGCGTTTTCTTTGCAGACTGTGTACAGGGAAAGTTTAAATATGCCAACCGTCTTCATTGGAGGCAGGGGATATTATTGTTGGAGATCCTGATTTTATTTGGTGTCGGATTTATTCCGCAGGATTATAATATGCTTGCGACAACATTAGTGTCGTTCTCCTGTGCGATGCAGGTGCAGTCATTCCGCAAAGTTGGTGGATATTCTTATGCGAGTACGATGTGTATCGGAAACTTAAGAAGCGGCACGGCAGCGTTGTCAGCATACATGAGGGACAGACGCCCGGAGCAGATCCGGCAGGCGATGTATTATTTCGGGATTATCCTGTTTTTTGCAGTGGGAGCAGGAATCGGTGGAAATCTGTCTATGCGGCTTGGATTTAAGGCAATCTGGTTTTCAAGTGCTGTTCTGGCAGTCAGCTTTTTGTTAATGTTTATAGAAGAAAAGGAAAAATCATTATGTTAAACCAGTTTTCAAGAACGGAGTTATTATTGGGAAAAGAGGCGATGGAGAAACTCGGACATTCCAGAGTGGCTGTCTTTGGTGTCGGCGGCGTCGGAGGCTATGTCTGCGAAGCACTTGTGCGGAGTGGTGTGGGAGCGTTTGATCTGATCGATGATGACAAAGTATGCCTGACAAACTTAAACCGCCAGATCATTGCGACAAGAAAGACGGTAGGAAAGTATAAGGCAGAGGTGATGCGTGACCGCATCCTGGAAATCAATCCGGAGGCGGATGTACGGATCCATAAGTGCTTTTTCCTGCCGGAGAATGCGGATGATTTTCCGTTTGGCGAATATGATTATATTGTGGATGCGGTGGATACCGTAACTGCAAAAATCGAGCTTGTCATGAAGGCGAAGGAAAAGGATATCCCGATCATCAGCAGCATGGGGGCGGGAAATAAGCTTGACGGAAGTCAGTTTAAGGTGGCAGATATTTATAAGACAAAAGTCTGCCCGCTTGCAAAAGTAATGCGCCGCGAACTGAAAAAGCGCGGAGTGAAGAAGTTAAAAGTAGTTTATTCCGAAGAGATTCCAACAAGACCGATCGAGGATATGGCCATCAGCTGCAGGACAAACTGTATCTGTCCGCCGGGCGCAGAGCACAAGTGTACAGAGCGGCGTGACATACCGGGAAGTGTGGCATTTGTTCCTTCCGTGGCAGGGCTGATCATTGCCGGGGAAGTGGTAAAAGATCTGATACGGAAATAAGGTGTATCACACCAGCTGGATAAATATATAGACAAATAGAACCTATATAAGTTATAATGTTGTGCAGTGCTGTAAAACAATAAAATGAAAAACGAGGGAAAGATATGTTTATAATTCAGTTTATCAGAGGTTTCTGTATGGCATTAGCAGACAGTGTTCCGGGTGTATCCGGAGGCACAATTGCATTTTTACTTGGATTTTATGATAAGTTTATCGATTCAATTGATGATCTGCTGACCGGAACAAAAGAGGAGAGGAAGGACGCATTTGTTTTCCTGATCAAACTTGGAATAGGATGGATCAGTGGATTTGTGATCGCAGTACTGATCCTGACAAGTGTATTTGAATCACATATTTATTATATAAGCTCCCTGTTTATCGGATTTATTATTTTTGCGATCCCGATCGTGATAAAAGAGGAGAAAAAATGTCTTGGAACCAATAAAAAGGCGATACCGTTTGTACTGCTTGGAATTGCGGTTGTATGTGCCATCACATATTTTAATCCGGTTTCCGGTGGAAATGACGGAGTGAATCTGGATCATCTGACACCGGGGCTTGCAGTGTTTGTGTTTTTTGCAGGAGTGATCGCTATTTCAGCCATGGTGCTTCCTGGAATTTCCGGGTCCACCCTGCTTTTGATCTTTGGATTATATCTTCCGATCATCACTGCAATCAAGGATATGCTGCATTTGGATTTCTCGAGTTTCTGGACGGTAGTTATTTTTGGGTGCGGTGTTTTAGTCGGCATTTTCAGTGTAGTAAAGCTGATCCGCAGGGCATTGGAAAAGTACAGGGCACAGACGATTTATCTGATCATCGGACTGATGCTCGGCTCCATCTTCGCTGTTGTTATGGGACCGACTACTCTGGATACTCCGCAGCCGGCTATGGGAATCCATGATTTTAGTATTCTTTTCTTTTTGATTGGCGGTGCAGTTATTTTAGGACTGCAGAAGATGAAGGATATTAAACAATAATCGGAGTAGAAGACGATGGTTTGAAAAAGACGCACAGCATAGTGCGGATAAGCATTGGATAAAACAGCATAATAGGGACAGAAGGAAACCGGCGCAAGTATTTGTGCCGGTTTCTGTATTGTCTTAAAAACGAAAGGAATTTTAATGGGAGAACAGGAAATGGGAAAGTTATTGGTGTACCTGAAAGATTATAAAAAAGAAAGCGTGTTAGGACCGCTTTTTAAATTGCTCGAAGCGTCTTTTGAGCTGATCGTGCCTCTTGTTATGGCGGCGATTATCGATCATGGAGTAGCAGACGGAGATAAACCATACATTATGAAAATGTGTCTGGTACTTGTGCTGCTTGCAGTGATCGGATTGACGTGTTCTATCACGGCCCAGTATTTTGCAGCAAAGGCAGCGGTCGGTTTTTCCACAGGACTGCGCCACGCACTTTTTGAGCATATTCAGAAACTATCATTTTCGGAGATGGATACTGTGGGAACATCCACACTGATCACGAGAATGACAAGTGATATCAACCAGACGCAGAACGGTGTAAACCTTGTATTACGTTTGTTTCTGCGCTCGCCGTTTATCGTGTTCGGTGCAATGATCATGGCATTCACGATTGATGTGAAAGCTGCACTTGTCTTTGTTGTAACAATTCCGCTGTTATCGATTGTGGTATTCGGAATTATGCTTGTGAGTATTCCATTGTATAAAAAAGTACAGTCTGCACTGGACAAGGTGCTTGGGATCACAAGAGAGAACCTGACCGGAAGTAGAGTAATCCGTGCATTTAATAAAGAGAATGATGAGATCGCAGACTTTAATAATAGCAATGATGCACTGACGAAGATCCAGCTTTATGTAGGTAAGATTTCAGCACTGATGAATCCGCTTACTTATGTGATCATAAATGGTGCAGTCGTTGTTTTAGTCTGGACAGGAGCAATCCGTGTTAACAGTGGATATATCACACAGGGTGAAGTGGTAGCGCTGGTAAATTATATGTCCCAGATTTTAGTAGAACTTATAAAACTTGCTAACCTTATTATTAATATTAATAAATCTATTGCGTGTGGAAACCGCATTCAGGCGATTTTTGAATTACAGCCATCCATCACAGATCATGCGGTGACGCCTGTGGCAGAGGAAAAAACAGAACACAGTGGAGAGGTGCCGGAAGTGGTATTTTCCCATGTGGGCTTAACTTATGCCGGAGCTGGAGAGGAATCCCTGACAGACATTGATTTTACCGTGAAAAAGGGAGAGACGATCGGTATCATTGGTGGTACAGGTTCCGGAAAATCATCGGTCGTCAACCTGATCCCGCGTTTTTATGATGCGACAAAGGGAAGCGTGCAGATCGGGGGAAAAGATGTGCGTGAGTATTCTCTGGAAGAACTTCGTGGAAAAATCGGTATGGTACTCCAGAAAGCGGTTTTATTCAAGGGAACGATCCGCGAAAATATGTTATGGGGAAATGAGAATGCAACAGATGATGCCATCATGCAGGCGTTAGAGGTTGCCCAGGCAAAAGAGTTTGTAGATAAAAAAGAAGGCGGACTTGATTTTGAAATCGAGCAGGGCGGTAAGAATCTTTCCGGAGGACAGCGGCAGCGAATGACGATTGCCCGTGCGGTTGTGAAGAAGCCGGATATCCTGATCTTAGATGACAGTGCTTCTGCACTGGATTTTGCGACAGATGCAAAACTTCGTATGGCAATCCGTGATATGGAGAACAAAGCAACCGTATTTATCGTATCGCAGAGAGCAGCATCCATTATGTATGCAGACAAGATTATTGTGTTAGATGATGGGCAGATCGTTGGAATGGGAACCCATGAGGAACTCTTAAAACAGTGTGAAGTATATCAGGAAATTTATTATTCCCAGTTTAAAAAGACCGAAGATGAGAAGGAGGGAAGATAAATGAAAAAGAGGATCAATAACCATCAGAGATCAACGATCAAAAAAGTGATGAATTATATCAGAAGATACTGGGGGTATCTTGGAATGTCCATTGTCCTTGCGGCAGTGACAGTTGCATTGACTTTATATCTGCCGGTATTGACCGGACGCGCAGTCGATCTGATCATTGAAAAAGGAGTGGTGGATTTTGCAGGAATCCTTGCAATCCTGAAAAGGATGGCAGTTATCATTCTTCTGACTGCAGTTGCACAGTGGATCATGAACGCATGCAACAATAAGATCACTTATCATATTATCCGGGATATCAGAAAAGAAGCATTCGAAAAAATTGAAAGACTTCCATTAAAATATATTGACGGACATTCCTACGGCGAGATCGTCAGCCGTGTCATTGCGGATGTGGATCAGTTTGCGGATGGCCTGCTGATGGGATTTACCCAGTTTTTCACCGGTATTGTAACGATTTTAGGTACGTTGATCTTCATGCTCACGATCAGCGTGAAAATTACGGTGGCAGTCGTTGTAATCACACCGGTTTCGTTGCTTGTGGCAAGTTTTATCGCAAAGAAAACTTTTTCCATGTTTAAATTACAGTCCGAGACGAGAGGAGAACAGACCGCATTTATCGAGGAAATGATCGGTAACCAGAAGGTTGTTCAGGCGTTTTCCCATGAGGATGAAGCACTGGAAAAGTTTGATGAGATCAATGGCAGATTACAGAAATGTTCTTTGAGAGCCATTTTCTTTTCCAGTATCACAAATCCTGCAACCCGGTTTGTCAACAGTCTGGTGTATGCAGTCGTTGGCGTGGTAGGAGCATTTACCGCAATTGCAGGAGGTATTTCAGTCGGACAGCTTTCTGCGTTACTCAGTTACGCAAACCAGTATACAAAACCTTTCAATGAGATTTCCGGTGTTGTGACAGAGTTACAGAATGCGCTGGCATGTGCAGCGAGGGTGTTTGAATTGATGGAGGAGCCTTCGGAAGTTCCGGATGCGCCGGATGCAGTGAATTTGGAGGAGGCAGACGGTCATGTGGCGTTAGAGCATGTATCTTTCTCTTATGTGCCGGAACAGAAACTGATCGAGGACTTTAATCTTTCTGTAAAACCGGGACAGAGGGTGGCGATCGTCGGTCCGACCGGATGCGGAAAAACGACATTGATCAATCTTTTGATGCGTTTTTATGATACAAACAGCGGAACGATCCGTGTGAGCGGAGTGCCAGTCAATGATATGACAAGAAAGAGTCTTCGAAATAATTATGGTATGGTATTGCAGGAAACATGGCTGCGCAGTGGAACGATCCGTGATAATATCGTGATGGGAAAACCGGACGCGACCGATGAGGAAGTGATCGCAGCGGCAAAAGCTTCCCATGCACACAGTTTTATCAAGCGTCTGCCGCAGGGTTATGACACCGTGATGGCAGAGGACGGCGGTAATCTTTCCCAGGGACAGAAACAGTTGTTATGTATTACCCGTGTTATGCTTTGCCTGCCGCCAATGCTGATTCTGGATGAGGCAACTTCTTCCATTGATACACGAACCGAGATCAAGATTCAGGAAGCGTTTGCAAAAATGATGAAAGGACGTACCAGTTTTATTGTGGCTCATCGTCTGTCGACCATTCAGGAAGCGGATATTATCCTGGTTATGAAAGATGGTCATATTATTGAGCAGGGACGTCATGAAGAACTGCTGGCTAAAAAGGGATTCTATGCAAATCTTTATGAGAGCCAGTTTGTAAATACATCCTCACAGGCATAAGGATTTTTGAAAAACAAAAGTTATACTAATCCACATAATAAATGGTGCGTGAGCCATCAATGCTCTCCATTGTGGAGGTTGTGATAAAATCTTTGACTGCTTCTTTATCTCTTGCGAGAAGGCAGTCAAAGATTTTTTTTGCACTGTAGTATAATTCTTTGGTGCCGTATTTTTGTCCGTAGCGAACCCAGAGGCTACATACAAGATCGCGGAACGAGACAAAAAAGAGTGGGAGCAGAGTGTTGCCGCTGATGTAGGCAATCTCGTGGCTGAACTCAAAAATAAGAGAAGCAGTCTTTTCCGGGTCAGTACAGTTTTCCATCTGGTAGACATATTCCTGAAGCCCTAACAGTTCTTCATCTGATGCACGGTCAATCGCAAACCGGGTGGCTTCCACCATAAACATGATTCTTGCTTCCAGTACGGATTTTACTTCACGGTTTTTTAAAACGCCGCCATTGTAATTCATGATGGCAACGAGTGTGTCTAAAGAACCGTCTCTGTGATAGTCTGCTACAAAGGTTCCGATTCTTGGACGAACCACGAGGAAACCTTTCTTTTCCAGTTCCGCGATACCGGAGTTGATAACCGCACGGGACACTTTCATGGATTCCGCCAGTTCGCGTTCAGGTGGCAGTTTGGAGCCAATCTCAAGTTTGCCGGATAATATCATATTTTGCAGTTCATTTACAAAAAGTTCCCTCAGGGAAGGTGCATTCAGTTTTTTAAATTCCATAAAATCTCCTGTTCTTTCATGAATAAGTGTCTGTGAAACTCTCTTAGTAAGATTGATTTTTTGTCAAGTATTCTATGTTTTAGGGAATTTCACAATTATTATTGAAGTTTGATATCTGAAATATTAAGTTTGTCTCTGGATAGACCAGATACCACGAAACTATTTTATAAAAGATACAAATAAAAATCAATGATTCGACTTATTAAATTTTTGTGAAATTGACGATTCATTATCTGGCAGAGACAGAACCGGAAACTTGTATTTTAAGACAGATTCAGATATAATCAAAGGAAGCATGAAAAGAGTGGAGTGAATCATGAAGAAAAAGACCGTGACTTCTGAGACAGAAGAAATTACAATAGACAATAAAAAACAGAAAAGAAAGAGAGAAAAGAAAGCCTACCGGGAGATCCGGTGGGACAGGCTGGATAACACGGCACATCTTTTCCCTGTGATCGCAGGCGAGAATATGAGCAATGTCTACCGCATCAGTGTGACACTGACGGAGCTTGTACAGCCTGATATTTTGCAGCAGGCGTTAAACATCGTCCTTCCGAAGATGGATGGATTTAATTTAAGACTTCGCATGGGGGTATTCTGGTATTATTTTGAGGAGAATGGAAAGCCTGCACCGAAAGTACGTGAGGAGAGCAATTTTCCGTGCCGCTATATCCAGCAGAATCAAAACCACAGTTATATGTTCCGCGTGACTTATTATAAATACAGAATTAATTTGGAAGTGTTCCACGTGCTGACCGATGGAATGGGCGGCATTAACTTTTTGAAAGAGTTAACTTACCAGTATCTGCGTCTTGCGCACCCGGAACTGAAGGAGAAGGTGGGGGATTCCTTAAACAGTGGTACATCTTTAAACAGAGAGGACAGTTTCTTAAAAAATTATAAGAAGAGTTCTGCAAAAGGCTATCAGACAAAAAAGGCATATCTGTTAAAGGGAGAGCATCTGGGACCGGGAGAATTCGGCGTTATGCATGGGTATATGCAGATTCCGCAGTTGAAAGAGGTGTGTCACAGATACGGCTGCAGCATCAATGAATATTTGGTTTCCGTTTATATCTGGAGTGTGTATACGGAGTGTATGAAGGGAATGCCGTCCGCGAGTCCGATCCGCGTGGCAGTTCCGGTAAATCTGCGCCCATATTTTAATTCGATCACAACAAAGAATTTCTTTGTCATGGTGTCGGCAGAATTTCATCCGACAAAGGAAGTCTACACGTTTGCGGAAGTACTGGAGATCGTGCGTGATAATCTGAGAAGCCAGATCAACAGGGAGCATCTGGAGAAATTGTTTTCCTATAATGTATCCAATGAGAAACTGCTTGCTGCGCGCGCAGTACCGCTTTTCTTAAAAAATATTGCGATGAAGCTTGTGTATACAAAGTCTGCACTCGCCAATACAACGACGATCACAAATATCGGAAATATCGGTGTGGATGAGGAATACCGCCAATATGTGGAGATGTTCCATGCATTTCTTGCAATGTCGAAGGGACAGCATTTGAAGGGAACGATCTGTTCTTATGGAAGTACGCTGGTGTTTTCATTCAGCTTTGATCTGAAAGATGTTTCCGTGCAGCGGGGATTTTTCCGCAAAATCGCAGCAGACGGAATTGAGGTCGAGTTAGATACAAATGGTGTAACTGCCGATTAAGAAGAATGGATCAGGATAGAAAAAACAGGAAAGTAATGGTGTGAGATGAGCAGATGTAAACAATGTAATATAGAAGTTTTGGATGAGACGGAGCGCTGCCCGCTCTGTCACTCCGTATTAGAGCCTACGATAGAGGTGGAAAATATGTATCCCGATGTCAAGATCAAAACAAGACGGATGATGCTTTTGTCGCGAATTTATCTTTTCGTGGCGATCGTGGCAGAGGCGGTTTTAGTTGCAGTGAATCATTATGGTGATTTTGAGACGGCGTGGAGCCTTGTTACCGGTCTGATCTTTTTTTACGGATATCTGGTTGTCCGGTTTGCAATCCTTGGAAAAACCGGCTATATTGCCAAAACAATTGTTTTGACTTTAATTGCCATATTGATATTGATTGCAATCGATTTTGTGAATGGTTACCGGGGATGGTCGGTACGGTATGTGTTCCCGGCGGCGATCATTTTAGTCGATATAGGAATTTTGGTCTTGATGTGTGTGAACCGGAGGAACTGGCAGAGTTATATTATGTGGCAGATTTTTATGATTTTGTGCAGTTTTGTTCCGATTATTCTGTATCTGACCGGAATTATTTATGTGCCGTATCTGGCGCTCGCGGCACTCGGAACGTCTGTATTTTTGTTCCTTGGAACGCTGATCATCGGTGACAGAAGGGCAAGGGTGGAACTGAAGAGAAGATTCCATATCAGATAAGGAAACGACAGAAGTTTGAATAAGAGGGTTTATGATCAGAAAATTGACTTTGAAAAAAGAAAGAGAACATGAGACAAACGAAGCGAGCATCGCAGGAAATGTCATGCGTGACCTGATCGCGCATGTGACAAACGATAACCTGATCGGCAGGAAGATCAAAAGCGGTGAACTGCGGAAAAAAATGGTCGAACCGCCGTGGAAATGCCCGGATATGTTCACCATGACCACTATCGAGATGGAGCACTTCACAATGGAGTGGCTTGAATTAAAGGAAAATCCAAATGAGCAGAAGGTAATCTTACAGCTTCATGGCGGCGGGTATATCGGAGCGATGCGGAATGCATACCGCATGTTTGCGGGACTTTACAATGAAGTCAGCAAAGGGATGAGTGTACTCACCATTGATTACCGTGTAGCACCTGAAAATCCATATCCGGCGGCATTGGAAGATGCAGTGAGCGCATATCAGTGGCTGCTCGGTCAGGGCTGGTTTGCAGAGGATATCATTGTGGCAGGAGATTCCGCAGGAGGAGGGCTTGCGATGGCACTGTGCCATTATCTGAAAGATCATGGAATGCAGCTTCCATGTGGGATCGTTGCAATGTCTCCGTGGACGGATCTTATGGCAAGCGGTGAATCGTATGATACCAATTATGAGAGGGATCCGTTGTTCGGAAATACGAGGGACAGCCTGATCTATAACAAAGACTATGTGGGTGACCATGATCCGATGGATGCTTATATTTCACCTTTGTATGGGGATTTCAGAGGATTTCCGCCAATGCTCATTCAGGTAGGTTCTTATGAGATGCTGTTAAGTGATTCGGTGAGCGTTGCCTCGAAAGCGAGACATCAGGGTGTGAAAGTAAGACTCAGTATTTATGATGGAATGTTCCACATTTTCCAGATGGCAGCAAAAATGCTGCCAGAATCCAGAAAAGCGTGGGCTGAGATTGGAAAATTTATTGATGTTTTGTCAGATGACTGACATCCATATAAACAGGAAGACCATTTTCATAGGTGACATTGGATTCCCCCTGAATCAATGGAGTGAGGTAATCAATTAATTCCTGTGTAACATCATTGCCAGCGGCGTTGATCCATTCAGTAGGAACGGATTTGGCTTCGTTGGCAATATTTTTTATCTCGGCATATCCATATTCAATCGTATATGGATCGTCAGATACACGGTTCATGGTGACCATAGAAGCTGTTACGCCTTCCTCGGAGAGCGCAACGGCTTTTTTTCCTAATTCGACAGATTCCATAAGGTCTGTTTTGGATGCTAAATGGGCTGCACACCGCTGTAATACATTCACTTCGATGGAGCGGACTTTTACACCTAATTTTTCTTTCACAAGGAATTCCAATGTTTTTCCGGCGCCACTCAGCTGGCTGTGGCCAAATGTATCGACTGACTTCTCAGAAGCGCTGATGTAATTGCCGGATGCATCTCGGATACCCTCTGATACGGCAATGATAACGTTATTGCGTTCAAACAGCATACGTTTTACATCTAACAGGAAGTCGTCCGTATCAAACGGAACTTCCGGAAGATAAATCAAATGTGGAGCGGAATTATATCCGTTTCTTGCAAGAGCAGCGGCAGCGGTCAGCCATCCTGCGTCACGTCCCATGATCTCAATGATCGTAACACTCTTGACTGCGTAAATAAAAGTGTCATGGGCAATCTCTAAAATAGAGGAAGCAATATATTTTGCAGCGGAACCAAAACCAGGAGTGTGGTCTGTCTCACACAGATCGTTGTCGATTGTTTTTGGAATGCCGATGATGCGGACATTGCTGCCGATTTTTCTGCCGTATTCAGATAATTTTAAAACGGTGTCCATAGAGTCGTTTCCGCCAATATAGAAGAAGGCGCCGACATTGTATAATTCAAACTGTTTGAAGATAAAAACATATGAGGAATCATCATCCAGATAATCCGGCAGTTTATGACGGCAGGAACCTAAATACATTGCCGGTGTCGTTTCCAGACGATCCAGATATGCCGGATTTTCATTCATAATCTCTGTCAGATTTAATAAATGATTGTTTAAGATGCCAAGGATTCCATTTACAGATCCATAGACAGTCTCATACTGATCAGATGCCATGACTCCACGGATCACACCTGCAAGGCTGGCGTTAATTGCAACTGTCGGGCCACCGGACTGTGCGACCATTACATTTTTTAAACTCATAGTTTACTCCTTAATAATTCATTAACTTTTGTTAAAAATAGTATCCATTTCTTTTTCTTTTGTTATAATGAAAAAGATAGATTTTTTTGTAAAAATCTTTTTGACTGCTATATAATAGCGGAAAATAACGTGTTTAGCAAGAGGTAGCAGGTGTGAAATGTGATTTATGTCCAAGAAAATGCCTTGTAGACCGGAAAAAGGGTGAAAAAGGGATCTGTGGGCAGACAGAAAATTTAAAAGTTGCGAGGGCGGCACTTCATTTCTGGGAGGAACCTTGCATTTCGGGAGATGCGGGATCTGGAGCTGTATTTTTTTCGGGGTGTCCGTTGCATTGTGTATTCTGTCAGAATGAGAATATCGCAAACGGAACGGTTGGAAAAGAAATCTCTCTGGAGCGGCTCGTGGATATTTTTCTTGAATTGCAGGAAAAAAGAGCCAATAATATCAATCTTGTAACACCGGGACATTTTGTGCCGCAGATCGTGAAGGCTCTGGATCAGGCACGAAAGGAAGGGCTTACGCTTCCGGTTGTATACAATACAAGCAGTTATGAGACGGTTGACACGATCAAAATGTTAGAGGGGTACGTCGATATTTATCTGCCGGATTTTAAATATATGAGCCCGGGTTTGAGTAAAAAGTATTCCCATGCTCCGGATTATGCAGAGGTTGCAAAGGCAGCGATCGCAGAGATGGTGCGGCAGACAGGAAAGGCTGTGTTTGTAAATGGAGATGAAGATAACCTTATTTTAAGAGGAACGATCGTAAGACATCTGACACTGCCCGGTTGTATGGCGGATTCCATGCAGATTTTAAAATATCTGCATGAAACTTACGGAGATATGATTTATATCAGTATCATGAACCAGTTTACCCCACTTTCCAATCTGGAAAAGTATCCGGAATTGAATCGCAGGATTACCGATGAGGAATATGAGACACTGGTGGATTATGCGATCGATATCGGGATAGAAAATGGTTTTATCCAGGAGGGGGACACAGCGGAAGAGAGTTTTATCCCGGCATTTGACTGTGAGGGCGTGTAACCTTGAAAATGAGAACCATATTTTCTGGTGGAAAAAATTTCCAAAAAAATAAGGAAAATTATATTTACATAATATGGGAAAATGCTATAATTAGTTCCGTATGATTACAAAGAAGGAATAGCAGCGAAATTACTGCAGACAGATTCCTTATCATAATAGAGTGAACTACGAAAATTTACTATAAGTAATTGGAAATGCAGACAAGGAGGAGACGAGAATGAATTTTCTGAATTTAATTCAGGGCGCAGCCGGAAAGGTAAAAGGGGTTGCGACTTTGCTTAGCGGACTGACAAAGACACAGGCGATCATAGCAGGTGTAGCTACTGTGACAGCAGTTGGCGGTGTCGGAACAGGAGGATATTTCTTATATGACCATTTTCATCAGCCGGAACCAATTGTGGCAGATGTTGTGATAAGTACAGAGGTGGCAGAACCGACGGAAGAAGTTGTGGCAGCCGAAGAAGTTGTCACGGAAGAGACAGAGGCGGCAGAACCGGAAACCGTTACATTGGTCGGAAGTTCTATTGAGAAGGATCTGAAGATCAAGATACAGGACGAGTCCTCGAAAAATGTAAAGGGACAGCCTTTTGAGATCACGATCAAGGCAGACAAGAAGAAGGCAAAATCAACTACATATTCAGATGATGATAAAGATGGTATTATTTACATTAAAAGTATTGATGCCGGAAAATATGATGTCTCTTTGAATGAGATTGATGGATATATTTCAAAAGAAAATTCTTACAAATTAACGGTTAAGGATAAGATTGAATACACCAAGGTAGATGTCAAAGACGAGATCAAATCCGCATCAGAAGTAGCACCGGCAGAGGATGCAGAGGTAGACAATGTTGAGGTGGAGGCTGTTATTCAGGATACAGTGGAAACAGTTGACAGCACCTGTACGCCATCCAAAGTCGGAGCAGGAGATGTGGATACTTCCAATTTCCCGAAAGCTTCTGTTGGTGGATCAACAAAAGTGGACATTGCACAGGCAGCAGTGACGGCTTCCGCAAAACGTGTGGGATACCATGCTACAGGAACGGAATCATCTGGTGTGACTACATCATCCGAGACATCATCGGAAACAGCAACACCAAAATCATCAGAAACAACAACACCGAGTGAAGGCGGTCAGGGAACTGGCGGTGATCAGAATGGAACACCTGGAGACAAAACAGATGGTACAGAGACAAAGCCGGATGATACGAAACCAGATAAATATGAAATTACCATTGTCCATATGTTTTATAAAAACGATGGAAAAACAAAAGCAGACAAAGCAGATGAAAAAGAGACAGTAACTGTTGCAAAGGATGCGAAAACGGTGTCATCTGCAAAAACATATGACGGATATAAAGCTTCCAACGGTACAACCTTTACCATTCAGGATGGTGCAAAAGAATATACCATCATGTGGGTTGCAACAGCAGCAGATAAGGCTACTTATAAGGTAACACATAATTTCTTTCAGGCTGATGGAAAGACCAAAGCAGAAGAATCCAAAAGTGAAGATATCACAGTAGATGCTACTGCTACTGAGATACAGGCATCTTCTTATGAAGCACAGGGATATAAACTGGCAGAAGGTTCCACGAAGATCAAAGTGGCAGCAGGCACAACAGCATACACATTAAACTGGGTAAAAGCTGCAGCCGCAGCCAGTGCATCTGTCACAGTACCACAGACGGCAGCTTTATATAACAGCACTATTAATAATGCAAATGCAATTGGTCTTACAGCAACATTGACAGACGCAGGCAATATTATCACAAATATTACATGGGCTAGCAGCAACGAAAAAGTTGTAAAGGTATCCAATGGAGCGAAAACAGGATGTACACTGACAGCAGTTGGAAAAGGAAGTGCAACTGTAACAGGTACGATCACATACTTATCCAAACCGGGCGATACCAAGACAACCGCAAGTGACAAGAAAATCACATGTACAGTTACAGTCAATGATTTTACTGGAAATACAACAACCCAGTTAAAAGATAAATCCGGTAGATTACTTTACAAAGATTCCGAGTGTAAAAAACCAGCAACCGTGGCAGATTACAATGCAAACGGAACTTACTACACCGAGCCGGTTTACACCGGATGGCAGACCATTGATGGAAAAGTATATTACTATACCAGCAACCATCAGCGTGTAACAGGAAGTCAGGTGATCAGCGGTATCTCTTACAACTTCGGAAGTGATGGAGCATTACAGCAGGGTTCCGGAAAGAACGGTATTGATGTATCCAGCCATCAAGGAAATATCGACTGGGCATCTGTAAAGGCAGCAGGTATCAATTTTGCAATTATCCGTGTCGGTTACCGCGGATCACAGACAGGAGCATTGGTAGAGGATTCCTGCTTCAAGAAAAATATTCAGGGTGCAACTGCAAACGGCATTAACGTTGGTGTTTACTTCTTCACACAGGCTACAACTGAGGCAGAGGCTGTTGAGGAGGCAAGTATGGCATTGACCTTATGCTCCGGATACAATCTTTCTTACCCGATTTTTGTTGATACAGAGAACGGAAGCGGAGCAGCCCGTGCCAACGGATTAGATAAAGGCAGCAGAACAGCATGCGTGGCTGCGTTCTGTAAGACCATTGCAAACGGTGGAAGAAAAGCAGGTGTTTACGCAAGCAAGAGCTGGTACAACAATAAAATTGATGCATCTGCATTCAGTAACTACTTTATCTGGGTTGCACAGTACAACACAACCTGCAATTACAAAGGAAAATATAACATGTGGCAGTACTCTTCCAAGGGAAGTGTTCCTGGAATCAAGGGAAATGTCGATGTAAATATTGCATATTAATTTATGGGTTTTAAAAGGATGACCGGTATCTGTTCAGATACCGGTTGTTTTGCGCATAACAATCAATAAGGAGAACAGGTTTGCCATATTATAATAGGAAAGAGTATCCAAAACAGATATGGGTGTCGGAGATACCGGAGCGTGAAGTTTCTTTGTTAAGAGAAAATCTTGCAGGAATAAAACAAACTACATTTGTGTTAATAAAAAAAGAGGAAGCCTTTCATCAGCTGTCAGAGAAGCGGAGCAGAGATATCATTTTTCTATCTTCGGATCAGTCTCTTTTAGACCTTGCCAGAGATGTGGACGTCCCGGCGATTGCCTATCAGAAACCGGAAATGGATACATTTCTTCATGCCGATATGGTCGTCGAGGGGTTCGAGGAAGTCGATATGACGTTTTTACAGCGTGTGTATGAGAGACATTTCAACATTCCATGGACGATTCTGGAGACGGAACGCTGTATTGTGAGAGAACTGGAACTTTCTGATCTGGATGACCTTTTTTCCATGTATGCAGAACCCGGAATGACCGATTATATGGAGGGACTATATGAATATGAGGAAGAGCTGGAATATCAGAAAGCCTATATCGAAAATATGTATCGTTTTTACGGATATGGAATGTGGCTCGTTTTTGAGAAAAAAACGGGCACGCTGATCGGCAGGGCTGGTGTGGAACACCGGGAAGAGTTAAATGGAGATATGGAATTGGGTTATGCGATCCGGACATCCTTTCAACATCAGGGTTATGCCTATGAAGTCTGTCAGGCGATCATGCAATATGCAGGAGAGGAGCTGCAGGTACATCTCTTGCACTGTCTGATTCAAAAAGAAAATACTCTTTCTGAAAAACTTGCCATAAAATTAGGCTTTTCATATTGCGGTGACCGGGAAATAGACGGCGTCCTGATGTCAGATTATCAGATAGAATGGTGATGGAAGCCGGATGCAAAGTTTAAGCGTTGATTTTTGATAGAAAATAAAATATAATCATATATTATACACAAAAGCATAGATAAAGTGGGTGATCTACATGGCAGAACTTTCATCAGAAGAATTAGAGAAAATCGTAAAAGAAGAGGATAATAGTATCAAACCAATGAAGGAGTTTGAGAGTCCCGAAAAATTATATCAGGAATTGATCGCCAGTGTCCGTAAGTATCATCCATCTACGGATATCAGTCTGATAGAGAAGGCATACAACATTGCATACGAGGCACATAAGGGGCAGGTAAGAAAATCGGGAGAACCGTATATCATCCATCCATTGTGCGTTGCGATTATTTTAGCAGAGTTAGAGCTTGATAAGGAGACGATTGTAGCGGGACTTTTGCATGATGTGGTGGAAGATACCGTTATGACCGACGAGGAGATCAAACAGGAGTTTGGTGCAGAGGTTGCACTGTTGGTGGATGGTGTCACAAAATTAGGACAGTTGTCCTATGATGCGGATAAAGTGGAAGTTCAGGCAGAGAACTTAAGAAAAATGTTCCTTGCCATGGCAAAGGATATCCGTGTGATTCTGATCAAACTGGCAGACCGCCTGCATAATATGCGGACACTGAAATACATGACGCCGGAGAAACAGAAGGAAAAAGCGCGCGAGACAATGGATATCTATGCGCCGATCGCCCAGCGCCTTGGTATTTCCAAAATTAAGATCGAATTAGACGATCTGTCTTTAAAATATTTAGAGCCGGAAGCATACTATGATCTGGTTCATCAGATTGCTCAGAGAAAAAGTGTCAGGGATGATTATGTCCAGAGCCTTGTGGAAGAGGTAAAAAAACATATCCACGAAGCCGGAATTCCGGCGCAGATTGATGGACGCGCAAAGCATTTTTTCAGTATTTATAAGAAAATGAAGAACCAGGATAAAACGCTGGATCAGATTTATGATCTGTTTGCGATCCGTATTATCGTGGATTCCGTAAAAGACTGTTATGCGGCACTTGGGGTTATTCACGAGATGTATAAACCGATTCCCGGTCGATTCAAAGATTACATTGCCATGCCAAAACCGAACATGTATCAGTCACTTCACACGACACTGATCGGACCGACCGGACAGCCGTTCGAGATCCAGATCCGTACCTATGAGATGCACCGCACTGCTGAGTATGGTATCGCCGCTCACTGGAAATACAAAGAGGCAAGCAATAATGGCGGTGCTGCAGCACCAATGACCGTTACCGAGGAAGAGAAGTTAAGCTGGCTGAGACAGATTTTAGAGTGGCAGAGGGATATGTCCGATAACAAAGAGTTTATGAGTCTGTTAAAAAGTGATCTCGACCTGTTTTCGGATACGGTTTTCTGCTTCACACCGACAGGAGATGTGAAAAACCTGCCAAACGGTTCTACGCCAATTGATTTTGCGTACAGCATCCATTCGGCGGTCGGAAACAAAATGATCGGAGCCAAAGTCAACGGAAAGCTTGTTCCGATTGATTATGTGATCCAGAATGGTGACCGGATCGAGGTATTGACTTCCCAGAATTCCAAGGGACCAAGCCGCGACTGGCTGAATATTGTAAAGAGCACGCAGGCAAAGAATAAGATCAATCAGTGGTTCCGAAGCGAGTTGAAGGAAGAAAATATTATAAGAGGAAAAGAGCTGCTTGCATCCTGTTGTAAATCAAAGGGAATCAACCTTTCCGATATCAACAGACCAGAGTATCAGGATAAAATCATGCGCAAGTATGGTTTTCATGACTGGAATTCCTGCCTTGCAACCGTTGGACATGGCGGTTTAAAAGAAGGTCAGATCGTAAACCGCATGTATGAGGAATACAAGAAAGATCACCTTGCACGTATTACAGATGAGGAAGTTCTTGAGACAATTTCCGAAAATAAAGAAAAAGTTCCGGAGAAAAAATCAAAGAGTGGTATTATTGTAAAAGGACTTTATGATGTGGCAGTCCATTTTTCAAAATGCTGCAGTCCGGTCCCGGGGGACGAGATCGTGGGATTTGTGACAAGAGGACGTGGTGTTTCCATTCACCGGACGGATTGCATCAACATCATCAATCTTTCGGATATGGAGAGAGAACGTCTCATCGATGCAGAGTGGCAGCATGATGAAGAATCCGGCAATTCCGGTCTTTATCTGGCAGAAATCAAAGTATTCTGCAATAACCGTACCGGGCTTCTCGTTGATATCACAAGAGCCTTTACAGAGCGTGAGATTGATATCAATGCGATCCATTCCAAGACGAGTAAGCAGGGAATCGCAACCATTGATATTTCATTTAATACAAAAGGAAAAGCAGAGCTGACGAGCGTGATCGACAAGCTTCGTCAGATAGACAGTATTATTGATATTGAGAGAACCACCGGCTGATCTGGCTCAGGTGGTTTCTTTCATCTTTTTATGGAGGAAGAAAAAGATGGCACCATTAAGTATACAGACATATGTAGTGGGTCCGGTACAGACCAATTGCTATTTTGCGATCAATGATGACACAAAAGAAGTACTGATCATTGATCCGGGTGCAAGTGCAAAACAGCTTGCAGAGAAAGTGAAAGAGCAGGGATTGAAACCTGTGGCAATTCTTCTGACACATGGACATTTTGATCATGCGACAGGGGCAGGGGAGCTGGCGCAGCTTTTGCATATAAAAATCTATGCGCAGGAAAAAGAAAAAGAGACACTGGAAAATCCGCAGTTGAATCTGAGCGGATGGCAGGGAAGCGAGCTTGTGTTCTATGCCGATGAATATTTAAAAGATGAGCAGGAAATAGATCTTGCAGGATTTCATATACGGGTATTTTTAACACCGGGACATACGGTAGGAGGCTGCTGCTATTATTTCCCATATCAGAACACTTTATTCAGCGGAGACAGTCTCTTCCAGACTTCTATTGGAAGGACTGATTTCCCGAAGGGAAGTGCATCCCAGCTGATTCATGCGATCCGGGAAAAACTTATGCCGCTTCCTGATGAGACCGCCGTGTATACAGGGCATGGAGATATGACAACGATCGGAACAGAGCGGATGTACAATCCCTATTTGTAGGAGGAAAGCATGATATTAGCAAAATTAAACCAGCCGGAATTTGAGTATGACATACATTCGCTCATCAAAGCATTTTTCCCGGAGGAAAATGTGAGTGCAACGGCAGAAGATAAAAAATATGAGGAAGAGATCACCTTTCAGTTTCAGGTGGAGTATGAGCCACAGCAGATAAAAATTGAGTGGAAGGGAAAAAATCAGGAAAGTCATGACCGAAGTTTTCCGGTAGATTTTTCAGACCGCACGGAAACGAAAAACGAATTGAAACAGAATTTTTATCAGATATTATCAGAGATCACGGGCAAAAAGCTTCCGTGGGGAACGCTGACAGGAATCCGGCCAACGAAAATCCCGATGAAATTTTTAGAGGAAGGAAAAACGGAGGAAGAGATCAGAACCTACATGCAAAAAACGTACTTTGCATCCGATGAGAAAATCGATCTTTCCATTGATATTGCAGAGCGTGAGCTCGAAATCTTAAAAAAGATCGATTACGAGAACGGCTACAGTCTTTATATCGGAATCCCATTCTGTCCGACAACCTGCCTGTATTGTTCATTTACATCCTACCCATTAGTGAGCTGGAGACAGAAAGTGGACAGCTATCTGGATGCTTTGGAAAAAGAACTGGATTATGTTGCAGTAAAATTTGGAAAAAAACATCTGAATTCCATCTACATTGGAGGGGGCACACCGACAACACTGGAGCCATATCAGCTTGACCGGCTGATCCGTAAAATCCGATGCAGCTTTGATCTGTCACACTGTCTGGAGTTTACAGTGGAAGCCGGACGTCCGGACAGCATCACAAGAGAAAAATTAGAAACGTTGAAAAAATGGGACATCACAAGAATTTCCATCAATCCGCAGACGATGAAAGATGAGACATTAAAAATCATCGGGCGCAGACATACCGTGGCACAGACCGTGGAGAGTTTTCATCTTGCGAGAGAACTTGGATTCGATGATATTAACATGGATCTTATCATGGGACTGCCGGAGGAAAGCCTTGAGGATGTCAGGGATACCTTAGAGCAGGTAAAAGCGTTAAAACCGGATAATCTTACCGTGCATTCACTTGCATTAAAGAGGGCGGCACGGCTTAACATGTTTAAGGAAGATTATAAAGATTACAAGATGGTCAACACCACAGAGCATATGAACCTCACCGCAGAATATGCAAAAGAGATGGGATTAGAACCATATTATCTGTATCGGCAGAAGAGCATGGCTGGCAATCTGGAAAATGTCGGTTACGCAAGTCCGGGGAAAGCAGGAATTTATAACATTCTGATCATGGAGGAGAAACAGACCATCGTGGCGTGCGGAGCGGGAGCTTCGACAAAACGTGTCTGGAATGAGCCAAATCCGGACGGCACTCATCGGATCGAAAGATGCGAGAATGTCAAGGATGTAGCGCAGTACATCGAGAGAATTGATGAGATGATTGAGCGGAAGCAGAAACTTTTTGCAGAAGAATAAAAGGTTTTTTTTCCTGAAATAGTACATCAAATGAGGGTTAGTACATCAAAAAATTACCCAATAATACTGAATAACCTATGAGATGTATTGAAACAACCTAATAACTGTGCCTTAAAGGACGAATTCATTTTAGAAGATGAGTTCGTCCTTTTCTCATATATTCCAAAATGACGGTAGAACTGTTCACAAGTTTTATGGTAAAATTTGAATACAAATTGAGCAACAAATCTGGGAAAACATAATCATCAATGTGTAAAATGTGATAGTCATGAGGAAAAAACGAGAGTCACAGAAAGGATGTGGGAGGCATTGTGTGGGAAGAGAATCAAACAACCAGCAGCCTTGGCTGTATTATTTGTTCTAATGTTTATTGGTGGATGTTTTTTTGTGAAAGCCAATCAGGCAAAGGAATTTGAGAAAAACGATTATGGGGTGTTTTTAAATGCGGACGCCTCATCTTTGGAACGATTTAAAATGTATGAAACGATTGTAATTGATGCACAGTATTTTACAAAAAGGGATATTGAATTGCTCCATCAAAATGGAACAGTCGTATATACATATCTAAATATTGGGTCGATTGAAAACTTCAGGGAGTACTATACAACCTATGCGGAACTGGCAATCGGTGAGTATGAGCATTGGGAGGAAGAACAATGGGTGGATGTAGCAAACCCAGACTGGCAGAAGTTTATAGGACAGCTTTCTCAGGAACTATATGAAAAAGGTGTTGATGGGTTCTTTATAGATAATTGTGATGTATATTATTACGCTCCACGCGAGAGTATTTTTGAAGGTCTTACAGCTATTCTGCAAATATTTGGAAGCGTGCAAAGCAGATGGAATGGAAGTATATCTGTTGGAATATACAACGAACCCAAAACTAATCCAAAAAATAAAAGAATACTGCAAGGAGCAAGACTTCCATTTTTATATTTCCAGTTCCCTTGAACTTAGATAATGAGTGTTGAGAAATACGAAAAGTATGCGGTTGCTTTTTCTGGAACGGGATAATGTTATTACTATTATTTGATTGACAAAAATTAGATAGGTTTTATAATTGATATTAAGAATCGTTCCTAATAATGAGTTGGATAGAAACAACTAAAAAATAGAAGAAAAGGGGGTAAGATTATGTTTGAGATGAAACCAGAGTATTACATTGGAATAAAAATGATTGATGAACAACATAAACAGTTGTTTAAATATGCGGATGAAGCATATAGCAGATTATGAAGATTTTGACATACCTTACGGAATGGTTAGTAAATCATATTTTGTATGTTGATGGACAGATTCCACAGGAATGATGTCATATATAGGAGTTTATGAAAGAGATTTATGGATGAAAAACAGTTAAGCATAGATATCGCTGGTTTGGCAGGAGGTTCCTTTATTTGCAAGGATTATTCATCTTGCGGATGTAATAGATGCGATTGCTAACAACATAAAATTTAGACAGGAAAAATGGGATAAATGTTGTGAATTTCTTGTAAAACAAAAAGGATTATTATTTGATGCTGAGTGTGTAGAAGCCTTTTTTGAAATGATATCAAAAGAAACATTTGTTTCGTTAGAGGATGGATCTTTTGAGTCAAAGTTATGGGAGATTGTTCCAAGAAAAAAACAGATGTTTGATTGGAATACTTGTAAAAATATTGCAGATTTCTTTGCGAATATTGTTGATTATAAATCTCCCTTTACAAGCAGACACTCTATTGGTGTTGCAGAAAAGGCTGCGCAGTTTGCAAAGTATATTGGATATGATGTTTCAGATATCGAAAAAATGTATCTGGCGGGAGCATTGCATGATATCGGAAAAATGGCGGTCGGTAATGAAATATTAGAAAAACCGGATAAACTTACGGATGAAGAATTTGATAAAATGAAAAACCATGCGGGCTACACATATCTTATGTTGTCACAAGTAGATGGTTTTGAAGATATACGGGATTGGGCTGCATTACATCATGAAAAACTAAATGGGAAAGGGTATCCATTTGGAAAAACTGCAGATGAATTAAATGAACAAGAACGAATTATGGCATGTGTTGATATTTATCAGGCGCTTACGGAAGAACGTCCATATAAGAAAGGAATGTCGCATGAAAAAACATGTGATATACTTGATGAAATGGCAGAAAAAGGTTTTGTGGATGCAGATATTTCACGTAAAATGAGAGATTGTTTTCATTAGCATAGTATGAATGTTACAGAAAAACGGGTAGCCATTAACTCATTGGTATAGTTTGCGACGGGAGCAAATTCATTCATGATGCCCTTATAGATTTCAGCAGGGATGGTCCAAAGATCAGTATCTTTCTCTGCTTGTCGAAAGTGATGGATGGAATGTATAATATTGTTAATGATTCAGAGATATTTATTTTGGAAAAAGTTTAATCAATTTGGAGGTATAAAATGAAAGCACATAAGTATTGGTCAATCGGAGCGTTAATTACTATGATTGGAACTTTTTATACTGGATATAAAGGCTCTAAATCAGGTCATAAGTATTTTGCATGCAGCACTCTTATATGTATGATCATGTCCATGTACACTGGACATAAAATGATTTCAGTTAATAAGAGAGTAAGAAAACAGGTGGAAAATACAGAAGCGGAGGAATAGTAAATGTTAGAGTCAGGAACCAAAGCACCGGATTTTGAATTGCCGGATCAGAATGGAGAAATGCATAAATTAAGCGATTATGCAGGAAAAAAAGTAATCTTATATTTTTATCCAAAGGATAATACACCAGGATGTACGAAGCAGGCATGTGGCTTTTCTGAGCGTTATCCTCAATTTACCGAGAAAGGTGCAGTGATCCTTGGAGTCAGTAAGGATTCTGTAGCCTCTCACAAGAGATTTGAAGAAAAATATGGACTGGCATTTACGCTATTAGCAGATCCAGAGCGTAAAGTTATTGAAGCATATGATGTCTGGAAAGAAAAGAAAAACTATGGAAAAGTATCTATGGGCGTAGTGAGAACTACATATCTTATCGATGAGCAGGGAATTATCATCAAAGCCAATGATAAAGTCAAAGCAGCAGATGATCCTGAAAAGATGCTTAAGGAATTAGAGTGATGAAGATTATATTATCACCTGCAAAGAAGATGATTGCAGATACTGATAACTTAGCACCGGTTGAACTGCCTGTCTATATTGATAAGACAGCAGAAGTATTAAACTGGATGAAAAGCAAATCAAAAGAAGAACTGAAAGCTATCTGGAAATGTAATGACAAGATTGCAGAGCAGAACTTTAACAGATTGGAAAATATGGATCTTTATAACAGGCTTACTCCGGCTGTTTTAGCATATGAAGGGATTGCATTTCAATATATGGCACCATCTGTGTTTGAAATCCAGCAGTTTGAGTATTTGCAAAATCATTTAAGAATCTTGTCTGCGTTTTATGGCATTTTAAAACCAATGGATGGTGTGACTCCTTATCGTCTTGAAATGCAGGCAAAGGTTGGAATTGGAGATGCAAAAAATCTGTATGAGTACTGGGGAGAATTGTTATACCGCTCAGTAATCGATGACAGTAGGATTATCATTAATCTTGCATCAAAAGAATACTCAAAATGTATAGAAAAGTATCTGACACCACAGGACAGATATATTACGATTGTATTTTGTGAGTTATCCGGAGATAAATTGGTAACAAAAGGTACCTATGCCAAGATGGCTCGTGGTGAAATGGTCAGATTCATAGCGGAAAATAATATTGAAAATCCGGTGGAGATTCAGAAATTTGACAGACTCGGATATTCGTTTAGGTCCGATTTATCTTCAGATTCAGAATATGTATTTGAACGCAAAATAAAATAGTGATTCAGATAAAAGATGCTTGCTTTGGCATCTTTTATAATAATGAGAATTATTACTATTTTTATTGATAATAGAGGTAAACAATCTTAATTTAGAAACAATCCTAATAAGGAGGACGAATGACAAGTAGGAGAAATACCATTCAAAAAGATCTTGTAAGAAATACCGTATACGAAATGAGAAGACACGTTACGGCAAATGAAGTGTATGAATTTATAAAACAAGCATATCCATCAATTGGAAAAGGAACTGTATATAGAAATCTTGATATATTGGTAGAGGAAGGTGCATTAAGAAAGGTTGAAGTTCCGGATGGACCGAACCGATTTGATTTTACATTGAAAAATCATTACCATGTAAGATGTATAAAGTGCGGTGAAATTTTTGATGTGGATATGGATCAAATACCGGATTTGCTGGAAAGAATTCATAACACTCATGGAATTGAATTTTTGGATTATGATATTTCATTTAAAGGCATTTGCCCGAAATGCAGGGAGAAGGTAAAGGAAGAAAAAAATGGATAGGAAAGCAATGTATAAGTTAAGGTATGGGAATGCCGTAACTGCGGAGAACCTATGCAGGAATTAAAAGCCGGAGTGACAGATGCTGCTGTTGAGAAGCACGTACCTGTATATACAGTGGAAGGCAGTCATGTTCATGTCGTGGTCGGAGAGACAAAACATCCAATGCTTGAAGAACATTTCATTGAGTGGATTACATTAAATACCAATCAGGGAATATACAGAAAACAGATAAATCCAGGGCAGGAGCCGGTAGCAGATTTTTGTCTTTGCGATGGTGAACAGGTAGAAGAAGTATATGCATATTGTAACCTGCATGGATTATGGAAATGCTAAAAGCATTTATACATATTAAGATTAAAGAACAACACAAATATAACAGTAATATAGGCTGTGTATTAATATATTTACAAGGATATTTCCGGTTCCTTTTTTAGAATGGGAAGCGGAGAAACAGTAGAGAGGAGAATACTACATTCCTTGATAACTGAATATACAAATGCATACAGGACGTGACGTGCGGAGCCGGAAATGTCACCAAGAGAGTTTATGTGGACGGTAGAATCGTATACCTGATATCTTGGAGACAGATGAAAGGATTGAAATGCCTGCAAAAGCTGAGATCAGAAAAACATTTATGATAAATTAAAAAATGAAAAAGACATTCTTCCATAAATCTTAAAGAATGCTTTAAAATTATGTGTTATAGTGATACCTGTTAAAAAGAAAAATCTGGCAGACAACAAAAGAAAAGCCAGCAGAGATGAAAAGGAGATATCGATTATTATGAAAAAAAGATATGCGTTATTATTGACAGGTTTATTAACATTATCACTTGCAGCAGGATGTGGCGCTAAGACTGACAATGCAGGAGAGACTTCTGCACCGGCGGTTTCTGAATCACAGGCAGCAGAGAGTACAGAGCAGACAGCAGAGAGTACGGAGCAGACAGCAGATGTACAGAACACAGCAGATCAGGGAGAGGAAAAGACGATCACAGGAACAATTGATGAGATCAAAGATTTCATGTTTATTATCACAGATGAGTCTGGCGCAGCATATGAATTCAGCTTTGAGACAGCACCGGAAGGACTGGAAAATGTAGCTGGCGGAGATACTGTAAAAGTTACATATACAGGTGAAATCTCAGAGGTTGATCCATTTAATGGAACTGTTATTTCTGTTGAAAAGCAGTAAGATTATTCAATTGAAAAGAATGATGAAAGAGCGATACCACAGCGTACCGCTCTTTTTTTTCGGAAACGTACCGATTTATACAAAATACTTTGACATGAGTTATATCAAACCGTATAATAGACAAGGATAAGCAACGCCAGACACAGGTCTGGCTGTCTGAGATAGATGAAAATGGAGGAAAACCAATGGCGTTGAGCAAGAAGCCGGTAAACGGCATGAAAGATATTTTACCAGAGGAAATGCAGATTCGTGATTATGTGCAGCAGGTGATCAAAGAGACATACCGGAATTTCGGTTTTACACAGATTGAGACCCCTTGCATGGAGAACATTGCAAATTTAAGCAGCAAGCAGGGTGGTGAGAACGAGAAGTTAATTTTTAAAGTAATGAAGCGTGGCGAGAAGCTAAAGATCGCAGAGGCAAAGGATGAAATAGATTTAGTGGATTTTGGAATGCGTTATGATCTGACGGTTCCATTGGTCCGTTATTATTCGAACAATGCCAATGATCTCCCATCTCCATTTAAGGCGTTACAGATGGGAAATGTGTGGCGTGCAGACAGACCGCAGCGCGGACGTTACCGTCAGTTTATGCAGTGTGACATTGATATTATCGGAGAACCGAGTAATCTCGCAGAGATAGAACTGATTCTTGCAACAACTACAACGATCGGAAAATTAGGATTTAAAAATTTTGAGATCCGTATCAATGAGAGACGTATTTTGAAAGCAATGGCAGCCTACAGTGGTTTTGCAGAGGAAGATTACGATACCGTATTCATTATCCTTGATAAAATGGACAAGATCGGTCTTGATGGTGTCGCAGAAGAACTTGCAAAAGAAGGTTATGCAAAAGAATCCATCGACAAATACCTCGGACTTTTCAAAGGTGTGGAGGAAGCAGGAAACGGAATCGATGGAATCTGTTATATCGCAAAGACTCTGGAAGGCTTTTTAGAGGAAGACGTTGAGAAAAACTTATTAGAGATCATTAACAGTGTCAACGCTGCAAAACAGGCAGATTTCAAACTGGTATTTGATCCGACTCTCGTTCGCGGCATGAGCTACTATACCGGAACGATTTTTGAGATCGCGATGCCGGAGCTTGGCGCAGCCTGCGGCGGCGGTGGACGTTACGATAAGATGGTTGGCAAGTTCACAGGACAGGATGTACCGGCCTGTGGATTTTCCATCGGTTTTGAACGCATTGTACTCTTATTGATGGAGAGCGGATTTACAGTTCCGATGCAGCGTCCGAAAGTTGCATATCTCATCGAGAAAGGCTATCCGGCAGACAAGCTCGTCGATGTGATCGCAAAAGCGCAGGAGGAGCGCCAGGCTGGCAAACAGGTATTAGTTGTCCGCATGAACAAGAACAAGAAGTTCCAGAAGGAAAAACTTGCAGCGGAAGGCTATAAGGATATCGAGGAATTTTTCAATAACTAGATAATTCAGAATGGAAACGCTATAGCAAAAACTATGGCGTTTTTCTTTCTATTGCGAGAAAAAACGTTGAAAAATAGCACTTCATGGTGTAAGATAAAAAAAGTGTCAAAGCAGGATCTGCTGCAATGATAAAACCTATAAAGACAGGCAGTCCGGACAGCCTGAATGATACAAAGGCTATTTAACGTCCCGATTGCTGTAAGGAATAAAAAACAAGGAGTTAAGAAAATGATTCAGTCCAGAACTCATAATTGTAACGAGTTACGTCTTTCTGATGCAGGCAAAAGCGTAACGATCGTAGGATGGTATGAGAACATCCGTAAAGTAAGTAAAAATCTTGGATTCCTGATTCTTCGCGATTTCTATGGTACAACTCAGGTTGTGATCGAGACCGAAGAGATGATGCAGGTGATCGACAGTGTGAATAAGGAGTCTACGATCTCTGTCACAGGTGTGGTAAGAGAGCGCTCCAGCAAGAATAAAGACCTTGCGACCGGCGAGATCGAAGTTGTTCCGGAGAAGATCGAAATCTTGGGAAAATGTATTTACAATGCACTTCCATTTGAGATCAATCAGTCCAAAGATGCAGATGAGAATACAAGATTAAAATATCGTTATCTTGATCTTCGTAACCCTGCTGTCAAAGGAAACATTGTATTGAGAAGTAAGATCGTTGCCGAACTTCGTCAGAAGATGAACTCCTTAAACTTCATGGAGATCACAACACCGATCCTTACCTGTTCTTCCCCGGAAGGAGCAAGAGATTACCTTGTTCCTGCAAGAAATCATCCGGGAAAATTCTATGCACTGCCACAGGCACCACAGCAGTTCAAACAGATTTTAATGGCATCCGGGTTTGACCGTTATTTCCAGATCGCACCATGTTTCCGCGATGAGGATGCAAGAGCAGACCGTTCTCCGGGAGAGTTCTATCAGTTGGATATGGAGATGGCATTCGCTTCCCAGGAGGATGTATTCTCAGTTGTTGAGGAAGTATTACCACCTGTATTTGAAAAATATGGTGTATACAAGACAGCTTCCAAAGCACCATTTGTCCGCATTCCATATTTAGAGTCCATGGACAAATACGGAAGTGACAAACCAGACCTTCGTATCGACCTTGTACTTCAGGATGCCACAGAAGTCATGGCAGACTGCGGATTCGGACCATTTGAGGGTCAGACTGTAAAAGCAATCGTAGTTGACGGATTTACTGCGACCAGAAAAGTGATCGATGGAATCTGCGCAGAAGTAGAAGTTCAGACTGCAAACAAAGCATTCTGGTTCAAATTAGATGAAAATGGAGAACTTGTCGGAGGAATCGCAAAGTTCTTACAAGACAGAAAAGAAGCCGTGATCGCAGCTCTTGGATTAAAACCGGGTGATTTTGTTGGTCTGACAGCAGGCAAAAAATTAGCCGCACAGAAAACAGCAGGTGTTCTCCGTAAACTTCTTGGTGCAGCAAGCGATAAGCATATGAAGAAAGACTGCTACGAGTTCTGCTGGATCGTTGATTTCCCGATGTATGAAATCGGTGAGGAATCCGGGGAATTAGAGTTCTGTCATAATCCATTCTCTATGCCACAGGGCGGAATGGACGCATTAAACAATCAGGATCCATTAGATATCCTGGCATACCAGTATGACCTTGTATGTAACGGTGTTGAGCTGTCCTCCGGTGCAGTACGTAACCATGATCCTGAGATCATGATCAAAGCATTTGAGTTAGTCGGACTTGGCGAGGATGATGTGAAAGCAAAATTCCCTGCCATGTACAATGCATTCTGTTATGGAGCACCACCACATGCCGGTATCGCTCCGGGTGTAGACCGTATGATCATGCTCATCTGTGGAGAGGAAAGTATCCGTGAGATCATTCCATTCCCGATGAACAAAAATGCAATGGATATCATGATGGGCGCACCTGCAACCGTTGAACAGAAACAGTTGGATGATGTGCATATTGCAATCAAAATGCCGAAAGAGGACTAACCGGAGTTTAATTAGCGTAGTGTCGCAGATTTCATGGTACTTTCTCAGGGTGTGAGGGGGCAGCTATAAGTGTCCTTTCACAAGTCAGAATTTTATATGTTAATGAAAAAGAAAAACGGTATAAACGAAATATTATGTTTCTGTTCGCTGGACATTCCGATAGGCTTCTGAGCAACAATCTTGAGAAGCAGTGCTTCCCAAGATTGTTAGAATCCTATCTCCATAGCTCACAAAGAAAATAATATTTGTTTATACCGTTTTTCTTTCATTTACGTTACGAATGACTTGTGAGAGGACGCTTATATTTGCCCAATTTACGCTATGAATTGCACTACAGAATCTGCAATTTACGTTATGTAACTCACGGTTAGGGGATGAGTGCTTATATTGGGTTCTGCCGCTCGTAATTCAGATGCTTGAGTGAAAAAGTAAATTCCGCACGTAAACTTAAATTCCATACGGAAGAC
>ERZ791825.155-NODE-155-length-73192-cov-7.271176_pt1 | contig 73192 bp, 62 predicted proteins | sample MGYA00510298_ERZ791825 | MGnify/ENA primary metagenome ERZ791825 (study PRJEB30046, sample SAMN00792010) | human gut metagenome | study: EMG produced TPA metagenomics assembly of the A metagenome-wide association study of gut microbiota in type 2... | reverse complement strand
TAGATACATTAGTATCTTAGAAGCCCATTACCTTTAGGTGATGGGTAGTTCACAACAGTAAAGCAGATAAAAGTTAATATATAGATTAATTATAGAAAGGTTTTTTATGTTTGATTTAGAAGAAGAATTAAAAAAGCTTCCTGCAAAACCGGGAGTTTATATAATGCACGATAACATAGGAACAATAATATATGTAGGAAAAGCAATAAGCCTTAAAAATAGAGTAAGGCAGTATTTTCAAAGCAGCAGAAATCACACACCGAAAATTCAAAAAATGGTGTCGCATATATCATATTTTGAATATATAATTACCGACTCTGAACTTGAAGCACTTGTGCTTGAATGTAATCTTATAAAAGAATACAGCCCTAAATACAACACAATGTTAAAAGATGATAAGACGTATCCATTTATAAAAGTAACTGTACATGAACCATTTCCAAGAGTGCTTTTTGCTAGAGATATGAAGCATGACAATAGCAGATACTTTGGACCATATACATCGGCAGGAGCAGTAAAGGACACAATAGAGTTGTTGTGTAAGTTATACAAAATAAGAACATGTAACAGACGACTTCCAAAGGATGAAGGCAAAGAAAGACCTTGTCTTAATTATCACATAGGACAGTGTAGTGCGCCATGTCAAGGTTATATATCAAGAGAAGAATACAAGCAGTCAATTAAAAAAGTTATTGATTTTTTAAATGGAAATTACTCCCAGATATTAAAAGAGCTTGAAGAAAAGATGATGACAGCTTCAGAAAAGATGGAATTTGAAGAAGCAGCAAGGTATCGAGATTTGATGTATAGTGTAAAGCAGATTGCACAGAAGCAGAAAATTACATCAGATGACAATGAAGACAGGGATGTAATAGCATGTGCTTCTGATGGAACAGACTCCGTAGTTCAAGTATTTTTTATAAGGGGTGGAAAGTTACTAGGGCGAGAACATTTTCACATGAGTGTAGCTCAAGGCGATACAAGAAGTGAGATTATTTCACAATTTGTTAAGCAATACTATGGTGGAACACCATACATTCCGAATATCGTAATGCTTCAAGAAGAAATTGAAGATGCTAATATAATAAGTGATTGGCTTAGCAGTATAAAAAAGCGAAAGGTAAATGTTGTTACGCCTAAAAAGGGTACGAAAGAAAAACTTGTTGAGCTTGCTTACAAAAATGCACAGATGGTTCTTATTCAAGATGGTGAAAATATTAAGCGAGAGCAACAACGAACTATAGGAGCAATGAAAGAAATGGGAGAGTTATTAGGATTAAGCAATTTAAGGCGAGCAGAAGCTTATGATATTTCTAATACAAATGGTATCGAGTCGGTAGGCTCTATGGTTGTATTTGAAGATGGCAAGCCTAAGAAGAATGACTATAGAAAATTTAAGATTAAGACGGTTAAAGGTCCTGATGATTATAGTAGTATGAGAGAAGTGCTTACAAGAAGATTTAAAAGAGCAATGGAAAACTCAGATGGCTTTGCTGTGTATCCAGATATTATTATGATGGACGGTGGACGAGGTCAGGTAAATGTGGCACTTGAAGTTTTAAAAGAATTAAAGCTTAATATACCGGTGTGTGGTATGGTAAAAGACGACAATCATAATACAAGGGGGCTTTATTATAACAATGTCGAAATACCCATCGACAAAAGAAGTGAGGGTTTTAAGTTAATTACACGAGTTCAAGATGAAGCACACAGATTTGCTATTGAATATCACAGAAGTCTAAGGGGAAAAGCACAAGTAAACTCTGTGCTTGATAATATTGAAGGAATTGGTCCTGTAAGGCGAAAGGCTCTTATGAAGAAGTTTCTTGATATAGAAAAGATAAGAAATGCGACAGTAGAAGAACTTATGCAGGCAGACGGAATTACAGAAAATGTTGCAATAAATATCTATAAATATTTTCACTAAAAGTAAGATAAACCTTAACTATTTTTGTAGTTACTTTTTTAAAATTTTGATAGTATTGAAGCAATGTGAATACTTGAGTTTTTGCATTTTGTATTACAATAAACATTCGTAAGATAGCAACAGTATATAAACAGTAATGCACCATTAAAAGAACAGTCAGCGATATTTGTATGACAGCAACGAACATACTTGTTCGGTGAGGGCATACAAATATCGCCTACTGTACTTTTTCTGGTGTGTGTGTTTATATACTGTTGCTATCTTCAAAATCTTATAAAGCAAAATGCAAAAACTCAAGTCTTATACTTTGAAAATTTGAGTATTTATGTAAGATTATTCACAATACTTGTTTGACATCTACAATGTATATGTTAAACTGTACATATCAATAAGTACAAATGGAAAAGCACGAAAATTTATGACAACTGCCAAAGAAATATTCATATTAGTTGCAGTTTGTCAGTAAGTGCAAGATGTAAATTTATATAATTTTTGAAAAAATGGAGGGCGATTTATGAACGGCAACGAAAGAGTTAAACTTGCAAATGTAATTGAAAAAATGCACTTGGAGAATGTTACTCCACAAATAGATGTGTCAGAAATATGGCTTCATGTACCAGAAGTTAATAGACCTGCATTACAGCTTACAGGTTTTTATGACCAATTTGACAATGACAGAATACAAATAATTGGTAATGTAGAGTATTCATATCTTAAAAGTCTTACAGAAGCAGAAAGATTTGAAAGATATAATCAGTTATTATCAAGCAATATTCCTTGTCTTGTATTTTGTAGAAATCTAAGACCAGAAGATAAAGTGTTAGAGCTTGCAGTTAAACATCAGATACCAATACTTCTTTGTGACACAGCAACATCAACATTTATGGCAGAAGTAATAAGATGGCTTAAGGTACAGCTTGCACCATGTATAGTTATTCATGGAGTATTAGTTGATGTTTATGGTGAAGGTGTGTTAATTACAGGCGAGAGTGGTATTGGTAAGAGTGAAGCTGCGCTTGAGCTTATTAAGAGAGGTCATCGTCTTGTAACAGATGATGCTGTTGAAATCCGTAAAGTTAGTGATGAAGAACTTATTGGAACAGCTCCGGGCGTAACTAAGTACTTTATTGAGCTTAGGGGTATTGGAATTATTGATATAAAGACACTTTTTGGTGTTGAAAGTGTTAAGGAAACTCAAGAAATCGACATGGTAATTCAGCTTGAAGACTGGAAGCGAGATAAGGAATATGACAGACTCGGTCTTGAAGAAGAATATACAGAATATCTTGGAAATAAAGTAGTGTGTCATGCACTTCCTATAAGACCAGGTCGTAATCTTGCCGTTATCGTAGAAGCAGCAGCCGTTAATCACAGACAGAAAAAGATGGGTTATAATGCTGCAAAGGAATTATATAGAAGAGTTCAAGAAAACCTTATGAAAGGGGAAGACGATGAAGAATAATTACTGTTTTGGTATCGACATTGGTGGAACAACAGTAAAATGTGGATTGTTTTTTAATGACGGAACTCTTATTGAAAAAAGTGAGATACCAACAATAAAAGAAGATAACGGAAGTCATATTTTAGATGATATTAAGTTACATATTGACAATGTAATGAAGGCTCATAATATTAATGCTGATGAAGTGTGCGGTATTGGAATGGGTGTTCCAGGAGCAGTAACAGAAAATGGTGTTGTTAATAAGTGCGTTAATCTTGGTTGGGACATTTTTAATGTAGAAAAAGAAATGTCAGAAAAGACAGGAATGAAAGTCAAAGTTGGAAATGATGCTAATATGGCGGCACTTGGAGAATTTTGGCTCGGTGGTGCTAAAGGATATAATACTAGCATAATGATTACAATAGGAACTGGCGTTGGTGGTGGCGTAATCATTGATGGTAAGCCTTTGTATGGAAATAATGGTGCAGCAGGTGAGATTGGTCATCTTCCAATAGTAGAAGATGAAACTGAAAAATGTAATTGCGGAAAGCGAGGTTGTCTTGAACAAGTGGCTTCGGCAACTGGCATTGTAAGAGTTGCAAATAAAACACTTAAGCAAATTGATGAGCCATCGTCATTAAGAGATATAAAAGATTTTACAGCAAAAGATGTTTTTGATGAAGCTAAAAAGGGTGATGAGCTTGCACTTTATGTAGTTGATAAAGTATCAAAATATCTTGCAAAAGGACTTGCTTGTGCGGCGTGTTTTATTGACCCAGATTGCTTTATTATTGGCGGAGGTGTGTCTAAGGCAGGAGAGTTTTTCATAGAAAGAATAGAAAAACATTACAAAGAGCAGGCATTTCACGCAAGTAGACAGACAAAGATTATCCTTGCAAAGCTTGGCAATGACGCAGGAATGTATGGCTGTGCAAAACTTGTACAATAAATATTAATATTTTATTTTAACACTATTAAGTAAGTCTGGCATTTGTATTAAGATATCAATTTTAGTAGTAATGGTATATGCAATATTTATGCAGACTTACTTTGTATGCGCAAATAATAAGTCAGTATATTTAGGAAAGGAAAAGCTGTAATTAATTACAGCAAGGAATTGTTAAATGTTAAATCAGGATATTATATCAAGATTAACAGACATACTTGGAAATGAAAATGTAAAGCCAGATGAACCAATGAAGCTTCATACAACATTTAGAATAGGTGGCAATGCAGATTGTCTTGTAACACCACAAAATGTCAATCAGATAAAAGAAGTTATTGTATATTTAAAAGAGAATAATATAGCCTATTATATTATTGGTAATGGCAGTAATCTTTTAGTTAGTGATGAGGGTTATCGAGGTGTTGTAATACAACTTTATAATAAGTTCAATTCGTATGAATTTTTACATGATAATTCTAGTAGTGCAGTTGATAAAGCTAATAAAGTTTATGTTAAGGCACAGTCTGGTATAATGCTTTCAAAACTTGGTCATATACTTGCAGATAATAGTCTTACAGGGTTTGAATTTGCAACAGGTATTCCGGGAACTATAGGTGGTGCAGTTATGATGAATGCAGGTGCTTATGGCGGTGAAATGAAAGATATTATAGTAAGTGCCGAAGTAATGGATATAGATAGTAATGTGCATACATTAAGTTTAGATGAGCTTGAGTTGGGGTATCGTACAAGTGTAATTTCAAAGAAAAATTATATTGTACTTAGCGCAACGATGGCATTTGAAGCAGGAGAAAAGGCTGTAATTTACGATAAATTAAAAGAACTTGCTGATAAAAGAAAAGAAAAACAGCCATTAGAATACCCTAGTGCTGGAAGTACATTTAAACGACCAGAGGGTTATTTTGCAGGAAAACTTATATCAGATGCAGGGCTTAAAGGCTTTAGTGTAGGTGGTGCGCAGGTTTCAGAAAAACACGCTGGATTTGTTATTAATAAGGGAAATGCTACTGCTAGTGATGTAATTGAGCTTACTAATAAAGTAAGTGATAAAATATATGAGCTTAATGGCGTAAAACTTGAGCTTGAAGTTAAGAAACTTGGATTTTAAGTTTTATTAGGAATGGTGATATCATATGAAAATGGTTATAGTTACAGGAATGTCTGGCGCAGGAAAGTCCACTGCGTTAAATGTACTTGAAGACGAAGGGTATTATTGTGTTGATAACATGCCTATTTCGTTAATTATAAAATTCGCAGACCTTGCCGCAAATCAAGATGAAGGCTATTCAAATATAGCTCTCGGCATTGATATAAGAAGTGGTCATGCGTTAAGTGAATTAAATGAAGTGTTAAAAAAATTAGAATCAAGACATTATAATTATAAAATATTATTTCTTGACTCTAATGACGATGTGCTTGTTAAAAGATATAAAGAAACAAGACGTACACACCCACTTGCAAAGGACGACAGAGTGGATAAAGGAATTGTGCTTGAACGTGAGCAAATGACATTTTTAAAAGAAAAGGCTGACTATATTATAGATACAAGCCAACTTCTTACAAGGGAATTAAAGCAAGAACTTGAAAAAATATTTGTACAAGACACAGGATATAGTAATCTTTTTGTTACAGTGTTATCATTTGGCTTTAAATATGGAATACCAGTAGATGCTGATATTGTGTTAGATGTAAGATTTTTACCTAACCCATATTATATTGATGAATTGAAGCCACTTACGGGTAATGACAAAGCTATTCAAGATTATGTTATGGGCTTTGATGAAACAAAGGAATTTCTTGTAAAAATTGAAGATTTAATAAAATTTTTGCTTCCTAACTATGTAAAAGAAGGGAAAAATAGCCTTGTTATAGCTATAGGTTGTACAGGTGGAAAACACCGTTCTGTAACACTTGCTAATGCCATAGCAAAGAGTATACAAAGTACAGAGTACGCTTGTAAGGTTGAACACAGGGATATCGAAAAGGACTCAAGACGTAAGGGATAATGTAGGTTAGAGATTTTATGTCATTTTCATTAGAAATAAAAGAAGAATTAGAAACTAAGATAGATAGTGCAAAGCATTGTCAAATAGCAGAGTTTGCGGCAATGATGGCATTTTGCGGAAAGATAAAAAGAAAATCTGGCGGACAAATGCAGCTTATGATTACTACAGAAAATGAACTCGTAAAACGTAAGTTTATCGAGCTTGCAATAAAGGCTTTTGAAGCTTTAGAAAGTCAGTTTATTGTTGAGTATGAAGGAAAGAATAACAGAGTCATTAATATATTTATAAATGAACAAAAGCTTATTGCGAAAATTCTTATGGCAATAAAATGGTGTGATGATAGCTTCACAAAAGTTGAGCCAGTATTTGTAAATCAAAGAATTATCCAAAAGGATTGTTGTAAGAGAGCCTTTATAAGGGGAGCATTTCTTGCAGCAGGTTCAATTAGTGACCCCAATAAGTCATACCACTATGAGATTGTATGCGAATATGAAGAAGATGCAAAAAGTATGCAGGATATATTAAAGTTTTTTAATCTTGATGCAAAAGTCATACAAAGAAAGCACAATTATGTAACTTATATAAAAGAGGGCAGTAATATCACAGATGTAATTAATATTATGGGCGCATTCGTTTCGCAGATGAAGCTTTATAATATTATGATACTTAAAGGCATGAGAAATGATGTTAATAGAAAAGTTAATTGTGAAACTGCCAACATGAATAAAACTATTGAAGCCGCAGTAAAGCAGATTAGGGATATTGAATATGTAAGAGATACAGTAGGACTTGAAAGTTTAAGTGATGGCCTTAGAGAAGTAGCACTTATAAGACTTCAAAATCCAGATATGAAGCTTAAAGATATAGGAGAACTATTAAACCCACCAGTTGGAAAGTCGGGAGTTAATCATAGATTAAGAAAGATAAGTGAACTTGCAGAAAAGCTTAGAGAAGAAGTATAACTATGAAATTTAATAGCAACTAACAAATTTGCTAATATCTTCCAAAATACAAGTAAATTCATTAACATTAAGCTATCAGATAAAAGGGACAGCAAAGTATATTACAGATGGTGAACTTGTTGATACATTTAAGGCAATGGTAGAAAAGATGTTCAATGGTGCGGCTACTGCTAAAGGAGTACTTATAATTACACCAGAAAAGGTAATTGTAACAACACCGGGAGCGGATAATAAAAAAGAAATCTAAGTTTTTTAATATATTATTGTGTCAAAAATAATCTAGTTAAAAGTAACTAATAAATTTCATAGTAACTTCAAAAAATATCACCTTCAAGATATAATTAATAAAGTCAATAGTATAACGCTTGTATTGTTGATTTGACAATTATATTTTGAAGGTGATTTTTTAATGGCAAAATACAAGAAAAAGTTAGAAAATGATATAAGGTGTCCACTAGAATACGGTCTTACGATTTTTGGTGGTAAATGGAAATCAAGAATTATATGTGTACTTTCAGCGAATAAAAAAATGAGATATAGTGAAATACGAAAAGAAATGTATAACATAACTGACGCAGTACTTGCGTCAACTTTAAAAGATATGATTGCAGATGGAATTGTTGACAGAAAATCTTATGATGAAATTCCACCAAGAGTGGAGTATTCTTTAACAGAAAAAGGTGATTCCGTAGTTCCTATATTACAAAGTATATGCAGGTGGTCTGACATTTTTTATAAAGAAGATACGAAAAATGAAATGACACAATGTCAGAAATGTGATTATTATAGATAAGTGAGGTGTAGAAAATGTTAGAATACAAAGAAGAAAAAATATTTACAAAAGAACAAGTACAAGACTTATTTTTATCTGTTGGTTGGGGTTCAGGTAATTATCCAGAGCGATTATACAAGGCACTTATAAACTCACAAACTGTTCTTACTGTTTGGGATAATGATAAGCTTGTAGGTTTAACAAGAGTACTTGACGATACAGAAATGCTTGCGCAAATACACTATGTACTTGTGCGCCCAGATTATCAAGGGCAAGGAATAGCTGGCAAAATGATAGAGTATATAAAAGAAAAGTATAAAGATTTTTTATACATAGAATGTATGCCAGAAGATAAAAAGAATGTGCCATTTTATGAAAAGCATGGTTTTGTAGTGATGGAAGATGGTGCGTCAATGCAGATATGTAATTACAGTAATAAATAAAAAGGAATTAAAATTATAAGAGTAGCAGTAACATGTCAACTCCCCATCACCTAAAGGTAATGGGTTTCCGCCTATGGCAAACGAAAGGATTTTTTATGAAGATAAGCATGGCTGTGCAGGGAATTAATTAGCAAAAATACATATACACTCTTATAAATTATAATTTTATTAAATAGGGGAATGTTTAGACAGTATATATAGATTTAGGAGTGTATATGTATTTTTTATATCAACCCTTTTTCAATTGCTGTTTAGCGGTTATTCTAATAAGTAGTTTTCTAGGTGCAAATTTACCCGCAAGCACCGCAGCTTTCATTGTAAATGTAGGAACTATTGTAAGCTTTCCTTTGAATAATTCGGACAAAGCATACTTGGCACAGTATGAAGCAGATATCCCAGAAAGTGCAAAGGATACACCCGCCACATTATTAAAATTAGTATCCACAGGACCGGGACATAACATACTTATATGAACATTGCTGTTAGCTTCTCTTAATTCTTCATAGATAGAGCTTGTAAGGCTAGTAACATAAGCCTTTGTTGCATAATAAGAAGCCATATAAGGACCACCATCAAGCAAGCCAGCCGAAGAAGCTACATTAAGAATGTAGCCATAATTTCTTTTCTTAAAGTCTTGCAATAATTCCTTAGTTAAAATATGAAGTGCTTTAATATTTACATTAATCATATCCAAATCTTTATCAAGGTCAGTAGTATCAAAAAGACCCCAATCTCCAAACCCAGCATTGTTAATAAGAAGTGTTAATTTTTTAGTCTTTAAATAATCAGCGAGTTTCTTACAACTAACTTCATCAGCAAGATTGCAAGTAATAATTTCACATTTACAAGGAAGCTTCTTAGCCATATTTTCAAGTACCTTAGTGTTTCTTGATACAAGAATAAGTTCATAATTCATTCTACTCAATCTTTTAGCAAATTCCATACCAATACCAGAACTTGCCCCCGTAATACACGCTATAGCCATATAATCACCATCTTTCATAAATAATAAAAATATTATATCAACTTTAACACAAAAATAAAAGTTAATACTTAATACTTAATTAATGCAGTGTTCTTTTTCTGGTGTGTGCTTATTTATATACTACTGCTATCTCCAAAATCTAAAAAATGCAAAATACAAAAACTCAAGTTATGATAAATAACTCGTCAAAAAATATAAAAGTGTAGTGTAAAAAGTAATATTTTAAAATGTATAATTATTCATTTTTTTGACATTATTACAAATCTATAATATAATATTGAACTATAAATCAAATAAATTAAAACTAAAAAGGAAATATAATGATACAAAAATTATCAAAAGAACAAATGAAGTTCATATTTGACAATCACATGATAAATGACTTTCCTAAAAGCGAATTAAAGCCTTGGAAAAAAATTGAGGCAGGGCTTGAAAATGATACATATTTTGCATATGGAATGTATGAAAATAACGAACTTTTAGCCTACGCATTTTTTATAAAAAGCAGTAAATACAATACATATTTACTCGATTATCTTGCAGTACTATCTGGAAAAAGACAGTCAGGAATTGGCTCTAAGTTCTTACAAGAATTAAAAAATATAGCAGTTAATAACAATAAAGAACTTATATTAGAAGTAGAAAATCCAGACTACGAAGACAATTTATCAAATAAAGAAAACATGATAAAAAGAATACAGTTCTATAAGAAAAATCATATGAATGTAAGCAATGTAAGTTGTAACTTTATGGATAATGAATATAAGATACTTTTTTCTTCAGATAATAAGACAGATAAAGATATAAGAGAACTTACAGAGAATGTTTATAGGGATTTTTTTGGAGATAAACTTGTATACAATGATGTTATTTTTCATAAATAAAGCTTTTTTATTTGCACAAACAATGAGTAAAATATTACATTAAGAGGTTAATTATAATAATGGAAATAACATTTCAGAAATGGAGTTTGTAAAAATGGTTATTAAGAATACAACCACATTTAAAAAAGAATATATAAAAAGAATAATGTGGGCGAATAATTCAGATGATAACAAATATAAAAGATTTAAACTTATATATAATACATTTGGACTTGTATCAGTTATGATGTTTGTAAGATATTTTATATTCGATATGATGGGAAGTATGCAGACATCAAAGCCATTAATGTACATATATGCGATAGTGGCAGTAATATGTCTTTATATAGGAATGTATGGAATGGATAGCAACAAACTTAAAAGCTATAATAAGTTGTATGGTAATATGAACAATATAAAGTTCATATATAGCATAGACGAAACAGGAATAACTGTGTCTGATGAAGATGATGACAGCGAACTGTTTGAATGGGAGAGGGTCGTAAAGTTAAAGCAAGATATAGATAATTTCTATTTCTTTGTCGGAAGTGAAGAATGTCTTGTAATTGATAAGAAAGGCTTTACAAGTGGCAGTATAAAAGAACTTTACGATTTATCACAAGCATGTATTGGAAAAGAAAATATTAGTTTAGGAGGAAGTAACAATGAATAATCAGCAGATGATGGAACTAACTACAGTTGAAGCAGGTGCATTTGAAGAACTTGTGAAAGAGTGTACAAGGTCAGGTTCTATAGACCAAAATCTTTATACTGAATACGATGTAAAAAGAGGTCTTCGTGACAGCAACGGTAATGGTGTACTTACAGGTCTTACAGAAATATCCGATGTTTGTGGAAGTAAAAGTGTAAATGGTAGAAAAATTCCTATGGATGGAGAATTATATTATCAAGGTTACAATGTTGCTGATATAATAAAAGATAAGTCAAGAGCTAGATATAAGTTTGAAGAAGTTACATATCTTTTACTCTTTGGCTCACTTCCAGACGATGAACAATTCAAGAGATTTTTACATATATTGTCAGACTTACAAGAATTGTCAGGTGCATTTATTAGAGATGTAATTATGAAAGCTACAAGCGACAATCTTATGAATTCACTTATGAAAAGTATCTTAAGCCTTTATTCATACGATGAAAATCCAGACGATATCTCAGTGCCTAACGTATTAAGACAGTCATTACAGCTTATTGCTAAAATGCCTTTAGTTGCAGTATACGCATATCAAGCTTATAGACATTTTAAGTTAGACGGAACTCTTATGATTAAAAATCCTAAAAAAGAATATTCAACAGCCGAAAATATTCTTTATATGTTAAGAGATGACGGACATTTCACAGAGCTTGAAGCAAAGGTACTTGATATCTGCCTTGTACTTCATGCAGAGCATGGTGGTGGTAATAACTCAACATTTACAACTCACGTTGTAACATCATCAGGAACAGATACTTATTCAGCAATAGCTGCTTCAATAGCTTCTCTTAAAGGCCCTAAGCATGGTGGAGCTAACTTAAAGGTTCAAAATATGTTTGCTGATATTAAAGAGCATTGTAAGGATTGGGATAATGTAGACGAGATATGCGCATACCTTAATAAAATTCTTGACAAAGAAGCCTTTGACGGACTTGGACTTATATATGGTATGGGTCATGCTGTATATACAAACTCTGACCCTAGAGCAGTTATCTTAAAGGAATTTGCTAAGAAGCTTTCAGAAGAAAAGGGTATGCAGAACGAGTTTGGATTATATGAAACAGTAGAAAATGTTGCAGGCGACCTTATTATGCAGAAAAGACAGATGTTTAAGCCAGTATGTGCAAATGTCGATTTCTACAGTGGTTTTGTATATACAATGCTTGGAATACCAGAAGAATTATTTACACCAATGTTTGCAATGGCAAGAATTTCAGGTTGGTGTTCACATAGACTTGAAGAACTTGTCAACGCAGGTAAGATAATAAGACCAGCTTACAAGTATGTAGGTCATCACAGACCATATTGTAATATGCAGGATAGAAATGAGGGAAAACAACCACGATGATTAATGCAAGAAAAGTTGTTATTTTTAAGGGAATAATAGACTCTCTTGACGCATTTGCAGAAGAACTTTCAATAGGCTTTGAAAAAGAAGGGCTAGATGTTCTTATGGTAAATGTTAATGACTTGCATTATTTTCAAGATAAGTTGTTTGATAAAATAAATGAATATGTTAGCCATAAGGATACCTTTGTTATATTTATGAATAGCGTAGGTATGCTTATGGACGACATAAGCGGTGGGAACTATTGGAATAAAAGCGGTGTCAAATGCTTTGATATTCTAGCAGACCCACCATTTTTTTATCACAATGCAATAGAGTCGGATATTGAAAATGTTACCTTTGTCTGTGTAGATAGAGAACAGGCAGAATATATTAATAGATACTACGGTGTGGGTTCAGATTATAATAAAAGGACAGGCAGAGTAAGAAAAAGTATATATATGCCACTTGCAGGAGTAAAGGCGCAAAATGCTAACATCACACCTTATAATGATAGATGTTATGATGTTATATTTACTGGAAGTGTAAGAGATTATGAAGATATTGATATACAGATAGATAACCTTGACGACACATTAAAAACAATGTGGCAAGTTGTGTATCAATACATCAATGAAGATACGTCACTTACAATTGAACGAGCTATAAGAAAATGTATGAAAGACTATGCTTTGGATATAACAGATGAACATGTACATCAGATTATTTTACTGTTTAGTCGAATGGATAGTGTGATAAGGGCAAAGTTTAGGCAAGAAGTTATAAAGACAGTTGTAGATAGTGGAATTAAAATAGATGTGTTTGGTGATGGTTGGGATATCATTAAGGCGAAGTGGGGTAATCCTAGCAATCTTATAACCCATAATATAGTATCATATCGTGAGTCAGTTGAATTAATGAACCAATCAAAGCTTGCGCTAAATGTAATGCCATGGTTTAAAGACGGTTTCCACGATAGAATTGCTACAGCCATGTTAAATGGTTGTGTAAGTATAACAGATACAAGTGGATATATCAAGGATAATTATATAGATAGAAAAGAAATTGTAATCTATGATTTAAACAACCTGTCAGCACTTCCGGATATTATAAGGCAACTTCTTAAAAATGAAAATCATAACGCAGAACGCATTGCAATGGCAGGAATAGATAAAGCCGTTAAGCTAGATACATGGCATAATAGGGCAAAATGGTTTTTAAGTCTATAGATTTAAGATGTAAATAGATATGAATTTACGTTATAAAACATAATTTTTGTAAATGTTAAGGTACTAATTTGTTTTTTTATTAACTTTTTTTGCATATTTTTAAGTTTTTTAAAATATTTTCAATAAAACCTAAAAATATTAACTTAAACATTGGATTTGATTTTTATAATTAATAACTTTACGGCGAAAGTACTAATATTTTAAATAAAAATCAAAAAGTACTTAACATTTTTAGTATTTGGCGTATAATACATTTTGGTTATAGAAATAATGTTGATTTAAGAATATTATCAACGGACATTATTAATATAATTAAAGGTAATTTGCTAATGTGAAGTCATAATGATATTAGTCAGTATAGGCTTTCAAAGGTATTTTAGTCAGAAAATATGGAAAATATATCGAGGTAATTTGGTTATGTCACAGTACGAAGTTAAAACAATTAATCACCCGTTGGATTGTACAGTAGAAGTACCGGGTTCTAAAAGTATTACAAATAGGGCGCTTCTTATGGCTGCGCTTGCAGATGGAAAAAGTGTATTAAATGGAGTTCTTTTTAGCAATGACTCAAGACATTTTCTTACAAGTCTTATATCACTTGGCTATATTATAGAAGTTAATGAAGTAGACCGTTATGTTGCAATTAACGGACATGGAGCAGATATTCCAAAGAAAAGTGCAACAATAGATGTAGGAAGTGCAGGTACAGCCGCTAGATTTTTAACAGCTATGCTTGCATTATCAGATGGTGAGTACACAATCAATGCGTCTGAACAGATGAAGAAAAGACCAATGCTTCCACTTTTTGAAGCACTCACGGCTATGGGAGCTGAGTTTACATTTATTGAAAAAAACGGACATCTTCCGGTTAAAGTAAAAGGTGCTTCTTTTAATGGAGCAAAGCCTGCGTCAGAAGTTGATATTGATATAAGTGAAAGTACACAATTTCTTAGTGCGCTTCTTATGGTTGCGCCAATGCTTGAAAATGGACTTAAAATCAATATTACAAGTAAAAAGACAGAAGGTTCATATATAAGAATAACAACTAAGATGATGCGTCAGTTTGGTTGTGATACATTACATGAAGGGAATGTATATGAGATAAAGAAAGGTCAGAAGTATTTAGCTGAAACTTATCTTATTGAGCCAGATGTGTCAGCAGCTTGTTATTTCTATGCAGCAGCAGCAATTACTGGTGGTCATGTGCTTGTTAAAAATGTTCATTCAAACTCTATGCAGGGCGATATGAAGTTCCTTGATGTGCTTAAGCAGATGGGTTGCGTTATAAGAGAAGAACGTGAAGGAATATATGTTACAGGCCCAGAACATGGAGATTACTGTGGTGTTGATATTGATATGAATGATTTTTCAGACCAGACAATGACACTTGCAGCAATTGCACCATTTGCAAAGACACCAACTTACATAAAAAATATTGGGCACATTCGTCTTCAAGAGTCCGATAGAATACACGCCATCGTAACAGAGCTTACACGACTTGGTATCAAGGTTGAAGAAGAACAAGACGCAATAAGAATATATCCAGGAAAGCCACAAGGTGCTGTTATACAAACCTACGATGACCACAGAATGGCAATGGCATTTGCACTTGTTGGACTTAAATGTGAGGGAGTAGTTATAGATAATTGCGAGTGTTGTGGTAAGACATTTGAAAATTACTTTAGTGTGCTTGATAGTCTTCATTAATGTAAAAAATTAAGCTTCAAGCAATTGAATAACTTTAAAATTCATTGTAGTGTATATTTACAACTATTGTTATGATGGTTGTAGATTATTGCATTGTGAAAAAGTGTTGAATCAATTTAGTATATATAGATTAGGTAATTAAGATGTCTGTAGCCTGAAAACATATTTATTTGATATAAGATTAAAAATATATACAATAGATTGATATGTTGGGAAGGTGATTATATGAAAAAGAGTATATTATTAATTGTAAGTTCGTGTATGTTATTTACCGTTGCTTGTGGCAATTCAGAAAATAATATAACACAAGAACAAAGTAGTAGTGTGATACAACAATCTGAAGCTAAATCAGAAGATACAATTATTTATGTAGCAGATGTTTCTACAAGTTTAAAGGGGATTGATAGATATAGCCTATCAGATAATGGAGATATAAGTTCGCAAGCTTATGTATTTGATAATGATTGTATTTTTTATGACAAGGATAATAACAATTTATCATTAGCAGAATTTGCAAAAGAAATTAATAGTGATTATTCAGATAATAGTAAAATGACAAAATGTCAAATTGTTTTTAATAATAAGCTGGTAAAAGAAGTACATATTTTAGCTTAGTGTATAATGATGTTGCAATACTAAAACTTCTTTAGAATATAATCTTAATCGTTTTATATTTTGTAGAAGTGTTTGGTATTGCAACATCAATTTTTATTTAGAATATAAAGTATCATTCTTAGATAGAAGATATACACAATATTGGTTCATGTTTAGGTATTATATATGGTGTCAATTGTTTTCTAAAGATGTTTTATATTAATTAAATTTAATAAATTTTTAATGAGTTTGTCTTGACAAACATTGTATAATAAATATTAGAGTAAAAATATATTGAATATAACTTTTGAGAAGAAAGGTGGATATTTAAAATGACAAAAGTAGATATTATATCTGGTTTCTTAGGTGCAGGAAAGACTACACTTATTAGTAAATTATTAAAAGAAGCTTTAAATGGCGAACAAGTAGTGCTTATAGAAAATGAATTTGGCGAAATAGGTATTGATGGCGGTTTCTTAAAGGATTCAGGTGTTGAGATTAGAGAAATGAACTCTGGTTGTATATGTTGTTCTTTAGTTGGTGATTTTGGTACATCATTAAAGGAAGTTGTAGACAAGTATCACCCTGATAGAATTATTATCGAACCATCAGGTGTAGGTAAGTTATCAGATGTAATTAAGGCTGTAAAAGACCTTCATATTGAAAATGAAATTAAATTAAACAGCGCTTCAACAGTAGCAGATGCTTCTAAGTGCAAGGTTTATATGAAGAATTTCGGTGAATTTTTCAACAATCAGATTGAACATGCTGGAACAATTATATTAAGTAGAACACAAAATATCAGTGCTGAAAAGTTAAACAAAGCAATTGAGCTTATAAGACAGCTTAACCCTAACGCACACATTATTACAACACCTTGGGACGACATTGAAGGTGCACAAATTCTTGGTGCTATGGAAAATGTAACTAACTTAGAACTTGAAATGTTAGCAGAAGCAGCAGAAAAGGCACATCAAGAACATGAACACCATCATCACCACGATGGCGAGTGCTGTGGACATGACCACGAGCATGAAGAACATGAACATCATCACCATGACGGCGAGTGCTGTGGACATGACCACGAGCATGAAGAGCATGAACATCATCACCACGATAGCGAGTGCTGTGGACATGACCACGAGCATGAAGAACATGGACATCATCGCCACGATGGCGAGTGTTGTGGACATGACCACGACCATGAGCATGAACATCATCATCACGACGGTGAATGTGGTTGCGGACATCATCACCATGAAGGACATCATCATGCAGATGAAGTATTTACAAGTTGGGGAACAGAAACTCCTAATAAGTACGACAAAGCAACACTTGATGATATTCTTGATACACTTGCTAACTCAGACGAATTTGGCAAGATATTAAGAGCAAAGGGTATGCTTCCAACACAAGAAGGAACATGGATGTACTTTGACCTTGTACCGGGTGAATATGAAATTCGTGAAGGAAAGCCAGATTTCACAGGAAGAATTTGTGTAATCGGAGCAGAGCTTAAAGAAGAAGAATTGAAGAAGCTTTTTAATGTATAATATAGTTAATAATATCAAGTAAATCTATCGCATTTGTTGTTAAAAATAATAAATGTGTAAGATTTGCTTGTATTAGTAAGAATGTTAGAATTAGATATTTCAACAAAGAAAGGAATTAAACGGTAAATATATATGGCACAGGAAGAACAGTACCAAATACCAGTATTCTTAATTAACGGTCAGCTTGACAGCGGTAAGACAAGCTTTATTTCTGATACAATTGAGATGGGACAGTTTGAAGAAGCAAAAAATAAACTACTTATTGTATGTGAAGAAGGCGAAGAAGAATACGATGAAAAAATGTTAAAGGATAACGGAGTATCAATGGTTGTCCTTGAAAAAGAAGATTTCACAGAAGAAAAACTCAAGGAGTTAGATAAACAGTATGACCCTTGGGTTGTTATCGTTGAATATAACGGAATGTGGGACCCAGCACTTATATTTGATACAGCAAAGCCATTTGGCTGGGAAGTATATCAGTCAATTACAATTATTGATGCCATGACATTTTCTAATCAGTGGGCTAACATGAAGTCTATCATGGCAGAAATGGTTAAGAATGTTGATATGGTAGTATTTAACAGATGTAAGTCAAGCATGGACTTAGGAAGTTATAGAAGAAGCATGAAAGCACTTAATTCGGCAGTTCAAATAGTATTTGAAGACGAAAAGGGCGACATGATGTCAATTGCAGAACAGCTTCCTTATGATATCAATTCAGATTTAATTGAGGTTGATGACTGTGATTACGGTATCTGGTATATGGACGTTAATGAAAGACCAGAAGTCTATAATGGAAAGACGGTTAAGTTTAAAGGTCAAGTGCTTAAGAATAAGTATTTTAAGGATAAGAACTTCGTTGCAGGAAGAAAGGTAATGACTTGTTGTGCTGATGATATATCATTTATTGGATATATCAATTACTATGACAATATAGCTTCTCTTGAAAATAAAGAATGGGTTATGGTAACAGCTAAGATTAAGTATGAATTTCAGATGGCATATAAGAAGAAAGGTCCAGTACTTTATTCAAGTAAGGTTGAACCAGCAGACGCACCACAAGATGAATTTGTATACTTTTAATAATTTCCCCCATTTTTTGCAAGTAGCAATAAGTGGGGGCATTTGCATGAAAGGAATGGTAATATTAGTATGATACAAGATATTATGCCAAGACACCTTGATAATCAATATAAGAATTTAACTCCAACAGATAATGATACAATTCTTTTTTTCGAGGGTTCGAGTGTATTAGGAAAATATGATGATAAGGAAATAGTATATCCGAATTATCAGCTATTTAAAAATAGTGTTGAAAATAATTTAGATAAGGAGAGTGTTAAAGACGTATCAGACACAGTAAATCTTGTTGGTAGAGTGTGTAGACATAGTATAGAAGATAAATTTACATTTATATATTTATTAGCTGTTGATAATGAGAAATATTTCCTTGCAGTAAAAAATAATGAGATACAGCAAGGTATATTTTTAGGTGAAATGTCTGATTCTAATATACACAGTGAATATAATAGTTTTATTAAGGGTTATGAGTTTATTGGTGTTAATTCGTTTAGAAAAGCGATGCCTAAGTATAGAGCATTTGCAGTAATTACAGCATATCACCTTTATGGTTGGTATAGAGATAACAAGTTCTGCGGAAGATGTGGAAAAGTTATGGTGCATGATGACAAGGAAAGAATGGTAAAATGTCCTTGTTGTAATAACATGGTATTTCCTAAAATAAGCCCAGCAGTTATTATTGGAGTAACTGATAAGGATAGAATACTTTTTACTAAGTACGCAGGAAGAACTTATACTAATTATGCTCTTGTAGCGGGATTTACTGAAATTGGTGAAACTTTGGAAGAAACTGTTATTAGAGAAGTTAAGGAAGAAGTTGGTCTTGACGTAACTAATGTAAGGTATTATAAGAGTCAGCCCTGGGCGTTGAGTGGAAGTTTGCTTGCAGGTTTTTATTGTGACCTTGTAGGTGACGATAAGATTAAGCTGCAAGAAGATGAACTTTCAGTTGCGGAGTGGGTTAAGGCGGAAGATATCAATGAAGAAGCTGATGATATAAGTCTTACAAAGGAAATGATGTTAAAATTTAAGACAGAGCATACAAATCAAGTTGTTTCTTATAAGTAAATTAAGAGATTAATGACATAGGAAAAATAATATGGAATTTTATAGTCGCTGGATAAAAGCTAAGTAGTTCTAAGCTGTGCTAGTTTATGTAATAAAGTCGAACGTGACCGCAATCAATGCGACATCGTGCCGCTGATTGCTTGACCGCACTTTCATGTGCGGTACATCACTGGCTTTGAATAGCACAACTAAGAACTAATAAGCTTTTACCATATACTACAAAATTCCATATTATTTTTTTTCTACATTTTGTATTTTGCATTACAATAAAGTTTGAGAAGATAGCAGGAGTGTATAAGCACACACACCAGTAAAAGAACAATGAGTCAAAGTCTGCGCTTGCACAAGACCTTGACGACTGTTGCGATAACTTGAGAAATTTGCATTGCGAGTTTCTCATAGTTGGTTTTATATACTCCTGCTATCTTGTCACAAGGTTTTTGAGCAAAATACAGTTTATAAAAATGTGGGGAGTGTGGAAAAGATGAAGGTATTCACAGGCATTTTTTTTATTTATAAGCATATATTAGTGTAAATAAAGTGTATGAAAGATTATGTATGCTTAATTATTTGTGGGGATTTATGATTATTGTGGGCGTTGTATATGGGGTGCTTTCTGGGAATATAACGCAAGTTGCGGATGGGGCTATAGATAGTTCAAAGGAAGCAGTTACACTTTGTATTACAATGCTTGGTGTTATGTCACTTTGGACTGGGCTTATGCAGATTGCTTCTAAGTCAGGACTTATAGGCAAGTGTGAGAAGTTGATTGCACCAGTAATGAAATGGCTGTTTCCAGATGTGCCTATTGCTCATAAAGCTATGGAGTATATGACAACAAATGTTATTGCAAATATATTTGGCTTAGGTTGGGCGGCTACGCCTGCGGGTATTAAGGCTATGGAGGAGCTTTCTAAACTAAATGATATGAAAAAAGAAGCAAGTAATGCTATGTGTGCATTTCTTGTAATTAATATATCTTCACTTCAACTTATTCCAGTAAATATAATTGCTTATAGAAGTCAATATGGAAGTGTCAATCCGACTGCTGTTGTACTGCCGGGGCTTATAGCTACTATTGTAAGTACGATTGCTGGAATTATATATTGTAAAATAAAGTATAAACATTAGAGGTATTATAGCTGTTAAGGCTTTAACAAAGAGCAAGAGATTTTTTTGTTTTTATGTGTGATTTATAATTTAGTGTGAAAATACTATGTATAATGATTTATTTTGAATAAATGTTGGAGTATATTTATGGAAATTATTGTTGTTATTTCTGCGCTTATAATACCGTCAGTTATATTTTTTATTGTTGTATATGGAATACTTCACTATACAGATGTATATGACGAATTTATTGAAGGGGCAGCAGATGGGATGAAAACGGTTGTAGGAATTGCACCTACACTTGTGGGGCTTATGGCAGCGGTTGGAATATTAAGAGCATCTGGCTTTTTAGATTTTTTGTCAAATGTATTGTCAATTGTTACAGATAAGATAGGGTTTCCATCGCAACTCGTTCCACTTACAATAGTTAGAATGTTTAGTTCTTCAGCGGCTACAGGGCTTGCTCTTGATGTGTTTAAGGAGTATGGAACAGATTCGTATATAGGAATGGCAGCTTCTATACTTATGAGTTGTACCGAAACGATATTTTATACGATGTCAGTGTATTTTATGGCAGGCAAGGTAAAAAAAACGCGGTGGACTCTGCCGGGGGCATTGATAGCAACACTAGCAGGTATCACCGCAAGTATATTCTTAGCAAAATTATATGTTAATTAAATATTTTTAGTTCCATTCTTTAAAGCTTATATTAAGGTCAACATTTCCTGTGATACCATCAATACTGCCACTGTCTGTATACTGCCACATTGACATTTCATAAGGAAAATAAGGTTCATCACTATAATATGCAAGCCATTTCTCATAATTTTCTAATCGGTCAAGTTCAATGTTGCCAATAAATGAAGATAAGTTGCTATAAATCATAGGAGTATAACCCGCTTCTTTAATACGGTCACAGAAAGTTATTATAACATCTGTAAGCTGTGAAGCTGAAAGGTGCATTTGGCGGTAAGTGTCGTCAAATATTTCTTCAACATCAATTGCTACAGGACCACTTATCTGATATGGCTTAATCATATTAAGTACATATTCAGCTTCTTCTTTGGCTTCTTCAACATTAATTGCTTGAGAGAAGAAGTAAGCTCCAATTTTGATGTTATTTTTAAGAGCTTCAGCAGCATAATTGTTAAATGAAGTGTCTTCTGTAAGAATTCCAGAACCATAACTTCTATAGCCACATCTAACCATTGCATATTCAACACCAGCATTTTTAACTTTAGCAAAATCAATAGAAGTCTGATATTTTGACACATCAATTACTTTGTGTGAAACTACTTTGCCGTTTTCTGAATAAGTAATCTGATTGTTTGAGTCTTTGGCAAATGTACCATTTGAAAATGTATTCATTTTAAGTGAGTGGTTAATATTAGCAAATACATAAGTTCCACCAGATACATATACCATCTTATCTGGGTCAATATCACGAAGTATAGAAACCATTGTTTCGCCTTGTGCAAGACGATTTTCAATCTTGTTAATAGTGTCTTTTGACGCACTCTGCTTTATAGAAGCAAGACGTTCATCTGAATAAAAATGCCTGTTTTTTAAAATAATAAGGCTTGCTGCAATACCAGCAATAGTGGTAATTGCAAATATCACGCATAAAACTGCTGCGATATTTAATTTGCGTTTGCTGTTTCCCATGATAATTCCCTTTCTATGTATATACTTTTAAAAGTTCTAAAGGTATAATACCTTATTAATATTTATCATTATAACATAGACTGGTTTGTTAGTGCAAAAAAATATAGTGGGTGTTAATTTATTTTTTAACACCCTCTTAAAAAGTTTATTTAATTGTATTTAGTAGTATCAAATAAGTTATTAAATTTGTTGTGAATATTTACCTAATCATTTATTGCATAAATGCTTCACCATTTACAACAATGAAAATTCCATATTCGTTGCTGGCTGTACCAGTGTAATTAAAGTCTACTGTACCATTAGTTAAATACCACCAACCATATTCATTTTCGGCAAGTCCGTTATAAATAAGTGGCGAAAAACCCCATAGCTCGCTGTGGGGCTGAAAGCCACTCTTTTTTTACTTGACATATACATATATTAGATATATAATATATGTATAAATATTGTAAGGAGAGTATTATGGCACGACCAAGAACAAATAATGTACAAATAAATATAGCAATTCCTATTGAATGGAAAAAGGAACTTGAAAACCTTGCTCGTATCTATTCAGTTGAAGAAGGGAAAACTGTAACATTTCTTGATTTAATGCGTAGGGGTATTCAAGAAAAATATCAATTAGGAGAAGATAACGAGCATGGAGAATGAGCAATATCATGGTGCTTCACATTGTAAATATCTTACTCAATATCATATTGTATGGTGTCCTAAATTTAGATATTCTGTTTTGCAAAATGGTGTAGATATTACATTAAAGCAGATACTATCAGATATTTGTAATAAATATGGATATATAATAAAAGCACTTGAAGTAATGCCTGACCATATACATATATTTGTAGATTGCCCACAGACAGTTGCACCGTGTGATGTAGTAAGAACACTAAAATCTATAAGTGCTATTGAATTATTTAAGGCATATCCACAGTTAAAACAATTTTATGCTAAGTGTGGTAAGTTGTGGTTTGATGGATATTTTATATCTACTGTAGGACATATAAGTGAAGCTACTGTCAAAAAGTATATAGAGGAGCAGAAAAATGAAGATTAACCAAAACATTGAAACAACTGAATATAAACAGTTGCTCAAAGTCTATCATAAAAAATCAGATAGGCATGTTTTGGTGCTAGAAACTAATCTTTCTTATCAAGCTAAATGTAAAGTGTTTCATTATGCTGAATTAGAACGAAAAGCAGGAAATGAACTTGTAGCTATTATGAAAAATAATTACATACAGCTAATTAGAACAAAGAAATATAGGAAATTAAAATTATTGTATGGTAAATATGCTAATAGTAGTGATAAGAAAAAATGTAAAGAAATTGCTAATGAGCTTAATACATTACAAAAGCAATACAATGTCACTTGGGATTATTGTAGAACTGCTATGATACCAATTGGTAAAAAATATGGACTTAATTCGATATTTGCTCTTACAAAAGCAGAAGATGTATGGCGAGCATTAGAAAAATGCTTATATAGTGATGGAAATAATATTCATTATTCAAAGAAAGAAAACTTACCCAATATTAGAGCAAAGCAATCTAATAGAGGCATTGCAATTTCAAATGTAGAAAATAAACTTCAATTTAAGTTTAATAATTTAAAATTTGGTGTTTTTGTAAAAGATAGATTTCAAAATGATGAAGTGAATAGTATTTTAAAATATTTATTACAACCAGATGTAAGTGATAAACAAGCTATTGATGTTTTTAGAAAAGATAATATTTGTATAAGTACATATAGACCGTGTTATGCAGCTCTTGTTTGTAAAAAGATTAGAAATAAGTTGCGAGTGTATGTACATATTACTCTTGAAGGAACTGCAAAGCCTAAATATGATAGATTTGGAAATGTAAAGCATAAATTAGGAAAAGGCATTGTAGGGTGTGATATAGGAACACAGACAATTGCATATACTTCTGATAGTGAAGTTGGACTTAAAAATCTTGCTGAGAGGGGCAGGAGCATTTTTACTAATGAAAGAAAAGAAAGACTTATATATCGTGCAATGGATAGGTCAAGAAGAATAAATAATCCACAAAATTATAATGATGATGGTACAATAAAGAAAGGTCATAAAGTTTGGAAATACTCTAATAGATATAAAAAGCTAAAAAATAAACATACACAGTTGTGCCGTATTAATTCTATTAATAGGCATTTGGCAATAAATGAAGATATAAACCATTTAAGAAGTATTGCAGATACATTTGTAACTGAACCTAAAAATGCGAAGAAACTTCAAAGGCGAGCTAAGAACACAACAATTAATGCTAAAGGTAAGATTAATCGTAAAAGGCGTTTTGGAAAGTCAATAAAGAACAGGTGTCCAGGATATTTTCAGTTACAGATAAAGAATAAATTTAATAATACAAATGGTGTATATATAGAAGTGCCAAATGATTATAAAGCGAGTCAATATGACCATACTGCTGATAATTATATCAAGAAAAAATTATCTGATAGAATGTATAAACTTTCTGATGGAACTTTAGTACAAAGAGATTGGTATTCATCATACCTACTTTATTGCATAGATTATAAGACGAAAAATATAGATAAAGAAAAATGTAAAAGTGAATTTGAAGAACATTACAATAAACAAAAATTATTGATAGAGTGGATTAAAACTAATAATATAAAAATATTAAACAGTGGAATTAAAGTTTGTTAATTAAATAATCAAAAATAATTGAGCTTTAGGGAGAATGACTATGCTTCCTTGTAGAAATACATAAGACAATCGCTAATGTGGTCGTAGGACTGCTTGGTTGTTAAGTTCGCTGCTCTGATAGAAAGACAGTAATCCAAAGTCTGAAAATGATGTACGATTACTGCAGAATATCATCAGTTAGAACCTCCACAGCTTGCTGTGGAGAGTAGTCAGGAGAGATTAGTAGAGAATAGTGTGGATATTTGCTTTAGGTGAAGAAAGGGGTTTGGCTATGAAAATATCATATCTTCGTATAAAGAATTTTAAGTCGATTAAGGAAACTGTGATTGATAATATTGATGATGTGCTTATTCTTGTAGGTCGTAATAACTCTGGGAAGTCTGTTATTCTTGATGCTATAAGGGCGGTGTCGGGGGATTATTGTATAACTCAGAATGATTTTTATTCTACGGAAGGTAATATAATAATAGAAGTGCATTTAATTATTGATAATGAAGACATGGAATATATGCACAAGAATGGAATTGCGGGAAAATACAGACATTTTGATATGTGGAAGAAGAATTTTAGAACGAGATTTCCTTCATTTTGTGAAAATGAAAATGGCGGTGAGTTGTCGTTTGAGTATATATACAGGCGTGATGGCGTTGTACAGTTTAGAGATGGTATAAAAAAGAATAATACGCATATTAAAGAAATATTTCCTAGAATATACTTTGTTGACCAGTACAGAAATAAGGCTGATATAAGGGAAGATTTTATAATGCTTCAACAAGACGGAGGGCTTAGTCAGCTAAGAGAAGATAAGTGTGTATTTGACAGCACTAGAAGATGTAATCAGTGTTTTGAGTGCATTGGAGTTATTAATAAAAAGACTCCAGAACAGCTTACACTTGTTGAAAGCAGCCGCTTGTTGCAATATAAGCTTTTTAAGCTTAACCTTAATGAATTTGCTGACAGACTTAATATGTATTTTGCGAAAAATGGAGCTGGCTCAGAAAGAATACATTATGAAATAAAATTTGATGTGGATGAAGTGTTTAAAATCAATACAATTGTTGAGAATATAGATAGGGGACGAACTGGTGATATTGACGCATTAGGAGAAGGTCTTAAAAGTATTTATATATTGTCACTTCTTGAAACTTACGTTGATACGAAAAACACGACACCTTACATTATTATGATTGAAGACCCCGAAACTTATCTTCACCCACACCTTAAAAAGACAGCAAGTGAGATATTGTATAGACTTTCTAAGAAAAATCAAGTTATATTTTCTACACATGAACCAGAAATGCTTTTTAACTTTACAACGAAGCAGATAAAGCAAGTGTATACAGGAAAAGACTATGCAACGGCTGTAAATAACGATACGGACATTGATGACATTTTAAATGACTTAGGATATACTGCAAATGACTTTATGAATGTTAGCTTTGTATTTATAGTAGAAGGAAAGCAGGATAAAAGTCGTCTGCCACTTCTTCTTAATAAGTATTATTCAGAAATTTACGATGATAATGGAAAGCTTCAAAGGATAGCAATAATAGCAACTAATAGCTGTACTAATATTAAGACGTATGCTAATCTTAAGTATCTTAATACAGTTTATTTAAAAGACCAGTTTATGATGATTAGAGATGGCGATGGCAAAGATAAAGAAATGCTTGCGAGTCAGCTTTGTAAATACTACGAAGACCGCCAATTGCAGGATATGGGGAATTTACCAAGAGTTACGAGAAAAAATGTACTTATACTTAAGTATTATTCCTTTGAAAATTATTTTTTATTCCCTGATGTGATGGCAAAAATTGGCGTTGTAAAAAGTGAAGATGAGTTTTATAACATTTTATGGCAAAAGTATCAAGAATATTTATACAGACTTACAAGTGTTAAAAATATGCTTGCAAAGACACATATTAAGATAGAAACAAGGCAGGATATAATAGATAATATAGAAAATATCCGTATATATGTAAGGGGACATAACTTGTACGATATATTTTACGGTCGTTTTAAACACAATGAAAATGAAATTCTTACACGTTATATAGAAGAAGCCCCAAGAAGTGTATTTGAAGATATACTTGATAAAATAGATAGCTTTGTGTATTTTACATCAAGAAAAATATAAACTTTATATAAAAAATCACTTTTAATACTATAAAATTGGTACTTTTTTCATGTAGTACACTTTACAAAATTGGCTCAAAGTGGTATCATAAGTTTGTTACAAAAATGTTACAGAATAATTAAACATGAGGGTGGTATAGTAACATTTGATTTTGAAAGATGAATTCGATAATTTTGATGGAGGAAATATGGCTCATTTAACAAAGTATGGAAAACGAATGAAGTTGACACTTGTAAGCGCAATGTCAGCCGCTTGTATGGCTTGTGTAGTAGCAATTCCATTTGTAGAAAAGAAAATACTTAAAAATGACGTTGGTTATGTAAGCGTAACTGTTAATGGTGAAGAAGTTGGTGCTGTTAATACACAAGAAGAAGCACAACAGGCAGTTACAGAAGCAAGATTGCGTTTTAGTAATGATTATTCTAATGTTGTATACTTAGACCCTGATGTTGAATATAAGAGTGAAGAAAGAATTGCTGCAGATAGAATGTCAGTTGATGAGTTATCTCAAGCTGTGTATTCTAACTTGTTTTCAAGTATGGTAGATATGAATAATCAGGTGGCTTATACAGTAAGAATAGACGATTTTACAGTAACTTTAGCAAGTAAAGAGGAAGTTGTCGAATTATTAGATAGAGTAGCATCATCACAAGATACTAATAATCAGTTCCAAGTAAGTTTACTTGACAATGGTTCTACAGATAACTCATTTGGCGTAGATGTTGTAAAGTCTGAAATTAAGGATACTAATAGGGATATAGTTGCTGCTGCTATGAATGGTGGAACTATAACTACTACAAAAGATGGAAGTGTTACTACAGATGGAATTACTGATATTTCATTTAAAGAAGATGTACAAGTAAGCGAAGTACAAAAAAGTACAGCTAAGATTATAAATGTAAATGATGCTTACAATATAATTACAGCTAAAAATGAGCAGACAACAGGTTATGTAGTACAAAAAGGTGATACTCTTACTAAGATTGCACAGCTCAATGGAACAACAGTTGAAAAGATATTAGAACTTAATGTTGAGCTTGACGAGAATTCTATTATTGTTCCGGGGGATGTTATAGCTGTTAATACATTAGAGTCAGTTATTAATGTAGTTACAGTCAAGACAACAACTTATGAAGAAGATTATTCAGCAGATGTAGAATATGTTGATGATAATAATAACTATAAAGGTGTTAATACAGTAGTTACAGAAGGAACAACAGGAAGACGTAAGGTAACAGCAGAAGTTACTTATGTTGATGGAGTTGAAACTAATGTTGAATATACTAATGAAGTAATTATAACACCAGCACAGCCAACAGTAATAGCAGTTGGAACACTTACACAGCCTGAGTATATAAGACCTATAGTTAGTGGCAGTTTATCATCTTATTATGGTGACAGAGATGGAGAGTTCCATAAAGGTGTTGACTGGGCAGTTAATCAAGGTACAGTTGTTAATGCGGCAGCAGAAGGAACTGTAACAAGAGCTGGTTGGTATGGCGGTTATGGCTACTGTGTTGATATTGCACATGATAATGGTACAATGACACGTTACGGTCATCTTAGTGAGATAAATGTTACTGTGGGACAGAGAGTTTCACAAGGACAAGCTATCGCATTAAGTGGCAACACTGGTAATAGCACAGGCCCACATCTTCATTTTGAAATCTGGGTAAATAATGGAGCAGTTAATCCATTAGATTACGTTAATAAGAATTAAAAATTTTTATAATAAAATATAAGCATAGAATTATAGCCGTTATAAGTTAATATTATAGCGGCTTAATTTTAGTTATAAATAAGTGGCGAAAACTCCCACAGCTTGATGTGGAGATTAGTCAGTGGAAGTTGTTTTTTAAGAGTAAAATTTATGTTACAGCATTGTTAATTTTAAAGTTTTTTGCTTTACAAATTAAAGTTGTGTGTTATAATCTTACAGAATGTATTGAATTTTACTAATTTTTAAGATATATTAGTAAGTATGGTTGTTTTGTATAATTTTTTTAAATATTAGAATAATCATTAATAGAGCATACAATATACAATCGTTTATAGAACAATAATACTGTAGACGGACTTGGATAATATAAAAGGGATTGTAAATATCTAACTAACTAATTTTAGTAGAGGTGCAAAGATGGAACAGTATATTATTAAAGGAGGAAATCCCCTAGTAGGAGAGGTTTCTATAGGTGGTGCAAAGAATGCTGCGTTAGGTATTCTAGCAGCCGCAATTATGACAGATGAAACTGTAACAATAGAAAACGTACCTAATGTAAGAGACACAAGAGTGCTATTACAGGCTATTGAGGGAATAGGTGCAAAGGTTAAGTATGTATACAATAATAGTGTACAGATAAATGGTGCGGATATCAACGATATCAATGTTGATTATGAGTATATTAAGAAGATTAGAGCTTCATATTATCTTCTTGGTGCGCTTCTTGGAAAGTATAAGAAGTCACAAGTAGCACTTCCGGGTGGTTGTAATATAGGAAGCAGACCTATCGACCAGCATATTAAGGGCTTTAAGGCACTTGGTGCAGAAGTTGAAATATCACATGGCAAGATTAACACAAGTGCAGAAAGATTAATTGGTAATCACATATATTTTGACGTAGTATCAGTTGGTGCAACAATTAATATTATGATGGCTGCTTGTATGGCGGAAGGCGATACAATTATGGAAAATGCTGCAAAAGAACCTCATATCGTAGATGTGGCTAATTTCCTTAATGCTATGGGTGCTAATATTAAGGGAGCTGGAACTGATGTAATAAGAATTAAAGGTGTTAGCCGTCTTCATGGCACAACTTATTCTATTATTCCAGACCAGATTGAAGCTGGAACATTTATGTTTGCGGCAGCAGCAACAAAGGGTGATGTTACAGTAAGAGATGTTATTCCAAAACATCTTGAGTCGATTTCAGCAAAGCTTATGGAAATGGGTTGTACAATTGTTGAAGGTGATGACAGTGTACGAGTTATTGGTTGTGATGAACTTAAATGTACTAATGTTAAGACATTGCCTTATCCAGGCTTCCCAACTGATATGCAGCCACAAGTATCTGTAGCACTTGCACTTGCTAAAGGGACAAGCATGGTTACAGAGAGTATATTTGAAAACCGTTTTAAGTATGTTGATGAGCTTAATAGAATGGGAAGTAAGATTAAGGTCGAAGGAAATACAGCATATATAGAAGGTGTTGAAAAGTTCACAGGAACACAGCTTTCAGCACCAGACTTAAGAGCAGGAGCGGCGCTTGTAATAGCGGCACTTGCAGCAGAAGGAATTTCTGAAATTGATGATATTGCTTATGTTCAAAGGGGTTATGAGGACTTTGAAGGTAAAATGAGAAAGCTTGGGGCAGTAATGGAAAAAGTTGACTCAGAAAGAGAAGCGCAGAAATTCAAGTTGAAGATTGGGTAATTATTTTTTTGTGAATTTAGGGTGTGGAGATATCAGTAGTATATAAATAAACACACACCAGTAAAAGTACAGCCAGTCATATTTGTATGCCTTTATCGAACAGGTTTGTTCGCTATAGTCATACAAATATGACTGGCTGTTCTTTATAATGGTGCATTTATTATTTATATACTAATGATATCTTACGGAACGTTTTTATCCTACCTTCATCAAAAGTGTAGGTTTGTGTTAGGGCATAAAAAATAATGGGGAGTAGTGTGGGATATAAAAAATAAATAATCTGTATTTACAGGAATTTTATAAAATTTATTTAATATTTTGAGAAAATATTGTTAAATTGTGCTATCATAATAACATATTAAGTCATAGTTGTTGATAAAGTTGGTTTAATATTAAAGATGACTTATTGACGGTTTGCAATTTTGGCAGGCGAAAGGATTTTATTTTATGAAAGTTAGAAGTAAATTAATAGTGTCGTTTTGTATTATGGTTATTCTGCCTATAATATTATGTGTTGCGGTTGTAAGCGGAATATTTCAAGTACAGACAAAGAGTATTAATGATGCTTATGGTGTAGAATGTGATACATTTCTTACAGGGTTTTACTCTTCAACGGCTATTATGGGACAAATAAATGAAAGAATATATGAAAATGTTGGGGAAGTTGCAAAAAGCAATCCTGAAAAGTTTGATGATGAACAATATCTTCAAGATTTATCAAGCCGCCTTGATAAAAAGCTTTCTTCTATTGTAGTAACAAAGAATGGAGATTTGACTTACACATCGGATAAATGGAGTAGTGAAGAAATAAGTGAAATGATACCATATTTTAATAATGATGATGTAGATGGTGGCAATGATACGGATAACAATTTGCATCTTGGAATGTATAAGGGTGGAGATTATCAAATGCTTATTAAGCAATTAGATTTTTCTAATAATGATGATGAATATAGTGTATTTATAATTACAGCTCTTAACCAAATGATACCACAGATTAAACATTTTATTATTCAGGGAATAATTGCAATTGTATGTATTCTTATTATTACAGGTATTATTCTTATATTTTGGATATATGGTTCGATTTTAAAGCCAGTAGATAAGCTAAAACTTGCTACAAAAAATATTAAGAATGGTAATTTTGACTTTAAAATGCCAAAGGTTTCCAATGATGAAATCGGAGATGTATGTCGTGACTTTGAAGAAATGCGAGTTATATTAAAGCAATCTTCTGAAGATAAGATTAAGTCGGATAAGGAAGAAAAGGAGCTTATAAGAAATATTTCACACGATTTAAAGACACCACTTACAGCTATTAAAGGATATGTTGAAGGTATTCTTGATGGAATAGCAGACACTCCAGAAAAGCAGGAGAAGTATCTTAGAACAATTGCCAATAAAGTAAATGATATGGATAAACTTATAGATGAGCTTACTATTTACTCAAAGCTAGATACTAATAGAGTACCATATTCATTTAACAAGATTAATGCAAAGGCGTATTTTGATGACTGTTGTGAAGAAATACACATGGACTTAGACGCACAGGGAATTACACTTAATTATAATTACCATGCGCCATCGGATATGTATATAGTAGCAGACGCAGAGCAGTTAAAGCGAGTTATTAATAACATTGTAAGTAATTCAGCAAAGTATCTTATGGACGGCAGAGCTGGAATTATTGATTTTGATATATATGACGAGGGCGATTATGCACATATTATTATTAGAGATAATGGTAAGGGCATAGGTATTAATGAGTTGCCACATATATTTGAAAGATTTTACAGAACAGACTCATCAAGAAATAGCAAAAAAGGCGGTAGTGGAATTGGACTTGCGATTGTTAAAAAGATTATAGATGACCACAAGGGCAAGATATGGGCAGAAAGCGTTGAGGGTGAAGGTACTACAATGCACATAGACCTTAAGAAATATAAAGATGACGCAAGTTATTGTCTTGAAAGCAAGAATAACAATATAGTTAATAAGATATTTAAGTAAGTTAAAGACTACTAAATATGTGGATTTACAAAGTTTGATAAGACTAACTATAATTAAGCTAAACATTGGTTAATGTTAAAGAGTTTGCAAAATTTAACATTGTAATAAAGTTAATTGTATGTTAGATATATAATTAAAAAATAAGTATTAGGAAGGATATGCTATATGAGTAAAGTATTGATAGTAGAAGATGAGGAAGCAATTGCAGAAATTGAAAAAGATTATCTTGAGTTAAGTGGATTTGATGTAACGATTAAGTCAGATGGTGAGAGTGGACTTGCTACAGCTCTTGCAGATGATTATGACATTATGATACTTGATGTTATGCTTCCGGGTATTGATGGATATGAGATATGTAAGCAGGTAAGAGAACATAAAAACACACCTATTATTATGGTATCTGCTAAGAAAGAAGATATTGATAAAATAAGAGGTTTGGGTGTTGGTGCTGATGATTATATGACTAAGCCATTTAGTCCAAGTGAGCTTGTGGCAAGAGTTAAGGCGCACCTTGCAAGATATGAAAGACTTGTAAGCAGCGCAAAGGAAGAAAATGACGTAATTGAAATCAGAGGAATTAAGATTGATAAAACTGCAAGACGAGTTTTTGTAAATGGAGAAGAAAAGATATTTACAACTAAGGAGTTTGACTTACTTACATTCCTTGCACAAAATCCTAATCATGTATTCACAAAAGACGAGTTATTCAAAGAAATTTGGGATATGGATTCAATAGGAGATATAGCAACAGTTACAGTTCATATTAAGAAAATTCGTGAAAAGATAGAATTTGACACATCAAAGCCACAGTATATAGAAACAATTTGGGGTGTTGGTTACAGATTTAAGGTGTAATATAAGTATGCAAAAAATCTTAAAATATGAAGAAAATCAAGAAAACACGTCAAGATGGAGTTCTTTTATAGAAGTAACAAAAATGTTTTCAGATGACTTGATGTCAGAAGAAAGAAAATGTGTTGATGAACAGAAAAGACCAGATATAGACAGTAAGTAATTGTAAAAAAGGCTGTGGCATTAAGAAAAGTAAGTTTTCATTAGTGCGACAGCCACTTTTATGCAAATAATGAGCCAAAATCTGCGCTTGTACAAGATTTTTAATTTAATGCACCATCTCCCTATACTGTGTAGGTGTCATGCCTTTTAACTTCTTAAATAACTTTGTAAAGTAATTAACATCGTTAATACCACACGAAGCTGCGATATCTTGAATTGGTAGTTTCGTTGTATTAAGTAGATAAATGGCGTGTTCAATTCGCTTGTTGTTGACATAATTGGTAAGTGTAACACCTGTTTCTTTCTTAAAAAGTGTAGAAAGATAACTGTCATTTAATGAAAATTCTATTGCTATTGCATTAAGACTCAAATCAGCCGTTAAATTAAATGAAATATAATTAATAATATTTTGAATAGGCTTACTATATGTCCTTAGTGAATAAGATTGCACAAGAAGGCAGTATTTACGTGTCATATCATTTTCAAGTGTATTTAATTGAGCTATAGTAGTGCAGTTTTCAATTTTAATTGCAAATTTTCTTGATATTTCATCAAGGTGTACTGGGTGAACATAAGCCATCTGAGCCGCTTTACGACAGAGTGTATTAAGTATAATAAGCAAGTTTTTTCTATCTCTAATGGAGTCAGCAAATCTAGGCTTTATATCTGAAGCATTGATGTGAGCTTGATTTTCAATTGCTTTATAGTCGCCATGTGCTATATGCTCCATAAGAAGTGCTTCGGCATTGTAACGAGCCTCTAAAGCTTCTATTGCTTGTCGAGTGGGTTCTGGAGCTTCTTCTTTGTATACAATTTCAGAAAAATCTTTGTCAATAATCTTCTTTTTTTCTAATGAAAAGTTATCCCAGAATTTATTACACATACAATTGATAATTCCAATAATAAAGCGTTCATCAGTAAAAGTAGGAAGCGCAGAATAGTACAACTGCATAAATTCATGGAGTTGAGCCGGTATTTTATTGATGGAACAAAGCTCTAATATACGACTGTTTGTGAATTTTTCAAAAGAAAATGGCCCTGCTGAAAACATTTTATCAGAATTAGGCAGTTTTAGATAAATATATTCACAAGCAAAGTTATCATGTATTAAAAATATAGTTTTATCTATATTATAAGTATTTAAAAGTTTATTAAAATCTGACTTTTTTTCTTCAAATGTTGTATCATTCCATATCATTTTACGAAGATTACCATCATACTCGTCATTCCATTCATAAGGAGCTTCCATAACATAGCTGTTAATTTTCATTTGAGATAATAATTCTCTCGTATAATCTACATATATATCATAATCCATAATAAAAATCCCCATTTCTATTTTATTTATGCAAACAACTAGCCAAAGTCTGCGTTTGCAAAACAACTTGATGACTGCTGCATAAACTATGAAAAATTGGCATAGTGTGTTTTTCATAGTTAATTATATTTATATATTTGTTGCTAGTGTGTGTTAAATATATATATTATAACAAAATATTTTATAAAATGCCAATAAACACTAACATGTTAATTATTAAAATTCTCACCAAAGAATAAAGTGTTGTGTAACAATTTAAAAGTTTTTAATTTACAATTTATGAAAAAACTCAAAATTGATTAAAATTAAGAATTTATGGGAATTATTTACAAGAAAAGTAAAACAAAGATGTTACACACTGACATGTTATATAATAAAAACTAACATGTTAATAGCGCAAAACTAGCATGTTAGTATAATTCTGTTCTTTTATAGTAAAATATTTACCATAAAAATCAGACGACTAAAAATTTTACTATAAATACAAAAATTAGTAATAACATAAAGTTAATAAAACAGTTATTATAAAACCATAGAAAACAGCAACACTTTCAAATAGAACGTGTACAAAAAGTGATAAAATTTAATTTTTCACAAATAACATTTGTGCAAATAGCATAAACTTGTTATGTGCAGTAAATGCACAGGAAGGGAGTAGGATTATGGCAGAAAATAATGGAAAGGTAAAGCCTTTCGGCCTAAAAGATAAGTTAGGCTACATGTTTGGTGATTTTGGTAACGATTTCACATTTATACTTTCATCAATGTTTTTACTTAAGTTTTATACTGATGTTATGGGTGTGTCAGCAGCTTTAGTTGGTATGATGATGATGGTAGCAAGATTTGTAGATGCGTTTACAGACGTTACAATGGGACAGATTGTAGATAGAAGTAAACCAGGAGCAAAAGGTAAGTTTGCACCTTGGCTTAGACGTATGTGTGGTCCTGTTGCATTAGCTTCATTTTTGATGTATGCAACTTGGTTTCAGAATATGCCAATGGGCTTTAAAATCTTTTGGATGTTCTTTACATACCTCCTTTGGGGTAGTATTTGTTACACAGGTGTAAATATTCCTTACGGTTCAATGGCTTCAGCTATCTCAGATAAGCCAGAAGATAGAACAGCACTTTCAAATTGGAGAACAATTGGTGCAACACTTGCTCAGACAGTAATTGGTGTTGTATTACCACTTTTAGTATATTATACAGATGAGTCAGGTAAGTCAGTATTATCAGGCGAAAAGATGATGGTAGGTGCATTAGTTTGTTCAATCTGTGCTGTAGTATGTTATATGCTTTGCTATTCAATGACAACAGAAAGAGTAAAGGTTCAGCAGAATACTCAGAAGTTCTCACTTGGTGGACTTTTCAAGCAGCTTATTAGTAATAGAGCATTAATCGGTATTATTGTATGTGCATTGTTATTATTACTTTCACAGTTATCAGTAAGTAACATGAACGCATATCTTTATCCAAACTATTTTGGAAATATAGCAGCTATGTCAACAGCAACTTTACTTGGAAGTGTAGCAACTCTTGTTTTATCAACATTTATAGTTAAGCTTTCTTCAAAAGTAGGTAAGAAGGAATTAGCTGTAATAGGTGCTTGTATGAGTGCAGCATCATATATCATATTATTTATTCTTCATACACACAATGTATGGGTATGGATTGGTATAGTAATGATTGGTACTCTTGGTATCGGAATGTTTAACCTTGTTATTTGGGCTATGATTACAGACGTAATTGATGATGACGAAGTTAGAACAGGTGTACGTTCAGACGGAACAATTTACTCAGTTTATTCATTTGCAAGAAAGCTTGGACAAGCTTGTTCATCAGGTATTGCAGGTGTACTTCTTTCAATCGTAGGATATACAACAGCAACAGCTTATGATGAAGTAGTTGTAAATGGAATTTACAATATTACTTGTATTGTACCAGCAATTGGTATGACATTACTTGTACTTGCATTATTATTCCTTTATCCATTAAATAAAAAGAAAGTACAGGAAAATGCAGATAAGCTTCGTGAAATGAGAGCTTCACAGAAGTAAATTTAAAATATGTTTGTTAAATTTATTGCAAATCCTAATATATATAATATAATAGCTACTTTTAAATTAAGTTTTAAAAGTAGCTATAATCAAAAAGTTAAAAGTTAATAAGTTAAAAATAAATGTTACAAGACAGTTGTTGATATCAAAGCCCCCACTTTGGTATCAACAATTTTACCATATCAAAGTGATAATTAGTTATATTTAGAAATAAATTTTATTTTTCAGTAGGAGGAGTTAATATGTTATATCCAATTTTAACACAGTCAAGATTATTAAGCGATTTAAGTGGAGTATGGGATTTTAAGTTAGATAATGGAAAAGGTTTTGATGAAAAATGGTATGAGCGTCCATTAGAAGATGCAGATACAATGCCAGTTCCAGCTTCTTACAATGATTTAAAGGAAGGTGCAGACTTTAGAGACCACTATGGTTGGGTATTTTATCAAAGAAATGTATCAATACCTTCATATGTAAAGTGTCAAAGAATAGTACTTCGTTGTGCAGCAGTAACACATTACGCAAAGATTTATCTCAATGGAAAGTTAATTTGTGAACACAAGGGTGGTTTCCTTCCATTTGAAGTTGAATTAAATGATGTATTGGAAGATGGCGACAATCTTCTTACAATCGCAGTAAATAATGTTATTGATTATACTACACTTCCGGTTGGTGGCAAGGCTAACATGATGAGTGGTATGATGGGAGGTATGGGAGAAGGTGGTTCTGATAAGCCACAGAATAACCCTAACTTTGACTTCTTTAACTACTGTGGAATTACAAGACCAGTTAAGATATATACAACACCAAAGACATATATTGATGATATTACAGTAGTATCTGATATTGATTTTAGTGCAACATCAGCAGTACTTGATTACAGTGTTGATATTTTAGGAGAAGCTAAAGACAATACAGCTTGTAAAGTTGAAGTATTTGACGCAGAGGGTAATAAGATTGTAGAAAGTGAAGGCGTTACAGGAAAAATTAAAATTGATGATGTTAAGTTATGGCAGCCATTAAATGCTTATCTTTATCAGATAAAGGTTATAGCAGGAGAAGATGTATACACACTTCCTTATGGTGTAAGAAGTGTAAGAGTAGATGGTGTTAAGTTCTTAATCAATGAAAAACCATTCTACTTTAAGGGTTATGGAAAGCATGAAGATACATTCCCTAACGGTCGTGGAATTAATCTTCCAATGAATACAAAGGATATTTCTATTATGAAGTGGCAACATGCTAACAGCTTTAGAACAAGTCATTATCCATATAGTGAAGAAATGATGAGACTTTGTGATGAAGAAGGTATCGTTGTTATTGATGAAACAACAGCAGTTGGTGTAAATCTTACATTCGGTGGTGGTGCTAACTTTAACGGTCAGAAGGTTGGTACATTTGATAAGGAACATGGCGTTCAGACACAAGACCATCATAAAGATGTTATTCGTGATTTGATTTCAAGAGATAAGAACCATGCTTGTGTTGTTATGTGGAGTATTGCAAACGAGCCAGACTCATCAGGTGAGGGTGCTTACGATTACTTCAAGCCATTATACGACCTTGCAAGAGAGCTTGACCCACAGAACCGTCCATGTACATTAGTAAGTGTTCAGGCAGGAACAAGCCCTGAAACAGATTGTTCATCAAAGTTAAGTGATGTTATCTGTCTTAACCGTTATTATGGTTGGTACTTTGGTGGCCCAGACCTTGATAAGTCAGAACAGGCACTTCGTGCAGAACTTGAAAAATGGAAAGAAATCGGAAAGCCAGTTGTATTTACAGAATATGGTGCAGATACAGTTAGTGGATTCCATGATACAACATCTGTTATGTACACTGAAGAATACCAAGTTGAATATTATGAAATGAACAACAAAGTATTTGATGAATTTGATTTTGTTGTAGGTGAGCAGGCATGGAACTTCGCAGACTTTGCTACAAGCCAGAGCTTACTTAGAGTTCAAGGCAACAAGAAAGGCTTATTCACAAGAGATAGAAAGCCTAAGATGGTAGCTCACTACTTCCGTAACAGATGGAATAACATTCCGGAATTTGACTATAAGAAATAATATACTATTAGTATATTATGTATAATATATTGTAGGCATATTTGCCATTAAAAAAGGCTGTAAGACTACTCATATAAGACAAAGACTATACGTTGTAAGATGTATGGTCTTTGTTTTTTTGTCTGAAAATAGTAAAACCACATAAAAATCACAAATATTGCTGATATATTGACATTATCAAGGCGAATAGCTGTTTGATTAAAAAATACTTTGACAAGAATGGAGTGTGTTATGAGTATTCAAAAAAAGCATATTGCAATAAATAAGAACGATGAGCCAAAGCTTTCACTTGCACAAGAACATAGCGACAGTTGTGATAATTTTACAAATTTGCAAAATGTGGTTTTTATGATTGGTGGTATGACTTGTATTAATTGTGAAAATAAAATTCGGCAGAGCTTAGAAAATACGGATGGTGTTATTGAAGCTGATGTAAGTTATAGCACATCAAAAGCTATAGTAACATTTGACAGTGAGCTTATTGCAATAAAGGAAATAGCAAATATAATTCATAAACTAGGTTATGAAGTAGTAAGAAGTAAGCGTACAGTTGATATAGTAAGTGTTATTGGAATACTTATAGTAATAGCGGCTTCCTATATGCTTCTTGAAATGTTAGGTTTTTTAAATGTATTAGTTCCCTCAAAGCTTGCTGACACACAAGCCGGGTATGGAATGATGTTTGTGATAGGTCTTGCAACCTCGGTGCATTGTATTGCAATGTGTGGTGGTATTAATCTTTCGCAAAGTATATCACATACTAAATTATCAAGTGATAAAAAAACTAAAGGCAAAAAGAAGTTATATCCTACAATTATGTATAATTGTGGTCGAGTTGTATCCTATACGGCAATTGGCGCAATTCTTGGAACTTTTGGAATGATTATCGGTCAGAGCAGTTATTCTGGCGTATCGTTTATATTTCAAGGCGTATTAAAAATATTAGCAGGCGTATTTATGGTAATCATGGGGATAAATATGCTTCAGATATTTCCGTGGCTTAGGAAAATATCAATACATTTTCCTAAAATATTTGCAACTAAGATTAATAAAATAAAGTTAAAAAATAAAACTCCATTTTTAATCGGGCTTTTAAATGGATTAATGCCCTGTGGACCACTCCAATCCGTTCAATTCGTTGCACTAGCGTCAGCTAATCCATTTTCCGGAGCATTATCTATGTTTATGTTTAGTCTTGGAACAGTGCCGTTAATGCTTACATTTGGCATGATAGTAACATTTCTTGGAAAAAAATTTTTCAAAGCTGTAACACAAGTTGGTGCAGTACTTGTCGTTATTTTTGGTTATGCCATGATATCACAAGGCGGAAGTCTTTCGGGATTATTTTTTTCTGATAGTTTGATGGTCGTTATTGTGTTGCTTAGTGTGGCTGGTGTCATTATGGATATTGTATACAACAAGACGCATAGTCGTGTGAAGTTGAAAAATAGTGCTGTTATATTAGCAGTTTCAATATATATATGTATACACTTATTTCATTGTATGGGAATTTATTCGGATAGCAATAGCTCAAATAGTGATGTAAAGGCTGAGATTATTGACGGAGTTCAAGTTGTAACTACTAACCTGTTGTCTGGACAATATCCCGACATTACTGTAAAAAAAGGCGTTCCCGTAAAATGGATAATCAATGCTTATGATGGTACGATTAACGGTTGCAATTATAAAATGCTTTTAAAGGAATATAACATTGATTATGAATTTAAGAAAGGTGAAAATGTGATTGAATTTATTCCAAAAGAAACAGGAAGTATACAGTATTCATGCTGGATGGGAATGATAACAGGAAAAATTAATGTCAACTAGAAAATAATAACGATTTATGAACTTATAAGTTGTGGATATTTATTTGAATCTTTGTAATAAGGTGGATAGGTTAATGAGTAAGAATAGTAATCATCAAGGAAAAGTTAAGCAACAAAATAAAAAGAGCAATAGTTTTATAATTATAATTGCTGCGTTACTTTGTGTAGCTGTGGCAGTAGTATTTGTGGTGCAAAAGAAAGGTAATTCGTCAAATGATAGTGATAATGTTACTACACAGGTGAACGGTTCAACTACTACAAGTCAAAATAGCACAGCTTCTCAAGGTGATAGTAATGTTCAAACTATTTCGGCAGGGGAAAGCCTTGTTATTCCGGTAAATGAAGTTTCGTCAACAGCGACATTTTATCCTATAGAAGTTGACGGTACACGAATGGAAGTTATTGCCATAAAAGACGAAACAGGAAAGATAAGAACAGCATTTAACACATGTCAAGTTTGTTACAGCTCTGGTAGGGGGGATTATGTGCAGAAGGGAAATCAATTAGTTTGTCAAAATTGTGGCAATCGTTTTACGGTTAATCAGATAGAAGTGCAGTCGGGTGGTTGTAATCCATCACCAATATTTGAAGAAGATAAGACATTCACAGAAGATACTATTGAAATTGGCTATGATTTCCTACAAAAGTCAGAGAAAATTTTTGCAAATTGGAAGACAAAGTATTAAGATGAGAGAGAAAATTAAGTTTTTGCATTGTGTTGGTTAAGAGATATAAATAGTATATAAACACACACACCAGTAAAAGTACAATCAGTAATATTTGTATGCCATCATCGAACAAGATTGTTCGCTGTTGTCACACAAATATTACTGTCGGTTCTTTTAATGGTTCATTTAGTTTATATACTATTTATATCTTATCAAAAGTTTCTATAATGCAAAAACTTAATTAACGGGAGTTCGACAGCTAGAAAAGCCCATAAATATATAATTAAGGTGAAGTGAGTGAAAAGGAATTGTTGGCAGCAGGCAGGTTATGACTGTAATGACAGAAACTTAATTAAGTTAAAGTGAGTTGAGTTGGAATGGAGTAGGTTGTGGTGGAGAATATACTTGTGATTGATGATGAATTGATGATTTGTGAAGCTATAAGTTCGTATTTGAAAAAACATGGGTTTAATGTTTTTACGGCGAATACGGGAAATGATGGACTTAGGATATTAAAAGAGCAAGAGATTTCATTTATAATATTAGACCTTATGCTTCCTGATATGTCGGGGGAGGAGATTTGCAGTATAGTGCGTAGTCAGTCAAGAGTGCCTATAATTATGCTTACGGCAAAGACGATGGAGGAGGATATGATTAATGGCTTGAGTATTGGCGCAGACGATTATATAACGAAACCATTTAGCCTTAAAAATCTCTACGCAAGAATACAAGCGGTGTCAAGGCGTTCTTTAAAGGACTTAGGACAGTTAGCTAATGTGCAGGCTTGGAATAATTCCGACCTTGTTATTGACTATGAGCTTGTCAAGGTAAAAAAGGCAGGCGAAGAAATATCACTTACGCCTATAGAGTGGAAGCTTTTATCACTATTTTCAAAATATCCTAACAAAGTATTCACAAGAGATGAGCTGATTGAACAGGTGTTTGATATTGATTTTGACGGATATGATAGGGTAATAGACACACATATTAAAAACCTTAGAAAAAAGATAGAAGATGACCCTAAAAAACCAAAGTATATATGCACAATACATGGAATGGGGTATAGGTTTGGTGGTAGCAAACAATGAATACATTAAAAAGTAAATTTAAGAGTAAATTAAGTACAAAATTGTCAGTAGGCTTTGCATTTATTGCATTTGTTACGGTGATTTTAATAACACTTAGTGCAAATATATTGATAAATAAGCAGTTTGAGGAGTATGTAGCAGAAAAACAAAAAAACTTTTCCGATGAAATGCCGTTATCAATTGAGCCACAATATAACAGTGAAACAAAGGAATGGAATATTGACTATATTCATGGCTTTGGAATGTATGCGTTAAATAATGGCTATATTATAAAGCTTTATGATAATAATAAAGAGATTATTTGGGACGCAAGTAACCATGACATGACACTTTGTCATCAGACAATGCAAAATATAAGCAGTCGTATGAAAGAAAGCCGACCTAGTTTAGATGGTGAGTTTTCTACACATAACTATGAATTGTGGCAAAATGGAGAGCTTGTAGGATATCTTGATGTGAGTTATTATGGCCCATACTATTTTAATGACAATGACTTTCATTTTCTTAAGGTGTTAAATGCAATAATTGCCGTTGTAGGTGTGATTGCGGTTATAGATGCAGTATTTGCAGGAATAATATTTGCAAAAAAAATATCAGTCCCCGTTGTAAGTGTAACTAATATTACAAAAGAGATTTCTAATGGTAACTATAATAAAAAGATAGATACAAATGAGGATACAACGGAAATAGCACAGCTTGTACAAGCCGTTAATCACATGTCATATATGTTAAATGAGCAGGAAAATATAAGAAAACGTCTTACATCAGATGTAGCACACGAGCTTAGGACACCCGTAGCAAATGTGTCAGCTAATATAGAAGCTATGGTTGAAGGTGCGCTAGAGCCAGATAATGCAAGGCTTGAAAGCTGTTACAATGAGTTAATGCGAATTACAGATATCATAAGTGACCTTGAAAAGTTAAGGCAGATTGAAAATGAAAAGCTAGTGCTTGAAAGAACAAGTGTTGATGTAAAAGAGCTTTGCGAAAGTGTAATACAAGCTTTTAAAGCACAGTTAGAAAGTAAACAAATCTCATGTACAGTAAATGCAGACCATGTGAGTCGAATGGCAGATAAAAACAGACTTTATCAAGTGATGGCTAATCTTATATCTAATGCAATAAAGTACACGCAAAATGGCGGTTGTATTAATGTTGATGTGGTGGATAACAAAGACTTTGTGGCAATATCCGTTAAGGATAATGGAATTGGAATAAATGAAAGCGACTTGCCGTTTATATTTGAACGATTTTATAGAACAGACAAGTCCAGAAATAGAACAACAGGCGGAGCAGGAATAGGACTTGCGATTGTAAAAGCTATTGTGTTAGCGCATGGTGGCGAAGTTAGTGTTGAAAGTAAGGAGAGTGTTGGGAGTACCTTTAAGGTGGTACTTCCACAAAAATAGTTTCTTGACATAAGCATTTTTATATATTATAATGTGGAACATTCATCGGAGGGTTAATGTTCGAGAAGCAAAGACTGGATAAGATGACAGGCTGAAATGCCTGTTGCTTATCTGGTCTTTTTTGTTTTTAAGCATTAAGACTTGTGATGGATTACTGAAAATGTTGAAAATATAAAATAAAAATACACTTAGAAAGGAGATTTAAAATTGGAAAATAGTACAACATTTACAGAAGGAAAAATAATGAAATCGTTAATAGTTTTTGCAATGCCGGTGCTTATGGCGTTGTTTTTGCAGGCTATGTATGGTGCAGGGAATTATAGGGGCATTTGGCGTAAGAGTGCCAGTTTCATATTTGATGAGTCTAAGAAGTAATGCGACATTATTTGATATAGGTCTTGCAACACCGATGTCGTCTATTTTACAGCTTGTATTGTGTCTGTTGTATATGGTGTATTTGAGAAAGAAAAAATAGTTTAAAATATAAAGACAGCCATTAAGGTCTAGTGCAAGAAAGTACTTTTGCACGTTGTTTATATAAATAATAGTGGGACTATCGTATTTAAAATATCACGATAGCTCCACTATTTAATTAATGTATTGTTTAGATAATTCAATGACTTATATATATAATTTTAAGACGTAACTTAATATAGAAAAAAGAAATAGCCTAAAATTTTTACATAAAATAATAAAACTTATCTACAAAAATTCCAATATCTAATATAATTCCAATAATAAGCCCAATTATTAAAAATATTTGAGCTAATTTTAATTTAGATTGAAAGCCTTCAATATTACCAACTCTATAGTTGTTATTAGCAAGTATTACAAATATAAGCGCAGGTAATCCTATTAAACGGCTAAATAGAACAATCTCAGCGATTGAAAGTCCCAACCACAAGCCAAAGTTATTAAATGACGGTGCATTGTTGTACCCATTGTTATAAGGCTGATTATAATTGCCATTACCATTGTTATTATAGTAGCCATTATTGTTGTATTGGTTATTATAAGGGTTATTGTTGTACGGATTACCGTTATTATACTGGTTGTTATATGGGTTGCCATTGTTTTGACCATTATTATAATAAGAACCGTTATTATTGTATGGATTGCCGTTATTATAAGGGTTTTGGTTGTTTTGTGAGTTATTATTATAAGCTCCATTATTATTGTACGGATTGCTATTATTATATTGACCGTTATTGTTGTACGGGTTGCCATTATTATATTGCCAATTATTGTTGTACGGATTACCATTATTATATTGCCCATTATTGTTGTATGGATTGCTATTATTATATTGACCGTTATTATTGTTAGAATTGTCATTATAATAGGAATTGTTATTATAAGACTCATTATTATTTTGATTTTGGTCATTTGAATTATTATCTGAAAATGGGTCGTTTGTATAATTATCCATAAAAATCTCCAATCTTTTTAATATAGATTTTAATTATCAATTTAATATTGTTAAGTATGTTATATACTTCTATATACAAGAAGTAATAAAAGTGGCTTACTAATATATTCATTATCATTCCAATAAGTTTATAATTGATTTTAAAATCATTATATCAAAAATAATATATTAAGTCATGTCTTTTTAAAATATAGCTAAGGATAAATAGTGCAAACTTGTATGAAATATATAACGTCTATTCAAAAATATATGAAAATGTAAATAAACAACGGTAAAAGTTTAATATATTTTTAGTAAAATTTAATATATGCTTTATGAAAGTAAAGGTCTATAATACCTATGATAACGACATATATAATGACATTGAGAAAGGACTTAAGGAAAATGAAGTATCTTAAACAATTTTTAGTGATACTTGTTATTGCATTTATAGGTGAAATATTAAAATACATAATTCCACTTCCAATACCAGCAAGTATTTACGGACTTATTATTCTTTTCGTAGGTTTGCTTACAGGAGTAATAAAAATTGAGCAAGTAAGAGAAGCAGGAAAATTTTTGATAGAAATTATGCCCGTTATGTTTATTCCGGCAGCAGTTGGGCTTCTTGACTCATGGGGCGTGTTACAGCCAATGTTTCTACCAGTAATTATTATAACACTTGTATCAACAATAGTAGTTATGGCAGTCACAGGTATATCAGCACAATTTATAATACGTCACAGCTCAAAAAATAAAAATAAATAATACAGTATCAAAGAGGCAAAATTATGAATATGTTAAATCAATCAGTATTTTTTGGAGTGGTTATAAGCCTTGTAGCATATTATATAGGTATGTGGCTAAAGAAAAAGTTCAAATTACCAATATTTAACCCACTTCTTATCTCAATAATAATAACAATTGTAGTGTTGTTATGTACAAAAATGGACTATCAAGTGTATTACGATGGCGCAAAGTACATAAGTTATTTACTTACACCAGCAACAATATGTCTTGCAATTCCACTTTATGAGCAGGTTACACTGTTAAAAAAGCAATGGAAAGCAGTAATTGGCGGTATAGTAACGGGCGTTCTTACATCAATGTTTTGTATTTTTGTAATGTGTCTAGTTATGGGACTTGGTCATGCCGAGTATGTGACACTTCTTCCTAAATCAATAACAACAGCTATTGGTATGGGGGTATCGGAAGAACTTGGCGGTTATGTAACAATAACAGTTGCCGTAATTATTATCACAGGGGTATTTGGAAATATAATTGGCGATGTGGTTTGTAAGGTATTTAAAATTAAAGAACCTATAGCTAAGGGCTTGGCACTTGGAACAAGTTCTCATGCCATAGGAACAGCAAAAGCAATGGAAATGGGCGAAGTAGAAGGGGCAATGAGCAGTCTTTCTGTAGCTGTTGCGGGACTTTTAACAGTAATCGCAGCTTCAGTATTTTCAGGGCTTATCTAAGAATTGGTGGGTTTGTAGCAAAAAGTGTTAAGTTTTTTGTGAAAGGATAGTAACTAAAATGGACTCAAAAACAATTACACTTAAAGAATTAAAATTTTACATTGAAAGTTTTAGAAAATGTACCCTTAAAATATCATTAAGCATAATGCTTTGTATTATTTCTCCATCAGTTTTAATAGTACTTAGTGGAGTGTCAGAAAGTACACATATTGTATCAGATAAGTTTTCTAATATCATAGGAGTTATATTTATAATATTTATGCTTGCATTATCAATTATATTATCTTTAAAGGCAGTATTAGAGATTAATAGAAATGATTTTTATAAAATAAATGAAAATGTGAAATATACATTTGAAAATGGAGTAAATGAGTATATATCAGAGTTAAAGCAACAACACAAGAAGAAATTTTCTTCTAAGATAATAATATGTATTGCATTATGTGTAATATTTGCAGTTCCCGTTGTAATAACGGGTATGTTTTATGAAAATATAGCAATTTATGAGTGCATAGCTTCATCAGTATTTCTTATAGTGTTTGCAGTACAAGTGGCGCATTTTATATATTTTCAAATAAACTTTAGTTGTTACGAAAAACTTAGTCAGTGAAAGGAAAGTGTATGTATACAAAAAACAATTTAAAAGAACAACTATCATCAATGGGGCTTTGTGGTGATGAAACAATATTAATCCATTCTTCCATGAAATCAATCGGTGAAGTCGAAGGTGGCGCAGATACAGTGCTTGATACTTGGATAGAATTTTTCAAAGACGGTCTTTTATTACTTCCAACACATACTTGGAAAACAGTCAATCAAGACAACCCAATCTACAACCCAGATAAAACTCCATCATGTGTAGGGCTTCTTACTAACTTGTTTCTTAAAAGAGAAGGTGTAATTCGTTCACTCCACCCAACTCACAGCATGGCAGGTATAGGAAAAAATGCAAACGACTACCTAAAAGGAGAAGAATTTTGTAATACACCATGTACTCCCGATGGCTGTTACGACCGCCTTAGAAAATGTGGTGGTAAAATACTCCTTGTCGGTGTAGGGCATGAAAGAAATACATTTATTCACAGTGTAGAAGAAGTCTTAAACATTCCAAACCGCCTATCCGACAAACCAATGAACTTAAAAATAGCAATGCCAGATGGCATATATAAAAATGTCTATGTAAGAAAACACTACAACAAAGACCAACCACACATTTCAGAAGACTTTGTAAAGCTAAACGACGCATTTATAGCTTGCAAAGCAGTAAAAAAAGTACAATTCGGACAAGCCGAGTGCCTATTGTGTGACGCAAAAAAAGTTTTTGAAGTAGTAAGACACATACTAGCCCCCGACCCAGAGTGTATCGTAACAAGCAAAACCATAGACAAAAGCAGATGGAGCAATTTCCCCAATTAACTAACCCACCCCACCCCCAACTAGAAAAAATTTTCCTATTTTTTGTACGCCAAAAAACTCCCGTAAGATAGCAGGGGTATATAAGCAATAAATGCACCATTAAAAGAACTATAGTCGGTATTTGTGTGATATCAGCGAACATACTTGTTCGATGAGAGCATACAAATATCGGCTATTGTACTTTTACTGGTGTGTGTTTGCTTATATACCCCTGCTATCTTCAAAACCTAAAAACACAAAAATTAAGGTCATTAAACATTGTAAGGCATAAGCAATATTGATAATATATATAAAGTAACAAGTTAAAAAATAATATTAAGTAAAGGAAATTTTATGGATATAATATACGAAGACAAAAATATGCTCATTGTAAATAAACCCGCAGGTGTGCTCACACAAAGCAACCGCTCATTTGACAAAGACTTAACAAGCGAAGTAATGACATATAGAAGAAAAAATAAAGAAGAACCATATGCCGCAGTAATCAATAGACTAGATAGACCAGTAAGCGGACTTGTACTATTTGCAAAAGATAAGAAAACAGCCGCAAAACTTAGCGAACAACTACAGACACATACCTTCAATAAACAATACTTAGCACTTGTTGAAGGAACACCCGAAAGTAATAAAGGTGAACTACAAGACTACTTAGTAAAAGACCCACAAACAAACACTTCATCAGTTACAACAAAAGAGGATAAGTCTGGCAAACTTGCAAAATTAAAGTATGAACTTATAAAAACAATAAAAGATGACAATGGAGAAGACATTTCATTACTAAAAATACATCTAATAACAGGTAGACACCACCAGATAAGAGTTCAACTATCCGCACGAAATATTCCAATAATAGGTGATACTAAGTATGGAAGTGTTGGAAGAATTGTCAATGGCAGAAGTCTTGTAAAAAGAAATCAAATAGCCCTTTGTGCATATTCACTTACAGTTAATGAAAAAACATACAAAATAGACAATCCATTTAAACAAATATAATATTTTTTACAATTCCTGTTAATACTAAAAGAAAAAACAGGAAAAAACGATGGATAATAAAGGAAATAATCATAATAAAGAAAATAAACAAATATCTGTAGAGTTACCATTTGTTGACAGATTGAAGTTACTTTTCGGTTCAGGCGTTATTATTATCTTAATATTTTTAATATTTAAGTACTTATTTTTTTATGTATGGCCATTTCTTCTTGCCTATATTATAGCAATTGCAATAGAAAAGCCGGTAAATAAGCTTTCAAAACACTTATGGAATAAAAAAGGGCTTGCCTCTACAATAATAATAATATTTTTAACAATAATACTTCTAGGTATAATAGTGTATATTTTGTATATGTGGATACATGAATTAAAGCTATTTATAAAAAATTATGACTTTTATGTAGTATCAGTAAAACAGCACTGTGCAAGAATATGCCTTGATATAGACGGTTGGATAGGTTTAAGACAAGGCTGTTGTATGGATATGATGGAAAAGTGCTTTTTAAGTATAACAGATGGGTTTAACAGTAGTACAGGACTTAGTATAGCTAATAAAGTTGTACAAGTATCTTTTCCCGTAATAGTAGGAATAGTTACGATAATAGGCTCAATTATTGCTTGTATTATGTCGGTTGTATACCTTTCAGGAGTTCTAAATAAGATAAGAATGTGGACTCAAGTAACGGTATTTAAAGAAGAAGTGAAAGTTCTCACAAAAGCACTTCGCAATTTGTTAAATGTCTACTTTAGAATACAGCTTATTATCATGGCAATTAACAGTAGTATTTGTATTATAGGGCTTTTGATAATAAAAAATTCTTATGCTGTAATACTCGGTATCTTGATTGGACTTATCGACGCACTTCCCATATTTGGAACGGGGACAGTGCTTATTCCGTGGGCGATTATACTTTTGCTGTTAAAAAATGTAAAATCAGCCACAATTCTTATTATAGTATATATTATAACGTACTTCGTAAGAGAGATAATGGAGTCTAAGTGCATGGGAGATAAAATGGGGATAGCTCCATTTACAATGCTTATGATAATATTTGTTGGGATATTATTATATGGAATTATGGGTTTTATATTAGGCCCTGTGTCGTATGTAATTGCAAAAGCTCTTATTGGTTACTTGAAAACAGTAATTGAACGTGATAAAATTAAAAAATATGAGCAGTTGTAATAATTGCGACTGCTAGATTAACAAAAAAGGCTATGAAATCAAAGATTTGCCTAGCTTAATAATAAGAGATTAAGTTAGGTTGTACCACCGTTTGGGTTGGTGGAGCGCAGTAGCGGTTAGTAAGGAGAAAGAAAATGGCAGAGAACAAAAAGTTAGTAGAAGCAATAACATCTATGGATGTTGATTTTGCACAGTGGTACACAGATGTATGTAAAAAGGCAGAGCTTATGTCTTATTCAAGTGTTAAGGGCTGTATGATATTTAAGCCGGCAGGATATGCTATTTGGGAAAATATCAAGAACGAACTTGACAGAAGATTTAAGGAAACAGGCGTTGAAAATGTATATATGCCTATGTTTATACCTGAGAGCCTTTTAGAGAGAGAAAAAGACCATGTTGAAGGATTTGCACCAGAAGTTGCATGGGTAACACATGGTGGACTTAATCCGCTTCAAGAAAGAATGTGTGTAAGACCAACATCAGAAACACTTTTCTGTGATTTTTATAAAGACGAAATTCAATCATATAGAGATTTACCAAAGGTATATAATCAGTGGTGTTCAGTTGTAAGATGGGAAAAGGAAACAAGACCATTCCTTCGTTCAAGAGAGTTTTTATGGCAGGAAGGACACACAGCACACGCAACAGCCGAAGAAGCAGAAGCAAGAACACAGCAAATGCTTAATGTATATGCAGACTTTTGTGAAGAAGTACTTGCAATTCCAGTTATTAAGGGTCGTAAGACAGATAAGGAAAAGTTTGCAGGTGCAGAAGCTACTTATACAATTGAAGCACTTATGCACGATGGTAAGGCACTTCAATCTGGTACAAGTCACAATTTTGGTGACGGTTTTGCAAAGGCATTTGGTATACAGTATACAGACAAGGACAATAAGTTAAAGTATGTTCATCAGACATCATGGGGTGCTACAACAAGACTTATCGGAGCTGTTATTATGACACATGGAGATAATTCAGGACTTGTGCTTCCACCAAGAGTTGCACCAGTTCAAGTTGATATTATACCTATTATGCAAAAGAAAGAGGGCGTGCTTGACAAGGCATTTGAAGTAAAGGAAGCTCTTAAGGCGGCAGGACTTCGTGTTAAGGTGGATGACTCAGACAAGAACCCAGGTTGGAAGTTCTCAGAACAAGAAATGCGTGGTATTCCTGTAAGAGTTGAGATGGGACCTAGAGATATTGAGGCTAATCAGGCAGTTATCGTAAGACGAGATACAAGAGAAAAACTTACAGTAAGTATTGATGAACTTGCAGTTAAAGTAAAAGAAGTACTTGATACAATGCAGGTTGAAATGCTTGAAAGAGCTAGAGCTCATAGAGATAGTCACACTTATGTTGCAACTAATTATGAAGAATTTAAGGATACAGTTGCTAATAAGCCAGGCTTTGTTAAGGCAATGTGGTGTGGAGAACAAGCTTGTGAAGATAAGATAAAGGAGGACACAACAGCTACTTCAAGATGTATGCCATTTGTACAAGAGAATTTATCAGATGTATGTGTATGCTGTGGAAAACCAGCAAAGAAGATGGTTTACTGGGGTAAGGCATACTAATATATGACAGAATGGAGTGACTGAATGGAAAGTATTAATATTAACCTTCCAGAAGATGTTAAAAAGATTATAAGAACCATCGAGGAAAATGGCTTTGAAGCCTATGCAGTTGGTGGCTGTGTAAGAGATAGCATATTAGGCAGAGAGCCTGATGACTGGGACATTACAACATCAGCAAGGCCAGAGCAAGTGAAGTCATTTTTTAAAAAGACAATAGATACAGGTATTAAGCATGGTACGGTCACAGTTATGATTAACCATGTTGGATATGAAGTTACAACTTATAGAATAGACGGTGAGTACAAAGACGGAAGACACCCAGAGAGTGTGGAGTTTTCTGCCAAGCTCGTTGATGACTTGAAGCGCAGAGATTTTACAATTAATGCTATGGCGTACAATGAAAGTCATGGGTTTGTTGATGAGTTTAATGGAATTAGCGACCTTAATAACAAGGTTATAAGATGTGTTGGTGACTCAGTAGAACGTTTTTCAGAAGATGCGCTAAGAATGATGAGGGCGATAAGATTTTCTGCACAATTAGGCTTTGAAATAGAACAAAGTACTTACAATGCGATAGTTAAATTAGCTCCATCAATTAAGCAAGTCAGCATGGAGAGAGTTCAAGTAGAGTTTTTAAAAACCATTTTATCTGATAATCCAAACTATATTATGGAGTATCACAAAACAGGTCTATTAAAAGAAAATCTTCAATATATGGATGAACTTTTAGCTGGTAAGTACGCCAAAAATGTCGTTGCTATGCTTAAGTATTCTAAGAATAACACTATTCAAAGATATTCGGCAGTATTTAACATGGGCGAGCCTGATAAAGTAAAGGCAGAGCTTAAGGCGTTAAAGCTAGATAATTATACGATTGACACTGTTACAAAGCTTGTTAAGTATTCAAAGGATACTATTGATGAAAATGAACCTGCTGTTAGAGAAGCAGTTCATAAGTATGGAAAAGATATGCTTCCTTTGATGTTTGACAATGAAGAGGCAAGAATTAGCACTAAAGAGGAGATTGTAGGCATAAGCCTAAAGGGGCAGAGATTGCATTTGGATAGAATAAAGCAAATGTATGAGGATGTAATAACAAGAGGAGATTGTATTTCTATAAAAGACCTTGATATTACAGGAAATGATTTGATAGAGTATGGACTTTCAGGTGTTCAGATAGGGAAAACCCTTAATGCACTTTTGCATATAGTAATCGAAAATCCAAAACTCAATGAAAAATCAACCCTTCTTGCAATGATAGAACATTTAGAAGAATAAGTAAAAATCTACTTAAATATTAAATATAGCAACAGTATACAAAGACGCACCAGTAGAAGTACAGTAGCTTATATTTGTATAATAAACATTGAGCAGGTGTGTTCATTGTTGTTATACAAATGGATATTATTCTTTTACAGGTGCGTTTAATTGTATATGACTATTATATACATTCATTGTACTGTAAAATATGAAAATGTAATAATAATGGAAAAATGGAAAGAAGGAAATTGGTGTGAGTGGGATTAAAGTACGACAGATAATATTTTTTCTAAGCATAATCTTATTATCTGTAAGTGTAAATATTAAACTTACAAAAGCTGAAGATGTGAATATGCAGGATTATATGTCTAAGTATTCATCATTATCTAATGACAATATAATTACAACTAAAAATGATGACGGATCATGGTCTATAAAAAAGACAGATGATGGCGATTTTAAAGTGTTACAGCTTACTGACGTACACCTTTCGGTAGGGGATGTGTATACAGAGCGCAACAAAAAAGCTATGGACGCAGTATACACAATCGTTGAGCAGGAAAGACCTGACCTTATAGAAATGACAGGTGATTATGTATTTGCTATGCCATATACTGACCCTGCACAAGATTATGAAACATTTAAGATGTGTGTGGCTTTTATGGATAAGTTAGGTGTTCCGTGGATTTGGACATTTGGCAATCATGACCACGACTTTTTTGATAGGTATTCTGATGAACAAGTTCATGCAATGCTTGATACCTCAAACACTTTAATTAAGTATGATATTAACTACAATGTTGATGGTTATACAAATGGCGAATTTAGGTTGTATAATAGTGATGATACACTTAATCGTATATTAATAAGCTTAGACTCCCACGACTATGTTAGCGACAATGATTACGATTATGTTCACGACAATCAAGTAGCTTGGTATGAAAATGTAATTAATAACGATAAAAAGCTGTTTGGTGAAGATGTACAGTCGTTTGTGTATACACATATTCCGTTAATGGAATACAATGACGCATGGAATGGTTTTCAGGCAGGAGATACAAGAGCAGAATACATTCTTGGAACTAAAAGAGAAAATGTGTGTTGTTCTTCCTTTAGGGGAAAGTTAGGAACATCAATGTCTAATCTTAAAAGTACACAAGCAATATTTTGTGGCCATGACCATTTGAATGATTATATGATAAAGTACTGTGGTGTAATATACGCCTACAGTAAGTCAATTGACTATTCCGCCTATGTAGATATTGAATATAAGACAGAACAGCGTGGCGCAACAATGCTTACACTTAATTATGATGGAGTTGACTATGATATCACTTCTATAAAATTAACAGATATACAAAACACCTCTAATAGTTATAGTAATGATATTAAACCAACTAATACAATTAGTACAAATGGCTTGAAGTTAGATAGTGATGGAATATGGCGATATTATGTTAATGGTATTTTAGACAGCACTTATACAGGAATGGCTCTAAATGAGTATGGCTGGTGGTATGTAACAGATGGTGTTATAGACTTTAGTTATACGGGAATGGCTCTTAATGAGTACGGCTGGTGGTATATGACAAATGGTGTAGTAGACTTTGATTATACAGGAATGGCAGAAAATGAGTACGGTTGGTGGTATATAACAAATGGTGCGCTAGACCTTAGCTATACAGGAATGGCGTTAAATAAGTATAATTGGTGGTATATGAGAAACGGCGCAGTAGACTTTGATTATACAGGAATGGCAGAAAATGAATACGGCTGGTGGTATATAACAAATGGCGCACTAGACTTTAATTATACAGGAATGGCTCTAAATGAGTATGGCTGGTGGTATATGGCAAATGGCGCACTAGACCTTAGTTATACAGGAATAGTTCAAAATGAATATGGCTCATGGTATATGACTAATGGACGAGTAAATTTTAGATACACAGGAAAAGTTAAAGATAACAATGGAGTATGGCAGGTAAATAATGGCTTTGCTATCAATCAAGTTAAAAATTAAATAATCAGTAATTTTTACACCCCCTTTTACATATTATAAGACAGATATGTAAGAGGGGGTTATCTTATAGCTACCTCTTTGCAACGGAGTGCGTTTGTAAAATGGAGGTTAGTATGAATGATAAATCATTAGAGGTTTTAAAACAGTACGAGTTTAATATATATCGCATAAGTCGTGGGCGGGGCGGTATGTTAATTGCTACAAATGAAGGGATTAAGTTATTTTTAGAATGTCGCAAATCAGATAAGTACTACAAAAGAGAAGACGCAATAACACAAGCTCTTTTAGAGGAGGGAATAGTTAATACTGATACATATATAAAAAATATTGAGGGGGACATATTTTCAGATGATAGTGAGGGACATCGGTATATAGTAAAAAATTGGTATGATGGAAAAGAGTGTAATGTAAAAGACCTTCAAGATATAAGAATTTCTGTAATAGAGCTTGCAAAGCTTCATATTGCATTGCAAAAGGTTTCAAAAAATAATAAAGATAGCATAAGCTTTATTAATAAGATTACAAATATAAAAGAAGTCTGCATACGGCATAAGAAAGAGCTAAAAATGGCTTCTAATTATCTAAGAAATAAAAAGAACAAGTCAGATTTTGAACAGCTTGCATACCACAATATTGAAAAATTTTATCAAGAAGCGCAAAAAGCAATAGAGCTTTTCAACGAGCCAGTATTAGAACAAAGACTTAAACAAGTAAATGAAACTTGCGAGTTAAGTCATGGAGGTTTTAATTATCACAATATAATTATAGGTAGTGAGTACTGTGCAATCACTAACTTTGACAAGTATAAGAATGAGTGTCAGATAAGTGATCTATATCAATTTATGAGAAAGATAATGGAAAAATGTGATTGGAGTATTGAGCTTGCATATCGCATTTTAGATGATTATAACAAAGTAAAGCCGGTTAGTGATGACGATTTAAAGCTGTTATCAGCTATGTTTGCATTTCCAGAGAAATACTGGAAGATAATTAATTATTATTTTAATTCCAATAAAGCTTGGATACCACCTAAAAGTTATGAAAAACTTATAAAAGTAGTGCAACAAAATGACAAAAGAAGGGCGTTTATAGAAACCTTGATTGATTAAAAAAATATAAAATATTTTAACGCTATATAATAACCTATATTTGTATGATATTATTGAATAATAATGTTCGCTATTGTTGTACAGATATAGGTTATTGTTGTATAAATGTATAATTTATTATTTTACATAAAGCATACCATACAGTAGCTTTTAGTTGTAGCAAGTCAATTTTTTTAAGTTTGCCTGATGGCTTTAAAAGTGGGATATATTCTTTAAAGTGCAAAATATAGCAACTCAAGTATATAAGTACATTGCATAAATGTTACCAATGTGTTAAAATTTGGGATAACATTGTAATATTTTTTTCATTTTTAAGATGAAAGGATTTATTTATGAATTTAAAAAATACTAGTAAACATAAATTAATAGTAGTATTTCTTTCGTTGATAATGGTGTTTTCAATGACATCTTGTGGTACGAAAGAAGCTACAATAGTATCTGGAAGTTCTATACTTCCAATGCCAACAAAAAAGGTAGAAGAAGTAACAGTGCCAGCTAATACTAACGAAGTAAAGTTTACAGGAGTACTTACATATATAAACACAGAAGATAAAGCAATGCACTATGTTGACATAGACACAGGTTCAGAATATGAAGTGTCATACACAGGCTCAACAGATATTCAAGACAAGTATGGTCAGATACTAGCAGCTTCAAGTATGAAGCTTGGCGCTATATATGATGTTACTTGCAATAAGACAAGCAAAGCGCAGAAAATATATGGCTCAAATGACACTTGGGAGATTAGTGGGCTTACTAATTTTGAGTGTGATGAGAATGACAAAAAAGTAACAGTTGGAAATAAGAATTATAAATATGAAACATATTCAACAGTGCTTTCTAATAATAACAGAATAGCTATGGCACAAGTTGTAAAGCAGGATGAAGTAACAATTCGTGGAAAAGACTCCATTATTTATTCTGTAACAGTGGATAAGGGTCATGGTTATATTAAGTTTACAGGAATTGATACATTTATAGATGGATATGCAACAATTGGAAGGTCACAACTTCTTAGTGTTACTAGCAATATGATGGTTACAGCGCAAGAAGGAACGTACAGTGTAGAACTTCAAAAGGGAGGCATTGTTGGTGCAAAGACCGTAACTGTTGAAAGAGATAAACAAGTTACAGTTGATTTTACAGAATATACAGAAGAAGCTGAAAAGACAGGAGCAGTTAATTTTATGGTTACTCCTGAGAATGCAGTAATGACAATAGATGGAATGGAAGTCGATTATTCGCAGCCAATTCAATTATCATACGGAACACACAGTATAACACTTATGGCAAATCATTACACGACATATACAGAAGACTTTGTTGTTAATTCTGATTATCAGACAAAGGTTATTGATATGGTATCAACAACAGCTACAACAACATCATCCACAACTAAAGCTTCAACAGAAAGCTCAACAACTAAGTCGTCTTCTACAACAGTGGCTAGTAACCTTACAGAGGGGTATACAGTAAGTATAACAGAGCCTAAGGGTGCTTCACTTTATGTAGATAGTGCATATATAGGTGAAATTCCATGCTCCTTTGATAAAAAGGCGGGAAATAGAACAATTACTTTATCACAGAGTGGATATGCAACAGTAAGCTATTCTATATCTATTGCTAATGCGACGGGAAATCTTACATACTCGTTCCCAGATATGGTTGAAAGAAATGCTTCACAAGCCACTACGCAGGCAAATACATCAACTACTGCTGCCCAGCAAACAAGAGCCGAGCAGACTAGAGCTGAGCAAACAAGAGCTGAACAGACCACAGCTTCTAACTAAACAATAAGGCATTAAAGGCATATTTAATATGACTTTTGCATTAGTAGTTTGTTTAGATATTAACAGATATGTTAAAAATGTATTTATAGTATAATAGTAAAAAATATATAGATAAAATATTTGTGTTACGAAAGGATTTAATTATGACAAAGAAATTAAATATACCATTTTCACCACCAGATATAACAGAAGAAGAAATACAAGCAGTAGCAGATGTAATGCGTTCTGGTTGGCTTACAACAGGTCCTAAGACAAAAGAATTAGAAAGACAGATGGCACAGTTTTGTAATGTCAATAGGGGAGCTTGTCTTAACTCAGCAACGGCTTGTCTTGAAACTGCATTAAGACTCTTTGAAATAGGTGAGGGTGACGAGGTTATTGTACCAGCCTACACTTACACAGCTTCTGCAAGTGTCGTATGCCATGTAGGGGCAACACTTCGACTTGTAGATGTTTGCAAAGGCACATACCATATTGACTATGATATGCTTGAGAGCATGATAAATGAAAATACAAAGGCGGTTATTCCGGTAGACATTGCAGGTGTTATGGTTGACTATGACAGAATAAGAAGCATTGTAGAAAGCAAAAAGAGTATATTTAAGCCAAAAAGCAAGCTACAAGAAGCAATAGGTCATGTACTTATACTTGCTGATGGCGCACACAGTTATGGTGCGGTACGACAAGGTAAGCATAGCGGCGAATGTGCTGATTTTACAAGCTTTTCATTCCATGCTGTAAAGAACTTTACAACAGGTGAAGGTGGCGGACTTGTATGGAAGGATATACAAGGTGTTGACAACGAAGACATTTATAAACAAATAATGCTTTTAACACTTCATGGACAGTCAAAGGATGCGCTTGCAAAGACACAGCTTGGCGCATGGGAATACGATATCAAAGGCACATATTATAAGTACAATATGACAGATATTATGGCAGCAATAGGTCTTGTTCAAATGAAAAGATATCCTGCACTTCTTGAAAGAAGAAAGCAGATAATAGGCATGTATACACAAGGCATCAAAGCGGATGATATACAGATTTTAGAGCATTATGGAGATGATTTTTCATCAAGCGGTCATCTTATGCTTGTAAGGCTTTTAGGAAAAGGTGAAGCCGAAAGAAATGCAATTATAACAGCTATGGCAGAAAATGGAATTGCAACTAATGTACATTACAAGCCACTTCCTATGCACACAGCATATAAGAATTTAGGTTTTGATATAAATGATTATCCTAATGCTTTTGAAATGTATCACAATGAAATAACACTTCCACTTCACACTTGTCTAACGGATGAGCAAGTTGGTTATGTGATAGATAACTTTAATAAGTTAAGATAATTAGTGTTTCATAAGCATTTTATGGGTATCTAATTAATAATGGGGTATAAGTATGGAACTTAAAAAATGGAGTGAACTTCCTGACGAAATGAGAACTAAGGAAGTAAGGAAATATTATAATATTTTGGCTAAAAAAGGGGCATGGTTTAAAGCAAAGAGATTTCTTGATATTATTGTGTCATTTATTATGCTTGTTGTTCTAGCACTTCCAATGGTAGTTATTGCAATTATGATTAAGCTAGACTCAAAAGGACCAGTATTTTTTAGACAAGAACGAATTACACAGTATGGAAGAACCTTTAATATATTTAAGTTTAGAACAATGGTAGTTAATGCCAGTGAATTAGGTTCGCAAGTTACAGTAGATAATGACAATAGAATAACTAGAGTTGGCAAGTTGTTAAGAAGACTAAGAATGGACGAATTTCCACAGCTTTTTAACATACTTGCAGGTGATATGACACTCGTAGGAACAAGACCAGAAGTAAAAAAATATGTGAACCATTATACAAAAGAAATGTATGCAACACTTCTTCTTCCGGCAGGTCTTACATCAAGAACAAGTATAGCTTACAAAGATGAAGATAAGCTTTTAAAAGATGCTGTTGACGTAGACAAAGTATATATTGAAGAAGTGCTTCCGGCTAAGATGAAATATAACCTTGAAAGCCTTAAAAAGTTTGGGCTGTTGTCAGATATGAGCATATTATGGGATACATTTGTATCAGTAATATCAAAGTAGTAAAAGATTACAGGCAGGAAATTAAATATTATGTTTATTACATTATGTGTTATTGCTTATAATGAAGAAAAGACAATTAGGGCAATATTAGATGATATAGTTAATCAAGATTTTAATCATAATGATATAGAAGTGCTTCTTGTAAATAGTGCATCAACCGATAATACAAGGCAGATTATGATTGATTTTGCAAAAGAAAATGCGTCTAATAAAAATATGCAGTTTAGAAGTGTACATGTTCTTGAAAATCCTAAAAAGACACTTCCTTGTGGTTGGAATGTTGCTCTTAAAGCTTATAAAGGTGAGGCAATCTTAAAAGTAGATGCACATGCACAGATACCATCTGATTTTGTAAGTAAGAACGTATCAGTATTAGAGTCGGGAGAAGATATAAGTGGTGGTCAAAGACCGTCTATTATAGATGAGCCTACTAAGTGGAAAGAAACACTTCTTCTTGCAGAGTCTTCAATGTTTGGTTCGAGTATTGCACCATATAGAAATAACCCAGGCAGGTCGTATGTAAAGTCAATGTTTCATGCAGCTTACAGGCGTAAGGTATTTGAAACGATAGGTGGCTTCAATGAAAATCTTACAAGAACAGAAGATAACGAAGTACATTACAGAATGAGAAATGCAGGCTTTAAGTTATGCTTTGACCCTAATATTATATCATATCAGCATATAAGAAGCTCCCTAAAGTCTATGATAAAGCAAAAATATGCTAATGGATATTGGATAGGGCTTACAAGTGGAATGTGTATACAATGCCTTTCATTATATCATTTTGTGCCATTTGCTTTTGTTGTTGCAATTATAATATCAACATTAATATGCGCAGGGTTTTATGGTGTATTTACGGCAGGAATTTTTTTGACAATCTATAATATTATCGTTATATTAACTAAGTTCATGTGGATAACATACACATTGCTTGCAGTTATAATGGCGGTGCTTTCGGTTATACAAGCTAAGGATAAGGCAAATATTACATGTATATTATTGCCAGTGCTGTTTTTTTTACTGCATATAAGTTACGGAATTGGTACGCTTATGGGATTAATAAAGATGCCATTCTGGTTGAAAGGAATTAAAGATGGAAGAAACAAGAAAAGATAAAATCCAGCTATTAGTAAGAAGAATTGCTTTAATAATAACAGATATAATTCTTATTAATGGTTCAGTGTTTTTATCGCTTATAATGAGATTTGACATTGACATCGAGTCAATTCCACAAGAGTATATAGACAAGTATCTTGATAATGTAATACCATTTACAATAATAGCACTTATATTATTTTGGTGTTTTAGAATGTATCACAGTTTATGGCAATATGCAAGTATTGCAGAGTTGTATAAAATAGTAGAAGCATGTGTTGTAACAGAGATTGTGCATTTTGGCTTTACAGTAGCTATGGGATGGATGCTTCCTAGAAGCTGTTACTTTTTATCATTAGTATTTCTTATATTAGCGATGAGTGCTAGTAGGTTTATGTATCGAATGATAAGGACATTTTTGCAGGATTACAGACAGACTACTGAGCCAGTAAATATAATGATAATAGGTGCAGGAGAAGCTACTAACGTACTTCTTAGAGAAATTCAAAATTCAAGATATATGTATAACTCAAGAGTATCATGTATTATTGATGATGACCACAAAAAAGTTGGTAAGTATATAAGAGGTGTTAAGGTTGTTGGTACAAGGGATAAGATAAAAGAAAGTGCCAAGCTTTATGGAATTGATGAGATTATATTTGCCATTCCATCTGCGTCTGTGGAAGTAAAGAGAGATATTCTTAATATTTGTAAGGAAACAGACTGTAACCTTAAAATCCTTCCGGGCGTTTATCAGATGGTTGATGGTGAGGTAAATGTTAATTCAATCCGTAATGTTGATGTGTTAGACCTTTTAGGACGTGACCCAATTGAAGTTGATATAGATTCTATTATGGGTTATGTAAAAGATAAGACAATTATGGTAACTGGTGGTGGTGGTTCAATTGGTTCAGAGCTTTGTAGACAGCTTGTAAGTCATCAGCCTAAGTGCCTTATAATATTTGATATATATGAAAATAATGCTTATGATATACAACAAGAGCTGCAAATTAACTATCCTAATGCAAATGTTGTAACACTTATAGGCTCAATAAGAAATACAAAACGTTTAGAAGAAGTATTTGAAACTTATAAACCGCAGATTATATATCATGCAGCAGCACACAAACATGTACCATTAATGGAAGTAAGCCCTAACGAAGCTGTTAAGAATAATGTAGTTGGAACATGGAATGTTGCTAGAATGGCAGATAAATATAATGTAGACAAGTTTGTTATGATATCAACAGATAAAGCAGTTAATCCAACGAATGTAATGGGAGCTACTAAACGTATCTGTGAAATGATAATACAGACATATAATGAAATTTCAAAAACAGATTTTGTTGCGGTTAGATTTGGAAATGTATTGGGAAGTAACGGTTCAGTTATTCCGCTTTTTAAAAGACAAATTGAAGCAGGAGGTCCTGTAACTGTTACACACCCAGATATAATAAGATACTTTATGACAATCCCAGAAGCTGTATCTTTAGTACTTCAAGCAGGAGCTTATGCTAAAGGTGGTGAAATATTTATCTTAGACATGGGGGATCCGGTAAAGATAGATGATTTAGCAAAGAATCTTATACGATTATCTGGATATACACTAGGAGTAAATATGGAGATAAAGTACACTGGTTTAAGACCAGGGGAAAAGTTATATGAAGAACTTCTAATGAAAGAAGAAGGCTTACAAGATACTAAGAATAAGCTAATACACATAGGAAAACCAATAGAGTTTGATAAAGAACATTTCTTTGATAATTTAGAAGCCCTAAAAGAAGCTGCATATTCAGAAACAGACGATATAAGAACATTACTAAAAAAAGTAGCACCGACATATCACCCTAAAGAAGATTAAGGGATGGGGTGGCGGACAGAAAGAGAGTGTATATTTTTTGTGCGATGGATAAGCATTAAGAATATCTAAGATATTCTAAATACTTACCATAATACACAAAAAATATACACTCTCTTTCTGTCCGAATTCTATCTGCGTTAGCCAACGCTCCCCATTAATCCATTAACCACACACCTTAAAATCCATCTTAACAACCGTATTCCCATCACGTTCAAAAATATCAATTCCAATCCCTTGTGCAAGACAAGAAGTATAAGCAATAGAAAGACCAACTCCCACATGAGCTTGTTCCTTAGTAGTAAAAAATGGTTTTGCTAACATATCAAAATCATTGTTACATTCTATATCATTATCAATTAAACCATAATTAATGACCTCGACAGAAATTAAAGAATTATCATTATTAGTATAACCCTTGATAGCAATAGGACATTTAGAAGCTTCACAGGCATTAGCAATAATTTCAGTAAAAGCAAGTTTTACTTTGTTTTTGTCATAACAAACAGATAGATTATTAATGTCAGTGTCAAATATAAAATCATTTTCAAAATTATATTGCAAGTCAATATAATCAGGAAGTTCATATAATAAGTCATTCAAACAAAAAGAAGACAAAGTAAAATTTAGACTCTTTCTGTAAAGTCCAGACCTATCCATAAAATTTATAAGATTATTAAAAGAATTGCCCATGTCAGTCCAAAATTCGCTTTCAGTAATTTCTGGGTGACGATATTCCATAAGTTGATAAGAGCTGTATAAAAATGAGATATGATTTTTAATCTCATGCGATGTAAAGGAAAGTTCATTTAATAGTTCGTCAATAGATGATTGAATAATTTCGTAGTCATCAGGCGTATTTTCCTTAATTCTGTTAAGAACTTCATAAGTTTTTTTATTAAGCATAACTAAAATCCTTCCATAAATTATTGATATAAATATCGTAATAAGTTATTATATTAAAGTATATACTTATTGTATTTTAGTGTAAACAGAATTGTTTCGACAAAAAGCTACAAATAATTTGTAAAAGTCCACTTAAGTTAAAAGTGGAATAGATAGCCTAAATCAATAACTTTTTACAATAAGTGTATTCCATTTTATAAAATAATAGGAGGATTATTAATGAAAAAAGACGATTGTATTTTTTGTAAACTTGCAAATGGACAAATTCCCACAAACACATTGTATGAGGATAATTGTGTAAGAGTAATATTTGATGCCGAACCAGCGGCAGAAGGGCATGTATTAATTCTCCCGAAAGAACATTTTGATAATATATACGAACTTGACGACGATACTGCGGCACATGTATTTAAGACAGCCAAAAAGATATCAAAGGCGATGAATGAAACACTTGATATAGATGGACTTAATATTGTACAAAACAATGGAGAAGTAGCAGGACAGACAGTGTTACATTTCCATATGCACATAATCCCAAGACATAAAAACGATACAGTAAAGATTGGTTGGGAAAAACATGAGGTAAGTTCTGAAAAAATAAAAGAAATTACAGAAAAAGTAACTAAACATTTGAATTAATAAATGCTTATATGGCAGGAAAGAGGTAAGAATGATAAAGTTAAGTAACGGTGGAGCATATCTTTTAAATGGTGTTGATATAATAGAAGATGACACACAAGCAGGCGCTAAGCTTTCACAAAAGTTAGGAGCAGAAGTGCCATCAAAAGAAGAAGCCAAAAAAAATACAATGGCGTACGATATATTAAAAAATCACAATACATCGGGCAATATGGACAAGCTCAAGATTAAGTTTGACAAAATGACATCACATGATATAACATTTGTCGGAATAATTCAGACAGCAAGAGCTTCAGGTCTTGAAAAGTTCCCAATTCCTTATGTACTTACTAACTGTCACAACAGTCTTTGTGCAGTAGGTGGAACAATTAATGAAGACGACCATATGTTCGGACTTACTTGCGCAAAGAAATACGGTGGAATATATGTACCACCTCATCAGGCAGTAATACATCAGTTTGCAAGAGAAATGCTTGCAGAAGGCGGAAAGATGATACTCGGTTCAGATAGTCATACTCGTTATGGTGCGTTAGGAACAATGGCAATGGGCGAGGGTGGTCCTGAACTTGTAAAACAGCTTCTTAATAAGACTTATGATATCAATATGCCGGGTGTAGTTGCTATTTATATGACAGGCGAGCCAGCAAAGGGCGTAGGCCCACAAGACGTTGCCCTTGCAATTATAGGAGAAGTATTTGCAAATGGCTATGTTAAAAATAAAGTAATGGAATTTGTAGGTCCAGGTGTTAATAACTTAAGTGCTGATTTTAGAATTGGTGTAGACGTTATGACAACAGAAACAACTTGTCTTTCATCAATCTGGAAAACAGATGATAAGATTAAAGAATTTTATGATATTCATGGAAGAAGCGAAAGCTACAAAGAGCTTAATCCAGGTAGTGTAGCTTACTATGATGGAGTTGTATACGTTGACTTAAGTAAGATTAAGCCAATGATAGCTATGCCATTCCACCCAAGCAACACTTATACAATAGACGAACTTAATGCTAACCTTGAAGATATCTTACATGACTGCGAACAGAAAGCACTTGTAAGTCTTGATGGACAAGTAGACTTTAAGCTTGTAGATAAGATAAAGAATGGTAAATTATACGTTGACCAGGGAATTATTGCAGGTTGTGCAGGTGGTGGTTTTGAAAATATTTGCGCAGCAGCAGATATATTAAGAGGTCGTTCAATAGGTGCTGATGAATTTACATTAAGTGTATATCCAGCAAGTACACCAATTTATATGGAGCTTGCAAGAAATGGTAGACTTGCAGACCTTATGGAAACGGGTGCAATTGTAAAGACAGCTTTTTGTGGCCCATGCTTTGGTGCAGGAGATACGCCAGCTAATAACGCCTTTTCAATTAGACATTCAACAAGAAACTTCCCTAATAGAGAAGGCTCTAAGTTACAGAATGGTCAGATATCTTCAGTTGCACTTATGGACGCAAGGTCAATTGCAGCTACAGCAGCTAATAAAGGCTTCCTTACATCAGCAACAGATATGGACGTTGAATTTACAGGCCCAGCATATCATTTTGATAAGAATATATATGCAAACAGAGTATTTGATAGCAAGGGCGTAGCTGACCCAGAACAAGAAATACAATTTGGACCTAATATTAAGGACTGGCCAGAAATGGTAGCACTTCCAGAGAACCTTATAATAAAAGTAGTTTCAGAAATACATGACCCAGTAACAACAACTGATGAGTTAATTCCATCGGGTGAGACATCATCATTTAGGTCTAATCCTTTGGGACTTGCTGAATTTGCACTTTCAAGAAAAGACCCAGCTTACGTTGGCAAGGCAAAAGAAGTCCAAAAGGCAGAAAAGGCAAGAGAAGCAGGAAAGTGTATGGGAGAAGCATTCCCTGAGCTTAGACCTATTATGCACAAGATTAAGGAAACTTACGATGTTCACAAAGAAACTGTAGGTGTAGGAAGTACAATATTTGCAGTTAAGCCGGGTGATGGTTCAGCTAGAGAACAAGCTGCATCATGTCAAAAGGTTTTAGGCGGTTGGGCTAATATTGCTAACGAATATGCTACAAAGAGATATCGTTCTAACCTTATTAACTGGGGTATGCTTCCATTTATCATAGATAAGGGAGAGCTTCCATTTGAAAATGGAGATTATATTTTCATTCCAAATATAAAAGAAGCAATAGAGAATAAGCAATACACAATGAAAGCTTTCGTTGTAAATAAGGACATGAAGGAATTTGAGCTTAAGATGGACGAGCTAACAGACGATGAAAGAAAGATAATTCTTGATGGTTGTCTTATTAATTATTATAGAAATACAAAAAATGATTAATTTAATGTAATAAGGAGTTGATGCGTATGGCAGCACAGAACGTACTGGCTGGTGATGAAAGAGTATTGGTAGAAATCATTGAAGAGGTAAAAGAGCAAAATTCAAGAACAGACAGCTATAATAAGTTATCTTCTCAGATAAGAGAGTTGACAAGAGATGTAGAAGATGAAAAGAAAAGTCTTCAAGCCTCTATTGATACCAAGATAAAGCAGAGTAGTGCTGCTATATGTGCCGGCTTTGATAAATCTATAGACGAAGAAAGAGCCAAGCTTAGAGATATTCAATCCGATAGGGAAAGAGCAAAGGATGCAGGAGTAAAGGAACGTATTTCAGCAGAAACTGCACATTTAAGACATGAAAATGAGAAGCTTAAAAGTCGAATAAGAGAGTCTTTTAAGACAAATGGAGTGCCAGGATATTGTAATAATGCTCTATTTATGATGATGTTTCGTACTACTGGCGTATTGCAGTATTTGTTATATTTTTTGCTTCTTACGGTTTTTTATGCAGTTATACCAACAGTTGCATTTTTAGTTTTTAAGTTACAGACACTTTATATTATAATATATTATTTTGTATGTATTCTTATTCAGTCATTTGTAGGTAAGGTTATTTACAAAAAGACGATTATGCAGCATTTTGCTACACTTGATGCGGCAGCAAGAATGCAGTCAGATATTAAGGATAATAATAGAAGAATAAAAAGAATATCTAAAAGAATAAGAAAAGATAAAAGTGAAGAAATGTATGGACTTGAAGAGTTTGACAGTAGAATGAAAGAAGTAAGAGATAATATAAAGGATATTGAAAGTCAAAAAAAGGCGGCATTACAAGAGTTTGAACAAACAGTTAAACCTAATATTATTGCAGAACTTGAAACGGTAGACAAGGATAAAAGAGATGCAATGGAAAATAGGTTGTTTGACATGAATGAAAGAAGAAAGTCACTTGACGAGCAGATTAAACAGAAAAGATTATATATATCTTCTAATTATGAAGCTTATCTTGGCAAAGAAGTATTTGATATAGATAAGCTTCTTAAGCTTTTACAGATTATAAGGTCTGGGCAGGCTGATACGATTGCAAAGGCTCTTGCTGTTTATGAGAGTAAAAATCAGAATTAAATAACATTATAAAAGCATCTGCTATTATATCGGCAAGTGTCATTATAGTAGCTAGATGGGTTGTCTGAAGTAGGATATTATCCATTATACCGGCAGTATTAACTATGCCAGTAATGTGAATATTACCTACCTCAGGCAACTTTTTTTTTACTCCAAGACCTGGTTTTAGAGGGCCATTTGCAAGAGTAATATATCCTATATGGTTTTCTTTTCCTAAAGAGGCATCTATAGCGATGATAAAAGGGTCTTTATATACAGCATAGATTTTTTTAAGTGTACTTTCAAGATTGGCGGCGTGTACGGGAGAATTAAGAGTTCCAACTACAGCAACATTTTTAACACTTGCACGTTTAAGCTTGTAGCCAATTACAGGTCCAAGACTGTCGCCAGTGGAGCGGTCACTACCTATGCACATAATAATAATAGGTTGGTTAGGTAGTCTTAAAGACATAATCATTTTATTTAACTGTTCACTGAATGTATTAGTAACTAAACTGCTTTGTGAATTAAAATAATATAGCATTAAAAAATCCCTTTCATATATAGTTTGCCAGTAATAAAGTACTTGTATATATATTTATTCAAAAAGAGAATATTTATGCACAACGAATTATTTTTTTGTGTGACAAAAAATGATAACATTTTTAAAACATCAGTGTTAATATGCTAGTAAAAGGTTGTCATAATCAAAAACTACGTTTTGTTAATAACTTGAAAATTATATAAAGTTATGATGGCAAATTCACAAATTTGAAATTACAACTTATAGTATGTAATGGAAATGGAGGGTGACATGATAGAAATTATTTGTGACAGTGATGATGACAACAAAAGCAAAGATAATAGCAAGAAAAAGGCTGTTATTAGAATACCTAAGAATATAAAACAGATTGGAGATGTAAGTTCTGATGAGAAAATATATATAGAAGATTATGCGTTTTCATATATTAATTCGATAGCATATGGCTTTGCCGGGGTAGAACAGTCCGGAGTACTATTAGGCGAATACCAAAAAAGCTCATCAGAAAAATGTTTGTTTATAAAGGGTGTTGTAAAAGCTAAAAATATAGGGCAGTCAAAAGGTGGACTTGCATTTAATGAGAACATATGGAGTGGAATTTATTCAGATATAGAAAAATATTTTCCTAATCTTGAAGTTATTGGTTGGTTTGCAGCAGTTCCGGGGGTTACACAAGAACGGCTTGAATACCTTAAAAAGATACATCTTGATAACTTTGCAGGCGGTATGAAGACCTTATATCTTGTTGATACATATGAAAAGACAGAAAATTTTTATTTATATGAAAGTGGAAAGTTAAAAAAACAAAGTGGATATGTGTGCTATTATGAGCGCAATTATGAAATGCAAGAATACATGATGGAAAAACGAGGCAGACGTTCTGTTGAAAGTAGAGAAAAGGACAAGGTTATGCAGTCGATAAGAGATATAATTAATAATAAAGAACAATATAAGCACAAAAAAAAGAGTATTAATGTAGGTTATGTTGCAGGTTCAATTCTCGCTGTAATTGTGCTTGTTATGGGAATTAACCTTATGAATAGCTATGAGAAAATGAAAAAGTTTGACAATTCTTTAACGAATATTGCAAATCAAATATCTGATATAAATAAAGACGATACAGAAAATGCAAAAGATGCCGCTTCAAGCGAAATAGTTCCAGTTAATAAGCTGGCAGGTGATGTATACCCAACAACGCAAGAAGACAGTAGTAATGCAAATCAAGAGCAAAATCAAACACAAAATAGTGAGATAGATAGTCAATCTAATAATCAGACGGATAATACAGATAATAATCAAATAACAGTTGAAAATAATACACAACAAGCTAACTCTCAAAACAATTCTAATATTCAAGATAAAAGTGATGACAGTCAGAGTACTGTATCACAAGATGTATCTTCTGATGATAATTCCAAAGCACAAAATGTAAACACTGAACCATCGTATGCTACTTATATTGTAAAAAAAGGTGATACAATAATGAGTATATGTAAAAATTACTATGGTACTATTAAAAAATATGATGAAGTTGCCGCTTTAAATAACATAGATGATGTTAATAAGCTCTATATAGGTCAAGAAATAAAACTTCCTTGAATATTTTAAGTAATAATGTATAATAATATCAGCATTGTCTAAATTAATGAAAAGGGGAGATGTAATGGCTGATATTATATCTGGAAAATCCAGATTTGACGGTAGTGATAAAATAGGCAAAAATCCAAAAGTTATTAAACTTGCAGGTGACGATACATATAGCACACAAGTTAATAAACAGGCTGCCGAAAAAATAAGAAAGCACAGAAGAAATGTTATTATAGGTGCTGTGATAGTAATTATAATTGCAATAATAGCAGGAGTATTATTATTTAGATATCTTGATGGAAGAACATATTCATCTTATAACATATTATCTTCATTTAACAGAGATGATACTGAAACAGCAAGTTATGTAGAATATGGTTCAGGATATATTAGATATAGTAATGATGGAATTGCATATATAGATAGGAAAAATAATACTATTTGGAATGAAACGTATTCAATGCAAAAGCCTCAAGTTAAACAATGTGGTGAGAGTGTTGCAGTTGGTGATATTAATGGAAGTAGTATATACATATTTAATAAAGAAGGACTTTTAGGAAAAGTTGATACATCTTTAACGATTTCACAGATTGAAGTTGGTTCACAAGGTGTTGTTGTGGCAGTACTTGAAGACAATACAGCCAATTATATTAATATGTATAATACTGATGGTAGTAAGATATATAGTGTAAAAACAACTCTTGAGGGTGATGGATACCCACTTGATATAAGTATTTCAGAGGATGCCAAGAAGTTAATTGCCTCATTTGTATATGTAAGTGGGGAAGAAATGAAAACGAATGTTGTATTTTATAATTTCTCAGAGGTTGGTCAAAATGAAACTGAGAGAGTTGTAGGTGGCTTTAATCACTATGACAATACACTTGTTCCAGATGTTGAATTTGTCAATCAGACAACAGCAGTTGCAGTTGGCGAAAATATTATAAGTATATATAATATAAAAGAGTATCCGACACTTAGTAAAGAAATATCAGTAGAAAACACAATTGAACATGTTTTTTGGGGTTCAAAATACATAGGACTTGTGCTTGATAATTCAGAAAATGGTGACTTATACAAAATGGTTGTATATGATTTATCAGGTAGTATAGTATTTCAAACAACATTTAGCACTCAGTATGATAGCATAAAGTTTGATAGTGACAGCATATTGATGAGTAGTTCAAATGTTTTTTCTGTTATGAATATGTATGGCAAATTACTTACAACGCAAACAGTAGAACTTCCAATAGATACAGTGCTTACTACAGGTAGTAGAGGAAGTTATGTACTTATTAATTCAAAGTATATTCAAAATATAAAATTGAAATAATCTAAACTATAAAGAGGATGGCGTAAAGATGAGTATGAACTGGGTTTTGATATGTGTAATAGGAATACTAGCAATATCAGCATACACAGGCTGGAAAAAAGGTGTTATAAGAATAGTTGTGTCATTGTTGTCGTTAGTTGCAACAATTCTATTAACTATCGTATTATCACCTTCAATAGAAACACTGTTAAAAGAAAATACATCAGTATATGATACTTTAGAAAGTAAAATATATAGTTCTATAATAAAAGATGAACAGATAAATAATGCAACAAATCAAGTAATAGGCTCAGAAGCTGAAATGGCATCACAATATGATGAAAATTCTGAACAAATTGCTTCATATATAGATGAAATCACAGAAGCGATAAATCTTCCAGAAAATGTAGCGGTACAAATAAAACAAGCTGTTAGTGATGTAAATGATTTAAGTCTTAACAGTAGTATGAATACAGTTAAAGACCAGGTGCTTATTGAATTAGCAACACGTTTTACAGCTTTTATATATAGTGTAATTGTTCATATAGTAGTATTTATTATAGTATTAATCTTACTTAGAATATTACTTGTTGTAACAGATGTAGTAGGAAGATTACCTATAATAAGGCAGGCTAATCATATAGGAGGTTGTATAGCTGGTGTGCTTGAAGGTTTGTTTATAGTATGGTGTTTATTTACTATAGTGTACTTAGCAGGGCGTACAGGCTTTGGCGCATCAATAATTGCTAATATCAATGATAACAGCTTTCTTAGTTGGATAAATAATAACAACATTATAATAAAGTCAATATTTTAAGGATATATAAAAAGCCCCCACTTGTATTGTGTGAAACAATAAGTGGGGGCTTTGCTTCATTTTATACAAACTAATATTAGTTTGATATTCTTATATCATAGAATTTACTAATGTATAAAATAGATTTATTTGTAGATAATATAATAGTGATAAGTCGAATAGATATTTGCAGGTAAGTAACGAATATTACAAGCTGTTGCTATACACATATACAATTATTGAATTATTTAATATGTAAAATAGCAATTAAATAATTAAAATAGGTTATTTATATTTGAGTATCTATTTTAGAAGACGAAATACAAACTATATAGAGTAGTTTTGAAACTTTAAAAACACAATATATAGTAAAATGGATGATCTTAAGAAAAAACTTCAAAAAACTTAAAAAAAGTGTTGACATTTATGGGTGGTGATGGTAATATAATCAAGTCGCCGACAGACAGCGACACACAAAATAAACAAAACAATTAAATATCAACTTGATAATAATTGATAAGTTTATAAAAGAACATTGATAATTGAACAGTAAAACAACCTTGAAAATTCTTTGAGAATTTTT